>Ga0187771_10002845_pt1 | contig 12007 bp, 10 predicted proteins | sample 0116_SJ02_MP15_1_FD_133139 | JGI IMG/M metagenome (GOLD analysis project Ga0187771, IMG submission 133139) | Tropical peat soil microbial communities from peatlands in Department of Meta, Colombia - 0116_SJ02_MP15_10_MG | ecosystem: Environmental > Terrestrial > Soil > Wetlands > Peat | place... | reverse complement strand
TGTGATTCCGGCGCACGCGTGGGCGCCTATGCAAGTCGATATTGGACCTCGGTGGGCGACGATTGATCTTGGCCAGTCTGAACGATTCTGGGGAGGCGTGTTTTACGGTTCGGGCAACTATTCGTACCATTGGTACGTTGATTGTGTTGCTGCACCTGGTGTTAACAGTTCTTTATGGGGCTTTCCTCCGCAATTGACGTTTGGCGTGAACAGTTCTTGGTGGGCGATTTTCACCCCGCCATCGACGGGGTCTTACATGATTTCCTTTGTAGTCGAAGACCTCAGCAACGGGGTGACTGATTATGACAACGCGACTCTCACTGTTGGTCCTCCGCTTTCCGTCAGCATGTCACCATCGTCTAACGTCACTATGTATGTAGGACAGTCTCAGACTTTCACTGAAAACACTAGCGGCGGCACTGCTGGTGCCTATTTCATTTGGTGGCTAAAACAAGATAACGCCACTCGGTGGAACTCTGTTTACATTCAGCCGTCGTCGGTTAACGGGAACGGGACCCTGATCGAGATGTACCCAGGTGTTAACAGTTCGTCATGGACCTTTGTTCCCACTAGTCCAGGCACATATGAGATTGCATGCACGGTTATTGACCGCGCTGACTCCGACTTTGCATACAACGCGTCACAAATCTTCCACAACAGTATCACGTTTGTCACGGTTAACCCCAAGCCCATACCTGACCCCCCATGTGGTTGGTGGCTCCTTCTTTACTTGAGAGCGGAAGCTTCCTACGACAGATGGTTCCGCCCTTGGGGCGTGCACCTTGCAATACCCGTCTAAAGCATGCGGATGCTGATTAGAGAAATAAGACTTTTGAAATAATCATCTATGCCAGTACGCCAAGAAATGAATTGAGGACAACACTGCTAGGGTAACAGCGATGACGCTCCCTTCCTAAACTGTTAGTGGGCTTTAGGCTGACGTACTATCTCCATTATAGATTCTTTGTCGGGAAAACGCACGTAAATGACAAGGCAAGAGTCATTCTCACAAAAGTGTCTAGCATGCTCGCCTTTCTTCAACGGCTTCCCACAGTCTGGACAAGTGAATTCCGCGTGCTTGACCATCTTAATCCTCTCACACAGAGAATAAGTAAGATGAAGTATAAACTGTTGTGAACCCAAAATATCGACGCGAACTCCATGGAAAACTCAAGCGAAGAATGAATAACGCTAGAGTGACAGCGATGATGTCTCTATTCCACCTTAATAGGGATCTTATCTGAACTTTCGCGTTCTGAACGTAAATGAGTGTGAAATTTCCACTGGTGCTCTTGCTTGTCCGTTCCAAAGGCCTTCATGTGTAACTCGTAATCATGTTCTGTCTCAAACTCCCATGGACAGTGAGGGCATTTGAACTTAGCCATTTGACTTTTCATTCCCGTGGGTGCGACTGTTTGAAAAAAACCCTGGATCTCTGGGTTGCTCCATTTGTGTCCACAAGCCCTACAGCAGATTGTAGCAGACTTCTCATTGAAGGCAGAACATTCCACTTCTTCTGAGGCACACTTTGGGCAGAAGAGAGCAGGCTGTTTTGACGTGGCTGTTGGGACTCGCCTATGAGTGGAGTCTTAGAAGAGGTAGACTCTCACAATTGTGATTCTCAGGTAACTTGTGGTCCATGCAAAAGATCTGATTGCACTTGCTACAGTGAAAGATCTGCAGAGCCTTCAGCTCCTTTCCACAAAAACTGCATTGAGTCATTGTCTCAGCTTCCTATGAATATAGGCATTTTTCTGCTCTAGTCATTTAACCACCTTATTATGTAATTTTCATGTCAGGTTAGTTAAGTAATTCGTTAGACTTCTCATGAAAGACTAACTTGGGCTAAGAAATAGGGAGAGGCAACAATGCTAGGGTAACCACAATGACGCCTCTTCAACTTTAGAAATCTTTCACTATCGAATGAATCGCGAGGATTCATTGCATGCGCGAAGAGAGAGTACATCGCATGCGCCATAGAACTTCGTTTCACAAGTCATTTATACTCACAGTGCCCCTACTGGTGAGAGAGGGAGGCAAGGAAAGCGCCATTCAATCTTCAATCTATAGGATGTTTCTATGGTACTTCTTTGGTTAACTTCCCTTTAAGAGCGCCTAAGAAGCGCAATGAAACAAATATCAAAACGTGAAAAAAGGAGAAAGGAAAATGAACAAATTACTTGCAGGGGTAATCGTAGGCATTCTATGCTTATCAATTTTCTCAGTGTTCGCGCCAAATGCAAAGGCTTCAGTTTTTGCAGTTGTGGCAACCATTCCTGTAGGTCCTTACCCGACGCGGCTGGCCGTCAATCCAGCTACGAATATGATTTACGTCAACAATCAGGGCAGAAACACCGTTCAGGCGATTAGCGGGGCGACCAACACAGTCACCGCGACTGACGTCGTCGGAGGGAACCCTATCGGGGTAGCGGTAAATCAATCGGCAAACACGGTGTATGTGGCCGTCGCTGTGAACAATGCGGTGTCGGTGATCGACGCCGCTACTAACAGTGTCACTGCTACCATACCAGTTGCAGGCACTTATCCTGGCAGCTATCCATACGACTTGGCAGTGGACCCTCTCACCGATACCCTCTATGTGACCTACGCTGGTCTCGCTCAGGTGTCGGTCATCGATGAGGCCACCAACGCCGTGACTTACACTATCTCTGGGGGGGGTATAGGCCCCAGTGACTGGGGTGTGGCCGTGAACAGCGCAACCAACACCGTCTACGTGACTGGTGGGACAGGGGTCAATACGGTGCAGGTTATCGACGGGTTCACCAACACAGTCACCGCCAACATCGTGGTGGGATCAACCCCGACTGGGATAGCGGTAGACCCAAACACAAACACCGTCTACGTCGCCAACCGCGGGGCAAACAATGTCTCCGTAATCGACGGGGCCACCAACAAAGTCACCGCCACCATCCGGGTGGGATCAAACCCGACTGGGATAGCGGTAGACCCAAACTGGAACACCATCTATGTCGCCAATGCGAACAGCAGCACGGTTTCGGTCATCGATGGAGGCACCAACCTCGTGACGCAAACAATCGCTGTCCCTACCCCAGTTGATGTACAGTCAAACCCATCAACTCACTATGTCTACGTGACCAATGTACAGCCAACCCCAAATGCTTACTATAGCAACGTTTCGGTCTTAGCGCCGCGCGCGCCCACGATGCCAGTCGGAGGTTACTCTTTCCCAACACCAACACTTGCAAGGGTATGCCCTTACATCGGCTTAATCTCAGCACTCGCAGTCGCAGCAGTTGCAACAGCACTCTGTGTCAAACGTGTCAAACGCAGAAAATAGAAGCAGTAAACGTCACTTAATCTCCCTTTTTTCCTATGCTACCGATTCTAGGACACTAAACGGAAAGGTTTCTTAATCTTAGATAGTTAAATAACTCGTTACGTTCCTTATGTTGCGTGACTTCTGAACATTTTCACTATTATCCCCTTCTGTTTTTCTTTTAAATAGACGAAAAGCCATAAATGAACCGAAGGTTAGATACGTTACCGTGTAGATATCTATGTCTTCATACTTTACGGTTTTCAAGGACGAAAGCAAACTTGATATTAACTACCTTCCAACGCGCCTTTCGCACAGGGATCAGCAGTTAAATCTCCTTACCCGATTTTTTCAGTTTGCCATCGAATCGCCTGGACAAATGGCTCAGCGCGTTCTGATAGTGGGCAAGGTTGGGACAGGAAAAACGGCTTTGGCAAAGCTTTTCGGCTTGAAGATTATGCAGATGGCGCAAGAGAAGCGGATTAATCTGCGTTATGTGCACGTGAATTGTCGGGAGCATAGGGGAAGCCTCTTCATGATGCTACAGCGGGTTATTCTTGATTTCTATCCCCATTTTCCAAAGCGTGGTTATTCTTCCGAAGAACTGTTGCAAATGCTTATGCAGGTTCTTGATGAACAGAATGTTTTTGTCATTTTAGCTTTGGACGAGTTGGAGGCGCTCATCGAGAACGAGGGTGCTGATGCGTTGTATAAGCTTACACGGGTGAACGAAAGTCGGCTCAAGTCGGTGCAGAGGCTTTCGTTGATAGGTGTTCTTCGTAGGCTTGAACCTTTGTCGAGTTTGGATGAGAGCACGAAAAGTACACTTCAGCGTAACATTATTCTCTTGCAGGATTACTCGAAAAGCCAGCTTACGGATATTTTGACGACAAGAGTGACACTTGCCTTCAAGAGTGGCGCGGTTCTTGATGACGCTCTCGATTTGATTGCCGAACTAGCTGAAAAAGAAGGCGGCAACGCGAGGTATGGAATTGAGTTGTTGTGGCGGGCAGGCAAATACGCTGACGCTTCTGCTGCCTCTGAGGTTTCGCCTGAATGTGTTAGGCATGCGTCTTCGAGCGTTTATCCTGTCCAGAAGGACGCTGTTCTTTCGTTGGGACTTCATGAACAGCTTTTCCTCTTAGGCCTGGCGAGGCGGTTTAAGAGGTCTAAGGAAGCTTATCTTACCATGGGCGAGGCCGAGGAAGCATATAGAGTTGTTTGTGAAGAGTGTGGGGAAAAGCCTCGACGCCACACGCAGTTGTGGAAGTACGTGAACAATCTAACTGCCGTCGATGTTGTGAAATCGAAGGTCTCCAGTAACGGTTTGCGCGGCAAAACCACACTGATCGGGTTGCCATCCATATCAGCAGTTGAGTTGGAACGCGAGTTGAGCAAAAGGTTGGGGTTGCAGTGATGGTTGAAGAAATCTTCTCCTCTAAGGGACGTGTCAAGATACTGCGGTTGCTCGTGGAAATCGGAGAATTGAACATCTCAGAGATCGCTAGGCGAGCTGGACTCAACTATGCGACCGCGAATCAGCACCTAGATATTTTGGAAAAGGCCGGTTTGGTGCTGCATAAATCGTTTGGAAGGATTCGCATTTATCGTTTGAATGAAGGTAACGCTTATGCTACGGCGGTTAAGACTTTAATCGAAGGCTGGCAACAATAAGGAGCGAAATTAAATGCTACGAGAAGATTTCAATCGATTAGAGAAGGAATTCGAAAAGACGCTGCAGCAGCTCGCTACAAACATAACAACGGGTGTTTTATTCGAGCGTCTGCCGCCCATGGACTTGTGGAAACACGCCGAAACAGACGTTACAAGATTAAAGGAGCTGGCTGAAAGCTGCAAGGAACTAATGCTGGTTTTGAAGCCAGGGGAGGCAGCGACCATAGAGCAAAGGTTTAGCGTATTTTTTCAGGGTTTGACGAATTTCAGGGAGATCTTGTTTCAGAATTCTAGTGAACCGTTGACGAACAGCCGCTTAGCCTTTGAGCAACTGCGCAGCGCGGTTGTTGATGGTTCGGAGTTTCTCTTATTAGCTAAAGAAGTGCGTGATAATCCTTCGCCCTTGATTAGCGAGGTTTTGCGTTCGCGAGAAATCCTAGAATCTGGCGGTCGCATGGTGACCATTGAAGCGTCTGAAAGCATTCGACCTATGCTGGAAAGATTATCGCGTGATATTGAAAATCTGCGTTCAGCATTGACTGCCTTGGAGCGGGCGGTCTCCGAAGTCAGAGAGCGCGTCAGCGTTTTACAGGAAAACAGCCTGCAGTTCACAATCAGCACTGCAACAAATCCAGTGAAGAAAGAGCCAAATGAAAAGAATAAACAGCGGCAAACACAGAAAAGTCAATTACCACTCTCGCATTTCAAGAATTAGCAGTGAGGCGTTTTATCTCTGTTCGTGTGGGTTTGTGTTTGTGCAGCGCACTTCTAGTTAAGGTTCACTATATGATCCGAAATCCAACCGATCATGAAAACTAAGCGACTATGGCGTGGAAAAAGACTGCCAAAGGTGTCTTCTGTTGTCGTTGCTCACTTTTTCACTTCCTTTTAGGTTCAAGGAGGCTGTTTCGTTTCATTTCTGCTCTTGAAGGTTCTTGGTCATGTAGAAGGTTCTATCTTTGTAGCCCAGCTTGCCGTATAGGTGATGAGCATTTTTGTTGGGAGTCAAGGCTCCTACTCCTGATATGTTGCAATTGTTTTCTTTGAAGTATTCTTCGAGTTTGTTCATCAGCATGGTTCCAATGCCTTTACGCCTGTATTCAGTTTTCACTACGAGTTCTTGCACTTCCCCAAATTTTGAAGGTACATGCTCAAACTGGTCTTCTTTGGTTTGTTCAAGGATTGTCCCTACGACGACACCAACAGGCTCCGAATCGAGTTCAGCAACATAGATTATTCCGTTGTTTTCAGCGACTTTTTGAAGTGTTCTTTGAGTATAGCTTTCGCCAAATTCTGGCATACGCCGTATTCTATTCAAATTGTCTATAGAAGCTACATAATCCATCAGCTGTTCCATAAGCTTCACGAAAGCAGTTCTGTCCGACTCTTGATACTCCCTAATCTTCACTTTCATTTCCACATCACTCGATAACTACGTTGCTAATCACACTTTGAAAGCAAATATGGATTTTCCACTTTCTCACCTTATGAACCCTCCCAGTTTAGCTATGACTTTTCAGCGAAAGCAAAACTTTTAAAATGCATTAAAGTGAAAATGACAACGACCGAGCGATTGAGGTCAGAGGCTTTGAATTTCAGGTTTATCTATACAGGAATAAGAGTCAAGAACATGGACGAATCAATCAAGTTCTATACCGAAGTCTTGGGAATGGAAATCGCAGAAAAACGTGAGCGAACAGAACCTACAAAAGGCGAAGTTATCACCCTAAGAAGCCCAGACTCGAATCAGCTTCTGGAATTGAATTTCTACGAGAGTGATAGCCCGTTCTATGCTCCATATGAAAATGGCGAAGACCTTGACCACTTAGCCTTTGATGTTGAGAATCTGGAAAGTGCTATCTCAGACCTAAGAAGAAAAGGCATTGAGATCGTCGTTGAACCGTATCAAATTGGCGGATGGAAAGAGGCTTTCATAAAAGACCCGAACGGCATCTGGGTAGAATTCCTTCAAAGGAAATAAACATAGATGTTTCAGCCACAACTTTTCCGTAAAACCAAAAAGGTTTGAGTTTGAGATATGATTCAAATATGCTCAACACTCTCCAGCGCTTTCTCAGTGATAAACGGGCGTCTTCAATTTTAAATAGAAGAACCGAGTTTTTATGAAAACAGACGTGAGGAAGTTTTATAGTGGGATGTTTGCATGTTTCTTAGGTGGCCTTGCTTCGCGTTTTGTTGCTAGCATTTCTAGGGCGCTTATCAGTTTTGGTCTCGTTTCGGCTGGTTCAATAACGTCGTCGATGTAGCCTTTCTGCGCCGCAATGTAGGGACTTGCAAATTTTTCTCTGTATTCACGTATCAGTTCCTGGAGTTTCCGTTCTGGGTCTTTTGCCTCGGCGATTTCTTTCCTGAAGATTATGTTTATGGCGCCTCGTGGTCCCATCACGGCGGTTTCGGCTGTTGGCCAGGCGTAGTTGATATCTGCGCGTGAGTGCTTGCTGCCCATGACGTCATAGGCGCCTCCATATGCTTTTCTTAGAATCACTGTAATTTTAGGCACTGTGGCCTCACAATAGGCGTATAATAGCTTGGATCCGTGGCGAATAATGCCTCCGTGTTCTTGCTCGATGCCAGGCAGGAAACCTGGGACGTCCTCGAAAGTGATTATGGGAATGTTGAACGCATCGCAGAAACGTACGAACCGTCCGCCTTTCACAGAAGAGCTGATGTCCAAGGCGCCTGCGTAGAATTTCGGCTGGTTTGCCACGATGCCTACTGTTCGACCATTAAGTCTAGCGAAACCGACTACAATGTTGGGTGCCCACAAAGCTTGAACTTCGAAGAATTCGCTGTTGTCCACGACGCTTGTGATTATTTCTTTGACGTCGTATGGCTTGTCGGAGTCGTCGGGGATAATCTCTGCCAGATGTTCGTCAATTCGGTTCGGGTCGTCGCCCATGTCTGCTCTGGGTGGGTCTTCCATGTTGTTTGACGGCAAGTAGCTTAACAGTTTCCTTATTAATTGTATGCACTCTTCTTCGTTGTTGGCTATGAAGTGTGCCACGCCGCTGGTTGTGTTGTGCACCATGGCGCCGCCTAGTTCTTCGAAGGACGTCTCCTGACCAAGCACTGTTTTGATAACCTCAGGACCAGTGATGAACATGTGACTAGTACCTTTCACCATAAAGATGAAATCCGTCAGAGCAGGGCTGTACACGGCTCCGCCAGCGCATGGTCCCATAACAGCCGAAACCTGAGGGACAACGCCTGAAGCAATGACGTTTCTGAAAAAAATGTCACCATAGCCGGCCAAACTCGCCACGCCCTCCTGGATCCGCGCCCCACCAGAATCGTTCAAGCCGATCACGGGAGCGCCCACTTTCATGGCTAGGTCCATCATCTTGCACACTTTCTTGGCAAACATTTCACCTAAGGAACCACCGAAAACCGTGAAATCCTGCGAGAAGGCGTACACTAGCCTGCCGTCGACTGTGCCGTAGCCTGTGACTACGCCGTCACCTAGGTATTTCTGCTTGTCCATCCCAAAATCATGACACTGATGCACAATAAAAGGGTCTAACTCGACAAAACTGCCAGCGTCTAAAAGCAAGTCTATTCTCTCTCTAGCCGATAACTTTCCTTTCTCGTGCTGCTTCTCAATGCGGTCTTTTCCGCCGCCCAGTTTGGCTTCTTCTCTGAGTTTGCGAGTTCTTTCTATCTTCTCTTTGGCCGTGGGTTCCTTCGAGCTCATGTGGTCTCTCTCCGATTTTGAAAGACTATTATTCCGCATTCGGATATTTTAGTTTAAGCGCGTGTTATACTTCGTTGTATTCGTTAGGATATTCTGCTGTTCCATTGCAGTCTTTCAATCCGTCTTTTTTTAACTCGATTGCAAAGAGAGAATCGTCGGGGACATTGAATGGTGTCGAAATTCCGTACTTGCTTGCTCTCTCAAACCCAAATCTTGGATAATACTCAGAGTGCCCGACAACTATTACGGACTTGAACCCAAGTTTTCGAGCCCGCTCTAAACCTTCCCTGATCAGTCTACTGCCAACCTTTCTGTTTTGAAAGCTAGGAATCACAGAAACAGGTGCTAAAGCCAATGAAATGCATTTCTTTCCACGCGAGTTGATTTTTATCGGGTAGAACAATATATGACCAATAACTGCGTTTCCGTATCTTGCGACAAGTGATAACTCACGAATGAAAATCGACGTCCCCCTCAATTTCTCAATGAGTCTCGCCTCGCCGTCTCCGTTAAACGCTAGAGTGTGGAGCCTTGTTATTTGCTTATAATCTCCTTCAGCTTCCGCCTCAATTTTTACTTTCATTTCAAAGTCAACTGCAACCGACTCGAATACTTGGATTAGCGACATCATCTATATATCCTTCAAGCCTGCCGTTCTGTCATTCAACTTAACAGTGTCCTACAACTGCAGTGTTTATTATTTTGACTTCACTCAAAGCACGATAGAGAGAAACCTAATCAAGCTATAGGTCTGTGTTTGGTTCTTATGCTAAGATTTGAAGTCGCGGGGTTTGTTTTGAACATGGTTGGCGACAAAATAGTTCTCTGAAATGCCTCTATGAGCTTTGAAAGAAGAATCGTTCGTAATAGTTTCCAGATTTTACTGCTAAAACGTAAGTGCAACCTTTCAATAAACAAATGGTGTGTGTGAAAGATGATAAAGATGAAGCGAGTTTATGATGCACCATCGAAAGAAGACGGCTACAGAATACTCGTAGACAGACTATGGCCAAGAGGACTAACCAAAGAAAAAGCGAAGGTTGACCTCTGGCTGAAAGAAATCGCACCCAGTAATGAGCTGAGAAAATGGTTTTCCCACGACCCCAAGAAATGGGAAGAATTCAGGAATAGATATGGAAAAGAATTGGCGACCAAGCAAGAATTGCTCCGTAAAATTGTGCAGCTAGAGAAAGAAAAAGACGTCGTCACTCTGCTTTATTCGACGAAAGAAAGAGAACGTAACAATGTAGTGGCCTTGCAAAGCTTTCTCAAAAAAGCATAGGCACACCTTTCTTTGATCCACTTATAAGGCGTATTCGAGTTCCGTATTTTTTTTGGGACTTTCAGCTTGACATGAGGCTATTCTTGATGTGTTCTTCGTCTCTCTGCCTTAGCTTGTGTGTGAGCACAGCAACCTTCAGGGGCCGGCATATGATTCAAATGCACGGACACAACAGATTCATGCGCTGTTACACGTTAATTAGATGCGTAGAGACAGAGACGGCCGAGGGGATCCCCCTCTTATCTAGTAATTTTCCAGCGATGCGCAGGGTTATTAATGTGCTGCTTCAATCACAGAATAATCTCTATGTTTTTTAAAGCGTGCGCGCTTATATGGAAAAGCATAATTTAGCGTTATGGCATTTGTAAACGTTTAAGACAGGTTTGGTGATGAAAAGGTGATTCGGTTCTTCAATACGTTGACGCGTAAGAAGGAAAAGTTCGTTCCGCTAGAGAAGGGCATTGTGAAAATGTACAACTGTGGCTTGACGGTTTATGATTATGCTCATATAGGAAATCTGCGTGCGTTTACGGTTGCAGATCTTCTAAGACGATACTTGGAGTATAGGGGCTTTCAGGTTGAGCAAGTTATGAATTTCACTGATGTTGGACACATGGTTGCGGATGTTGACATTGGTGAGGACAAACTCGAGGCTTCGGCGAAAAAAGAAAAGAAAGATCCATGGGTCATAGCTGACTTTTACATCAAAGCGTTCTTGCAAGACGCGCCAAGGATGAACTTCGAGCCACCGATGGTCAGACCTAGAGCTACTGAGCACATAGAAGTAATGATAGAGATGATAAAGAAGCTAGTCAAAAAGGGCTATGCCTATGTTGTGAATGGATCGGTTTATTTCGATGTCACAAAGTTTGAAGGCTATGGGAAATTGTCTGGCAATACTGTCGAAAAACTGAAGACAGGAGCGGGAGGAAGGATCGAGTTCAACCCCGACAAAAAGAACCAGTTTGATTTCGCTTTATGGATAAGTGATCCAAAACACATGATGAATTGGAAATCGCCTTGGAGCGAAAAAGGATACCCGGGTTGGCATATCGAATGTTCAGCAATGGCTGTAAAGTATCTAGGAGAAACGATTGACATACACACCGGCGGAGTGGACAACATCTTTCCACACCATGAGAACGAGATCGCACAAAGCGAAGCCGCGACGGGAAAGAAATTCGCAAACTACTGGCTCCACGTTGAATATCTGCTCGTCGACGGAGGCAAGATGAGCAAGAGTCTCGGCAACTTCTACACCCTGGAAGACCTAATTGCCAAAGGCTATGACCCGAAATCTGTGCGTTACATACTAATGGCGACACACTACAGGCAACAACTGGACTTCACCTTTGAAGGCTTAAAAGCCGCAGAAAAAGCCGTCGAAAGACTGACACTCTTCAATCAAAGGCTCACAGAAACCAACGGCAAACCAATGGGCGAAGAACTCGAAAAACTGTTAAAGACAACGAGAAAAGACTTCGAAGCTGCCATGAACGACGACTTGAACATCACCAAAGCACTAGCCGCGCTGTTCGACTTTGTAAGGGACGTTAACAAGATGATTGACCAAGGCAAAGTGAGCCGAAGAGAGGCTAGAGCAGTGCATGATTTGATGATGAGGCTCGACAGAGTTCTAGCTATACTCGGCGAAACCGAGAAGGAATTGTTGCCCAGAGAGATTGAAGAGCTAATTCAGAAGCGGCAAGAGGCGCGAAAAGCGAAGGACTGGAAAACGGCCGATGCGATTAGAAAAGAACTTTCAGACATGGGCATAATCTTAGAAGATACAACCACAGGTGTCAAATGGCGAAGAAAAAGCTAAGCTCCCATAACTGTCACATCACCGGACAAGACTCTTTTCCTCTCGCCATCCTCGAGCTCAACGATCAAAGCACCACTCTCATCAATGTCAATCGCTCTGCCTACCCAGCTTTCTCCAAAACTCACAACCTCAACTTTCTTGCCGAGAACAACTGCCATTTTGCGCCATTCTCCCAGCAAAACCTTGAATTTCCTTCCTCTGAACGATTCATAGCAC
>Ga0187771_10002844_pt1 | contig 12008 bp, 12 predicted proteins | sample 0116_SJ02_MP15_1_FD_133139 | JGI IMG/M metagenome (GOLD analysis project Ga0187771, IMG submission 133139) | Tropical peat soil microbial communities from peatlands in Department of Meta, Colombia - 0116_SJ02_MP15_10_MG | ecosystem: Environmental > Terrestrial > Soil > Wetlands > Peat | place... | reverse complement strand
GCCTGCACTCGCAATCAGCACACCAATGAGAGCCTTGTGAGAATACTTCATGATTAGATCCTGATTCGCGCCGATGAAATAACCGATGCACGAGAGCACGGTGACCCAGATGCCTGCGCCGAGCATCGTGTAGAGCGAGAACTTAAGGTGGTTCATGCCCACGAGACCCGCAGGGAGCGATATCAGGTGTCTTACGACGGGTAGGAGCCTGGCAATGAAAGTCGATATCTCGCCATGGTCTTTAAAAAAGCGCTCCACTTTGGAGAACTTTTCCTCTGTGATCCAGACATATTTACCATATTTCAGTATAAGCGGCCGTCCAAGGTAGTGTGCTGCGAAATAGTTTGCGTAGGCACCGACGACGCTGCCAGCCGTGCCACACAGGATGACGATCGTCATGTTCAGCTGTCCCTGTTGGGAAAGGTACCCAGCGGGCGGCATCACCAGCTCGCTCGGAATTGGAATAACCGAGCTCTCCATTGCCATGAGCAGGAAGATTCCGGGATAGCCCAGGGCGCCAATGGTTTGTACCAGCCAATAGATAATTTCGTGCATAGTTTCTCCTCAATTACGCTGCCTGCCGCAATTTCAGTCTCTTTCTGTCAGTATCCCGACATCCTTGAGCATCCGCTCGTCTTCTCGCCACCCCTTTTTGACCTTGACATAGAGTTTTAGAAATATCTTTGTTCCGAGCAGCCTCTCCGCATCCTGTCGGGCGTGTGTTCCGATCTGCTTCAGCATGCTGCCACCCCTGCCGATGAGGATGCCCTTCTGGGAGTCGCGTTCAACGATCACAACCGCGTGGACATGCGTTATCTCCGGATCCTCTTTCATTTCCTCGATGACGACCGCTGAGGAATAAGGGATCTCCTCTTTCGTGAGTTCGAAAATCTTTTCACGGATGATCTCGGCCACCACGAACCGTTCAGGCTGGTCCGTCAGCTGATCGTCAGGGAAATACTGCGGCCCCTGTGGAAGACGCTTCAGGATGGCATCGAGGAGGCCGTGGAGATCCTTCTTGAGCGCGGAAATAGGGATGATCTCGGAAAAATGATAGAGCTTGTCGAATTGCTGGATCAGCGGCAAGAGCGCCTCTTTATTGATGATATCTATTTTGTTGATCAGAAGGAAGACAGGCGTTTTCACCTTGGAGAGGGTCTGGATGATGAACTGGTCTCCCGACCCGGGTGGCGTGGTTGCCTCAGCAAGCATGAGAATGATATCGACCTCGTTGTACGTCCGCAACGCGGTCTGCACCATGAACTCGTTCATCTTATGCATAGGTTTGTGGATGCCCGGCGTATCCATGAACACGATCTGCGCCCCCGGCTTGTTCACGATGCCGAGGATGCGGTTCCTTGTTGTCTGGGGCTTGTCGGAGATAATCGCGATCTTCTCCCCGAGAAGTGCATTTAGAAGCGTAGACTTACCCACGTTTGGCCTGCCGATGATCGAGACGAAGCCTGATTTAAATGCTTTTTCTTCAACCATGGAGGATAGAATACCCGAAATGCATGCTATGCGCAACAGAAAAGCCGGGAATCAAGAAATATTTTTGCAGATTTTCTCAGAAGAGAATTGGGAACCGGAGAAAAAACGCTGTCCCCACGGGCGGATGCGCAACGCCTACTCAACCATGAACTCTTCCATACTTTCCATTTGACAAGCGGCAGCGATTATCGGTATTATCAGCGTACGTATGACTGTGCAAACGTCGGATAGAGACACCCTCTTCGATAAAATACGCAAACTGAAAAAAGACCTGAATGCCGTCATCCTTGCGCACAACTATCAGCGTCCCGAAGTGCAGGACATAGCTGATATCACTGGCGATTCCCTCGAATTGGCGCGCGCAGCAGCGAAGACGGACTTCAAGGTGATCGTGTTCTGCGGCGTGCATTTCATGGCCGAAAGCGCATCTATCCTATCCCCCGACAAGACCGTTTTGCTCCCCGAATTAAGTGCCGGTTGTCCAATGGCAGACATGGTGACGGTTAAAGGCCCGCGCAAGACGAGGAGAGACCTGTACACGGACATCATGGGCATTACATTTCAGTTTGCCGATGATTTCACGCTCCTGGACATGAAGAGGAATTATCCCGGCGTACCCGTCGTAGCTTACGTGAATACATCGGCGGCAGTAAAAGCCGAGAGCGATATCTGCTGCACATCATCCAATGTCGTTAAGGTCGTCGAGTCCTTGAAAGCAGATACAATCATATGCATCCCCGACCGCAACCTCTCTGCCTATGCGGCGAAGCGAACAAAAAAGAAAATCATCTCCTGGGACGGGTTCTGCAACGTGCACCATGCTCATCTTGATGTCGACGATGTAAAACGCGCTAAAGCTGCACACCCCGATGCGGCCCTGGTCGTCCATCCTGAATGCCCGCCTGAGGTACAGGACATGGCCGATCTGATCACGAGCACCTCGGGCATGCTCCGTTTCTGCAAAGAGTCAAATCATAAAGAATTCATTATCGGCACCGAAGAAGGCATCCTCCATCGTCTCAAAAAGGAAAGCCCTGAGAAACGGTTCTATGTATTGAACAATGAAATGATCTGCCCCAACATGAAACGGACCAGGCTCGAAAGTGTGCTCTCAGCAATGGAAAAAATGCAGTATGTGATCAAAGTGCCGGAAGACATCCGCATCCCAGCCAAGCGGTCGCTGGACAGGATGCTGGAAATACCGTAACGGATCAGAAGCCGGATTAAACTTTTTCAGGGATCGAACGCGATACTAGTCACGCCAATTTATACTCCGAACTCACATGTTCACTGCCCTCTTCATATTCCTGACGGCTAACATCCTTATCCTCCTCTGGCTCGCACTCCAGTCACAGAAAAAGACGACCGATCCTACAGTCGTAATGCTCCAGCAGGAAGTGCAATCCCTCCGCGGCCAGCTGACGGAGGCCATGCTCAAAAGCCAGGAGAACGTGAACCAGCAACTAGGTCATATCACGGTCCAATTGAACTCCCAGCTGAACCAGGTGACGCAGCAGCTCCAGAAATCGACGGGGGATCTGAATACGCGGCTCGATAACGCTGCGCGCGTGGTCCAGGACGTAAGCAAGGGGCTCGGCAGCCTCTCTGAGGCCACGAAACAGGTGTTCGACGTGGGGAAAGACATCGCAAGCCTGCAGCAGATCCTGCGGTCACCGAAACTTCGCGGAGGGCTGGGGGAACTGTTCCTGGGTGACCTGCTCGCGCAGATATTTCCACCAGCGCACTACTCGCTCCAGCACCGTTTCAAGAGCGGAGAAGTTGTGGACGCCGTAATCAGGCTCGGCCAGAACCTCGTGCCAATTGACTCCAAGTTTCCTCTGGAAAATTTCAAACGCGTCGTGGAGACGGTCTCGGAAGACGAACGCAAGGTAGCAAAAAAAAGATTCATTAGCGATGTAAAAAAACATGTCGATGCCATTGCAGGCAAGTACATCCTGCCCGACGAAGGGACCTTGGACTTTGCACTCATGTACATCCCGGCTGAAAATGTCTATTACGAGATCATTATCAAAGACGATTCAGCGGACACGGAGAAGGCGTTGTTGAACTATGCGTTTACGAAGCGCGTTATCCCCGTATCGCCGAACAGTTTCTATGCCTATCTCCAAACCATCCTGCTCGGTCTCAAAGGAATGCACGTCGAAGAACAGGCTCAGGAAATTCTAAAAAGCCTTGAGAGACTGTCCGGTGATTTTGAAAAGTTCAAGGCTGACTTTGAGCTGGTGGGAAAGCATTTGGCGAATACGAAGTCGAAGTACGACGATGCGGACAAGAGATTGGAAAAATTCAGTGACCGGCTACAGTCTTTAAGTATGGTAGAAGCTTCCCCGGTCATCGAGGAGACAAAGAAGCTGCCGCTCTAACCCCTTCCACGTTGACGGCAATCACTCTCGCTAACCTATGCAATCACTTCGATGACGCTCTAATGCATTTTTGCACGGTTTCAAAACGGAGTTTTTTTATCCTCAAGCCGGCCTCTGCGGAAACCATGTCCACCACCTCGTGCGAAAGCTCAGCGGGATCTGTTGTTCAAACCGGGATAGTATTGCCATAACGCGTGACGGAGTGAAATCGTGCATGGTGGTTTCAAGAGGCCCGGAGACAACAGAGTTGGTATTGGCAATGTTATTCTCCGTATTCGTTAAAAGCAGGTAGCGGAGTGAAAGATGCGTTATTGGAGTAATCCACCGTACAATGTATCGACCTGGTGAATACATAATCATATCTGTAATACTATTTCCCTTCATCAAAATATGCTTCTGAGTGAAAAGCTTCTCATTCAAGTTCAATTTGAAGCTTTTTTAAGCGACGTTCACAATTGAAAAAACGCGGCACTTGAACTATTTCTTCTATCACTGACCACACAGAGGGATAAACGAAGGGTCTTTTACAGTGACTTGGTAAGTGGATCTACCGATATTCTGTTTAGGTGCACAGAGTTTTTATCACAAGCAGATGAGAAACTAAACAAAAAAGACACGGGCTGAGGTACAATATCTCAACCCGTGTCATTGGTTCGCATACGATGCAAGAAGAAAGTCTATACCGGGGCACTTTCCTACGTCTTTTTTTCTTCCTTATGCTCGATGGGTGGCGGCGTTTCGCTCTTCTCGTCCTTCATGGCCTTTTTAAACGCTTTGATGCTTTTCCCGAGCCCTTCCCCCAGTTCGGGAAGTTTACCCGGGCCGAAGATAATGAGCACAATGAGCAGGATAAGAATCAGATGCATGGGTTGAAACAGGCCTTCAAACATGGGCAACACCCTCCTTCCAGTACCGATATTATACCGACCTTGCATGATACTGTCAATTTATAAACGAAAGTCAATCATCCAGAACAGCTTTTGATATCATCGCCGGCCTGAGGGTAGAAGTTCCCCGAACAGGGCCCTCTTGATCCTAGTAACTGCTTCTTATTTTTGAATGTGCGGCAGCAGAGTTTGCGACGGCTCAGGCTTCTGGGCTCACATTGCTGATCTGGCTCGTGCAATTCTCCTTTGCTATTACAACGCAGACGTGCTTTTAATTTAGAATATAGTGCTTTACTCTTAAGTTCATGATGCTCTGGCTGGACCGAATTTCACCTCGGAGAAATCTCAAGAAATATGCAATGGAAAGCAAGTGACAGTGTATTAACACAATATTTTGGATGAATGTTATTTACTGCAAGAATTTTCCAATGCCCGATCCCTTCTTCTGCGCTGGCAAAGATTAACCTTGATAGGATCCCGTCCCGCGCATCAGGTGTCAGGACCGGCAAAAAAAAGGTTGCAGTGCGAAACAAAATGATTTACAGTGTATCCGTACTTTTAACCATTATGAAATTTGATAAAATATTACTTATCGGCGGTCTAATCGTCGCTGCAAGTTTAGTGTTAAAATCGATAAAGCAATTCATCTACTTATCGTTCACCCTCTTAACCTTAAAATTTGTCTGGATCGTGATCATGGCGTTGTTTATTTTAATGTCGTTGAAAAAAAAGACGCGATCTTCTCGCGAAATAAAAAAGTAGCCTGACTATTGGAGGTCTTAAAATGGGTAGAGGACTATTTCAGCCGATGCATCTGCTTCTGATTCTCGTAATCGTCTTGATCATCTTCGGTCCGGGGAAATTGCCGGCTCTCGGGGAAAGCCTCGGAAAAAGTATCCGGGGATTCAAGAAAGCCATGTCTGAGAAAGAAGAAGACAAGGTAGAAGCGGAGAAACTGGAAGAAAAGAAACCGTAAGAAGGGATAACCGACCATGACGGGTCGGGAGTTGTTTTCAACGCCCGGCCCTGTCACGATCTTTGACCCATACCGCACACCATGCTTGTTGAGAGCCTACCCTCATAAATTCCCTTCCGACCAGCCAATGAGGCTGCCCGAAATAGTATTGCTTCCCGACCAGTAATTTAACACAAACGATCTGAGAAATTGGTATCCAAGGTTTGATCACTATTTTTTCATGACATATTGTGGTGGCTGCAATTCCGGTATATAATTAAGTTCATAGAGGTTGGATAAGGAGGGGACCATGCAAACGATCAGGCAGTTCGTCGCAAAGGATGGTTCGGAAATAACGATCAGACCCGCGCAGCCTGACGATTCTTGTGCCATCATTGACACCGTGCGATCAAATGCAAATGAGCGGAGTTATGTCCTCATGGAGCAATACGGAAAGAGTTCTGCGTCAGAGAGAGAATATATCAGCGAACTGGACAGCACCAGGAACCTTCTCATCGTTGCCTCCGCTGGTGATGAGGTTGTCGGTTGTCTAGCAGCGTTGCAGGCAGACGCCGGGATGAGGCCGGAAACAGATCACATTCTGCACATAGGGCTTCACCTGAAAGAGAGGTTCCGGGGGCTCGGCATAGGGGCTAACCTTCTTAACTATTCGATAGAATGGGCAATCGAGCGAGGGTACAAAAAACTCGAAGCAAATATCTTCACGACTAATCAGCGCTCCCTCAGTATGTTCAAGAAGGCCGGCTTCGCCGAGGAAGGAGTTCGACAGAACAGGATACGGATGGGAAGAAATTTTATCAGTGAAGTGCTCATGGGGAAAGTGTTATAGCGAGGATAGCCTTCATTGTCGCGGGACGAGCATTATACAAACAAGCAGAGCATACCGAATGCATTTTCATCCTTCTCAGAATCAACCTTGATTTCCTTGCTTTAAAACTATTGAAGTGACATATACCATGATCAGGAGGTCCGGCACTGCGCCTCAGCGCGGTTCAGGAATCTTTCGCGTCCGTAAGGCGAGAGTTCACGCAGCTCGCCGATGATGCCCGGCAGAATTTCCGCTACACGGTCAATTTCCGCTTCAGTTGTGTATCGGCTGAGCGAGAAGCGGATGGAGCCGTGGACGGCGGTGAAAGGGATACCCATGGCGCGAAGTACATGGCTCGGCTCAAGAGAGCCCGACGAGCAGGCGGAACCCGACGATGCGCAAATACCATATTCATCAAGCCTGAGCAGAATTGCCTCGCCCTCGACGTATTCAAAGCTGATGTTGGACGTATTCGGAAGACGGTTGTGCGTGTCACCGTTCACGCGAGCATCAGGGCAGGTGCGCAGCAGAGCCTGCTCCAGTTTGTCCCTGAGCACTTTTAGGCGTTTCGCTTCGTCATCGAGATGTTCTCGGGCAAGTTCGCAGGCCTTGCCCATACCAATGATTGGCGCCACATTCTCGGTGCCTGCCCTTCTCCCATGCTCTTGGTGCCCACCAATTAGGTAGGGATGGAAGCGCGTTCCTTTCCTTATATAGAGCGCCCCGACTCCTTTGGGAGCGTGAATCTTATGTCCAGACAGCGAAAGCATGTCCACAGGCAGTTTACCCACATCGAGAGGAAGTTTTCCGCCTGCTTGGACCGCGTCGGTATGGAAAAGGATTCCCCTCTCCCGCAGGACCTCCCCCAACTCGGCAATCGGGAAAATTACGCCCGTTTCATTGTTCGCATACATGATTGAGACGATCGCCGTGTCGTCATCGAGAGTTCTCAGGAATGCATCGCGATCGAGCCTTCCGTAACCGTCCACGGGCAGGTAGGTAACTCGTAGGCCTTTCCGGGAAAGATAGCGCGCGAAGTTCAGGATTGCCGGATGCTCTACCCTGGTCGTAATGACGTGTCGCTTATGCGGGAAGGACTCAACCGCGCTCATCAATGCGGTGTTATCGCTTTCGCTTCCGCAGCTCGTGAATACAATTTCCTCGGCCTCCGCGCCTATCAGCGCGGCAACCTGAGTGCGTGCATCCTCGATCCTGCGATGGATCTGGCCGCCGAAGGTGTGCATGCTTGAAGGGTTTCCGTAGAGGTCGCGGAAGTAGGGCAGCATCGTTTCGAGGACCTCGGGAGCAACAGCGGTTGTAGCATTGTTGTCAAGATATATCGTTTTCATTCTTCCTCGACCAGAATATCGGTGCTCACCAGCTCTCTCAATTTGTCCTGAATCCCCTGAATCGTTATATTTCCCATGGGACAGCCAACACACATGGCGCGGAACGAGACAATGACGCGATTTCCTACGATATCCCTCAGTTCAATATCGCCGCCATCGGCTTGGAGTCGGGGACGGACCTCCTGCTCCAGAACCTCCTTGATGAGTTCGATCTTCCGGAGATTGGTCATGCGTTTCGAAGACTTCGGAAGTTCCTGCGCGGTCGACGAGGACCAAAGGTCTTTCAGGATCGCCTCGATTGTGGGAATGCAGCTGCCACACCCTCCGCCGGCCTTCGTGAAATTGGTGACATCCTCGACCGTTGTGAGATGGTTTTCTAGGGCGACTTTCCGTATCTTTTCTTCAGTGACCTCGAAGCACTTGCAGATAACTTCCCCTTCGACCTCCACCGGTTTTTTCTCTCCCCGGTAATTGGCAATGGCTGCTTCGAGCGCCTCCTTGCCCATGACCGAGCAATGCATCTTTTCTTTCGGCAACCCTCCCAGATAACGGGCGATATCCTGGTTGTTGATCATAAGCGCCTCATCTATTGTTTTCCCTTTGATAAGTTCGGTCAGGACTGACGAACTTGCAATGGCCGAAGCACAGCCGAAGGTCTGGAATTTGGCATCAACAATCTTCCCAGTGTTCTTGTCGATCCGAAGGGTCAGTTTAAGAGCATCGCCGCAGAGGATGCTGCCAACCTCTCCTACGGCATCGGGGTTCTCAATTTCGCCGGCATTTTTCGGGTGCAGGAAGGCTTGTTTAACTTTATCGGTATAGTCCCACATAGTTGATGACAATGAATATCGTTACCGAGAAGCAACGATAAAACAAGGCTCATTGGTTATAGTATAGCAGATGTGAGACGACTTCCGTCGCTATCCCGAGCTCATTTTTCAAATCGGGAACCACATTGTTTTCAGACTATATATTTCATCTGGTTTAAAACCGCGGCACCCTTGGCGTCTTTGCGCGGAACGTCTTGAAATTCCTGTTTGTTCTGGTTAGACCATGTATTCTTGAAAGAGCCAGGTAGAAAGATACCGCTCTCCCGTGTCAGGCAGAACAACGACAATGAGTTTCCCCTTGTTTTCTGCCCTATTTGCAACTTCAAGGGCAGCACACAGCGCGGCGCCCGAGGATATACCGACCAGAAGTCCCTCTTCCTTCGCCGCTCGTTTCGCAAAAGCTCCTGCATCCTCATTGGTTACCTGGATGATTTCGTCAATAAGGTCCCGACGAAAAATGTCGGGGACAAATCCTGCACCGATGCCCTGGATCTTGTGAGGACCGGATTTACCGCCAGAGAGCACCGGCGAGTCCTTCGGTTCTACGGCGATTGATTTGAAAGCGGGTTTCTTCTGTTTTAGTACCTGCGAAACACCGGTAATGGTTCCGCCCGTTCCAACACCCGCCACGAGGATGTCGGCTTTTCCATCCGTATCGTTCCATATCTCCAGCGCCGTCGTTCTCCGGTGGATGTCGACATTTGCCTCATTCTTGAACTGCTGAGGAATGAATGTACCTTTCTTTTCCTGCGCAAGTTCCTCGGCCTTCTCGATAGCTCCTTTCATCCCTTTGCTGCCTTCTGTCAAGACGAGTTCTGCGCCAAGGATTCTCAAGAGCGCCCGGCGCTCCCTACTCATGGTTTCAGGCATGGTAAGAATCAGGCGAAATCCCTTGACTGCGCAGACATACGCAAGCGCGATGCCGGTATTCCCGCTTGTGGGCTCGATGATGACCGTGTTCTTGTCTATGAGGCCCGATCGCTCAGCTGCTTCGATCATGGATAAGCCGATCCTGTCCTTGACACTCGCCATGGGATTGGCCTTTTCCAATTTCGCAACGATTTGTCCCGGTAACCCTGAACCGAGCCTGTTGATCCTGACCAGCGGCGTATGACCGATTGTTTTCGTTATATCAGAGTAAATGTTCATCATTGCACTTCCCTTCTATACTGAGCATCGGCTCAATGATAAATAGTATGCCATCTCTTCATCGACGATTTGGCCATTGCTAGCATTCTCCTGGCAAAGCCAGACGTCGTGGAAATGGCGCCGCATTCTCTAATTGCTCACTCTGCGCAGAGGATCATACCGTATAAGAGTCCTAACCGCGATACGAAAATGTCACTGTCTGACCGTCTGCACCAGCCTCCCGCCCCGAGCAGCAGGGCAAACTGTATGGTAACGCCTTCAAAAGCTCTCTGTATGAATCACGGCCCATTCACACGGCAAGGAGCTTAGTCAGTTTTTTTCTCAACCAGCACCTTGAAAAATGCGTCCTCCGGCACTACGCTCAACACCCGGTGTCCCTCGTCTTTGAGGCTGCGTGTTACATTTACAATCGGCTCTCCATCATCAAGATAAATCTCCATCGTTTCGCCATTCTTGATCTTGTCCATCGCAAGTTTGGCTTTCACGAAATTCATAGGACAGCAGACGCCCCTCAGGTCGAGAAGGTTCCTTTTTATGGGTGATGTTGACGTAAAATCCGTGGCAGCCGCCGATTTCTCGACCTTGTTTAAAAAGATTTGGGCAAGTGCTTCACTTACTCCGATCCTGTCGAGAGTGTGGCCGAAACGTTCTTTCTTCTTTCCATGGGCAACGTAAAAGTCGAACGCTCTGCGTACCAATGCGGCGAGCTCTTCCTTCGATTCGATCAAAACTTTTGTCTTGGTCCCAAGACGTGGCTTCTTTCCCATGGTCCCGCCCAAATAGAGCGTGTAGCCAGTCTTCTGTGCGGTCCATGCCGATGAGGGGCAGTTACGGATGCAAAGCCCGCACAGGATGCACTTTTCGCTGTCGAGGACATACACTTCACCCTGTTGCTCGATTGCACTCGTTGGACAAATGTTTATGCAGAGCTTACAAGCAGTGCAGGTTTCCTTGCCCCATCCCGGTAGCACGCCGCCCATGATGCCTATGTCATTCTCAATCGGCTTTGAACAATTGTTCGGACAGCCGGAGATGCCAATCTTGAACTTGTGCGGAGCGGGCATCCGCAGATAGGCCTCATCGAAGTAAGCGGCCAGTTCCTTCGTCTCGATAAGACCAGAAGTGCACGTCGCGTTTCCTGGGCAGGCCACGATTCCCCTGCCGCGCGGTCCGCATACGCCTAGCACGATCCCCCCCTCTTCTATTTCTTCACGGGCAGCCTGAAGATTATTGACATGGATGTTGTGAATCTCGATTGCCTGGCGCGTTGTAAGATGCACGCGACCGTTCCCGTATTTCTGCGAGACTTGTGCGACTGTACACAGTTCATCTGCGGTCATTTCACCGCCCACGGTCCGAAGACGTATAAGAAATAAATCTTTCTGCTTCTGGCCGATGATGCCGACCCGTTTCAACTCATCGATGGAAACCGGCGCTGCAGTGACTTCGCTCATTTTATCACCTCTTAAAAAATATGCCGCCGCATGGCGAAGGCATAAAGTAAGAGTTGCTTAAGGGGAGTAATGAACTCACTTTATGCTTTCGCACACTGCGGCATTGATTCTCTGTATATCAATGCAACATACATGCCAGCGGGAATAATGCCAAATTAAGAGGAGTTATGGCCCGAAAGCGCACAAGATATGTTTATTATTTATACAATATGTATATTAATTATATATGCAATAACTACTGTCACCAGTATGGTCATCCGTTGGCTTTCCTGCATTTGAATAGCCTCGAATAAACGTGCTCGATGAAGCGTGTTGCGATGGGGAGCATGCAGGGACAAGGTGTACATTTTGAAGTGGAATACGGTGGTACCCTGGTCAACAGGGATGCCTGGAGCGGTCATGCCGACAACGTCTCGACGGCTTCTCAGGGAACTGGCTGGGCGATCAGCACCGGTAACTGATGAGCTGCCTGCGCACCTATGGCAGCAGTACCAGCTCGCGTAGCGTATCAATGTTCTGGTGGGGCAATTGAACAGGAGTTTGTTCGAGAAAAGGAAAATACTCAATCTTGGTGAAACGCTATCATGAGCTGAAGACTCTCGAAGCCCCGGAGCGAAAACCGCGGAATACTGTCCAACCGTTTGAATCGGGCGCTAATCCTTGTCCTCTTTTTTATGCAG
>Ga0187771_10002843_pt1 | contig 12010 bp, 14 predicted proteins | sample 0116_SJ02_MP15_1_FD_133139 | JGI IMG/M metagenome (GOLD analysis project Ga0187771, IMG submission 133139) | Tropical peat soil microbial communities from peatlands in Department of Meta, Colombia - 0116_SJ02_MP15_10_MG | ecosystem: Environmental > Terrestrial > Soil > Wetlands > Peat | place... | reverse complement strand
TGACCCGGGTCAAGATATCGGACCTTGCCACCCCTGACGTCTGGGTGACCAAGATCAACGACGCCATCTCCGGTGAGCACGCTCGGGCTGAGCCAAGCGTGATCATCAAGGAGGAGGAAATCGTCAAGGTTCCCTGCAAGTTCTGCGGCACGCTTGTGGACCCGGTCCGAGACAAGGCATGCCCCAACTGCGGCGCCCCACCATTGGAGCAATAGTTGCCGAACCGACCATAGGCCGAGCATTTGCGAGCACCCTTAGAATCGATTGTTCCATCGTAATGCTTATAAACCGACCCGTCGGTCGGTTTTCTGTGGCTCCGAAAGTAACTGCGGAATACAAGGAATCAACGCGTAGCCGGATCCTCACGGCCGCCCTGGAAGTCTTCTCGCGGAAGGGATATGCCTCCGCGTCGATGGATGACATAGTCGGGAGGTCGGGGCTCAGCAAGGGTGCTCTTTACTGGTACTTCGAAAGCAAGGAGGAGCTCTTCTTAGCTCTCCAAGATAGGCAACTCGCATCCTCCCTGGCCCGGCTGAAGGCAAGGTCAGGTCCCACCGTCAGCGCGATGGCGAAGCTGGAAGGGGCGGCCGAAGTCGCCTTCGAATCCCTTATCGGAAAAGATAGGGAGGCCTCCGAGATGAACATGGAGTTCAACTTGGCCGCCATGAGGATGAGGCCGGTTCAGAGGCGGCAGGACACTCGCTACAGGACCGTCCATTCCTTCATCCTAGAGTATGTCAAGGAGGGCATCCAGAGCGGGGAGTTCAGGAGCGACCTCGACCCTGACAAGGTTGCGACCGTGCTCGTCGGGGTCATCGACGGCCTCAGCCTGCACTGGGCTACGACGAGCCTCGATTTCGACTGGGACTCCATCCGTAAGACCCTGACTAGAGTGGTATCGGAAGGTCTGCTGCGGAGCAAAGGATTGCCGACGAAGGCAGGTCGTTAGCTTGAGTGCAACCAAGGGATTCGGACCTGAGTTCCAGAGCGCAGGGTCCAGGCTCTATCGAACCGAGTATGCAGCAATCGCAATGACGGTCTTCGCGTATATGGCCCACAGGTCGCTTTACCTAGGGGGAATCGATTGGCTTTCGACAGCTTTCTGGGTGTTCTTCCCCGACCTGGTTGCCTTCATACCGATCGAGCTTTCGTCTGAGAGGCAGAAATGGCCAACTTGGGGAGCGCCGCTGTACAATGCCTTCCATACGATTCTCACCTGGGCCCTCATAACCGCGGTGATCTGGCTAACCCTCAGGACACCCTATTGGCCCATCTTCGGATGGCTTGGGCACATATCGCTTGACAGGACGGTCGGCTATGGCCTACGCGAGAATCCTGGCAAACGAATAGACTCCCCCATGTAGAGCGAGCTGTATGATCCGGGCTCGCCGAGATGGAGGGCCTCATTGGTCTGACAAAGGACGCCTGTAATTCGAGAGGTCCGCGTTGAATTGATTGGCTTTCAGCCGAGGGAGAGCTTGTCGCGGTAGGCGTCGATGTCTAGGAATCCGTGGCCGCTTATGTTCATCAGGATGCACTTCTCCTCTCCCTTCTCCTCCGCCTTCTTAGCCACGTCTATCGCAGCCCTGACTGCATGAGCTGATTCGCCCGCGATCAACCAGCCCTCGCTTTCAAGGAAGAGCTTCGCCGCGTCGAAGACCGCCACCTCGTCGCTGGGGTAGGCCACGGCGCTGAGGTGGCCGCTGTTGCGTAGGCCGCTTATGATTGGGGCGGCCGCGTGGTACCTCAGGCCGTCGGAGCGGATGGGCTGAGAGGGAGCGTCGTGGCCGAGGGTGTACATCTTCAGCAGGGGCGTCTGGCCAGAGGCGTCCCCGAAGTCGTATCTGTATTCCCCCTTCACGAGGTTCGGAGCCGCTTCGGACTGGGCTGCGAGGAAATCGCAGCTCCGCTTCTTCGCCAGCACTTCGCCCATGAAGGGGAGGGCTATGCCCCCGAAGTTCGAGCCTCCCCCCAGGCACCCTATGATGACGTCGGGGGAGTCGTCCGCCAGCTCGAACTGCTTGATTGATTCTAGCCCTATGATGGACTGGTGAATGAGGACGTGGTTCAGCACGGAGCCCAGGCAGTAGACCCTGTCGGGCGAGCCGTCGGTGTATTCGAGCCCCTCGGAGACGGCGATGGCCAGCGACCCCGGATGCTTGGGATCCTTATCTAGGAGGCTCCTTCCGAAGGACGTCTGAGAGCTGGGCGACGCGTGGACCTCGGCCCCGTACATCTTCATCAGCGCCCTCCTGTCGGCCTTCCAGTCGTGGACCGCCCTCACCCAGAAGACGACGGTGGTCAGGCCCATCATGCAGCTGGCGAACGAAAGGGCAGTCCCCCACTGCCCCGCCCCCGTCTCGGTGACCAGGACCTTCTTCCCCTCCTTCTCCGCGTAGTAGGCCTGGGCGAGGGCGGTGTTCACCTTGTGGGAGCCGGTCGGGCTGAGGTCCTCTCTCTTGTAGTAGATCCTCGCCTTGCTCAGGTGGAGCCTCTCCTCTAGACGATATGCCCTGTAGAGCGGCCTAGGCCTCCCCGCCTGAATGTAGAGCTCCCTTATGCCCTCGGGGATGTCTATCCACCTCGAATCCGACGCTTCTTGCTTCAGGCATTCGCCTATCATCCTCCTCCCGAGCAGCTTGATCCTGGACTCGCCTGTCTCGGGGTCCTTCGGGGGAGGGAGCTTGAAGGGGAGGTCAGGGACTATGTTATACCACCTGTCAGGCATCTCGTCTACGGGTAAGGAGATCTGGCTCTCGCGCATGCCCAACCGAGGAGAGCCCTTGATAGATTAACGTTTGTCCTCCAGATTCGAGTGCAACTGCATCGACGATTGGGGAGTGATGCTATTCCGTCGTCATCCTATTTGGTCTCTTCGAATTCCACGAGCCCGTCGTTGAACTCGATGTCGATGTGGGCGCGGTCGCAGAGGGGCTTGTTCATGGAGGCTCCGCAGCGGCAGAGCGTCACTCGGTTTCGCACTTCGTAAGGCTTTCCATCATGGGACTCGATCCTTATCCCGCCTCGGATCCACAGGGGCCCGCTGATGCCGAGCTCCGGATCCTCGATTATGCCGATGGAGGGAGGGAGGGCCTCCTCGATATCCTCGCCGGTCTTCCTGTCCTGCACCACCAACCGGCCCGCCGGGCAGTAGTTAGCCTCCCGGATGACCAGTTCGCGAGCCTTCGGGTCGTCGCTCTTGAGGTTCAACTTCCAGATCCCCCCTTCTGCGTCGCAGAAGCCTGCCAGCGAGCAAAGCTCCTCCGCGTCGCTCAGGATTAGAGTCGGCCCGTCGAAGGTCCTCGCCATGTCGGAGAAGAGAAGCCGGCTCGCAGTCTCCTTCCCCTTGAACTTGATCTTCCTATGGGTGCCGTCGCAGAAGGGCTTTTCCTTCGAGCCGCCGCAGCGGCAAAGGAGGTATTCCTCTTCGACGTCGAAGGACCTCCCCTTCTTCCACTCCCAGGCGAACCCGCCCTTGCCGTGGATGACGCTCCATATGGACAGGGGAACGTGCCCCGAGACGACGAAGGGGCCGTCCTTCGACACAACGATCTTCATCTCAGAAGGCTGGGTCACAGCCCTCCGAGATGCAGGGGAGCTATTAACGGTGGCGGAAGGGATTCTCCGCGGGCTACCGATTTCGAAAGGGCTGTGCTGGCCTTCAGCTGGCCGTTTGGGCCTGCGCTTCAGATCCTGGGATGCGCTTCACGTTGCCAACTTCGGCCCCGCGCTTTCACCTCGCTCCTTGAACGAGTTGTTGGGCTGAACCATGAAAAGTCGTTCTCTTCCTTCGTCTGTTGGTAAGATGTGAGACAATCATCCAGCAGGCAACAAGCAGTATGCCCACTGCCAGGCTCGCCGCCATGTCGGGAACAGAAAGGGCCATTCTTTGACGTGAAGAGAGAACTACGAAGGATGCGCTACCCATTATGAGGAAAACTATGGTGGCCAGAACCAGGAGCTTTCGGTAGTCGATCCCTTTTACGTAATGAGTCTCGGTATCGCCTCCTTCTTCGTGTGGATGCCAACCATCCAGTAGCTGTGTGGAGTGGGAAGGCATCGAGGCTTTCCCTCTGAAATCGGTAACCGGGCTCATCCCAGCCAACAGCTTGTGGGCGGGAAGTAGACGACTCGGAGCTTGGCTGCGCATGCGTCGGCAGTGCAGTGATGGCCGTCGAGGGGACAGGAGGCAGAATCCGGGTTGGCCATCTTGTCCTTCTCCCTGATCGCCCGCGTCCTACTGGGATACCCTTCCAACGACGTCGGGTTCAGAAGCTCCGACATTTCGTCGTTGTTATCGCAGACGATCCTCCAAGACATACGTCTAACCCGGCCTCCATCCGGAGGGTCTCCGTGGGTATTATTCCTTTTTCTTCGTAAATTGGATGTGGCATGGTAGTTCTTTTCGGTTGAGTGCCAAGAAGGCGTGGCCTATTCAAGAATAGGACGCAGATATTCAAACTCATGAGTCGACATGGGGGCCGATGAGCTGCCATGCCAAGTCGGGTTCAAATACAGCAGGATTCTGAAATGGCGGTGGCTTATGACGGCCTCTTCCGTACCCGGCCCTTCCATAGGAATGCGTCGCGAGGCGAGGCGTTGTCCTGGGGGCAGCGGAGGGGAGCCATCCTGAAGCTAGAAGAGTTTGTCAGGTCGTTCGGCGAGCCCTACTCTAAGGCCCTAGGCATCGACCTCCAATCGAAGAGGAAGGAGGAGATAGTGAAATGGTTCCTCGCGTCCATCCTCTACAGCAAGCCCATCCGTGAGACGACGGCGACCTTGACTTACAGGACCTTCGAAGCCTACGAAACCTTAAGCATTGACTCCATCCTGAGCGCCGGATGGGACGGCCTCGTCCAAATCCTCGACGAGGGAGGGTATGTCAGATATGACTTCAGCACCGCAACGAAGCTCTTGGAAGTCTTCGGCAACCTCAGGAAGAGGTACAACTCGGACCTGTGGAACCTCTACAACGATGCAAATGATAGCTCCGACCTCGAAAGGCACCTGAAGGCCCTCGGGAAGGGCGTGGGTGATACAACGGTCTCCGTCTTCCTCAGGGACATGAGAGCCATCTGGCCAAAGTCCAACCCCAAGCTCACACCGCTGGAGGAGCTCGCCTTAGAGGAACTTGGGATAAAGGACCTAGAAGCCCTGGCCAAGAGGAGAGGTCTGGATATTGTGCGGCTTCAGACCGCCCTGCTCAGGCTCGGCAAGGACTTCCTCAAGAGGGGAAAGGAGGTCGACGTCACCCTCGGCTAGGGGCGTCCTAAATGACGCTTCCATACCTGATGCCGATTTCGTCGGCATACGCGAGCACTTTCATGAATTCTCCCGATGAAAGGCTCCTGTTGATGCTAGCGAGGCTCTCCTTGATAGGGACAATGTAGTCGGGATGGTATTGGTCCATTGTGTTCGCCAGAGCATGCGGAAGGTTCCCGCTGAGCCAGTCCAAGATTAGTCGGCATCAGCAGTCCCAGTGTCCCCGCAGCACGAGGACCCTGACGATTATGTCACAGTGGCAGCTTGCCTCTAGATGGTGCGATATGCTCAGCTGTCGGCCAGATACGAAGTTAGCCTCGTTGAAGTGTTAGAGCTTTGCGTATGCTTCCACGACGTCGCGGGCCGTTATTATCCCCACTATCCGGCCGTCGAGCGTTACCGGGAGCCTCTTTATGTGGTTCCTCTTCATCGTTCTGATTGCCTTTTCAAGGCAGCCCTGACAGCTAGCCGTCATCGGAGTCGTTACCACCGGCGTGCGGCAATGCCTGCCCACCAGATAGACGAGGTCTGGATTGGGGGAGACGAGGAAAGATAGAACGTCCCTCTCAGTGAAGATGCCGTAACGCCTGTGGCCCCGCATCACCAGCACGCTCCCGATCCTCTCTTCCTTCATCTTTTGAATCACGGCCTTCAGGGGGGTGGCGTAGTTGACCTTCGACACTTCCCCCGTCATCGCCGATCGGAGCTTGGGGTGCTCGCCCGCCGTCAGATACAGGTTGTAGGCCAGGTCAGTGGCCGTAAGGAGTCCTGCCGGCTTGGTCTTCACCAGAAGTGACCTGGCCTTGGTCGACAGCATCACCTTGGCCGCCTCCCTGATCTTGGTCTTCGGGGGTATCCAGGCGGGCCGAGAGGAGGCGACGGGACCTGAACGCATGGCCCCCAGCTCCGCTAGGTTTTGGGGGAGGAGGGCGAAGACATCCCTCATGGAGAGGACCTTCGTGTACTCCTCCTTCTCCTTGACGAGAACGTTAGTGATCTTGTGCCGTTCCATGAGCCTCAGGGACTCTAAGAGGGGTGCGTCGTAGCCTATGGAGATCGGATGCCTGGTCATTATCCCTTCTACGGTCTGGAGCCTTGCCAAACCGCCTAGGTATCGCTCCCCTTTCTAATAACGCTTCATGGGCTACCGCATCCCAAGCTTTGATGACCGTCATCCCGGGACCCCAGACGCTCCAAGGTTTGAGGCCCTGCGCCGTGATCCAATGCGTGGCCATGGAGAATACACTCGCGATGAGCATGGATATGCAAGGTGCTATCAATCCCCCAGTGACAGACACGTCACATGCAATGTTCTGCAGCGCATGTGGCCCACTGTTTCTTCATGAGCTGGCCGATGATATTTGTGAGGGCTTCGGGGTCAGCCGACGTAGTGAAAGACGTCCTTGACGGCCCGTCTAGGTGTAGCCTCCGGTTCTTCAGCCGGATAGCCGACGGGGAGGATGGCCACGGGACGAAGCGACTCCACACCGCACACTTTCGCCACCTCTCTGTCATCGAAGGCCCCCAGCCAAACGGTGCAGAGGCCAAGGTCCACCGCCGCGAGCATAGCGAATGTGGCGGCTATTGTCGCGTCCTGCATGCAATACAGGGTCTCCCCTCTGTGACCGTACTTGGCCGACGATCGATGTGGGCTAGCGAAGAAGACCAAGCAGATTGGAGCTGCGATTATGAAGTCTTGGTCCTGGGCCGCCTTGGCCAGCTCCCTTTTCTTTCTTTCCCCTTTCACCACGAAGACTTCGTAGGCTTGGAGGTTGCCCGCGGAAGGGGCGGAGCTGGCGGCCTCCATTATGAGGTCCAGCTTTTCCTCCTCCACGGCCGCGGGGCTGTAAGCTCTTATCGAATGCCTCTTCCGGATGAGCTCGAGGAAATCCATTTCCTCACTCTCTTCTAATGAAGGTTCGAAAGAAGATAAGCTTTCCCGAGTCCCGTTGAGGGCCTCTACCTCATGGCTGCCCGACTTCCATGACGAAGAAGATGTAAGCCTTCCTTCGGAGGTTCCACGCTTTAGTCTGATGTGTAGAGAAGACGGGGCTGAATCGTCCGCAGGTTTTAGGAGCCCTGGTCCATTCGGGGTTGCTAATATACGGCCATCGCTCATCGTCCAATGTTTGCCCGCCAAGATCGTCGAAGAGACGGCCCTCAGAGAAAGGACACTTGTCTTTCAGGACAGGCAGCAGGGAGGCAGTCTTCTGGCTGAAAGGCTTCGGCAATATGCGACACATAAAAGGGCTCTGATTTTGGCAGTGGCTGCGGGCGGCGTTCCCGTGGGTCAGGTCGTTGCGAAGGATCTCGGTGTTCCGATGGAGGCGATTGTCGTCAGGAAGATTCAGGTTCCGTGGAGCACTGAATCGGGATTCGGTGCCGTGTCCTTCGACGGGGACATCGTCCTCAACCTTCCCCTTGTAGGAAGCCTGGGGCTTTCGGAGAGGGAGATAAGGAAATGCATCACAAGAGCGACCATGGTGGTTCGGGAGAGGGTCGGCAAGTTCAGGGGAGATCGCCCCCTCCCTGATCTTGAAAGGAAGGTCGTCATCCTCGTAGATGACGGGCTGGCCTCAGGCTACTCGATGCTAGCGGCCCTCAGGTCCGTAAAGAGGGATAGGCCTCAGAAGGTGGTGGTCGCTACGCCGACGGGCTCCCTGAGCGCCGTAGAACTGCTTTCGCCTGAGACGGACGAAATCGTATGCCTGAACATAAGAGGTGGGCCTTTCTTCGCCGTAGCCGACGCTTACAGGAACTGGTATGATGTGACCGACGAGGAAGTGCTTGAGATTCTCAAAGGCCTTGAGTCGATGAAGCCGTGAACGCCGCATCGAGACTTCCATGGCGAGCCCATGAAGCCCGGAATTCGGACTTGAGGGTCGTTTGCTGCACGCGCAAACGAAGTATCCTCCGCAGGCCTGTCATGCTTAACTCTGGGTCCTTGCTTGCAGGAACCTTTCGGCGTCCTCCCTCATCGCCAAGTTGTTGAAGAACACATACGCCTTACTTCCCTCGACCTTCTGCTGAAGCAGGCTCAGCTCTTCGTTCGTATACTTGTGCCCGTAGTTGACTAGCCCGTTGCTTCCGTGCATCCTATGATATTGAATGGGTTGGTCCGGAGGGCTCATCTTCAGGGGGTCCGTGACTACTACCCCATCATGCGGCTCTATCACCTTCCTCGCCTCCTGGAGCCTGCCTAGCCACGACGCGTGCCTGAACTCCACAGCCGGGATGCGTCTGGTCGAGACGGAAGATAGGAATTCGCTGAGCCTCGAAAGGTTCCTGGCGCTGTAATCATACTTGGGGGGGAGCTGGATGACGATGACCTTGGCGTCGAGTATATCCGCCACCTCCTCGGTCCTTTGCCAAGCCTCCTTGGTGAACTTCGAAACCCTAAGGAGTCCAACTTCCTCCGGGGAGACTCCCTCTATTTCTATTCCCGACCTCCTCCATGTCGGGGAATCAGGAGGATGGGTGATGCCCTGAAATGCCTTCAGAGTGAAGGCCACGCTTGGCGCGGCCTTCTTCCAGCGCTCAGCCGTCGGCGTCCTCGGCAGCCTATAGAACGTCGATTGAAGCTCAATCGCGGGGAACCTTCGAGCGTATTCCCCCAGTCCCATTCCCGCGAGGCCGCAGCAGCCCACGAGGACGTCCAAGTCGAGCATGAATCGACGGGATGCCTACTTAAGTCGAGAGGCCTCTGACCCACACTAATCTGGATTAGGGTGCTGTCATCGCCCGGCGTCAGCTGCTTCAGGTGTCGCCTTGGACCTCAGCCTAGCTTTGATGACTGACACATTCAGATAGTCGGCCGGGTCGAAGGGGAGAACCCTGATTACTCTTACGTCCTTGGGGAGCTCCAGCTTGCGCCTTGAATCGATCATCAGAAGGGCAACTTCACCCTCGCCGAGAGACCGGCCCACGAGGTCTGAGACGGAGTGGTTGCGTTCCGTAAGGTTCTGTTCGAGGAACTCCCGTAGTGTCGCATTCGACGACCGTGCGATCATCTGAAGCCAGGACTCGGTTTCGGCCACCAAGATGGGGTCTTCCGTTGGTTTCAGTTTCGCTCCGTCTTCGAGGAGGTCCGAAATCAACGAGAATCCCGGTCCTTCTCCCCCAAGCACGGCACTCAGGGCCTCTTTGGTGTCCTTTGACAATGACTCAACGAACACCATCACGATTCGACCTCTGAAGGCGTGCAGCTTGTCTGAGACATAGCTCCAGAACTCCTCAGATCTGGCATCATAGTCGTCTGGGACATGCGACGCAGCCTTCATGAATTCGCTTTTAGTGTACATCCTAGGCACAATCATGAGAGTCCGAGACATTATGGCGCACCCAAGTTCGATTTATCCAGACGCCGTCGCCCTCGATTTCCTGATGTCCATCCCCGTTCAATCCCGTGTCGTCATGCTTACCTCATTCTATCTCTAGCCGTAGATGCCGGCTCTGAAGGGGTACTTAGCCCTGAAGAGCCTATTCGCCTCCAAGGAAAGTCTCTCTTCAAGCTCCTTCTGGCCGGCAGGGACGGCGCTGAGGTCTGGGTGGGTGACGACCGGCCCCGTGAGGACTCCGGCCAATCCCTCCTCCTTCAGGTCCCACTCAGAAGTGGGCTTCGCGCCAAGAAGCCTGAGGAGCACGTCCTGCCCGATCTGTCCGTTCTGCCGCATGGCGCCGAAGAGCTCAGAGGTCTGCTGCCCCGAAAGAGGTCGGAGCCCATAGAACGGAAGTCGCGTGCCCAGACGCAAGTCTTCCATGGGGTCTATGTCCACCCCGACCCCAACGAACTCCCTAGGATTGAGGGGGACAAGCTTCAGGCGATAGCCAACCCCAGGCCCCAGGACGAGCAGGTTCCCCCTTGAATCGGCGAAGACCCTCCAGCCCTGGGGCCGTTCGTTGTACTGGGCCATGACCCTCTTCAAGATCGATTCGGCTGGCTCGGCTTGCATCCTCGTCGCCTATGGTAAGGGGGGCCGCGAAGGATAAGTTCTTCGATGGTCGTCGGCGCTGCTTCGAAAGCCAAGGTCTCGCCAAGGCAAGGGACGGCAGAGAGAGGGGACACTTCGACTGAATCCTTTTAGAAGGCCCGACTGATTAGAAGCCGGTCGGGATAATGGCTTCAGGTTCGGCCGTCGTAACGGACGGTCTCACAAAGAGGTTCGGCTCTCTGACCGCCGTAAACTCCCTGTCCCTTGAAGTCGAGGATGGAGAGATATTCGGATTCCTCGGCCCCAACGGGGCTGGCAAGACCACGACGATTCTCATGCTGGTCACCCTGATAACGCCCTCGGGGGGTATGGCGCGGGTGGCGGGGTACGACGTCGTACGCCAGCCGGCGAAGGTGAGGGAGGCCATAGGCTATGTTTCGCAGGACATAGCCGTGGACGAGTATCTAACAGGGCGGGAGAACCTCCTCGTCGAAGGTCATCTCCACCATATGAAAGGGGGAGCTCTCGGCCGGAGCATCGACGAAGTGCTCCAGACAGTCGACATGGGCGAGTGGGCCGGCAAACTTGTTGCCAACTACTCTGGAGGGATGCGCCGGCGGCTGGATATAGCCGGAGGACTCGTTCATCATCCCAAGATCCTGTTCCTTGACGAGCCCACACTGGGCCTTGATCCCCAGACCCGGTCGGCCATCTGGGAATACATCCGGAAATTGAGGAATGAGTACGGGCTCACCATCTTCATCACGACTCACTACATGGATGAGGCCGACGCGCTCTGCGATAGGGTGGCCATAATTGACCACGGAGAAATAAAGGCTGCCGACACCCCGGAGAACCTCAAGAAATCCATGGGCAGCGACCTGATTGAGGTCGTGTTGAAACCAGCACCACCGGAGCTCGTCTCTCGCCTCTGCGAATCCCTCAGGGGACTGCCGATGATGGTTCAGCTCCAGCAGAAAGAGGACAGGCTGAACCTCAGCGTGAAGAATGTGGAACGTGCAATTCCAGAGATTTTTGCCCAAGCCCAGGGAGCCGGCGTGGCCATCGACTCCATCTCCTCCAAGCATCCGTCCCTCAACGACGTGTTCCTTGCCTTCACGGGAAGGGGGCTGAGGGAGGAGGGCGGAGACTTCTGGACGGGGCGCCGTGCCCAAGAGAGGGCTAGGAGGGCTAGGTCATGAGCGCCTTGGAGGAAATGTACTGGATTGCGTGGCGAGAGGTAAGACACTACTTCCGCTCCAGGCTCGGAATGGCGAGCCGTCTCCTGCAGGCGGCCACTTGGCTGGTGCTAGTGGGTTCCATCTTTTCAGGCACCGGCGGCCTACTGAAGTCTGTCGGCTTCCAAGGAAGCTACTTCCAGTACATCACCCCTGGCGTCATCTGCATGATTGTCATCTTCGGGAGCATATTCGGAGGGATGACCACGCTATGGGACCGCCGCTTCGGTTACTTCCAGAAGCAGCTCGCCACCCCGATCGCCCGCTACTCCCTAGCCTTGGGCAAGGTAATGGCCATCTCCTTCATCTCGGGAATACAAGCGCTCATCCTCCTCTGCGCGGCCCTGCTTCTGGGCGTTCGTATAGGTACGGGGGCCCCCGGCGTCGTCGCGATAATTCTAATCGCCATGCTCCTGGCCATCGGCTTTGCGGGGATATCTGTCATAATCGCCACCGTAGCCACCACCTCCGACCTCTTCTGGAGCGTCATCAATTTGATAGGGCTGCCACTGGTCTTCCTCAGCAGTGCGCTCTTCCCCCCGCGGCTGATGCCTAGTTGGCTCGCTGCTGTCACCAGCT
>Ga0187771_10002842_pt1 | contig 12012 bp, 13 predicted proteins | sample 0116_SJ02_MP15_1_FD_133139 | JGI IMG/M metagenome (GOLD analysis project Ga0187771, IMG submission 133139) | Tropical peat soil microbial communities from peatlands in Department of Meta, Colombia - 0116_SJ02_MP15_10_MG | ecosystem: Environmental > Terrestrial > Soil > Wetlands > Peat | place... | reverse complement strand
TGGCCGAGGAACTCGGGAGCCTGGTCCCTGGGAGGGTCGTAACCGACATCAGAGCGTACCTCAAGGATTGGTGGCCGCTCCTGTCGATCTCACAGGAGGAGGGCGCGACGACCGTTGCCGCCGTAAGGCCCCAGAACGTCGACGAGGTGGCGAGGGTCATCAAATACGCCGGGTCAAACCGTCTCAAGGTTCTCTGCAGGGGCGGCGGTAGCTCCGTCACCGGTGCCTCCGTCCCTCACGGCGAGATACTGATTGACCTCTCGGGGCTGAATCAGGTCCTTGACATCGACCAGAACAACCGGACGGTGACCGCGCAGGCGGGGGTCAGGTTGGGCGAGCTCGAACCGAAGCTGGGCAAGCTGGGATTCACACTGGGGCAGTTTCCCCAGTCTCTCGAGCTTGCGACCATCGGGGGATACATCTCGACGATGGGGACGGGGCACTACAGCGGCAGGTACGGGGGCGTCGAAGAATCGGTAATCCGAATCCAAGCCGTCCTTCCCGACGGCGAGGTGATATGGACAAGGAACCGCGCCACTCCGCGGTCTTCCGTCAGCCCCGACCTGTCGAGACTCTTCATCGGCGCGGAGGGAGCGTTCGGGGTGGTGACCGCCGCGGAGCTAAAGCTGCACAGGCTCCCCCGTCACACCTGGAAGGCCGCGTACGTCTTCAGCGACTTCCCCACGGCGGTGGGTTCTGGTAGGATTCTGATGGACCTGGACCTCAAGCCTGCGGCCTGCAGGATCTACAACGAGGTGGAGGCCGGCATTCAGTTCGGGACGGCGAAGCCGGTAATGCTTCTGCTCTACACCTTCTCGAGCTCAACGGTGATGGACGCCTCTGTCAAAGAAGTGACCGACGCCGTAGGGTCGGATGGCAAGGCCGGGAACCCTTCCATCGTCGACGCCTGGCTCGAGAAGAGATTTGCACTCCGCGGGGAGGCGGAGGCAGTCGCGAAGATGGGGTTCATGCTCGACACGGTGGAGATCGCCTGCCGGTGGAGCGTGGTTCTCGAGATCTATGTCGACGTGGTGACGACGCTCGCGTCGATGGACGGGGTCTCTGCGGTGGGTGCGGTCGTCTCCCATCTGTACGATCAAGGCGCATGCACCGACTTTTCCATCATCCTCAAGCCCGATGTCTCTCTTTACTGGGATGTCTGGAACGCTCTCGCCCGGGTCGCCGAGAGGCACGACGCGACTCTTTCTCACCATCACGGGACAGGGATTCTCAAGGCGGGCTTGGTCCGCAAGGAATTCCCGAGGGGCCTGCTCAAGCTCCTCAAGGACGGGGTGGACCCAAAGGGAACGATGAGTTCGCGAAGGGTTTCCTAGGCCATCTCTTCACGGCGGATTAGGGCCTATCATTTTATGTGGAAGGATGGGCCAGGTGATGCCATGGAGTCCGATCAGATTTCTCTTTCCGTGGAGGAATTGCCGAAGGCGTGGTACAACATCGTTCCTGACCTCCCTCGGAAGCTCCCCCCGCCCAAGGAACCCGGCTATGGCGAGTCCAGAATGGAGGCTCTGGGGAGGAGGATGATCGGCGAGTGCCTGAAGCAGGAGAACTCCGTCTCGAGATGGATCGACATCCCCGAACCTATCAGGGAGCTGTATGCCCACGCGGGAAGGCCGAGGCCACTGTACCGTGCCCGCCGGCTGGAGCAGAGGCTGGGGCTAAAGAGGGTCAGACTGTACTACAAGAGGGAGGACCTGAGCCCGACCGGTTCGCACAAGGTGAACACCGCCTTGGCCCAGGCCTACTACGCCGCGAAGGCGGGGAAAAAGGTCCTCGTCACCGAGACGGGAGCTGGGCAGTGGGGGACCGCGCTGTCGTTCGCCGCCCGGCTGATGGGCCTTGACAGCGTCGTCTTCTGGGTCAGGGACGTGTACGAGTGGAAGAAGGAAAGGAGGATCCTGATGAAGCTCTACGGAGCCAAGGTCTACCCGTCTCCTAGCAACATGACCGAGTTCGGGAAGAAGCTCCTGAAGACCGACCCCAAGCACCGCGGTTCCCTGGGCATCGCCGTTTCCGAGGGGCTGGAGTACACGGACGGCTCCTCAGACCGGGTCTACTGCCTCGGTTCGGTGCTGAACCACGTCCTCATGCACCAGTCGATCATCGGGCTCGAGACCATCAAGCAGTTCGAGTCGGTCGACGACTGGCCAGACCTCGTAGTGGGGTGCCTGGGGGGAGGGTCCAACTTCGGAGGGATAGCACTGCCGTTCGCGGGGGAGCTGCTGAGGCACAAGAAGGAGTGCGACTTCCTCGCGGCCCAGTCCGAGGCCGCCCCGAACCTGGTCAAGGGGACCTACAAGTACGACTTCGCCGACGTGGCCGAATACACCCCCATGCTCAAGATGTACACCCTTGGCCACAAGGAGGGGATGAAGCCCATCTGGTCGGACGGGATCCGCTATCACGCGGCTGCCCCGCTCATCAGCGCCCTAAGGGCCGAGGGGATAATCAAGGCGGTCGCGTACCCAGCCAACGAGAGGGTCGTCTTCGAAGCGGCGAAACTCTTCCTCGAGTGCGAAGGATGGCTGATAGCCGGGGAGTCGGCGCACGGCGTCCGCGCGGGAATAGACGAAGCGAAGAAGGCCGAGGCCAAGGGACAAGAGAAGTCGATACTCATGAACATCAGTGGCCACGGGTTCCTCGACCTCGACGCCTACTCGGACGTCCTGAAGGTCAAGTAGGCACTCCCGCTTTCATGAGACGGGCCGACATCCGCTCTATACTATCTGATGAGCGTAGAACCTAATTCGGCAACCCATTTAGTTGGACGCGCCAGATCATCATTCGATGATGCAAGGACTAAGAACAATGGGTGCCCCGGCAGCGTCTTCGAGGGGCACGGTCTCGGGCCGCAGCTTCGGGGTTTTGTTCGCGCTGGCGGGCTCGGACTCACTGGACTCACGGACGTTGGCCGGTCGCCTCGGAATCTCCGAAGCCGAATGCCTGAAGCTAGTTGAAGACCTCCAGAGAAGGTACCTGGTGGACGTAGTCTCGAGGCTCGAGGGCGACGCCGTCAAGGAGAGTCTCCGGCTGACAGAGGATGGGGAGGCCGCGCTGTTCGTCTCTTTGGAGCGAATGTGCGAACTGCCCGAGCCATCATAGGCCGCAGGCTGAGTTTCAGGTTATCCTGGGTTCTTTGACGGTCAGGTCGATGGCGACTTCCGCCACGTCGGCCCCATACTCGGCGACCCTCCTGACGCTCTCCAGAATCAACTTGACAGACGCCACCTGTTCCCCACTCATCTTGGGCGAAAGGATTTCACTGCTGAGCCGCTCCTCCAGCTGAACGACTTCCCTGGTTTTGCCGATTGCCTCCTCCGCCATCTTGGCGTCCAGACGCAGAAGAGAAGCTATCGAAGCTTCGAAGATCTTGCATGAGAGGCTAGCCATGTCCTGCACCTTCTTTGCCGAAGCTCCCGAGATCGACCCGAGGCTTTCGGCTTGGGACGCTATCGACGCTGCGTGGTCCGCCACCCTCTCTGTGCTCTTCGCCACCAGCCTGTAGCCCAAGCAGTCCCTCGCCGACGTGAGCCCTATCTCCTGAATCACTGACCGGTCTCTCACCGCAATGTTCAACTGGCGCAGGAGGAAGTGATAGAACCTGTCCACCTCGTCATCTCTCTGGATGACTTCTTCGCCGAGCCCCTTCCCACCCGTTTGAAGGACGGTCACGGCGTCGGTGAGCATGCCGGCCGAGATGATGGACATCCGTTCCAGCGCCTTCTTCAGGGGAAGGTCCACATAGCCCGAAAGGCATTGGGTGAGTATTCCCGCGGACCCCTCTTCAATGATTTCGACCCCGACCAGTTTTCTCCTGATTCCCTCCCTGATGAATGTCCTCAAGGATACGTCCGACCTCCCGAGGTTGATTCGAATGGTGTCATATCCCGCTAGGTAGTACGAGATGAAGTGCCGAAGTAGTACATCCTTGTCCAACCCATGGGTGACATCGATTGTCGCCTCCGACTTTGCCGCGGACCGAATATCCCTCCGCGGGATTATGAGCAATGACGAGTCTGGCTGTGTGACAACGGCCACCGCATCCTTGGGCTGCAGCCCCACGTCGTTGACCCAGGACTTTGGCAGGGAAACGACGAAACTGTTCCCCCCAGTCACTTGGACCTTCCTGAATTCTGGCTTCGACACGCGGGCCGTGTATGGTGCCGCTATATATTTGTGGCCGTCACCGTTAACTATGATATCCTGCCTCAATCCCCGTCACCCAATTTACTTCTGGCGAAACCCCTCTTGTCCGGATTCGTCAGTCCACATAATCCCCTGGCAGCAACCATTATCATTATCAACGACGCCATGCTGGACTCGACGAGGGGAGTCAGGGCTGGTGCTTAGCGGCGAGATGCGGGGTCTGGAGAGGCCTATCGAATTCGGCATGACCCGCTGGGGCATCAGCGCGAAGCCGAAGATCCAGGTTCAGAAGCTGAACGCCTGGTACAGCCAGAAGCAGGCCCTCTTCGACGTCAGCTTCTCGATCCCGCCTAACATGGTGACGGCAATGATTGGGCCCTCGGGATGCGGCAAGTCAACCTTGATCAGGTGTCTGAATAGGATGCACGAGATGGTAATCGGGGCGCGGGTTGAAGGGGAGGTCCTGCTTGACGGCCTCAACATCTACGGCTCCGATCTGGATCCCGTGGACGTCCGCAGAAGGATAGGCATGGTCTTCCAGAAGCCGAACCCGTTCCCGAACATGTCCATAAGCGACAACGTGGTCGCAGGTCTGAAGCTAACGGGGGTGAAGGACAGGAGGAAGCTCGAAGAGGCCACCAGACGATGCCTCGAGCGGGTCTACCTGTGGGACGAGGTGAAGGACGAGCTGAAGCGGTCAGGCGCGAGCCTCTCAGGAGGGCAACAGCAGAGACTCTGCATAGCAAGGGCCCTTGCCATCGAGCCCGAGGTTCTCCTGATGGACGAGCCCTGTTCAGCCCTGGACCCGACCGCGACCGCGAGGATCGAACAGCTCATCGCCGAACTGAAGCAGGCCTACACTGTCGTCATAGTCACTCACAACATGCAACAGGCGTCGCGAGTCGCGGATTACACCGCCTTCATGTACCTCGGGAAGCTCATCGAGTTCGACGAGACGGCGAAGTTGTTCGAGAACCCATCGGAGCAGCTCACGGAGAGGTACATCACTGGCAAGTTCGGATAGGGGGAGAGATTGCCAAGACTAATGGACATGGGCCTGGAAAGGCTGAACGGCCTTCTGCTGGAGATGGCGACGATCTCCGAGAACGCCGTGACATCAGCGATCGAGGCGTACGAGAAAGGCGGGAAAGGAGCCCAGGTGAGAGAATGGGCCGAACATCTTCAGTCCCTCCACCGACAGGTGAGCGACCTTTCCATGGAAGTCATCGCGAGATACCAGCCGGTGGCCTCGGACCTCAGGTTGGTGAAAGCCTGCTTCGAGATTTCCTACGGATTCTTCAGGTACGGCCGCTACGCCAAGGACATCATCGAGGTTCTCGAGATGTTCGGTGACCTGAGCAAGTGCGACCGCACCGTCGTCGCAGAGACGGCCAGAAGGACCCAGGAGATGATCAGGATGAGCATCGACGCCTTCGCCCGGAGGGACGTCGCCCTCGCAAGGAAGGTTCCCAAGATGGACGACTTCGTCGACGACAGGTACAGGAAGCACCTGAGGGGGGTGATGCAGGGGAAGGGGGACCTGAGATGCGCCCTGTCGGCTGTCCTGATCCTGCGCTACCTCGAAAGAATCTCGGACCACGCCACCTACATCGCTGAGTCTGTGGACTACATCGTGACTGGCGTGGAACCCGCCGGCTGACCCTGGGTCTCTACTGTCTGAGCACGACCACTCTCGTCGAGTTGACGCTGGGGAGGATTACGATGTCGTCCTTCAGCCCGATTCTGACCCCCTCGCGCCCTGGGGTCGCCCCGTAGAGGCGCGCGTCGGCCCGCCTCGTGATGCCTATCTCGATTCTGCTCCCCCACGGGACCGTATACCTGAGCGGATGGTCTCCGGTCCCCCGGCGCTCGGTGTAGGTGGGGACTACGTGGCAGATCCCGACTTCGTCGTCCCTTATGCCCGCATGGCCGGCGACTTCGAGCGACCCGTCACTGATCTTGTCCAGGTACGAATAGTATCCGGTCGAACCAGCGGACGTCGACACGACCACCCCATCCCCTATGGCCGCCTCGTCGATGGAGACCCCCTTCCCGATCACCTTCACCCTGTACCTGATGCAGTTGCTCTCAGCCCCCCGTTGGAGGTAGACGTCGGTGAAGACCTCTCCGAGGCTCTTCTCGTTCTTCAACACCTCCAGCCTGCGGTGCTCCTCTACCTTGTACCGACCCACGGAGACGTCTCTGAGGGCGCCGGGGAGTTCGTCGAAATAGGCGGCCGCAAGGTACGCTTTCGAGCCTGTCGCAGCCCTGGACCTGACCCCGACGAACAGGAGCGGGAGCGACTCCGTCCTCCCGTAGTGACTGAAGATGCCGTCACCCCCGACGACGACTCCAAGGTCGGCCCCCCTGGACACGACGTCCATCCCGGCGCCGGTGACCGCCTTCTTCAGCTCGTCTTCTGTGACCTTCGGCTTGGTACCGTCGAGGAGCAGCTTGACCTTCAACGCCTGGTGGCCTCCTTCTCCTGCATGTATTCCAGCATGCTCCCTTCCTCCCTGACCTTGCCTCCGGAGCTTAGGAACCTGGTGGCCTTCGCCCCGGCCTCGTCCTGCTCCGGAGTTGACTTTCCGAGAAGGCCCATCATCTTGAGAGAATTCTCGACGGCGAATCCCCTGAAGTGGTTGTTGAAGTATCCGAAGGTCTTCGTCACTCTGCTGGAGACGTCCTTCACCTTTGGCGCCCACGACTCCAGCTCCTGTGGGCTGTACCTGTAGTTGTACCAGGGCCGGGTCCCCCTGCCGTGCCACCTGATGAACGCGAAATCGGCGGTCACGACGGTGTCAGGGGGGAGCAGGGGCTCATCAACGATCGTGTTTGCCACGTTCCTCTTCCTGAGGAGCTTCCAGACATCGTCTCTGAGCCATGAGGGGTGTCTGAACTCCACGGCGAACCTCACGTCTTCCGGAACGACCCCCAGAAAGCCGTCCAGCCTCTCGTAGTCTCCTTCGTACGAGAAGCTCGGAGGGAGCTGAATCAGCACCGGCCCCATCTTCCCGGCCGCTATGAGGGGTTTCATGAGGCTGAGGAAGCGAATCAGGTCCCCCTCCACGCCGTTCTTCAGGTCAAGCCGCTTTTCATGTGTGATGGCTTGGGGGAGTTTCACCGAGAACACAAAGTTCTCGGGGGTGTATCTGGACCATCCCATCACCATCCCCTTCGACGGGAACGCGTAGAAGGTCGAGTCGACCTCGGCCGTCCCGAACACCTTCGAGTAAAAGGTCAGCTTGTTGGTTGTCGTGCTGGGGTAGAAGACCCCCGCCCACTCGTTGTATGACCATCCCGAGGTCCCGATGAGAAGATCCGACATCCTTCGTTGCCTCCGCAATCGGTTCTCGATTTAAGCAGATGGGTGACTCTTCCGTGCCTAGAAGGCAGGCATCCACCCTGGCCTCGCAGACCAGGTCGCGACAGCGTCGTGGGCGTGAATGGACTCGAAACACCTCCCGTTGACGAACAGGGCGTTCGGGAACCTCTTCACGCACTCCCTGACGATGTCCTCGGCGAACTTCGGGTTGGCCTGCGCCTCGAGGATCTTCTTCGCCTCGTCCAGTCGCTTCATCTCTTCCTTGGGGGCGGCCGAGAAGCACTCCTCCATCCGCTTCACCGTGTCTTGGGAGCTCAGCGCTTCGCCGCTCTTCAAGATCATCGTTAGTTCAGCCCTCTGCATGTGGCCGATGCCAATCATTTTCTTGCTGCAGGGGCACGCCGTGATCCCTTGTACTGCGAATCTGTACGTAATCGCCCCTCTTTCCGTCGTCCTCATCGCGATCTTCGCGAACTGGTCGTCATAGGGGAGCTCGAAGGATGCGACCACCTCGGTATCCGGCTGGGTCCTGTTCGCCTCCTTGCATATCCATCTGAGCCAAGCTTCCATGCTCTTCGCCCTCCTTCCGTTGGCGGCGCGCACGAGCCTGCTCATGTGGACCCCCCTGTGCAACCCGGTCGAGGTCTTGATGTTCAGGCTGACGGGGACGGTCATCGTCCCTTCCCTGTAGAGGACGCGTAGGTCGGCAACCCCCGCGTCGACTGCCAGCTTAGAAGGCTCCACCTGCACATCCGCTGTGGTGTCTATGATCTCCGCCACAGGAGAGGCCTTCCTGTCCCTCTCTTGCAATTCAGGCGACTCGCCGAGCTATTCCTTATGAAACTTTCGCCAGGCGTGAGACGTTCAGGGGGTCGGGGACTCCCGCCTCGGCGAAGGCTCTGGCCCTGCCGAGACACCCGGCGCATCTCCAGCAGTGCCCCCTGCCGTCCGAATGGCAGCTCCAGGTCGAACCGAAGGGAACTCCGAGCGAGGCCGCGAGCCTGATCACCTCGGGCTTGGTCATCGTCTCAAGGGGTCTGAGGATTCTAAGGCGCCGCTTCCTCAGGGCCTCGGATCCTGCCCAGAACGTCGTCTCCAGGTGCCTGAAGAACTCTGGCCCCGCGTCCCTGAAGACCCTGAGGTCATCCCTGTTGTGTCCGCCGATGACGTACCGCGCCCCAGTCTCCTCCGCATAGGAGGCCGCAAGGGAATAGAACACCGCGTTCCTCATCGGAATGTAGGTCGCGGGAAGACCCTTGAAGCTCAAGCCTAAGTCCCCCGACTCTCGCAGGTCAGGGAGCCTGACGAACCTGTGCTGAATCCCTCCAACGGCCTTCCCGACACTCCTGGCCGCCCTGAGCTCGCCGGCGGCAATCCCGTAGTAGACGAACGTCACGAGCCTGACGGCGTATCTCTTCCTCGCCAGGAATGCGCACGTTGCGGAGTCGATCCCGCCCGAGAGGAGGACTATCGCTTCTTTCGTGGGTTCCCATCCTCCCCCTGGTGAATCTGGGCAAGGAGATGGCTCCCCTTGTTCAGCCCTTCGTAGACGTACACGCCGACCGCGGTCACATTCCCCGGCATTTGAGGCGAGATTCTCGCCAGGACCTCCTTTGCAAGGTTCTCCACCGTTGCCTCGCCGTCCAGCAGGACGGTCGTCCCTTTTGGCGCCTTGATGGCGAAGGGCCCGTGGACCGTCCTGAAGCGAAGAGTCACCGACTTCCTGTCCTCCGCGACGACATACTTCTGGTTGATGAAGAGCTTGTGGTCCAGAGACCGGATTGCGCCTCTGATGATGTCTTTCGCCAGTCCGAAGTCCACGACCATCCCATCCATTGGGCTGCCTACCACCTCCACCAACACTGACGACGTGTGGCCGTGCATCACCGAACACTTCTGAGTGTGAGGGAGTATGTGGGCGTAATCGAAGTTGAAGGAAGGATCGTCAAGGAAGATGGTCTGGAGGTCGGCGGCTTCCCCCCTCCCCAGGCCGACGACCCTTATTCCACGGTCCTGTCTGTCGCTCCTGATGGGATTCGTGACTATGAGTGCGACTTTCCTGTTGGCCTTCGCTAGGTCCCGCATCTCCACCTCGCTCAGGTCCCTATCGACGAAGACGAACGCACCGTGCGCCTCAAAATCGGCCTTCAACTTTGTCCCGGGGACGGGGACGTCCTCTCTGACCGTGCCTTCGATGGCGCCTAGAATGTCAGCCATCGCCATGTGGAGACTGCTGCGGTAGCTCCGGCCCCCTCTTCCATAGCGCTTCAGATATGCTCCCTTGCCGAGCTCTCTTAGCCGGGGAGACAGCCGCTCCACCAATGCTTCTGTCAATCCAAGAGGCGGGGGGCCGGGATTGTTTATAGTATTTCGCGCTCCTCCCATGCAGACTGAGGGTCGAGAAAGCCAACTCCTGTCGGCTATGACCATGGAGGATGCGGCCTCCGGGATTCGGACCCGGGCAAGTGGCTTGGGAAGCCACTATCCTAACCACTGGATCAAGGCCGCACTACTCACCCGTGGAAGTGGGGCGCTATAAACGGGACTCGACCGTGGGCTGTCTGCCGAAGCCTTTACCCGAGAACTTTCAATGCATCGACCGCCTCCGATACGTGTCTCCTCGGATTGAGTTGGGAGGAGAAGACCCGTCTCACGACTCCGCCCTTGTCTATGACGAATGTCACCCTGCCAGGAATCAACCCCAGAGCCCGCCGCACGCCGTAAAGCTCCGCAACATGCCCTCCAGGGTCGCTGAGCAGGATGAACCGCGCTCCACATTCGCTGGCAAAGGACTGGTGGCTCTGCTCGGAGTCCGCGCTAACGCCTATCACCTCCGCCCCCAACGACGTCAGGCTCTCGTAGCTCTCGCCGAAGGCCTTCGTCTCCGCGGTACACCCAGCCGTGAAGTCCTTCGGATAGAAGTAGAGGACGACGTTCTTCTTCGCCAGGAATTCGTGCAGCGATACCTTGTTCCCGTCTTGGGCTGTGAGTGTAAAGTCAGGTGCCCTGTCCCCTTCCCTTGGTCCGTTGGTCACAATCGCCGCACCTTCAGGCTGTAGGGTGGTCTAGGTTCCCTCTGTAATCTTCCTGAGTGAGAACGTCCCGTTCCTGATGTCGAGCTCGTAGACTTCGTTTACGTCCAGCCTCATCCCCAGCATATCGTACTCGCCTTCTGTAAGGATCATGGTGACCTTTGCGAACCCCAACTCCCTCATCTGGGGGACCAGCCCCATCGACTGAAGCTGGGAGAGCATCCCCTGCACCATCCTTCCTTCGTCGCTCTGCGGGAAGGCCTCCTGCCTCCTCGACTCGCGAACCTCGACCAGTTCGATCTGCTTTGCGGGAAGGCCCGTAAGAGGGTCCGTGACGCTGCTGATTCGGTTGACCTTGACCTTGGCCATGAAGGCGCCCTCGGCCACCGAGCTATAACGCATTCGGCCGATTCGTCGCCCAGTGCGGCGCTAGTCCTGCTCTTCGGGGCTCTCGACGGTCGATTGCCCCCCCTCCTCACCCTCAGCCGCGGGCTGAGCCTCTTCTCCCTCCGGCGTTTGGGTCGCCATGATCGCCTCGACGTCGTCCGGGGAGATTACCCTGGCCATCACCAGGTTCCCGAGGCTGTTCCCCGAAGCATCCCCGGTCACCCTCCCTATCCTTCCGCGGAGCTGCCTCCACTTCAGCTTGGTGTTGCCGCTCTTGGAAGTGTAGATTATTCCGAGGATGTCCCTCGCATTGATGAACGTAACGTCCCTGATTTTCTTGAGGTCGACCTTGTCCACTGCCTCGATGTATATGGATCCCTGGTCCCCTTCCTTCTCTGGAAAGACCTCTGGGTCGCGCAGGTACGACTCGGGCATGAAGCTTCTGCACGTGCTGTTGACGAGAAACCTGCGGAACCCTTCCAGGTTGCAGGTCAAGTCGAGCTGAACCATGTCCCCGCCTTTCTCACCCAGAGACTCGACGGTTTATTAACTGATTACCGAAGCAATCGCAAGGCGCCTCTCCCTTCGGTATTTGATGAGTGTCTCTGACTGTGGACCATCGCGCCGAACGGTTCCTTCGGCCGAAAAGCCTAAGGCTCTTGTCCCTTACTTTGCCGCTGTGGGTAATGACCGCAAATACTCTGTCCGACAAACAATGGGGAAGATTTTGAGTGGAGAACCCACGCCTCCATGGACAGCAGGTTCTGGACGGCCAACCAGTTTCAGGGACGGATGTCTTGCCAAAGCCAGGCTCAGGGGGTGGCTAAAGTGCCGGAGGCTTTGAGAAAACTCACCCCTGTCCGATTCTTGGTTCGAATAGCTCCCCCATCGGCCGACAGGGAAAACCTTCTGGCGTCCGCCAAGCTCGTGGCGTCAGAGCTGGGAGTACAGGTTCGGAACCCGAAATGGACTTCCCATGACGCTCTGGAAGTCGACCTGTTCGCAGCCTCTCGAAGCGACGTCGAGCTGGCCTTGGCGGCCCTGGAGCCTCTGGGAAAGCTGGAATTCGCGCACGACCTGAGCGAGGCCCCTCGCTACAGGACC
>Ga0187771_10002841_pt1 | contig 12013 bp, 9 predicted proteins | sample 0116_SJ02_MP15_1_FD_133139 | JGI IMG/M metagenome (GOLD analysis project Ga0187771, IMG submission 133139) | Tropical peat soil microbial communities from peatlands in Department of Meta, Colombia - 0116_SJ02_MP15_10_MG | ecosystem: Environmental > Terrestrial > Soil > Wetlands > Peat | place... | reverse complement strand
GGTTGGCGTACCTTCTTCTGGATTGAATGCAGCTTCGGCTGACTCTGGCAATCCTTCCACTGAAAGCTCGACTTTGCCTTGGAATCCGGACAGTGCCATGATCTGAACGGAGAAAGCCGCCGTGAGGACCTTGCCATTTTCAGGACTAACGCTCTCATAAGTCGGGTCTACTTTGACGGTAAAGTTTTCGGAAGACTCGTTGAGCGTTGAATTCGCAGAAGCGACCGTCGACGTAAACGTGGTGGCTTGACTAGTTGTCGAAATTGTCGAGGCTGGCGTTGAAACGGCCTGACCATTAGCCTGTGGTTGAGCAATGAGCCCGATTAAGGATAAGGAAATCAGAGTTGCAATCATCAGAAGCCTTCGCATTTGACGTTGCCTTTCCTGTATCAGGCAGCTTCGTGAGATTTATTCGATACGTGTGCTACACAGATACTCATGCGAGAGACGCGTCGAGAGAAGCCTAGGTCATCTCTTAGCTGTGAAGTATGATTCGCGGCCTTTCCTTTTCTTCTCAAGGATTCCCATTCGTGCCAATTGATTCAGATAGTCGCTTTCAGCTGCCCTCGCCCTTCCTGATCGGGCGGCAACTTCAGCGGCGGTCGCTTCTCCGATCTGACAGACAGCAATTGCAGTTTTCCTGAGATGGTCCGGAAGCGAGAGAAGAGTAGAAGGAGTGAGCGCCAGCCCCTCTAGGGAAGGGGGCTCGCCGCTGGGCTTCTTCTTAGGCATCCGTCGCCCATAGAAGATCGCTGCGAAGAGAATTATGGCCGCAAGAAGTGCCGCCCATAAGTAGTTGGCTGGTGTGTTCGCCTGCGTCACGATGATCGCCGCGCCGGCTTCGCTTTCACCTTCTGCTGACTTACCGATGATGGCGAAATCGTAGGAACCCGGAGCGACTTCAGTTGAAGTCTTCACGGATAACGTAATGTTCGAAGGAGCGTTCGCGGTCTGTGAGCTGAGACTGTATGAGATAGGAGCTGGAAGGCCGGTTACCTCAATTTGTATTGGCGATAAGCTTTGACCTATATTTCGCAGCGATATGCGAAAAGTGGCATTCTGCCCTTGCGTGACAGCCACTGAAGTGGGAGAAATGTTGATGCTGAAAGGTAGCATGCCGACCAGAAGCGCCATTTTGGCGCTTGCATCTTGGAATCCAGGTTTGCTCGCGGTCACATAGATCGCATAGTTACCAACGGGTCGATCAGCAGGGAGCTGAAACGTGTCGGAATACGCGCCGTCGCTGTCTGAATGTAGGAATGCGATGTGCAGGCTGCTTCCGTATGGGTCGTTGACTTGAATGGAGACGCCGGCTAGGGCGACGGCGGACCCATCCGATCTCGTTACCTGTCCATGGATAGTTATCACAGTTTGACTGTCATGAAGGCTCCTGTCCGCATAGACGCTAACGTAGAGAGACTCCGAGGCGGCCCATGCAGATGGAAGACAGACTGTAGCAAGAACCAGCAGGAGTAATGCTAGGGACCGATTCAAGCCCAACGATCCTCGTGATCAGTCTCGTTCCATAATGCGTTCTTGGATGAACTCATTCATGTTCACCGTCCAGCCTGATAGGTTTTTCATCCTATCAAGGAACACACGTAGGAGTGCGTGACTGTTGGCGTGCGATGCGGGAAGAAGTGTTCTTAACATCGTCGGTTGTTTGGTGCGTTTGCATCGGTATTGTCCTGAAGTATGGAGTTGGTTGAACATTGGCGGTTGAGACAATAAATCCGTACACGGAGCAAGCCCTACAGAAGTATGAGCAAGCGAGCCTGGAGGACATCAAGAACAAGATTGCCAGATTGAGGAGCGCTCAACGGGAGTGGAGGCTCGATTTGGATTTACGACTGAAGGCGCTGAAGGAAGTTAGAAGGAGGTTGGAAGATGGACTTCCCGAATTATCGGTTCTCATGAGCACGGAAATGGGGAAGCCCATCACTCAAAGCGAGGACGAGATCAAGAAGTGCATTTGGCTGACTGACTACTTACTCGACAATGCACGGGCATTCCTTTCTCCGGAACAGGTCAAGACTCAGGCGAAGAAGAGTTATGTCAGGTTTGACCCGCTTGGAGTAGTCTTGTTGATCATGCCATGGAATTTCCCTGCTTGGCAGGCAATGCGGGCTGTAATGCCGGCGCTCGCCGCGGGGAACGCGGTTCTCTTGAAGCACGCGTCCATTGTTTCGGGCACAAGCCTCAAGCTTGACGAGATCATTGGCCTAAGCGTGTTCAGTTCCGTCGTTGCTAAGGGAGATGTGGCACTAGAAGCGGTCAAGCATGTGGACGGTGTATCGTTCACGGGGTCCACGGATGTGGGCACAAGGATTGGGGCGGAGGCTGGAAGGCAGCTCAGGAAGGTTGTACTGGAACTCGGGGGATCCGACCCGTACATAGTGCTTGATGACAGCAACTTGGAAGAGTCAATCAAGAACTGTGCCTACGCACGAATGCAGAACAACGGCCAGTCGTGCATCGCATCGAAGAGATTCATAGTCCACGAGAATGCGTATGACGACTTCGTCAAAGGCATGAGAGAGGAATTTTCTAGGGTCAAGATTGGTGACCCGCTGAAGAGAGACACGTTCCTTGGGCCGCTTTCAAGCAAGGATCAGAAGGACACGGTGAGTGACCAGGTCCGCAGGCTCAGATCAATCGGTGAAGTGGAACAACTAGCAGAAAGGCTGAAAGGCAATTTCGTCCCGCCGACTATCGCTCGAGTTGACTCTCTCTTCGACGAGGAAATATTCGGCCCGGTAGCCATCGTTAAGAAATTCAGAACGACCCGAGAAGCCGTCGAACTAGCGAATGAAACACCCTATGGGCTTGGCACTTCAATTTGGGGCGACCCCGAAGAAGCGGAGAAGCTGGTACCGGAGATCGAGTCCGGAATGGTGTTCATCAACAAAATCGTCTCCTCTGACCCGCGTCTACCCTTCGGAGGCTTGAAAAAGAGCGGGCTGGGAGTGGAGCTGTCTCGCTACGGACTACTCGAGTTCACGAGCAAGAGAACCATCTGGGTCAACTGAGCAAGAACACAGCATCAATGCAACCCATGCTACGCCCCCCGTCGACGATTAACGTGACATGAGACAACGTTATATTGACGCCAATACTTTGCTTTCACCATGATGTCGTTATCTCGTTCCGCATTATCGAGGCTTCAGGCTTCCATTCTCATCATAGTGATCGTCGTTGGGGCGGCTGTCGCAATATATGGATACAGCATTTCGATGAAACCGCCGAGAGCTCGATTGATAGTATCCACAACCACCAGCCTCTACGAGTCAGGGTTACTCGACTACCTCAAGACCCAATACGAGTCAAGATATCCGAATTACAACGTCTCTTTCATTTCTCAGGGAACCGGGCTCGCAATACAGACGGCCATGCGAGGCGACGCTGACATGATCCTAGTACACGCTCCATCCAGCGAACTACCATTCCTCACGGGCGGATATGGTGTCAATCGCAAGATCATCGCCTACAACTTCTTCATAATTGTAGGACCGAAGTCAGACCCTGCGGGCATAGCTGGGAAGAATGCGACAGCAGCGTTGAAGGCGATAAAAGCGGCGGGTGAACAGGGTAAGGCGGTCTGGGCGTCGAGAGCAGATGGCTCAGGAACTTATACGAAAGAGGCTGCTCTTTGGAAGGCTGCTGGTTTCTCCGCCACCGCCCTTGCGAAGGAGTCCTGGTACCTGAGCACAGGAAGCGGAATGACGGCCACCCTCAGAGTGGCGGATCAGAAGCTGGGCTACACTCTTAGCGACACGGCCACGTACCTTGTCAATTTGAAGAATCAGAACATCAATCTCGCAAACCTAGTCAACAAGGGCCGGGACCTGCTCAACGTGTACAGTGCCATCGCTGACAATCCTAATAATCCAAACATGACGAAGTCGAACTTTCAGGGCTCGATGCAGTTCATTCGCTTCCTTGCCTCCGCTGACGGTCAAGGAGTCATCGCAAAATTCGGAATGGACACGGTCGGTCAAACATTGTTCGGCTCCTACCTTCAACTTATCCAAAGCCAGACTGACACCCTGAATACTGGCGTTCCGGTTCCTCAGCTCGTCAGCTGGATTCAGAGTTACGCGTTCTTTAGTGGCAGCGAGTGTCCATCGCAGTTTCAATACCAAGCCGGAGACCTCTACGGCACCGCGACCACGACTACGCAGGGCTCAATAACCGCTTTGCCGCTAGTGCAAACCGCTCAGTTGAAGAGATACAACTAAGCGCAGAGCTAGCACATTGGACCTAATCACCGCCGGCATCGTGCGTGCGATTCAGCTCATAATTAGTGGAAATCCTGAAGTCTACGGAATTACTGCGCTCTCGCTATACGTGTCCGTATTGGGCACTTCACTCTCATGTGTCTGGAGCATTCCGATCGCGATTGGCCTTGCGCTCCGCTCGTTCCCAGGAAAACGGATCTCCAAAGGTTTCTTCAATGCTATGATAGGCGTGCCCACAGTAACCTTGGGCCTGTTCCTGTACCTGGTCTTGTCGAGAAGCGGCCCTGCAGGTTACTTCCAGTTGCTTTACACGCCAACCGCCATAATAATAGGACAATCAATCCTAGTCACGCCAATCATCGTCTCCTTTTCCACAAGCGCGCTTGAATCAATAGATCCAGACTTGCGATCCTTGGCGCGAACGCTCGGCGCCTCAAACAATCAAATGTATCAGGTCGTCATTCGGGAAGCATCCTGGGGAATCGTGCTCGCAATAATCGCATCATTTAACAGGGCATTTGCCGAGCTCGGCGTGGCCTTGATGCTTGGCGGCAACATCGCTAACGTAACACGCGTGTTAACAACGGCCATCGCACTCTCCACCGACATGGGAGACCTGCCGTTGAGCATAGCGCTCGCAATCATCCTTCTCGTGATCGTTGTAACCCTCAGCGTTGTCATCAACCTTCTCAGAAAGCAGTAGGTAGTCGCTCGAAAGGCTGAATTGTGCGAGATTGCTCTGCTGTTCCCGAACATCTCCACATCAACCCGTTGAGAAGATCCCCGTCATGACATCGCGCGTCGAAACCGTTGACCTCGGAAAACGTTACGATGGCATCTTAGCACTTGAACATGTGAGAATCTCGGCTCAACCAAATGAAGTCACCTCAATTGTCGGCACAAATGGGGCTGGCAAGACAACCTTGCTGAAGATTCTTGCTGGCTTGGAGACCTCTGACGGTGGCAGAGTTCTGATGGACGGTCGAGAGGTTGACCAAAATGAACTTCGAGGCCTCTGCACGATGGTATTCCAGAAGACCGTGATTCTCGGAACCACGGTCTATGGCAACGTAGCCTACGGTCTAGAGATCAAGAGCGTCCCCCGCCAAGAGATAGATAGAAGAGTGAAGTCCGCCCTCCACAGCGTAAACCTTGAAGGCTTCGAGAAGAGAAAGGCCCGAAAACTGTCAGGGGGAGAACAGCAGCGCGTGTCCCTTGCACGCGCACTTGTTCTAGAGCGAGACCTACTGTTGATCGATGAACCAACAGCGAACTTGGATCCAGCCAACGCTTTGCTCATTGAGCACGCAATCACGGAAGCTAAGAGCATGACCACAATCATCCTGAGCACACATAACCTGCCGCAGGCCAGAAGACTCTCAGATCACGTTGTCCATCTGCACAGAGGTCGAGTGATTGAGGAAGGACCTCCTTCCTCATTTTTCACCGCGCCGCAGGATGAAAGGACCAAACTCTTCATCAACGGAGAGCTCCAATACTAGGAGTGGGCAACCGCGAAGAAGATGAAAGCCGCCTCGAATCTCTGGAACCTTGAGCCGTCCTATACGGTTTCATTTGCTTGGCAAGGGCGAAAAGTGATCGGCGAACTTGAAGCCCAGATGCTGAGAGCAATAGATCAGACGGGAAGCTTCTCGCAGGCTGCACGAACGCTAAGCCTCTCCTACGCTTTCGTGTGGAACACGATCTCTCAGATCGAGAAGTCCGTGAACCGGAGAATCGTCGCATCAGAACGAGGAGGCGCGAAGGGAGGCAGAGCTGAGTTGACGAGTCATGGCAGAAAGCTGCTTCAAGCCTACGTTGAACTCGACTCGAGAGTAGGTCGACTCCTCAAAGGCAACGTTCCACCCGACGTGTACACGCGAGACATGGACGGCGTTCGTCCGAATCTCTCCTTCATAGGCAGCGATTGCGTTGTAGTCGAGAAGGCATTACGCCGGTTGCATGACATCAACCCAAGAATGAGCTACCAGATGCTGAACGTCGGGTCATGGGCCGGCCTGACCGCTCTCATGCTCAGACAAGCTGACATCGCGGGCATTCACATATTCGATGAGACGGAATCAATATACAATCAGCCTCTTCTGGCAAAGTTCGGGTTATCGCGCTCCTGCGCACTCGTCAGAGGCTACAAGAGACAACAATGCCTCATGGTCAGGAAAGGCAACCCCAAGAACATCAAAGGAATAGACGACCTCCTGCGAAAGGACGTGAAGCTCGCCAATCGAAACTTAGGCTCGGGAACCAGGATCCTGCTGGACTGGAAGCTGCGTGAAGTGGCCAACAGGAGGGGCATTGAATTCCAGACGCTAACGAGGCGAATCAGAGGATACGATTCAGAGATGATGACTCATCGGCAGGTGGCGGCCGCTGTCGCATCAAGACGTGCAGACGTAGGAATCGGGTTGACATCGGTGGCGACTCAAATGAGGCTCGGCTTCATCCCGATCGCCGAGGAACTGTACGACTTCCTAGTGGAGAAGAGAATGAGGAGCCCACATGTCCGCGAGTTCTTCAATATTCTAACATCGAAGGACTTCCAGAGAGAAGTTGAGGCGACTCCGGGGATCAAGTTCTCCAACGAGACCGGCCGAGTAGTCTCTAGAAATCTGCCGAGAACGCGATCCGCAGCAAGCCCATGCCTGTACTCAATTCATTGGTTTCCTGGATGTCACGAATCCTCTTCGGAATTCCCCGGACTATTTTGATCTCGGAGAATGTCAGGTTACTGAGTGCATATTGGCAACTGAAATGCAAGTTTAGAATCGACCTCGCGAAACGAAAAGAGGCAAGCGCGCGAGTATTACACGTAGGGCGGGTTTGCCAGCGGATTATGGGGAAAACAAGGCAACTATGTTATGTGTCGGACCGTTAAACACGGAGTGGCATGACGAACACATGAAGCCGTGGCCGCTTGCTTCGTGTCTCCTTCTACTCTCGCTTAGCATGTTAGCGTCGAATGTTGGAGCTTCTCCTGCCAGTTGGGCAATGATTCCTTCAGTCGAGACTGCGGCAGCGTCTGAGGCTCAAGTAACGACGAGTGCTCCAGTCATCAGTCACGTGCTGGGGTCGCCGATTACTTTCGCAACACACACCGAGCTTGAAAGCTATGGTTTCTCATGGGGGCCCTCAGACGGCCAGTTCGGAGCAATACCCGGCGGAGGTGCGAGTTACATGTTTTACGGCACCGCCGGCTCCAGTTCCAGTTGCGCTGGAACCCCGAACGTTGTGGGAGCTTACACGTTCTCTGGGACGCTCGATCATGTGACAGGGAGCAATGGTTGCAGGAGACTGTTTGGTCCGGGAGATGGCCCATCTGGCTGGGTCTTCGACAGGGATTATGCTGGCGGCGGTCAGGTCGTTCCTTTCGAGGCGGGCAGCAAGAAAGGATGGCTTATGCCTTTCCACAGCGAGTTCCATTGGAAGAACACGGCGAACCCACCTAGCTTCTGGTGCAAGATAGGAGAAACCGGTTCCCAAGTGCCCTGCTTCTACGGCGGAATAGGCCTGGCAGTGTCGACCGATAATGGGAAGACCTTCAACGTGGTTGGGCAGGTTCTCCAGCCGAGCGAACCTCTGTCAGTCTTCGAAGGAGGCGGAAACAACATGGACGTCGGCTACGGGTCCCTGATCGTTGCAGATGCGAACGGTGGGCACCTCGACAACCCGCCCGCGAATCCGAACGACGCCTACTTCTATCTCTTCTTCAGCGACCGCTCGCCGGGGTTACCAGGTGCGTGTGCCACCTACAGTTGCATGGGCGTCGCGCGCGCCACGTACGCCGACGTGATTGATGCCGCACTTTCTGGTGACCCACAGAAGGTGGCGACGGTGTTCCACAAATACGATGGAGCCTCCCCAAACCCTTGGACGCAACCCGCCACAAGTGATACACCCGACCTGTCAGGGACAGCTGGCAAGTACGCGCCCCTCTGGACCGACGAGCCTTCAGGTGAAGTATCAGTGATCTACGATAAGACCTTCGACCTGTATATGGCCGTGTACGTTACGAGCGCGGGCATCAAGGTGAGAGCCTCCAACGACCTGATTCACTGGTCCGAACCAATCGGCGCTCCATACAACGAAACAGGTCGAGCTCTGTTTTACCCGACACTGCTCGGCGAGACCGAGGACCCAACCACTGCGGGACCTGCACCGCGAATCTACTTCAGCAGTTTCCCAACCGGTTCATTCCCCGACTGGAAAACCTCAGTCTTCGAGAGCGTACAAGTGACGCTCTCGCGTCCTGTTGGTCAAACTAACTCCATTACCCAAACATCTACGGAGGCAAGCGTAAAGAGTACAAACGTCTCGGTAACGCAACAGACAAACCCGATCAATGATACGCTCGTGGGCTTGCTTCTAGCTGTTCTGGTCTTGATTGTTGCTGGTTACTTGGCTTTGAAACGCAAGAAGAAAGGAAAAACCGTTTGAGCCACCACGTGTCTTCAACTGTGTGCCTGGCTCCTCGAGTTCATGCCACAGTTGCTCCATTTGATGGCCCGGTTCTTTCTACGTTTCCGCCAAATCCTCAGGCATCAGTTTCCCATTGTCTGCCCTGTGATTTGACGATAGAACATGTTAAGTTGCCCTAAGCCTGCCGTCGGCTTTCAGTTTCTCTATGGCTCCCGCCAGATCTCTTGCAGATATGCCTAGATCTTCAGTCGCCTGTCCCATCGATATTGCTCCTTGATGAGCAGTGATGTAGTCCATAACCCTACCATCAATCTCTCCTGATCCAACCTCGGCCGAGCCTTCCTCAGAGCCCTTCTTGTTTCCTCGCCTTCTCCTTCTGATTAGGATTGACGCGCCAACAGCAGCCCCAACTCCAGCGATCGCAATAGGTACGAACTTCATGGGACCTGAAGTAACCGTAGGGAGCTGCAGGAAGAATGACAATTGCTGTGATAGTTGCTGTAAGAGGCTTCCTCCCTTCGTAGAATTCGGGTTCGTAGCGTTCGTTAATTGCTGGTTAGGTGAGCTGGATTCAATGTAGACATACGTGGTAACTGTAATCGTGCCGTAGGAATGTTGAACCTCAGTCGTGTATGATGTCTCGGTTGTAGTAACAGACGATATTTGCGTGGTCGCGTACCCAGTTGTCGTCTTGGTGACGGTTGCAAGAGATGTCGTTGTGATGTACGTTGTTCTTGTGATCGTAGTTTGGTAGTTGACTTGCCCACTCGATGTAGGGCTGTAATATGCCACGTACTCTGTGGCACCGGTAACTGTGATGGTATGGGTGGATGCTCCATCATCGCTCCAGTCTTCGAAGTAGTACTGATTCCCGTTCATCCCCGAGATCTGGGTGTTCGCAGCAATCGTATGGGTTGAACCGATAAGCCAACTCAAAGTCATCCCTGCTGCCAATTGGTTGTAGTCGTACCAGGCGCCGTCAATTTGGATGACATTCCCTATCGCATCGCTTCCCAATCCGTCCTCCTCAAAAATCACGGGGACAATCGTCTGACTGCCTGTAAGAGTAAAAGTCGCAGCGGCAGAATCACCCAAACTGCCAGCAAGCCTAATCGTGTAGCTACCTTGTGTGGCGGCAGTACCGACCGTGAAGCTTGCAGACGTTATCACGCCACCGGACATGGCGCAAGCCGCGTTCGTGACAATGGATGCTCCAGGACTGCTTGTGATCGAGCTAGAACCGCATGTGTCAGCCACATCGAAACCACTCCCCGTAATCGTTACAAGAGCGCCAACAGAACCTGAATTAGGGCTGAGCGTTATCGTAGCCACGGAATCCCCGGAGTTGACCGTGAAAGTAGCATTAGCAAAATCAGAACCAGGACTGCCAATGGCGCTAATATTCCACGAACCAGGCGTGACATTGGGAACAGTGAAATTTGCACTCAAGTTTCCACTTGAGACCGTGCAGGTACCAGTGTTTCCAGGATAAGACAGGTTGCAAGTAGTATCAATTGCTAGGAAACCTGACCCGGACACCCTAACAATCGTTCCAACCTGACCAGAAGATGGGCTAATCATGATTAATGGAGAATGGACCGTGACAGTGCTTGTCACAGTCGTTGTAGTGTCTGCTGGCTGCATACCAAGGGTGCGTGCGCCTGTAGGAATCGGAATCGATAGAATCGCAAATATGACTAGAATACTTAGGAGGGCTTGGCCTCTATTCAATGTCCATCACTTTTCGCTGTCCTCTCTTCTTTGGCCGCCTCAATCGTAGCTTACGTTTGACTAGGTCTTGTCAGCCTCCGCTAGGTAGCGTTTGGCACTACGGTTGCGTGGAAATCCTAAGCGCCGTATTTCCTATTGCGTGTTACCTTATGGCAATCACTTTCGCTACGCAACAAGTACGCTGATGTTGTTTGCGTGTAGGACAGAAGAATCGATATGTACACGTGGCTACGACCGTGACAAGGTGAATTTCTTGTTGTTGTGCCCCTACGAGATGGTTAGACTGCTCGTGCGGGCTTCATTGAAAACTTCTAGCCTCTTGATTCTCTTTTCCCGGCAACGCTCCAACATAGGAATAGAGCGAAGCCTACCTGTGATCCTTGACCGTCTATCCTTGCAGTTCTTTTCGGGAGCTACACTCACTCCCTGTCTCTCTCAATGAGTTGGTGAACGGTAGGTAGAAGATGCTTGGACGAAGCAGATCTTAAATGCGAAGAATGCCTCATTAAGTCTGTTCAATTCAGACCAACAGGATTTCCTGTAGGTCTGGAAGATAAGAAAAAGAGAGAAGAAAGAAAATATGAACAGCCGTTATTTGCCTGTCATAGCAGCACTATTGATCGCAGTGACTTGCTCAGCATTTCTGCCAGTCATTGCTCAGTCGTCAACGTTGCCGACGTTGCCAACCACGATATTCGCCGCTCCAACGCTTACTGTGGTGACAATCGCTCAGGACGACCAGGCTAGACACACAGGAGTCATGTGGCTAGCCGACACCTTCGCTGACTTTGGCACCACGGCTGCGGTTCCGAATCTGGTGTCCCAGTACAAGCTACTTATCTCCTACAACGGCGTGCCCGTCGTGCCCTCGTCGATTTACTGTCAATTTGTCGAGAAGGACAAGGCTGAACCACTGAAGAACAGGCAGGGCACGTGGGAGACGCTTGAGAGCATACCGAATGATGTAAGCAGCAGCTTCGTATGCAAGTTCAGGTCGGCCGAGCCTGGAGTGGGCGTCCTCGACGTCTACTTCACAGGCGCCGGCAAGCCAGTGTCCATAGCCGACTATGTGCTTTTTGTCAGTGTCTCCTATACGGTCGGGAGAAGCACAGTCTATGGAGGAGATATGCAAGACCTCTGTCTCCTAGGATGGCCTGTTTATTTTGCCCCGGGTGCAATCGGTATTCCTGTAACTAGTCCTGCCTTCAACTTGATGACGACCGCACCCTTACCCGCCAAGTCACTGAATTACCCGCACGGCATCTATGTTGATCCGCTCGGAAACTGGGGAAGCTGCGAGGACTTAGCACTACAGGAGCAAGCAGCGCTGGGACTTCCGATCTCTTGGACTTAGGAGAGTGAAAGAAGATGAACCACAAGTTCATACCCGCTGTTGCCGCATTCCTGATCCTAGGCATGCTGCTTGCCGCGATACCGCTCTCGGTAGCGCAGACTTACGCTATTGGACCCCAGCTTGATGTCGTGACGATCCCACAAGACAATCAGGAACTCTCAACAGGCATCATCATACTGGGCATAGCTCCTTTTTATGCTCCGTTCCCGATTTATGTTGCCCCGTTTCCGACTAAGTTGATGGCCCAGTACAAGCT
>Ga0187771_10002840_pt1 | contig 12015 bp, 9 predicted proteins | sample 0116_SJ02_MP15_1_FD_133139 | JGI IMG/M metagenome (GOLD analysis project Ga0187771, IMG submission 133139) | Tropical peat soil microbial communities from peatlands in Department of Meta, Colombia - 0116_SJ02_MP15_10_MG | ecosystem: Environmental > Terrestrial > Soil > Wetlands > Peat | place... | reverse complement strand
GCTTGCGAAGCTCCGGTGATCATATTTTTCACGAAATCTCGGTGGCCTGGGCAATCTACTATGGTAAAATAATAGTTTTCCGTGTCGAATCTTTGATGTGCAATATCGATCGTGACGCCACGCTCGCGTTCTTCCTTAAGCGAGTCCATTACCCACGCAAACTCAAAAGACCCTTTGCCTTTCGCCTCTGCCTCTTTCTTGTATGTCTCTATCGTATGTGCGCCGACGTTGCCCGTTTCAAACAACAGCCGCCCAACCAGCGTGCTTTTGCCGTGGTCAACGTGACCTATCATTGCTAGATTCAAATGGGGCTTTTCAGCCATTTTGTTCTTTCCTCCTTTCAACCTATGAAGTCGTTTGGTTTTGGCAGCTCTTTCTTCAAGCCTTTCCGCTGTCTTATCTGTTTTACTATATCCTGTTGTAAGCTTTGCGTTAACGCCTCAAAACCGAGAAACTCGGTGCTCCATATGGCGCGCCCTTCGGTTGCCGATCGCAAATCTCCGGCAAACCCGAACATTTCTGCAACAGGTGTTTTGCCTACAACTATGACCGCGTCGCCTTCTGAATCGATGTCCAGGATTTGACCGCGCCTTCCTTGTATTTGCTGAGTTGCGCTTCCCATAAGTGTCTGAGGCACGTTTATAAACACTTTTTGTACGGGCTCAAGCACAACATCTTTGGCCAGAAGGATGGCTGCGAATATTGCTGAACGAACCGCCGGTATAACTTGGGCAGGACCTCGATGCACAGCGTCTTCGTGAAGTGTAACGTCTACCAACTTGACTTTTATGCCCTCGCAAGGCTCTCGCGTCAGGGGTCCCGTCTTCATTGCTTCGTGAAATCCTTCGATGATAAGTTCCATCGTTTCGCGCAGATATTGGATACCTTTGGTCATGTCGAGCAGCATGTTTGATTCGAAGACATCGGCAACATTTCTCGCCTCATCTTTTTCCAAACCTGCTTCCACTAAAATTGCGCGACGTTCTGTTTCAGGGGCATTCATGTTGATTGCACCCTCCTTCAGTAACGCGACAACGTCGCGCGGCAAACGTTCCACTTCGAAATAGAAGCGATTATGGCGGTTCGGAGATTTTCCCTCGACAGGCCCCGCCCGACCTTGGACGGTTTCACGATAGACGACGATCGGTTCAGAAGTCGTGATTTGGACTTTTTTGTCTCTTTCAATTTTGTGGGCAATTATTTCCAGATGCAGTTCTCCCATGCCAGAAATGAGATGTTCTCCTGTCTCTTCGTTGATGGTGACGCGGAGGGTTGGATCTTCCTTTGATACCTGTCTTAGGACCTCAACAAGTTTCGGCAAGTCCTTCATATTCTTCGCTTCGACTGCCACAGTAACGACGGGCTCGCTCGCGTGCTTTATGCTTTCAAAAGCGGTAACGCCTTTTAGAGAAGAAACTGTAGAGCCTACTATTGCATCTCGCAAGCCGGTGACGGCTGCGATATTGCCGGCGGGTATTCGCTCAACTTCGATTCGTTCGGCACCCATAAATATGCCTACCTGTTGAATTCGGTTCCTGTTTGGCGTGCCTGAGATAGATAGCTCCTGTCCTCGTTCAAGCGCTCCTGAAAAAAGCCGTCCAGTCGCCACTTCGCCCGCGTGAGGATCGATGGATATGTCAGTTATCATGAGCTGGATTGGGCCGCGCTGGTCGCAGTTCAGCATCGCTTTTCCCTCGTCCGAATTTTTATCGCCGTGCCATATCACAGGAACGCGCTCTTTTTGGGCTTGTAGCGGATTTGGGAGATGTGTGACGACCATATCAAGCACAATTTCGTGCAATGGGCTGCGCTCAGCTAGATCCTTTTGTTTGTTGTCGGCGCAGTACTCGTACACGTCTTTGAATGTGATTTTTGTTTTCTCCATTTGGGGCACACTGAGAGCCCAATTGTAAAGAGCTGATCCAAAGGCCACGGAACCGTCATCCACCTTCACTTTCCACCCAGCGTTGAACTTCTTTTCGCTCATTCCTTTTATCAGCTTGTTCACGTGATTGATCAGGTTTACGAATTTACCCATCATCGCTTGAGGATCGAGTTTAAGCTCGTTAACGAGCCGGTCGACCTTGTTTATAAAAAGGACGGGTTTGACGTTTTCCTTGAGTGCTTGCCGCAAAACCGTTTCCGTTTGAGGCATCGTACCTTCGACTGCATCGACCACGACAACTGCGCCGTCAACTGCTCGCATTGCGCGCGTTACGTCACCTCCAAAGTCAACGTGTCCCGGCGTGTCAATGAGATTGACCAGGTATTCCTTGCCGAGAAACTCGTGAACCATCGATACGTTTGCTGCGTTTATCGTAATGCCTCTTGCTTGCTCTTCTTCGTCGAAGTCCATGAAAAGTTGTGTTCCTGCCAGCTCTTTTGAAATCATGCCTGCCCCGGCGAGCAGATTGTCGGAAAGTGTGGTCTTGCCGTGATCTATGTGTGCTACTATCCCGATATTACGAATGTATTCAGGTTGGTCCATGAGCGTCGTCACACGCTCGACCATTTTCTGTCTACTTACCATATACTTGATTCCGGCTGACGATTCTAGCGCGCAGCTTTAGCAACTCGCTCTTTTTCCTCTTTTTTGCTGATGGAGAAGCTTCGCACATCATTTTTTGCAGCTGCAACGATTTCTGATGCGAGACAATCCTCGATAGTGCGTTTACTTTTGAATGCACTTTTGTGAGCGCCTTGTGCAATGTACATCAGCGCCAAGTCAACTCTTCGTTGAGATGCTGTGTCCACAGCTTTTGGAACAGAGATGCCACCGTACTTCAGTCGCACTGTCTCTTCGCGTGGTCCTGCGTTTTCAATAGCTTGAATGAGCAATTTTACGGGGTTTTCGCCCGTGCGTTTGTTCGCGAGATCGAAAGATTTTCTTATGATGCCGAGCGCCTTGATTTTTTTTCCCGTGTTGTCTTCGCCCCGCATAAGCTTGTTTATGAGTCGTTCGACTATCGACAAACTTGACTTGTTGAACTGTTGGTGAGCGTGTCTCCCACCGGTTAAAATTTCTGGGGACTCAAAGTGAACGTACCTTTTAATGCCCGGATCTTCCACTTGAATGTCAGCAACATCCCACTTGCCGAATACCAAATTGTTGTTTTCGTTTTCCATGCATCTACCTAACGGGTTTTTCTTTTCTGCCGCGCACCATTTCTTCGAGAGAGACGTTGTTCACTTTTACCACTTTATATCGGACACCAGGAATATCGCCCATTGAACCGCCCATTCGGCCTCCAATGCCCTCCACAGTTGCTTCGTCGTGCTCATCTATGAAGTTTGTCGCACCGACTCCAGGACAAAAGGCGGTGATTTGCCTCCCGTTTTTGATTAATTGGATCCTTACGCACTTTCGTATGGCGGAATTTGGTTGCTTCGCTTCTATACCGACTTTTTCAAGCACTATTCCTCGAGCCTGAGGCGCGCCCTCCAATGGGTCAGCTCTCTCGTCGAGATGAAGTTCGCGACGACTAAAATTTTTGTCGCTCCAGCGAAGCGCTTTGTGGTCTTTTTTCAGCTTGCGTGCCGAATAGATTCCCTTGCCCATAATGAGTCCCTGCAAATCTACTGAATAATTACGTCTTCTAATCCGTGGTGCCTGCTTGCAAGCACTTTAGCTTTGTATATGTTTCGCCCGTTTTTTCCGATCGCGATTCCTCGATCTTTCGACATAACTTCCACGTAGGCGAGCTTTTTGTTTTCTTTTGACACTACCTGGACTTTCTTCACAGAAACAGGCTGAAGAGTGTTTGCGACGAATTCATCAATGTCACTTGAGTACTCCACAATTTCGATGTGCTTGCCTATCGATTTCTTTACTTTGTTTATGTTGTTGCCGTTCTTGCCGATCGCTAGGCCCATATCCCCTTTCTTGACGACAAATATCACGCGATCATTTTCGTTGTCGACAAAGCAATCACGGGCAACTGCTCCGGTTACACTCTCAAATAAGGCTATGTAACGAATCCCTTCTGTTGTGAGCTTAACTTCCATCATTCTTCGTCTCCTTTTCCGTCACGCTCATAATATCTGACGACCCAGGATCAACGATAGAAAGAGCAGAAATAGCGAAAGGCTTTCCGCAAACTGAGCCTAGTTCGACACTGTTCACGTCGAGACTAATCGTCGGAACGGTGTTTGAAAAAATTCTCTCTTGAAATCTTTGTGGACAGTTCGTGGCGAGCACGACAAGCTGTGCGTCTCCTTTCTGAATCGATTTAAGTGTATTTTTTGCGCCGATGGAAACCTTTCCATCTCGTATTGCTATTCTCAGTGATTTTGCTGCATCAAGAGCCATCTTCACCTCTAACCGACGCCGTCCCGGTTCTCGCGATCAGTCTAACGTCTCCAGTTCCGAGAAGAATTGGCTGACCAACAATCACGTTTTCGGTAACGCCTACGAGCTCGTCTGTCTCTCCACGTATAGCAGCGTCGAGCAAGTGATTAACGGTGACCTCAAACGCCGCTCGTGACAGTACGCTCGTCTTCTCTCCCGCTATACCGTGGCGGCCTATTTGCTTCACTTCTCCGTCAATCGTCATCATGTCTGCCACCAGCATTATATGTCGGACGTCGACGGTTAGTCCTTGTTCTCGCAGCGTGCTCATAGCTTCTTCAATAATCGAGTTTCGAGCCGCTTCTATCCCAAAAATCTCAGCCATTTCATTGATATTGTTGGTCTTGGTTCGAGTTGAATCAATATGGTCAAGTGTGATGACCTTCCTTAAGGAAGAACCTTCAGTGTAGAGAACATACTCTTCGTGCTCTTTTCGCACAACAACCCGTTTTATGTCTTCGATACCCTTGATAACCATTGTTTTGACTTTTTCCACAATCTGAAGTAGCGCGCGGTAACGTTTGGTTGAGGGGACGAGCACAACGTTAGACCCATCAACTTGAACGCTGACGTCCGGAAGCGTCTCAAGTTTCGCTACGACGGCGTTCAGATCCGCGTTCCGCTGCTCTAAAGCTCGGTCATCGAATTCTAAGTAAATCTTCATTTCGTCGGTGTCGGTGAGTATGTCTGCGATATCACTGATGTGTGTCGCTTCAATTTCCCAGCCGAGCTGCAAAGCTTTGTCCCGATCGGTTGCGCTCTCCGCGTCGAGATATATCGTCATCATTGGTGTATCAGGCATCTTCCGGGCATCGACTATTTCGATAAGCCTAGGAAGTCCGAGGGTGACGTTAATATCAGCAACTCCAGCATAGTGAAAAGTTCTCATCGTCATTTGCGTTCCGGGTTCTCCAATCGACTGAGCGGCAATCGTTCCAACCGCTTCGCAAGGTTGCACTTTTGATCGTTCGTAGACTTTTTGCGCAGTTTGAATTATCTCTTTGATTTCATTCTCGGAGAACTCTAAGCTATTTAACTCAGCAAGAAGGTCACTTTTTATGTTGGAAGGCAGTTTAAGGGCACGTATGGCTTGTTCAAGGTCCATATAGATCACTTTCTCTCACGGCGTTCGATGACACTCTGCGCAATCTTGTGGACGTTTATGGATTTTCCGTAGTCGCTTTTAGCAGGGTCAATCCCGTCTTCGCCATAGACGAATTGCACTACTTTGTCTCCTGATCGCACGGTTCCATCATATCTCACTTCTAGATCTTGTAAAGCGTTAATCAGTCTGCGTTGTAGGTATCCAGACTGAGACGTTCTTACTGCTGTGTCGACTAGACCTTCTCTTCCCCCGATGGCGTGAAAGAAAAATTCAGTCGGCTTGAGGCCCGTTTTGTAGCTAGATCTGACAAAGCCTCGTGCATCAGCTCCGAGATCACCCTTTCGAAAGTGAGGGAGCGTCCTGTCATAGTAACCTCTTCCTATGCGCTCGCCCCTCACAGATTGCTGACCGACGCTACCTGCCATTTGTGTGAGGTTCAACATCGACCCGCGGGCACCGGAAACAGCCATTACAACAGCTGAATTGTCGAGCGCTAGCTCGCCCGCGAATCCTAGGTTCTTGCCTGCAATTTCCCCGGATTTATCCCTTGCTCTACTTAATTCTTGCATTATTTTCATTTCTAGGGTTTCGGTAAGCGTCCTGCCGGGCATCGATTCGAGCTCGCCAACCTCATAAGCGTTTATCAGGGCTTCTACTCGCTGCTCTGCTTTTTCGATGATCTCGTCGATTTCGAGCTGTGCCTGCGCCGAGACGTCTTCATCATCAATCCCGAAACTGAAACCGAATTTCATGATACACCTTATCGCTAGTTTGGTCGCGTTGTCCAGAAATCGGGAAGCTCTCTCGAAGCCGGCGTCATTGTACTCTCTTATAATCCCATCTAGTATCGCCCCGCTGAAGGCTCCAATCGATTTTTCGTCTATCACGCCGCAGATCAGATTGCCAGCTTCAATCTTGACGTACGCGTCTATGTCGCAGTCAGTTTTTAAGCACGCTTCGTGCATAACGCACTTCTTTGCCTTTAACGATAGACTTAGCTGCTCTGGGAGTATTTGGCTAAACACTTGTTTACCAGTATAGTAGGCCAAGCCGCCCTCTACAATAGCAGGCTCAGGAAGCGCTTTTTCTGCCTCGCACTTTTTAAGAAGCTCGTACACTTCGTTTTTCGTAAACTTGGTGCCTCGTTGAGTAAGCAGAAAGAGCCCTGAAATATGATCGTGGATCCCACCTATAATCGGGCCGCCGAACCTCGGGGACAGAATGTTCTCTTCCACTTGCATTAGAATGCGCGCTTCAGCGCGAGCTTCTTCCGTTTGAGGTACGTGTAAATTCATTTCGTCACCGTCGAAATCGGCGTTGTACGGCGGGCAGACGGCGGGATTCAGTCGAAATGTTTTGAAAGGCATCACTTTGACTCGGTGAGCCATAATGCTCATTCGATGCAAAGACGGCTGTCGGTTGAAAAGGACGATATCGCCGTCTTTCAGTTGTCGTTCGACGATCCAGCCGTTTTCAATCATTTCAGCAATCTCGGTCCCACTCTTTTCGGTTATCTTCACTCGTCTTCCGTCAAGGCGCTTGACGTAATTGGCTCCTGGGTGGTTGAGCGGACCGCGCTTAACGAACTCTTGCATTTCCGCAATATTTCGTGCTGTCACAATGATGGGCACTGTCATCTCGCGGGCGATCGTTTCTGGGACGCCTACTTCGTTCACGCTGAGGTTTGGGTCAGGGGAAATCACGGTTCTCGCCGAGAAGTTCACTCGCTTGCCTGAAAGACTTCCTCTAAAGCGTCCATCTTTGCCTTTGAGTCTTTGCGAGAGCGTTTTCAAAGGTCTTCCGCTGCGATGCCGCGCAGGTGGCACGCCTGAGACTTCATTATCCAAAAATGTAGTCACGTGGTACTGCAAGAGTTCCCAAAGGTCTTCTATTATAAGTTGTGGTGCTCCCGCCTCGCGGTTTTCTTGGAATCTCTGATTGATTCGGATAATGTCAACGAGCTTGTGGGTAAGATCATCTTCTGATCTTTGCCCATTTTCGAGAGTGATCGAAGGCCGCGTTGTAACCGGGGGCACAGGTAAAACGGTAAGGATCATCCATTCGGGACGGACGTTGATGGGATCAAGTCCGAGGAGCTCAACATCGGCGTCTGGTATGCGCTCGAATCTGTCGCGGATGTCTGCGGGCATTAGCTTATGACTATTTTCAACATAACGGGTAGGCTTTTCGTACTTTATTTCTTTCTGCTGTTCGGCGCAATAGGGGCAAGCAATTGATTTTCGCGCTTCTTTTATGACATTTTTTACGATTTCGTCAGTTGAATAGTTCTTGTCCTTCAGCTCGCGCATTTTTAAGAGGAACTCTTGCTTCTGTATCTCATCAAGCAACAAGTGCCCACATCGCCGACACGTTGCTCTAAGGATTTTGCGTATGAGTTTCGCAAATCCGACGTGAATCACGGGCGCAGCAAGTTCGATGTGACCGAAATGGCCCGGACAGTCGCCTGCACGTTGGGCGCAGGTCCGACATCGTAGGCCCGGATCTATAACTCCGAGCCGCGGGTCCATCAAACCCATCTCTATAGGAAATCCATCATCATCGTACGTGTCGGCGGTAATGACTTTAGTGACGCTCATCTTTCGATATTCTTTAGGCGAGAGTAACCCAAATTTGATTTTGCCGATTCGTTTAGGACTGCTCATTAAATCCTCGAGGTTAGATCGCGTCCTCAAGTTCTACGCGAGGCGCGATTCCGAGTGCTTTCATTTCGTCCAACAGCAACTTGAAGGCGTAGCTCATTTCAACCTTGTAAATGTCCGTATCTGCTCCGCAATTCGGGCAATAGACCACGTTCCGGCGCTTGTCAAACGTAGCAATCATGCCACAAGCTGTACACACATACTCTTCGACTTTATCTGATTCATCTACGAGCCGCTCTTTTAGAGCTAGAGCCGCGCCGTGGCCGATCATTACGTCGCGCTCCATCTCGCCGAATCTAAGTCCCCCTTCGCGGGCTCGGCCTTCAGTAGGCTGGTGTGTTAGCACTTGGACTGGGCCTCGCGACCGCGCGTGTAGTTTCTCGGACACCATGTGGTGCAGCTTCTGGTAGAGAATTAGTCCGATAAACATATCGGCCGAAAGTTTCTCTCCTGTCACGCCGTCATACAACACTTCTTTTCCGGTGTGGGAGTACCCGTTCCTTTTCAAAGCCTCTCTAAGACTTGCTTCAGGTTCACCTGAAAAGGCGGTACCGTCGATTCGCCTTCCTTCAAGACTTCCGACTTTCCCACCAATCATCTCCAAAACATGACCGATAGTCATTCGCGATGGAATCGCGTGAGGGTTGATGATGAGGTCAGGTACGATCCCATCTTCGGTGAACGGCAGATCCTCTTGCGGCACAACAAGCCCGACCACTCCTTTTTGTCCGTGTCTCGAAGCGAATTTATCACCTAATTCTGGAATTCTTTGGTCTCTTGTTCTGACCTTAACAAGTCGCGATCCATTTTCACCTTCTGTGATAATTACAGCATCTACAACGCCGTTTTCGTTTGATCTCATCGTTACAGAAGTTTCCCGTCTTTTTTGCGTGCTTATCCCTCCAAGCTCTGTAGGCTCTTCCAGAAATCTTGGCGGGCTGGTTTTTCCTACTAGCACATCGTTGGGTTGCACTTCTGCTTCTGGATTTACAAATCCATCTTCATCCAAATTTGCGTAGACTTCGGGACCGCGCGCCCCCCGAACCTCTGCGTCGGGTATCTCGAATTTGTCTTCTTGTCCTCCTGGATAACGGCGTTCTTCAGCTTCGTAGGTCCGGAAAAAGTGACTTCTGCCAAGTCCTCTTTCAATAGAGTTTTTGTTGATAATAAGAGCGTCTTCGATGTTGTATCCTTCAAAAGATTGGACAGCGACTACGAAGTTTTGTCCAGAAAGCCTGTCGTCAAAGCCCACAGCTTCCATAGTGTTTGTCTTTACCAAAGCCAATTGTGGATAATGTAGGTAATGTGACCGCGTATCAGGTCTTAGTTTCCAGTTCGCACACGAGGCGCCTAAAGATTGTTTTACCATGCCAGCGCCCATTGTATTGCGAGGCGACGCATTGTGCTCTGGATAGGGTACGAGTCCAGTTGCAATCCCCAATATGAGTGAAGGATCGATCTCTAGATGAGTATGTTCGGTACTGAGATCCTCCGTGTTTACTGCAACGTAGATATTCTCTTCTTCTTCAGCATCAATGTACTCAATCAGACCATTTTCAATTAGATCGTCGAATGACAGCTCACCACGCTCAAGCTGCTGAATATGTTCTTCGGTAACTAGGGGCGCTCCCTCGCTGACGATTATTAGAGGCCTACGAGCTCTGCCCGAGTCCGTATTAATATTTATTTCATTTGTGTCCTCGTGAAATGCGATATTTATGAGATGCAGCAGCTCTCCACGCCTTCTTTTTGCCCGAAACTGATCAACAAAACGTCTTGGATCGTCGTGCGTTCCTTTCAAAGCGCCGTCAATGTAAATACGGGCTTCAGTCAAGTGTTTCCACCTCTACATTAGGCTCGCGTCCGATTGGTGCGTAGCCGAGCTCTTCTAGCGCGGACAACACCGTAGCTTCATCCTCTAAAGCGGTCGAGAGCTCGACCTGCTGCGCGAAATTCTTTACCAAACCGCAATTCGGACCTTCGGGTGTCTCACTTGGACATATGCGACCCCATTGGGTCGGGTGTAAGTCTCGGGCTTCGAAATGAGGCTGTGCTCGAGAAAGCGGTGAAATCACTCTGCGTAAGTGAGACAGCATCGCCATATAATCAGTACGATCGAGTAGTTGTGAGACGCCTGTTCGCCCCCCGACCCAGTTACCTGTTGCCAAGGGATGCGTAAGCCTTTCAGTCAGAACGTCCGCCCTCACAGCAGTCAAAACGTTCAGCTCACGATTTCTCATGTCTGCCCGCTCGAGCTGGTACTTAATGTCCCTCGTTAGTCGGCTAAAAGAAACTCGAAACAAATCTTCCATGAGATCGCCTGCAAGTTTCAAACGTTTGTTCGCGTAGTGGTCTTTGTCATCTTCTCCTCGTTTATGCAAGGCCAATTTGAAGCAGGCTTCCGCCATTCTTCCGAGAAAGTGCGCTTTAACTAGTCTATTTTCCTCCTCGGATAGTAGAGGGTCGTTTAGATGCGGTAGAAGGTAGCGATCGAGCACGTAACTAGACCTTTTTGCTTGGTATTCCGTAGCTTGGCCAGCAGCGACCTTCTCGCCAAGCTTTTTCATAGCAGCTTCTTGAATTTTCTGGTGACGCTGAGCAAGCGACTCTCCTTCATCTTGCGGAAATTCTTCAGCTTCTTCAATATTTTCTAACATAAATTTGATGATTTCAGGATCGTCTGACACTGATTGGACAATGTCTTGATCCGTGACAAGTCCTAAAGCCCTAACGAGCATAACATAACGAATGCGTCCGGAAACAGATGGGAAGGAAACCTCTAAAATTGAATCGCGCCCTCGTTCTACCATCACCAGCGCTTTATAGCCCCTCCGCTGTGAAAATACTTTAGCGACCTCTATTCGTCCCCCGTAGCGTTCATCAAACTCTGAGAAGATTTTGTTTGGCGCTAGATCTTCGAGTGTTATTATTACTCGTTCGGATCCGCTAACGATGAAATATCCACCGGGATCCGCAGGATCTTCGCCTAGCTTAACCATCTGAGCGGTTGAAAGTTTTGACAAATTGCAGGCTGTCGATCCAATCATGATCGGCATTAGTCCAACCTCGACCTCTTCGGGCTCTTTTTCGATGTCTCCTTGAATGAGTGTCATTTCGAGAAAGATCGGCGCGGCATACGTGATGTTTCGAAGTCGCGCCTCAGTAGGGTAGAGCTCTTCAAGGGAGCCATCAGCCTCACGTACCTTTGGCGTATCAACTCGAATACGCCCGAGTTTTACTATGAGGCCAGGTACGTCAGTCTCGATTACTTCTTGTTCGTCTATAATCTTCTGCAACCCTCGTTCAATAAAATCGTTAAAAGAATTTATGTGGTGCTGAGCGATTTTTTCCCTCGTAAAGTAGCTTTTAGCTATGACTTGTCTGTTTTTCAAATGCTCACCCCATTTTCGTATCGATGACTAGACGGTAAGAAACGGCCTCCTCTGCCGTCAAACTGCGTCGTTTTATTTTTATAACGTCGTCTTTTCGTGCTCCAATCTCTTTGCAGACTGCATCTGTGACCAGTATTTTAGGCAATTGCTTGAGTTCGATATGGTATCGCGCTAATAGCTCGAGCACCTCTTCTTCAGACATTATGATATGTTCAGGAACCATCTGATGTTTCAGAACGTTTAGATTCTTCATGCGTCCCCACCAAGCTGCTTAGAAATACGGGCCAGCGAATTATCGGATCTGGGAATGAATATTTTGAAGGTCCGGCAATTTTGTTCTTCCCGACAATTTTGCGATTTGGTTATTCGGCTTCTAGAGAAAGGCGGGCTCGAAGGGATTTGAACCCCTGACCGCCTGGTTTCTCTCCTAATATGTCCGGTTAAAAGCCAGGTGCTCTGCCTAACTGAGCTACGAGCCCTTGCATAGTTCGATAACGTCCTTTAACTGGT
>Ga0187771_10002839_pt1 | contig 12016 bp, 12 predicted proteins | sample 0116_SJ02_MP15_1_FD_133139 | JGI IMG/M metagenome (GOLD analysis project Ga0187771, IMG submission 133139) | Tropical peat soil microbial communities from peatlands in Department of Meta, Colombia - 0116_SJ02_MP15_10_MG | ecosystem: Environmental > Terrestrial > Soil > Wetlands > Peat | place... | reverse complement strand
TCCCGTTCGTGGCGACCTGGATCTGCTTGAAGCCGAGTTCGCGGGCCATCGACACCGCGTCGACGAACAGCGGGGAAAGGGTCGGTTCGCCGCCCGAGAACTGTACCGCGACCGTTCCGACCGGCTTCTGCTCCCGGAGCGTCTTCAGCATGAAGTGAATCTGCTCGCGGGTCGGCTCGTAGACGTATCCCGCCGCGTTCGCGTTGGCGAAGCAGACCGGACACTTCAGGTTGCAGCGGTTCGTGAGGTCGACGAGCGCGAGCCCCGTGTGGGACTTGTGATGGCTGCACATCCCGCACGTGGTCGGGCAGCCGCGGAACTTGTCGTAGTACGGGTTCTCGTAACCGACCCCGTCGTGGGCATACGCCTCCATCCGGAGGTAGAAGTCGACGTCGTTCGAGATGATGTCCCAGAAGTATCCGTGGGCCCGGCAAGTCTTCTCCATGATGACCCGGCCCTCCTTCTCCCGGACGATTGCGGGAATGACCTTGATGCACTCAGGGCAGACCGACGCGGTCTTGCGCGGTAGCCCACGGGGCGCTTGGAACTCCTTCATCACGCGTGCCGGCATTGTGACTCCCTCGTTACGGGTCCCGTCTCTGGTCGGGACCTCAGGTGACCACCAACCCTTGCCTACATAATCCATCTGTCGTTCCGGGAACGACAAAACTGGCCCCCCGTGACGTGGGGACACACGGTCTCCGTCGCTACAACCTCAGAGAAGCGTGCCCTCCTTGGTGCCGATTCCGGGTCGGTGCGATGCCTTATGGCCCTCCGAGATTCGGGTACCGCGCGACACCCGCCCATGGCAGAGAAGAAGCGCGGCCGAAAGAGGACCCCAGCTCACGTGCACCGGCCCACGAAGGCCCCCGTCCGCCCACGATTCGTGGGGCGGGATGCGAGCCCGGTGCTGGACCGGTATCCGCCGAAGGACGGCGGGGCGCCCCCACCGATCCGGGCCCCCGCCGTCCCTCGTCCGGGGACAACGGGCGCGGCGACACCTGCCTCTTCTTCGGCTCCTTCGGCCCCCGCCCCTTCCCCTGGGGCGGTTTCCCAGCCCCTGATCACGCTCGACCGACCGTTCAATGTCGATGAGTTCGCGCAGCTCCTCGGCGAGACGTCGATCCGGGTCACGGTGCCCCGCGAGTCCCTCTCCGAGGTGCTCCACCGGGTCATGGAGTTCATGGGGTTCGGGATCTACGTGTACGCGATCTCCGTCCGCCCGGCGCCCGCCGAGCTCCTGAAATCGTTCGTCGTCGAGCTCCAGCGGGTCGACTATTCGGCCGAGAAGGGGGCGTGGGTGCCGTTCGTGGAGAAGGGCACCGTCGACTCCCCCTTCGGTCCTTCGGGTCCCTCCGGCTGAGGCCCTACTTCCGCGGAGCGAGCGCTCGGCGGGTCAGCAGGGTCGCGACGCTGAACATCGCCACCGCCCAGACGAACAGGCCGGCGAGATAGACCCAGGCCGGGTACGCGTAGAAGGCGTCGCCGAAGAAGTTGATCCGCAGGACCCAGACCGCGAGCGTCACCGGGTTGTACGAAGCGATGGTCTGCAGCCAGACGGGCATCAGGCCCCACGGGTAGAGGGCGGCCGAGGTGAGGAGCACTGGTAGGTTGATCGCGTTCACGACCGCGAAGTACGTCTGCGGCTGCTCGATTGTGAACCCGAGCGAGAGGAACAGGGAGGCGAACATCACCGAAAGGAGCAAGATCGCCACCACGACCTCCGCCGCACCAATCACCGATACCGCCACGCTGATGTGAAGGCCGGCGAGCCCTAGGTTGCCGAGCAGGATCGAGAGCCCGAGGACCAGGAACGCGAGTCCGACCGGCTGGAGTGAGCCGGCGACCAGCCGGGCCCCGAAGATGTCGGTGGCCGTGGCCGGAGAGGCGGCCACCCGTTTGAGGCTCCCGAACAGCTTGTCGAAGATGACGTTCGCCCCGACGAACAGGGTGGCCGTGACCGCCACGAACCCGACCATCCCGGCCGAAAAGTACGAGAAGTAGTCCGGCGCGCCCAGGAATGCCTGCTGGAGGTACTGGCTCTTCTGCGCGGGGGTGAGGAACGGGTTGGAGTTCAGCAAGTTCGTGAAGTTGAACCCTTGACCGAACAGCACCAGATACAGGATCGGGAGCAGCAGGGAGGTAATGATCGCCTGCGGGTTTCGAGAGAGCTTCAAAAGCTCCCGTCGGGTCAGTGCGGCCCACCGACGCACGGCGCTCATCGACTCCCCCTGCGCGAGTTCTGGAACCGGGTCATGAACACCGCCCGGTCGGTGGCCGTTGGACCCTCGTCCTCGCGGTACTCCCGCCCGGTGAACTCGAGGAACACCTCGTCCAAGCTCGGTCTCCGCAGCGAGATCCCTGCGATCGAGACCCCGAGGTTGGTCGCGGCCCCAACGATCTTGGGGATCAGGACGTCACCGCTCGGGCACTTCACGCGGTAGGTGTCGTCCTGGGTCGAAACGGCGGTGACGCCGGGAAGCGCCTTCAGCGCGGCTTCCAGCGACGGGGACGTCGCCGTGGGACGGACCGTGACGACGTCTCCGCCGATGCGATCCTTGAGCTGCGAGGGGGTCCCTTCGGCCACGATCTTCCCATGGTCGATGATCGCGATCCGGTCGCACATCCCGTCGGCCTCGTCAAGGTAGTGGGTCGTTAGGAAGACCGTCATGCCGGTGTCCCGTCGGAGCTCGCTCACGATCTTCCAGAACCCCGCCCTTCCCTGGGGGTCGAGGCCCAGCGTCGGCTCGTCGAGGAACAGCACTCGCGGCGAATGAACGATCCCGACGGCGAGCTCGAGCCGGCGGCGCATTCCGCCGGAGTAGGTCTTCACCAGGCGGTCGGCGGAGTCCGCGAGCGCGAGGCGCTCCAGGAGTTCGTTCACCCGCGCGGGGGTCTCGCGGAGGGGGACACCGAAGAGCGCCGCGGCCAGCTCGAGGTTCTCGCGACCGGTCAGATCCTGGTCGGCGGTCGCCTCCTGGAAGACGAGCCCGATGCGTTGCTTGAGCTCGTGGGGGTCATGGAAGACGTCGAGCCCGTCGACGGTGGCTCGGCCCCGGGTCGGCCCGAGCACGGCGGTCAGCAGGGACAGGGTTGTCGTCTTCCCTGCTCCGTTCGGCCCGAGGAAGCCGTAGATCTCGTTCTCCTTGACGGAGAACGAAACCCCGTCCACCGCCTTCACGCGGCCGTTGAACGTCTTCGTGAGATCCTGCGCGATGATCGCGTCCGCCATGGTGTTCCTACCTCCGCCCGAAATCCCGGGGTACATGGCGGTTACGCCCGACCGCAGGCGGGGGCCATCGAGTGGCCGGACCACCACCGTCTGACGTGCGCCAACTCGCCCGGAACATCGCAATTCCGATATCGGAATTGCGATTTGGCTACTTAACGCTCGGCCACCCCCGGTGAGCGCCGGAGTTCGGGGTCATGCGTTCCCCGGACGATCGCGACGTTGGCTGCGGATTCCCGCTCCCGCCCTCCGGGACAAGGTAATTACCGAGCTCCCTTCGACCGAGCGAGGGATTCTCTGTGACGATCGGGTCGGACCAGGCACGTTGGGAGGTCGAGCTTCGCAACCTTCGGGAGGAACTCCAGCAGCTCCGGGCCGAGCAGCGCGAGATGGCGCAGTCGATCCAGAAGCTCCTCCAGACGTTCCGCACGCTCGCCGCCCACCTGGGAATCGCCGGCGAGCCTTACGTTCCGAAGGAAGGCGAGCGATCGTCCGACCGCGACCTCCGCGGCTTCGCGTGAGAAGGGGCCATGGAGATCCGCTACACGGTCCACTCCGGCGCCCCGGCCGAACATCGGGGCCGGTTCTCGGTCGACCTCGAGGGGGTCTCCTCACCGACGGTCGACCTCGTCCTCCCTTCGTGGGTCCCCGGATCCTACGTGATTCGCAACTACAGCCGGGGGTTCCGGGACTTCGCGGCGCGCCGCGCGCCGGACGGTTCGCCGCTTCGGGTGGAACCGATCGACAAGGCACGATGGCGGGTAGAGACGAACGGGGCGACCCGCGTCCATGTGGATTACACCGTCTACGGCAACGAGCTCATCACCGAGGGGTTCGACCTCACGACCGAGCACATGTTCCTCAACGCGGCGCTCTGCCTGCCGTACGTGGACGGCCAGGCCGGGGAACCGGTCACGGTGACCCTCGACCTGTCGCCGGACTGGACGGTTGTCACGGAGCTCGCTTCGGTGGGAACGACTCCTCCGAGCTTCCGTGCGCGAGATTACGACGAGCTCGTCGACAACCCGATCGACGTCGGCCGACCGGTCGTGCTGACGGTTCGGCCGGGCGGGATCCCCCACCGGGTCTGCCTCTGTGGAGAGGGAGGCAACTACGACGCCCAGACGCTCGAGCGGGATGTCGGTCGGATTGCTGAGGCGGCCATGGCCCTCGTCGGCGATTCTCCGCTGAGCCAGTACACGTTCTTCGTCCACCTCACGAACCTGCGGGATGGTGGTCTCGAGCACCTCGTCTCCACGTCCTGCGTGGTTGAGCGGAACTGCTTCCGGCCGGAGGAGTCCTACCGGCGGTTCCTGAGCCTTCTCGCGCACGAGTACCTGCACCTCTACAACGTGAAGCGGATCCGTCCGAAGGCGCTGATGCCGTTCGACTACACCCGGGAGACCTACACGCGACTGCTGTGGTGGATGGAGGGGACGACCGACTACTTCACCGACCTTGTCCTCCGGCGCGCCGGCCTTCTCACTCCGTCCCAGTTTCTCGACGAACGGGCGAAGCTCGTCAAGGAGTACCTCGAGACCCCCGGACGGAACCGGCTCTCGCTCGAGGATCTGTCGCTCGTGACGTGGGTCGACCGCTACCAACCGTTTGAGGAGACGCCGAACCAGTCCGTCTCGTACTACCTGAAAGGCGATCTGGTCTCGACGTGCCTCGACCTCGAGATCCGCCACCAGAGCGAGGCCCGCACTTCGCTCGAAGCGGTCCTCCGGCTCCTGTGGAAGGAGCACGGCCGGACCGGAGTCGGCGTGGAGGAGGACGGGATCTTGCCCGCCGTCCATCGGGCCACGGGCCTCGACCTAACGTCGTTCTTCGACCGGTTCGTCCGCGGTACCGAGGAGGTGGACCTGCCCGCGTTCGCCCGACTCGCCGGCCTCGTGCTCGCGCCCAAGCCGAGGCGACCCGAGGACCGTGACCGTCCCGAGCCCGGCGATCTCGGGGTGGCGGTCGAGGATTCGGGTGGCCTTCCCCGGGTTCGCCACTCGTTCGCGGGGCGACCCGGGCATGCCGCCGGTCTCACGCCGGGGGACGAGATCGTCGCCCTCAACGACGGCAAGGTCACCTTCGGCACCCTCGATCGCACCCTTGAGCAGTATCCCTCCGGCACCCCGGTGGAGCTCACCGTGTTCCGACGGGGCTTCCTCCGACGGATCTCGCTCGTCACGGGGAGTCGTCCGCCGTGGAAGTATGGGTTCACTCCCATGAGCGATCCCTCGGAGCTCGCCCGGAAGGTCTACGAGAGCTGGATCGGCGAAAAGTGGACGCCCCGGGCCGACTCCGAGGAGTAGTCAGCCGCCCGTTTCGCGCCGGGGCGACGTCCGGGACGGGACGGCCTTTCGGCCGTACCGCCACTCCCCTTCCATGGGGTAGAGGCGACGCAGTCGGGTGTCCACGTGGTCGCCGACCCGGAGCGTGCCCGGGACGGCATCGCTGACCTGGAGGGTCACCCGCCGGCCCCGGGCCAGTTCGACCAAGGCGACGTCGTACGCTCCGAGCGCCTCCACCTGCCCGTCGAACTCGGTCGGTTGTCCCCCTTTCCCGACGGTCGTGATCGCGACGACCCTCCCGCCGTCATGTGGCAAGGGGAGGAGCGTCAGGGCGTCGGACCGTCCGCAGTGCCGACAGACCCCGCGGGCCGGGAACGTCGTTCCGTGGCAGGCTCCGCACAGCTCCGCCAGGAACCGCCAGCGGCTCGGGAGGTTCTCGAGGTACCGTGGCCGAGGCACGTACGCCCCTTCCGCGACCGCTCCGAGGTTCGCCTCTTCCGCCTTCCGCAGGAGCTTCGAGTCCATCGTTCGGCCGGCTCCGGGCGGTCGGTCCCAGTCGCCGATGAAGGTGACGGACCGGGGGACGGCCTTCGGTGAACCCATGAGACGCAGCGTGGCCCCGACCGCGGTCCGCGTCGCCGGGAGCTTCGGCAGCGGGAGCGGGCTCGGCTCGTCGACCTCTTCGAGAAGATACGCGACGGCCGCCGCTCCGATCGCAGAGGACTTCTCCGCCCGTGCGCGGGTTCGTTCGGGGAGCTCCGACGCGACGGCGAGCGCCGGTCCTCCACTTCCTTCCTCCAGCGCCCGGAGTGTGGCCCCGAGCTCGGCCGCCGTCCCCGTGTGGCGAACGACGGCCTCGGTCTCTCGGCCGAGCAGAGGAGCGAATCCCCAATCCGCCGCCGCGGGGAATTCGCCCAGGAGATGTACCGCTAGGGCCCCCGGCGCCTCGTGGCGCCCAATCCAGACCCGCTCGGCCGCCGTCGCCCCGAGCGTGAACTCATCTTCGTCTGGGGCCCCCGCCGGGACCTCGTCCACGACGGTTGAGGGAATGTAGGCCGCGATCCGGACCACCGTTCGCATCGGTCGTCACCCCACCGAGTAGAGCGCAACCGCGGCGGTCGCTCCGGCGCCGCCGACGTTGTGGGTCAAGGCGTGTTCCGCGTGCGGGACCTGCCGTGCTCCGGCTTGGCCCCGAAGCTGAACGAACACCTCGTAGGCCTGGCTCACCCCGGTCGCGCCGATCGGGTGGCCCTTGGCCTTCAGCCCCCCATCCGGGTTGACCGGCAGTCGGCCGGTCCGGCGGGTGGCCCCGGAGAGAGTGAGTGCGGCGGCTTCCCCGGGGGAAGCGAAACCGAGGTCCTCGAGGGCAAGCAGCTCGGCGATCGTGAAGCAGTCGTGAACCTCCAGGAACGAAACGTCGGACCGGTGCCAACCCGCGGAACGGAACGCCGCGTGCGCCGCCTGCTGGGTAGCCCGGAAGCGGGTGAGCTCGGGGCGTTCCTGCACGGCCAGGTAGTCCGTCCCGGCGCCCGTTCCGTCGACGTAGACCGGAGAGTCGGTGAACCGGTGGGCGATCTCGGGGTCCGCGAGAAGCAGCGCCGCGGCTCCGTCGCTCACCGGGCAGCAGTCGTAGAGCCCCAGGGGCCGGGCGACGCGAGGGGCGGACCGGACGTCCTCGCGGGAGACCTTCTTCTGAAAATGGGCGTTCGGGTTGAGCGCGCCATTCTCGTGATTCTTGGTCGCCACCTCGACGAGCGCCTCGGAGGCGTCGCCGTACTCGGCGAAGTAGCGGGAGGCGATGAGACCGTACACTCCGGCAAAGGTGAGACCGGCGGCCCGTTCCCACTCGGTGTCGCCCGAGACTCCCAGCCAGTAGCGTCGCCGGGCGTTCGTGACATCCGTCATCTTCTCGATCCCGACCACGAGGACGAGGGGGCTGGCCCCCGCCGCGAGCGCCCCGACGGCCGAGCGGAGGGCAAACCCTCCGGAAGCGCACGCGTTCTCGACTCGGGTCGTGGGCACGCCGACGAGCCCGGCCTCCTCCGCGAGCAGAGCGGCCGAGTTCCCGATCTGATGACCCCCGAAGCCGAGCGTCGCGAGGAACGCCTCGTGCACCTCGTGACGGTCGACCCCTTTGTCGACGCTCGCGAACGCCGCGTCGACCGCCGACCGAATGAGCGATCGAGGACCGGCGTCCAGCGCTCCGAACCGGGTGTGGCCCGCGCCGACGATCGCCGCCCGATGTGTCACTGTTTCCGCCTCACGAACCGTCTTATGGTCCGAACCGATTCGCTGGAATCTCTTAAGGGCAGGGACCCAACACCATGGAAGAGCCACCGGTGGTCGTCGGCGTGTCGGGGGCCAGTGGCGCTGCGATCGCCCTTCGCGTCCTCGACGCCCTCCGAGAGGCCCGCGTTCCGGTCTCTCTGGTCGTCTCCGAGGGGGCGAAGACCGTCCTCCGCGAAGAGTGTGGCGTCGACCCGAGCACTCTCCGGCCGTGGGAGGGACACGCCTATGCGGACAACGACCTGGCGGCGCCGATCGCCAGCGGCTCGGTTCCGACGCGGGGGATGGCGATCGTCCCCTGCTCGTCCAACACGGTCGCGAAAGTCGCCCTCGGACTCGCGGACACCTTGCTCACCCGGGCCGCCGCGGTCCATTTGAAGGAACGTAGGCGGCTGGTCGTCGTTCCGCGCGAAACCCCTCTCTCGACCCCCCTCTTGCGCCACCTTACGTCCCTGAGCGAACTCGGTGCCGTCGTGCTCGTCGCTTCCCCCGCGTACTACCTCCGGCCGACGTCGGTGGAGGAGATGACCGACTACCTGGCGGGAAAGGTCCTCGACCACCTAGGGATCGCGCACCGGCTGTACCGCGGGTGGAAGGCCGATCCCCCATGAGTACCGGCGCCGAGCCCGCGATTCGTCCCCTCCGCCGCCCTCCCGGGAAGCTCGGGACCTACGCCCCGTGGCCGCTCGTGGGAGTGGCGGTCCTCCTGATCGCGCTGATCGTCTTCACCCCCGTCCTGGTTTCGAAGAGCCCCCACCAGCCCGCTCCCGGGATCCTCACCCAGGCCGAACTCGTGGTCGACAAGATCGCGGGCGTTCCGACCCTCCACTTCTACGTGTGGGCCCTGGGGGAGGAGATCCGCTATGACCAGCTGCACATCGGCCTCGCTGGGTCGTTCAACTGGACCGGGTCCTCGGCGATGAACTGGTCCCGTCTCAACTGGACCGTCTGGTACAACGGCAGTGAGGTGCTGTCGGAGATCATCGCCTCATCGGCGAACCCCGTGGCGCTCAACATCTCGGCCTACTACGTGAGCCCCGGCGGAAGCGCGTGGTACGTCGGTGTGATCGCCTTCTACGTGTCGGTCACCTCACCCCCGAGCGGCGAGACTCTTTTTGCGGCCACCGACACTTCGGGGATCACCGTGGTCTCTCCCCTCGCCGTATCGAACGACACGCTGCCGATGGCGATCCTCCTGCACAATGCCGGCGGAGGCCCGCCATGAAGGCAAGCCGGATCTCCCTGATGCTCTGGTGTGCGCTCATCTTCATCCTCGTGATCGTGGAGATCACTGAGATCACCCACGTCTTCACCGTCCCGATTCAGAACGTCATCGCGGACCCGCTCGCGATCGTGATCGCGATCATCTTCACGACCGTCGTCGCACTGGTCGGAGCGATCTTCATCGGGATCTACTTCTCGCATCGGCTCCTGAGCCCGACCGGGTTCACGCCGTTCGAGGAGGAGATGCTCCGGATGCGCGCGGACGTCCAGCAAGTGAAGCGAGATGTCGCCGAACTGCGCGGCCGCATCGCTCCCGGCGACTCGTCCGCTCCCGAGGATTCGTCGGACGAGGAGGACCTGTGAAGATCCCTGTTCTCGACAACGGCGGTCAATGGACCCATCGGGAGTGGCGGGTCCTCCGGGACCTCGGGGCCGAGACCCGGATCCTCCCCAACACCACCCCGTTCGAGGAGCTGGACGCGGACGGGGTCGTCCTCTCCGGCGGTGCGCTGAGCCTCGAGGGAACCGATGCCCCTCTCGGCCGGGTCGGGGAGTGGATCGGCTCGGGGAAGGTCCCCGTGCTCGCGATCTGCGTGGGCCACCAGTTCCTCGGCCGGCATTTCGGGGGTCGGGTCACCCGGGCGGCCGCTCCGGAGTTCGGGTCGGTCGAGCTCATCGTCGACCGCCCCGACCACCCGGTCTTCCAGGGCCTCTCCGACCGCCTCCGGGTCTGGTCGAGCCACAATGACCAGGTCTCGGAGGCGCCCCCCGGCTGGACGGTGCTCGCCCACTCCGCGGCCTGCCCCGTGCAGGCGATGGCCCACCCGTCGCTGCTCATCTGGGGCCTTCAGTTTCACCCCGAGGTGGAGCACACGGAGGGGGGCCGGGAGATGTTCCGGCATTTCCTCGAGGCGTGCCACCACTGACCCCCGGAAATAAGTACCGCCGGCCGCTCCCCGGTCGAGGCGCAGGGTGCCGCGGGCTCACAAGGCGTCGGGGGTTCGGGAACGCGACCTGATCGCCCGGGCGAAGCTCCTGAGGGGGACGGTCGATCCCTTGCTCCCTCGGCTGGGACCGAACTGCCCGCGCGACCGGTTTGATCGGCGGCGGGCCGAGCTCGAGGAGGTACGGGAGGCTCGCGACGACGAGCGCCGCCTGGAGCGGCTCTCCCGCTGGGGAGATCCCCTCGCACGAGCGTACGCCGGGCTCCTCAAGTTCTACCTGGATCCGACCCCACCGACGGTCGTCTCCTTCTCGCTCCCCGCCGGCGAGGTCTCGTTTGCCCCGTTCGCTCGCACGGACCGGGAGGCGGAGGTCGCCGTGCAGCAATCGGACGAGCCGGACCGTCTCCTGCTCGGGTACCTGGACTGGGCGCGGAAGGGTCTCCACTTCTTCGCCACCCGCAAGTTCCTCTACTGCTCCGGACCCGTCGCCGACCCTCCTCCGGAGTTCCGGGCCGAGCGAGTGGCCGAGCTCCCGTATCGCCTGGCCGAGAACTCTAACGAACACCGGTTCGAGTGCCCCCACCTGCAGGCGGGGGAGCCCCGGCCGTTCCTCGAGGTGGGGTGGCCGGGGGGCAGCACCGCGTTCCGGGTCTGCCGCCGGTGCACGAGGGCCGAGCGGCATCTCCTCTCGAGCCTTTCCGACGGGGCGGCCGGCCCCGATCCCTCCGCCGACTTTCCGGTCTCCGCCCAGCTGAACGTACGGTGTCAGGGGGGACCGGACTGCCCCCATGCGTCGCTCCCGCCGCTCGGGCGGGGCCTGCGCCGGGACTACGAGCTCGGGAAGCTCTCGGATCTCGGGCTCCTCGACGCCTACGTGACGGAACTCGCGACCCGGGTCGAACGCAGCGGGCGGACCACCCTGATCGCGGGAGGCGTCTGCTACGGCGAGGCGCTGGCTCCGTTCCTGGATGCGCTCCAGCCGACCGCGGTGGAGCGGCGAGCGCTCGAGGCCGTGCTCGGTTCTTGGGACGGCCCGTTCGAGGTCGACGAGCCTCGTGCGAGCCGCGCGCTCGAGAAGCTCTGGAGCGAGCACGCCGAGACGATCGTCCGAACGATCGTCCCCGATCCTCAGGAGGCCCGGCGCCTCATCGACGACACCCGCGCTTCGCCGGGCCGCGTCGCCGAACTCCTCAAGCGGGCCGAACGCTCGAGCGAGGAGAAAGAGCTCCTGGACACCCTTCCACGGTACTCCCGCCTTGCCCAAGAGGCCGCATGGGTCGACCGGGTCGCCCGCTCCTATCGGACCCACCACGAGGCCGGAGCGGAGCGCACCATCCTCCAGTCGCTGCCGAGCGAGGGCAAGGAACGGGGGCTCGCGTTCGCCTTCCTCCTGGCCTTGGGCCGGGACGGGGCCCATTCCTGGCAGTTCTCGCCCACGGAACGGGAGTTCGGAGCCTCCCTCCAAGGCCTCGCCCGGGGGCTCCTTTCCGCCCCCGCCGCGCAGTACCATGCGGCGCTCGACCACCTCCTCCAGGCCGCGGGCGTGGCCGACTGGGGTCAGAGCGAATCAGCCTCCCCGTGAGCCCTGCGCTCCGTTTGCCTCCCCCCACCGAGGGAGGCGCTTCGATGCGCACCAAGAAATAGGGCGAAGACCGTGGAGAGCCCAACTGTGCCTGGGCAATCCGGGTCGGGCACGGCCTAGGGACCGTGAGCGGCGACGTAGGGTCCACGTCGAACGCCATTGTCGTCGCCGGCGATGAGGAGACGCGGGTTCTATTGCGGGGCCTCCTGCGTCTCCATCACTTTCGGGTCGACGGAGAGGCAGAAGGGGTCACTCCGGCGCTCGAGCTGATCGGCCTGCACCACCCCTCGCTCCTCGTCGTGGATGCGAGCCTTGCCGAGGGGAGCGTCGGGCCACTGATCGGCCGGGCCCGAAGCCTGGTCCCCGGGCTCCGGGTGATCCTGGTCGCTCCGGCCTCACGGCCCCCAAGTCTCGCTCCCGAGGTCGCTCAGCGGCCGGACGCCCTGCTGCTTCGCCCGTTCCGGAT
>Ga0187771_10002837_pt1 | contig 12018 bp, 11 predicted proteins | sample 0116_SJ02_MP15_1_FD_133139 | JGI IMG/M metagenome (GOLD analysis project Ga0187771, IMG submission 133139) | Tropical peat soil microbial communities from peatlands in Department of Meta, Colombia - 0116_SJ02_MP15_10_MG | ecosystem: Environmental > Terrestrial > Soil > Wetlands > Peat | place... | reverse complement strand
CGAGGCGCACAAGTTCAATCTGCAAGCTGCACCGCGGAAGAAGCGTTGGTTACTTCAGTTCTGCGGATCGCTGAAGTTTTCCCGCACCCTTGTTTTGAAGAGATGTCACTTGCCAATCCCCTGTGCTGGGTTGCAAACTTGAGCAAAGTGAATTGTCTGCGGAGTACACGATTTCCCGGAATTCTCTGCGATGATCGTTCGCGCGAGGTGCGGCATGGTCAAGATTCCGATTCGAGGCACGGCGGCCGTGATAACCGCGGCGGTGATCGTGGCCGTCACTCTGATCTGGTTGCCCGCATATCGACTTTTCTTTGCTATCAGCGTGGGAATTGGCGTGGTCATCGCCTGCGGAATTCATCTCTGGCACAAATACTGGCCGGTTCGCGAAGATGAGGCTGAGAATAAGCGCCCGCTGGGATTGAGCTAACCCGGGCGAGGCGGCGAGCTTGGTTCTCACGCAGTGGGTTGGCGATGAGTGTGATTGAGTTTTGCATCACTCGACCGCTTGGGAATCGCACATTCGCTGATTCCCATCTTGCCAAGTTCGCGCCCCCATTGCACACTTGAGCATGAGGGTCCTGGCTCGATTTCTGGCGGCGGCGACTGATGCCGCGCAATTCCCTGCTCCCAGTCTGCCCGAAATCGCCTTTCTCGGCCGCTCGAATGTCGGAAAATCCAGCGTAATTAATTCGCTGGTCGGAACAAAGCTGGCCCGCACCGGCTCCACTCCCGGCCGCACCCGCAGCATCAACTTCTATGAAGTGCGTTGGCCGGGAAAGCCGCGTGCGGAGCTGATTTTCGCCGATCTGCCCGGCTACGGCTACGCCAAGGTTTCCCGTGAGATTTCGCAAGACTGGCCCCGTTTCATCGAGCCTTATCTCAACGAACGGCCCACGCTGGCTCTGTGCATCGCGCTCGTAGACGTCAACGTTCCCCCACAACACAGCGACCGTCAGTTGTTGAATTTTCTCAACGCTTCGAGGCGCGATTTTCTGCTGGTAGCCACCAAGAGCGACCGACTGTCGAACAATCAACTGCATCGCGCTCTCGCCGCGCTGGCTCAAGAGTATCCGGCCGCACACCTGCTTCCCTACTCGGCTAAGAGCTGTGCTGGACGTAACGAACTGTGGAACGAGATTCGACGGGCAGCCCAGCAAGTGGCCCCTGCCGGGACAGTCACGGCGGTGGATTAGAAGATCTTCACCGACAGACTCGCCCACCTTCCCTAATCTTTTTGCTCGGTTTCCCGATAGAGACAGTAGTGCCGACTGAGTGAACGCCTAGATGCGGAAGGCTGGGTTTTCTGCTGGGCATGCACTCATCGTTCGCACAGGTAGCTATGGCCGAAGAAATCAAAACAGACAATGCGGGCTTCACGGCCCCGAAAGCGTCCGCCGGGCCAAACGGCTCAGGCCAGGAGGGGCCGGTAGCTGGCGGAAGTGCAGCCGCGCCAGCGGTGGCTGGAGCCATCGGGAGTGCCACGCCGCAGACGCAGTTCGCCGGCGCCGAGCGACGGCGCAGCCCGCGCTTCAAATGCGAGGGCAGCGTGGAGCTGCGCGAGGAGGGTTGTGATGTGCGCACCTGGGCCACGTTTACCGACGTCAGCCTGCACGGATGTTACGTTGAGGCTCAGGCCACTTATCCCGTCGGCACGATGCTTCAAATGAAGCTGGAACTCAATGGGTTCAAAGTCGAGACCAAGGGGGAAGTCCGGGTTAACTACCCATATCTTGGTATGGGAATCGCATTCAAAGAAATGTTCGATGAGAACCGGGCGCGCGTGAAGGATCTGCTCGCCTCTATCGCGCGACCGTCTGTAGTCATGGGACCGGGAATGGCTAGCGCACTTTCAGGCGGGGCCTTGAGAGCCGTCCCACTCGTTACCAATCCACACGCGGCGATCCAGGCGCTAGTTGGAGCTTTCGAGAATCGCGAGGTGCTGAGTCGAGCGGATTTCCTCACAGTCCTGCGTACGAGCCAGGCCCCCAAGGCGACACCGTAAGGAAGGCTGTCTCGCCACGGCGATCAGCAGAAGCGCCCGCTTGGATTCCCGCAAGTCATCCCTCCGCGAATTTCAGTCCTCACCAACGGATTCCCTTTGTTCGTTATGATGGGAGAGTCATGGCTCTCTACCTGATTACTGGCATTGCAGGCTTCATTGGATCTTCTCTTGCCCGGGCGCTTCTGGCCCGCGGCGAGCGGGTGCGCGGTGTAGACAATTTTTGCACCGGCAAGCGCGAGAACCTGACCGAGATTTTCGATCACATCGATTTCCGCGAAGCCGACATTCTCGATCTGGATGCCATGCACAAGTCGTGTATGGAAGTTGATTTCGTTCTTCACCAGGCCGCCATTCCGTCGGTGCCAAAATCGGTGCTGGACCCGCTGGGCAGCAACCGCGCCAATGTCGACGGCACGGTCAACGTATTGGTGGCTGCCCGTGACGCCGGGGCAAAGCGCGTGATCTACGCTGCCTCATCCGCTGCCTACGGCGACACTCCGACGCTGCCAAAGACCGAAGACATGCGCCCGGACCCGATTTCTCCCTACGCCGTCGCCAAGCTGTCAAGCGAACATTACATGGTCTCGTTCTACCGCTGCTACCGACTGGAAACCGTGTCGTTGCGTTACTTCAACATTTTCGGGCCGCGCCAGGATCCTTCCTCTCCTTACTCGGGCGTGCTGGCGAAGTTCATCACGTCCATGCTGCGCGGTGAGCAGCCCACCATCTTCGGCGATGGCGAGCAGAGCCGGGACTTCACCTACATTGACAACGCCGTCGCAGCCAATCTGCTGGCCTGTCACGCTCCCGCCGCAAAGGTTGCCGGGCAGATCTTCAACGTCGCCACCGGGCGCCAGGTGACACTCAATCAGACCTTTCGGTTGCTGCAGGCTCTCACCTCCTACTCGGGCCCGCCCGCGTACGGCCCCGAACGCGAAGGCGACATCAAGCATTCCCTGGCCGACATCTCGCAAGCAGAGTCGGCCCTCGGCTACAAACCCACAGTGGACTTCGAAGAAGGCCTACGCCGCACAGTGGAGTGGTATCGCGGGCAGTGAATATGGGCGGCGTTTTTCCCAAAGCGGGAACTAGGAAACATCTTCGTTAGTTAGCTGTCGCGGTTCGAACGGTCGCGCGCCGCCCGGCGCGCTATGTTGAGCGCAACGGCGATCCTTCGCGAACTACGCACCAGGGATCGCGCGCGCACACATTTTCCCGTCCCAAGACGATGGAGTGACCCTAGTCACTGACACGTTGTCTTGATTCTGCCGAGAATGCCATCGCAAGTATCTCTCGCCTCGGCGAAGAGCAGTTCCCGCCCGTTGAGACGCACACCCGCTGAGGCGAGGCGGTCCACGATTCGCTCTCGGACTGGGCACCCGAGTTTGAGCTTCGCCCCCGACGGAGGTCTCCATGACACGCAATCCCACCCTGCTGGTTGTCTGCACATGTCTTGCTTCGATTGCGTGGTCCGAGACGCCCGCCAGCCAGCAGGCAGAACCATCCTCGGATGAGCGCTCTTATCTTGGTCCCGTCAGGAGCAGAGCAGAAGCTGGAGATGGAGAAGCCCAATACCAGTTAGGTCGCGCCTATGCGGAAGGTCTTGGGGTCCCGGTCGATCTTGCCGAAGCCGCCAGATGGTGGGAACAAGCTGCGGCGCAGGGGGTGGCCCGCGCACAAAATGAGCTGGGGTACAGCTATAGACACGGGCGGGGTGTAGCTCAGGACTATTCCCGAGCCTTTCATTGGCTGCGTGCGGCGGCATCACAGGGCTCGGCAGCCGCTCAGTACAATCTCGGCGTCATGTATCAGCACGGTTTTGGCATTCCGCAAGACTATGCGCAAGCGGCGGAATGCTATCGCAAAGCCGCTGCACAAGGACTGCCCGCTGCCGAAAACAATCTGGCCACGCTATACCAGCGTGGATGGGGCGTTCCTCAAGATCTCGGCGAAGCGATCCGCTTGCTGCACCTGGCAGCCGAACAGGGCGAAGCTTCAGCGCAGCACAATCTGGGATCAGCGTATCTCTCAGGCCGGGGAGTGCCCAAAGATTTCGCCCAAGCATTGGACTGGTTCCAAAAAGCTGCGGATCACGGTTTCGCGAACTCGCAATACGCCATCGGCTATCTGTATGAGACTGGCAAGGGTATCCCTCAGAGTTATGCATCAGCCGCAGAATGGTATCGCAAGGCGGCCGCAAGTGGTTTCGCCCAGGCTGAGGCCGCTCTTGGTCTCATGTCCCTATCAGGAAAAGGCTTGCAGCAGGACTACAGCGAAGCCGTCCAGTGGCTGCGCCCGGCAGCCGAACAAGGACATTTTGCTGCGCAGAACGGTCTGGGCTGGGTGTATCTAAAGGGTCTGGGAGTGAGACACGACTCTCGTCAGGCGGCACAGTGGTTTCGGAAATCAGCCGAGCAGGGATATGCCCTCGCGCAAAATAATCTCGGTTACCTCCTCGAGCACGGACAGGGAGTGCAAGTCGATTACCCCGAAGCCCACAAGTGGTATCAGTTATCCGCAGCACAAGGCAATCCCGTAGCCAAAGAGGCCATGAAGGCACTCGCGGCGATCATGACGCGAGAGCAGTTGCGGGAGAGCCAGTCTCGCGCCTCGGCTTGGCTGCAACGAAATACGACGATTGACGCTGCCAGCACTTCCACTTCCATTGATGCTGCCGAAAACCATGTTTTGACGTCTGAGGAGTAATCACTCCGCGTCCGGAACGCCTACCTTTCCCCGATCTACCGGGGAGTTCAGCATAGACGCGATCCAGAGGGCAACAAGCGAGTTCTGAGGGCCGCCTCTAAGTTGACACTATCTAGCGTGCAATCGGGCACGTTTTGCCCTGCCACGGAAGAGCCACTGCCTTACCAAAGTACACGTCCGAGGGGTCACCCCCAGGTAATTGCAACTCGCCCGAAAGCCCGCTACCTTACAAGTGAACTGCGTCTGAATGGCGACGATTCCCACCAAGCACGACGTTGGGGCGGCAACTCTGTTCGCCGGGACGGGCACACCCGCCTGGTCGCAAGGAGAGAACGCCGCTAGCGTATTCACGGACGCCTCTGGCAAGGGCCAATCTTCGCAAGATCAATCCGGGCAGGGTGATCCTACGCAAAGACCATCGCAGCGCGACGCTCTCCAGGCTCTGCTGGCCTTTTCCGCGTTGCACGAGCAGGTGCGCCGCAGAAAAGCGTTAGCCGCGCAGCTCAGCGGATTTGACTCGCCCGCTCCTTTGCCCGAGTTCGAGCAAAGTGAGCTTTTCGTCCTTGACGAGGTGCTTCAGCTTGTGGCCGAGCGGGCGGTGGCGATCACCGGTGCGGACGGGCTGGCGATTGCTCTGGCCGAGAACAACGAAATCGTTTTGCGCGCCTCCGCTGGCACAGTGCGGCCCGATGTGGGCACCCGCATTGACCGCGATTCCGCGTTCTCTGGAGCTTGCTTCCGGCAGGCTGAAGTCGTGACCTGCGACGACACGGAGACTGACTCGCGTGTGAACCCTCAGACCTGCCGGCGCCTGGGCGCGCGCTCCATGATTGCAGTGCCATTGTGCGGACGGCGTCGCGTGATTGGCGTACTGGAAGCGTTTTTCGCCTGGCCGTTCGGATTCAATGATAGCGACGTTCGCAATCTGACCCTGCTGGCCGAGTTAGTCGTCGGCGCGCTTAAGCCCGAGGATGAAGATCACTTCGCTCAGTCGGCGCAAGCCGCAGCAGTAAAGCTGGAAGCGCCTCCGCAGCCCAAGACCAGCGCACCTGCCCTGCCGGTGATGACTCCCTTGCACCCGGCTCCGGCTGGGGCCGCCGTGACGAAGCCAGTTGCGGTCGCAGTCGCCTCCGCGCCTGCAGCGAAGATCACCGACGCAGTCGTGGTGGGAAAAGGTCTTGCGGCCAAGTCCACTGTTACGGGCGAAATTCCTTTCTCCACTGTGCTTCCTGCTCCGGAACTTACCTTTGGGCAGTTACCGCCAGAGCCTGCAACACATCGCCCACGCATGCTGGTTCTGTTGGTAGGCATTGTCGTCGCAGTGGTCATCGCGGGAGCAGTCTCTTGGTGGAAGACGGCGCAATTGGGCGGCGGAATGGTTGCGGGCACAACCAAGCCATCAGCCGTGGCCTCGAGCCGGAGTGCGGCTTCGCAAGCCCTTCCAGCGGACGCGACCGAGAACGTCGGCGTCGATTCAACCTCGGATGCGGGTGAACCGGTTCTCACTCCCGCTAATCCGCAGGAACTGGCGAAATTTCCCAGGGTTACCGCCATCCGGCACTGGTCGTCAGCCGATTCGACCACGGTCGTGCTCGACCTGGAAGATCAGGTGCAGTACGAAGCGCACCGCCTGACCACGCCTGACCGCATCTACTTTGATCTGCACGATACGCAACTGGCTCCCGACCTCGGCGGAAAATCAATCGAGATAGGTGACGCGGTCCTTAGTCGCGTCCGCGTGGCCCAGCCCGTGGCGGGCATGACGCGCGCCGTGCTCGATATCAGGGCCGACTCGAATTTCTCTGTGAGCCTGGAGCCGAATCCCTATCGCCTGGTGGTCGAGGTCCGCAAGGTCGGGGTGGCCTCCAAGCGCCCGACAAACCTGTTCCCCAACGCCGAAGCGGAGCGGGGCCGGCTGGCGATTGTGGTGCCGCCCCCGACGCGAGAAGATTTGCAGCTGCGGGCGCGCGTTCCCAAGATGCGCATTGTGGTGGATGCGGGACACGGCGGCTGGGACCTGGGCACGGTTGGCCGGCGCGGACTGCTGGAAAAGGATCTGGTGCTCGAGATCGCACAGCGGCTCGGCAAACTGCTTGAAGTGCGGCTGGGCGCGGACGTGATCCTCACCCGCAACGACGACAACTACATTTCGCTCGACGACCGGGCAGGAATTGCCAATCAGTCGCAGGCAGACTTGTTCGTCTCCGTGCATGCCAACTACAGCGACTTGCCCTCGGCGCGAGGCGTCGAGACCTACTACACGACTTCATTCTCGGTGCCCAATTCGAAAGAAGCGAAGGAAACCGGTTCCAGTGTGAGCACCAACGCAAAGAATCCGCCGACGCTCTCGGCTGCCGAACTGCACGAACGCATCGAGCAGTCGCGCCGGCTGGCTGCCAGCGTGCAGCGGGCTTTGTACGGAACACTGGCGCTACAGAACCCCGGCCTGCGTGATCGCGGCGTCAAGGAAGCCGGATTCGTGGTGCTGACCGAGAGCGCCATGCCCGGAATTCTGGCGGAAGTGTCGTTCGTCTCCAGTCCCACCGACGAGCAGAAGTTGCGCTCCGACGGCTACCGCGAGCAGATCGCCGAAGCACTCTACAAGGGCATCGCCCGGTATGCGGCCAGTTCAAAGGGCGTGAAGGTCGCCAGCGCCAAGCCTTAGGCAAACGGGTTCACAACCCGCACACCATCGAGCATGCTTCCACTCCGCATGTCCTCGCTGTAGAGGACCTTGCATCCGGCCTTCTGTGCCGCACGCAGGATCAGTCCATCCCAAAAGTTCACTCGTTTTACGAGATGGATGTCAATGGACGCGAGTATGTCTTCCAGGCTGGGAGTCACCACATGGAGCGCTGCATACAACTCCACTTTCCGGCGTGCGACGTCGGGCGCGACTCTCAGCTTGCGCGTGGCTGTAACGAAATATTCCTGGAGAACCTGTAGGGATATATATCCGCTCCTATCGCGCAGATGCTTATCAAACAGCTCGTAGGCCTGCCTCTGTTTGAGCGGGCTCGAGGCGTCGTCCAGATACACCAGAACATTGGTGTCAAAAAAGCTACGAACGGACATTTCTATCGTCGCTCATGGATTTCGTCGCGATTGAACTTCCAGCCCCGCGAGTTTCCCGTTCCCGACAGTTCGCGCAGTTCTTTCAGGATGTGATCGTCGTCGTCGGAGCCAGCGACGGTCTGCAGGTAGTCGCGGATGAGCTGGTTCAGGCTCTTGCCAAGCGCCTCTGCCTTCTTCCGGGCCCGGGCTACAAGCTGATCGTCAATGGAGAGGGTGACGTTCATAAACACAGTATATGTGGACACGGGTTATGTGTCAACCCGGCGGGGGCTGGTCCGGCCGACAGCACCTCCCAGGCCTCGCAAAGGCGGCGAGACCCAGGTCACCCGCCATCAGCGCGCAAACAGAAGCCGGACTATGGCCATCCCAAATGCGAAGGCGAATCCATAGCGGAAGCTTTCGATCCGCGTGGTGGCTTTGCCTCGACTGCGGAGAAAAGCGCCGACCAAGGACAGAGCAGTTCCTGTGAGCATGGGACTCACTACAAGGCTGATGCCGGGAACCCGCAAACGGTGGACGAGATGGTGAGGGAAGATCAATAGACTGCATCCGCCAGCAAACACTCCCAGCAGCGTGTAGATGAGCGTCGCGACAGCCGGAGTCGCGGACTCCAGAGCTTCGAACGCGCCGGACAGAAGACGCGAGACAAGGTCTAAGACAGCGCCCCCGATCAGTTCGAGGAGGGCCTCCAAGATGAGTTCTAGGAGAGCTAGAAGTATTTCGAACAATAGGTCGAGCATGCGCGCACCGTCAGTTCCCTGCTGCCACTCCGCCGTACTTCTCCAACCACTTCAGCTCTTCCCTTACTTTAATCTTCCCGTGCCAGGGATTCTTCACCAGGTCATGGCCTTCGCCGGGAAAGATCAGCAGCTTGTGGGGAATACCGAGCGAGTAGAGCGCGTGCTCGAGCAGATATTGTTCGAGCACCGCGACACGGACATCATCCGCACCGGCGACGATGTGCGTCGGCGTGCGGACTTTGTCAATCTGAAAAATCGCCGCCTCGTCGTGATAACGCTGCGGAGCCTCCCAGGGCCGCCCGCCGAGGAAATAGGCGTCGTCCATGGTGGTGTCGTCGTTGCCCCAGTTTCCGATGTGCTCGACGGTGCCCGCGCCCGTGACCGCCGCTTTGAAGCGCGTGGTCTGGGTGATGAGCCAGTTGGTCAAGTAACCGCCGTAGCTGTAGCCGCCAATGGTGAGGTGATCGGGATCGGCAATGCCGTCTCTCACCAGCGCATCCACGCCTTCGAGAATGTCCTTGCCCGGCTGCGAGACGATTGCGGGAACGATCTGCATGAGGAATTTGTCGCCGTATCCGGTCGAGCCGCGATAATTGGGCTCGAAAACTAGCCAGCCATCGGTAGCGGCGAGCGCGGCCCACTGGTACCAGTCAGCCTCGAAGTGATTGCCGTCGGCGTCCGCGGGACCGCCGTGAATGAACGTGAGCATGGGAAGATGCTTAGCTTCGAATTTGTCGGGAGGATAGATCAGCATGCCTTCGACGGTGGTTCCGTCGTCGGCCTTCCACTGGTAAGGCTTGCCGCGCGGAAGACCTTTTTCTGCGAGCGCGCGGTTGAATGATGTGATGGGACGCGCGGTGCTAAGTTCGTCAGGACCATCCTGTATGTACACTTCCGCGGGATAAGTCAGGGCTGAGTGAATGAATGCGATGCGGCGTGTGTGAGCCGAGCCGGTAGAGAGCTCTTCATAGGCGCCATCCCATCCCGCACATCGATGAAGACTGTCAGCGGGATGGGCAGACTCGTAGAGTCGGACTTCTGTTCCCAGGCGTGCAGCGACGATGACCGCAATGCCATATGGACGGTAGCTAACGATCTGACCTGCGAAGTCTTTGGCCCACTGCTCGACCGCGCCAGATTCGATGTCCACCCAATAAAGATGCGGCTGCAAATCGCGGTAGGGGCCAAGCGGATCTCCGGCTTCGACGGTGAAGAAAATGTGGCGGCTGTCATTGGCCCAGCGCAGTTGGGTTTCGACGGCCTGATTGTGGGTGATCCGCCGGGGTTGAACGAGTGCCGACTGCGCCTGCAGTCCACTCAGATCAACTGTGTAGATTTCGACGTCCTCCACTTTCTCCTGGCGCTGGTTGATGGCATTGCTGACGAACGCGAGTTTGGTGCCGTCGGGCGAGACCAACATGTGATCCACGCGCAGCGGGGTGGTCGATATGGCTTGCGCTCCGGGTGTGAGATCGGGTTGCTCCGCAGGCTCTCCCTCGATCTTTTCGACCTTGGCGGGCGCCGCTGCGTGGCGGGCGAGGGCGGACGCCACGTCGAGCGCGAAGATCGTGTCGCCGCGCTCGGCCGTGCGATACTCGACCACATCTTTCCATTCTCTTCTGTAATCATCCTTCTGCGTTTTGCTCCAAGGCTGGCGGGTAGCGAAATAGATTGTTTGCGAATCGGCCGACCAGGCGAAGGCATGGACTCCCTCGTCTCCCCTGGTAACCGCAAAGGCTTCGCCGCCGCTTGGCGAAATGAGATAAATCTGGCCGGGATTCTCACCTTTCGAGCCAGAATCGGAGTCGTCCGAGTCGTCGGCCTCGCCGGACTTTTCCGCAGCGGACTTTCGCTCGGAAAGAAAAGCGATCCACTTTCCATCGGGCGACCATTTTGGCTCCGAGTCTCGGCCGGATTGGGTCAACTGGATCAGCGAGCCGCCCTTGCCGTCGTCGCGATAAAGCCATAGGTCATGGCGGAAGATTTGCTGGTCCCAATCGGCGCGTTCGGTGCCGATGACGACCGCACTTCCATCCGGCGAAAGCTCCAGCGCCGTGAAACTGACATAGTTGAAGAACTCATCCAAGGTCAACTTCGGTTTGATCTTCTGTTCGGTTTGGGCCGGAGCAGCGAGCATGCACGTCAGCACGATCACAACGAGAGGAAGGATTTTATGGATTCGCATAAGGGTTCCCGTGGGAAGGAGGGTTATACAACGCGGGATTCCGTGGAAGCAAGACCGCGCGCAATGACATCACCCGCGTTTCGCGCATCACCGCAATAGCGAAGTAAAGCCATGCGAAAGCTTCTTGTGGGAGCGTCGAAGCGGTGTGAGCCAGGCTCCTGCCGAAACCAACCCGGTGGACATCCCCTGTGCTCCAACGTCGTTCATGGCACCGGCTCGGCGTTCTTGAGAGCATCGTCGAGTGTCTGCGTTGAGCGAAAGGCACTCTGCACTACGCGCCAGCCGTCATCGTACTCGCGAAAAGCCACTATAGATTTGTAGCGCAGGTCAGCGGAGTAAAGTGCTGCACCAACTTCGTTCAGCGGGACCCATCGCCAGGTGAACTCGACATCTGCGGCTTCGCCCCGCTTGCTGATGCCAGTTACAGCCACAAGTTCGCGTCTGGCAACCGGAAGAGCGTAAGTTGATTTGCCAGTTTCTTGCCCCGGAAGCAGAGCCTGAACCGTTTCCACGCCCGAAGGCGTCAGCAGGATCTCCCAGCAGGGCGGAGGAGTCATGCCCTGCGGACAGTTGGCGTTGGCAGCCGAGATCCAGCCCTTGTGCTGCAGCACCAGCAATTCGGGTGCAGCGTAGTTCTCGTTCGAGACAATTCCGGTTTGCAGCACGAACTGCTGCGGCGTTTTGAACGCGTCACTAGAGCCAATCAAGTCGGCAGCGAGACGCCGAGTGAGAAAGTCGCGCGGCGAGCAAGCAACAAGGAAGAGCATTCCGATCAGGCAAAGGCACGATTTCTTCCGCATGAGCTGAGCTTACTGCGATCCGATTCGAATCACCGACCTGTGATTGTAAACAAGTGCGAGCGCTTGCGCGGCCGGAATGGACGGTCCGCGATCTGCCCGTCGAATTCCGCCGCCCACCGGCCAGGAATCTGAGTTGCGCAACGCGGGCAGCGTCCCTCGGGAGTCAAGCGGTAGTCTTCAATGAAGTATCCATATCGGCGGATCAGGGGCTCGCCGCATTGTGGGCAGCAAGTGTCTTCCCATCGGCCGATTTTGCCCGGCAGATTGCCCGCATAAATGAAGCACAGCCCGGCCGCACGGCCAATCTCAGCGGCACGCAGCAAATCGTCAGGGCGGGTGTCGCGCGGGTCGGTCATCTTGTAATCCGCGTGAAAGGCCGTCACATGCCAGGGAATGTCGGGCGAGACTCCGGCCAAGAACTCGGTCAGGCGGCGCAGTTCGTCGGCCGAATCGTTGAAGCCGGGGATCAGCAGCGTGACCACTTCCATCCACAGCCCCATCTGGTATATG
>Ga0187771_10002836_pt1 | contig 12018 bp, 10 predicted proteins | sample 0116_SJ02_MP15_1_FD_133139 | JGI IMG/M metagenome (GOLD analysis project Ga0187771, IMG submission 133139) | Tropical peat soil microbial communities from peatlands in Department of Meta, Colombia - 0116_SJ02_MP15_10_MG | ecosystem: Environmental > Terrestrial > Soil > Wetlands > Peat | place... | reverse complement strand
CTTCCACCGCGCGCTGCGCGGCCGACAAAATGCCGACTGGCTGCTGCTCGGCCTAGCGGTCGGCCTGTCGCTGTGGGCAAAATATTTCGTTGCCGTGCTGGCGATCCCGCTCATGCTGTTCGTGTTCGTCGACCGCGACGCGCGCAAGACCTTAGCGACACCGGGCCCCTATATCGCGATTACCGCCGCGCTGATCACCATGGCGCCGCATCTCGTCTGGCTGGTGAAAAGCGACTTCCTGCCCTTCGTCTATGCCGAGCACCGCGCCGTGCTGTCGCGCGGCTGGTACGACCATCTCTGGCACCCGCTGCAATTCGCGTTCAGCCAATTGTTCTTCCTTCTCCCATCGCTGGCAATTGCGGCTCCGTTGTTCCTTCCACCTACAAGTGAGCCGCCCGCTGCAGCGAGCGCCGACGTCTTCGACCGCCGTATCGTCACTTGGCTTGCCGTCGGCCCTATGGCGACGGTGCTGGCGATGTCGGCCGTGAGCGGCCGCGGCACGGTGGCGATGTGGGGTTATCCGCTTTGGCTGTTCCTCGGCCTGTGGATCGTGCTCAACGCGCGACACGCGCTCGAGGGCAAGCGGCTTGCCCGCTTGCTGGCGATCTGGGGAATCGTCTTCACCGGCTTGGCCGCCGCTTTCGTCGTCAATTACGCTGTGCTGCCGCGGTTCGATCACCGCTACCGCGCGGTGTTCTATCCCGGCGCCGATCTCGCCCGCGAAATCTCGCAGCGCTATCAGGCTGTGACGGGCAAGCTGCCGGTTTACGTGATCGGCACCATGTGGGACGGCGGCAATATCGAACACTATGCGCCGAGCCATCCGCGCGTGTTGGTCGACGGCAAGCCGGCACGCGCGCCGTGGATCGATCTTGCCGACCTGCACGCGCGCGGCGCCGTGGTGGTGTGGACCTTCGGCGACAGCCACGTCATTCCGCCGGAATTCAGAACGATCGCCGCCGACGCGGCTGTGCAACCGCCGTTCGTCCTCGACGACCTGCGCGGCGGCAACGTGACCGATGTCGGCTGGGCGATCCTGCTGCCGCAGCCGTCCTATGCCAGCGCACTAGCCCGAAGCAGTAACCGCGAGATTATGCTGCTCGTCGGCGACGATGCGGCCGTTGAGCAGCTCGATGTGGCGGTCCACGCGCTCGCCGAAACCGATATCGCGGGTGACCGCCACAGGGTCTTGCCCCACCGGCCCCCGAATAACCTCATGCCACCTGCTTGATGACTTTGGCGACCTTGTCGAAGATCTCGGAAACCTGACTCTCGGTCATGATCAGCGGCGGGCTCAGCGCCAGCGTGTCGCCGACCGCGCGCAGCATGATGTCCTGATCGAAATAAGCCGCTTCCAGCGCCGCCAAGCCGCGCTTGCCGACGCTGTCCGCCTTGCTGGCCAGATCGATGCCGACCGTCATGCCCACGGGGCGGATGTCGAGCACATTGGGCAGCCCCTTCAGGCCCATCGCCGCCTGGCACCAGGCCGTCTCCAGCTTGCGCGCCCGCTCGAACAGGCCTTCCTCGCGATAGATGTCGAGCGTGGCAAGGCCGGCCGCGCAGGCGAGCGGATGCGCCGAATAGGTGTAGCCGTGGAACAACTCGATGACGTGCTCCGGCCCCTTCATGAAGGCGTCGTAGATGCCCTTGCGCACCAGCACGCCGCCCATCGGCACCGAGCCGGAGGTGACGCCCTTGGCGAAGGTGATCATGTCGGGGATCACGCCATAGCGTTCGGCGGCAAAGGCGTAGCCGAGACGGCCGAAGCCGGTGATCACCTCGTCGAAGATCAGAAGAATGCCGTGCTTGTCGCAGATCGCGCGTAGGCGCTGCAGATAGCCCTTCGGTGGCGGCAGGACGCCGGTCGAGCAGGCTACCGGCTCGACGATCACCGCGGCGATGGTGGAGGCATCGTGTAGCGCAACCAGCCGCTCGAGCTCGTCGGCAAGATGTGCGCCCCACTCCGGCTCGCCCACGGTAAATGCCTGCTCGGCGCGGTTATAGGTCGACGACAGATGATCGACGCCGGCGATCAGTGTGCCGAACATCTTGCGGTTGCCGACGATGCCGCCGACGGCGACGCCGCCGAAGCCGACGCCGTGATAGCCGCGCTCGCGGCCGATCAGCCGCACACGCGAGGCGGTGCCGCGCACGTTATGATAGGCGAGCGCGATCTTGAGCGCGGTGTCGACCGCTTCCGAGCCGGAATTGCAGAAGAACACGTGGTCGAAGTCGCCCGGCGCGAGCGCCGCGATGCGGCTTGCCAGCTCGAATGCCTTCGGGTGCGAGAACTGGAAGGCCGGCGCGTAATCCAGCTCGGCCGCCTGGCGTTGGATCGCCGCAACGATCGGATCGCGGTTGTGCCCGGCATTGGTGCACCACAGGCCGGCGGCGCCGTCGATCAGCTTGCGCCCGTCCGGGGTGAAGTAATGCATGTCCTTGGCGCGAGCGACGAGCCGCGGCCGCGCCTTGAACGCCCGATTGGCCGTGAACGGCATCCAATACGGCTCGAGATCGTTGGGAACCGAGGCGGCTGCGACGTTTGCGTTTGTGGCCATGCAAGTCTCGCTATTTCCGGCTTAACTGATTGGCTATTCGATTAGCCCCTTTCGCCGATAATGACAAAGGCGGAACTGGCTGCTACCACCCGCCCGTTGCAACAAAGTGACTCGCATTGACGCCGATGGCCGATCCCAAACCCGGCAAAAAACCCAACAAGCTCAAAGCCCGCCTGCCGCGCGGCCTCGCCGACCGCGGGCCGGCCGAGATCGCCGCCACGCGCCACATGGTGGAGGCGATCCGCGCGGTGTTCGAGCGCTACGGCTTCGAGCCGGTGGAGACGCCGGCGATGGAATACACCGACGCGCTCGGCAAGTTCCTGCCCGATCAGGACCGGCCGAACGAGGGCGTGTTCTCGTTCCAGGACGATGACGAGCAGTGGCTCTCCTTGCGCTACGATCTGACCGCGCCGCTCGCGCGCTACGTGGCGGAGAAATACCAGCACCTCGCCCTGCCCTACCGCAGCTATCGCGTCGGCTACGTCTATCGCAATGAGAAGCCGGGGCCGGGCCGTTTCCGCCAATTCATGCAGTTCGACGCCGACACGGTGGGCGCGCCGACCATGGCCGCCGACGCCGAGATGTGCATGCTTGCCGCCGACACGATGGAGGCGCTGGGCATTCCGCGTGGCAGCTACGTGGTGAAGGTGAATAATCGGAAGGTGCTGGATGGCGTGATGGATGCCATTCAAATTCCCGCGGAGAAACACCTGATCACGATGCGTGCGGTCGACAAACTCGATCGTCTCGGGATCGACGGCGTGAGAATGCTGCTCGGCAAGGGACGCAAGGACGAAAGCGGCGACTTCACCAAAGGCGCCGAGCTGAGCGACTCGCAAATCGAAACCATCGTCGCGGCGATCACGGGCGCGGGCGGCGTTGCGGCGGGACCCGGCGAGCAAGAGCTTTCGGAGATTGCCGCACTGGTGCGTGCGGCCGGCTACGATGACCGCGTGCGAGTCGACAAGACGGTGGTGCGCGGGCTCGAATATTACACGGGTCCCGTTTTCGAGGTGGATCTCACCTTCGAGATCAAGGACGAAAAAGGCCGCCCTGTCCGCTTCGGCTCGGTCGGCGGCGGCGGACGTTACGACGGGCTCGTGTCACGCTTTATGGGCCAGCCGGTGCCGGCGACCGGATTTTCCATCGGCGTGTCGCGCCTGCAGGCGGCACTCGCCGCGCTCGGTAAGCTCAGCGAGAAAGCGGCGCCCGGCCCAGTCATCGTCACAGTGTTCGACCGCGAGCGCGTCGCCGATTACCAGAAAATGGTCGCGCAACTGCGGAATGCCGGCATCCGCGCCGAGCTCTATCTCGGCAATCCGAAGAACAATCTCGGCGCGCAATTGAAATATGCCGACAAGCGAGGCTCGCCTTGCGCCATTATTCAAGGCGGCGACGAGAATGCGCGCGGCGAGGTGACGATCAAGGACCTGATTGTCGGCGCCGAATTGGCCGGCCTGTCGCAGGAGCGCGAGGAATACCTGAAGAAACAGGCAGAGGCGCAATTCGCGGTCAAGGAAGGCGAGTTGGTCGAGAAGGTGCGGGAGCTGCTGGCGCGGCACAACCTCGCTCCGTCGCGCTGAGGCGGCTGCCGAAGAGCGACGGCCCGGGAGTGGCGTAAGGCTTGCATCCTCGATAAGCGTTACGGAGAGTTCATGCGCCTTTTGACCGTCCGTCACGCCACCGAATACCAATATGCCCGTCCAGTGACGTTCGGCCAGCACCGGCTGATGTTGCGTCCGCGCGATTCGCACGACCTGCGCCTGGTGTCGGCCGAGCTGACGCTGTCGCCGCCGGGCAACGTGCGCTGGATGCACGATGTGTTCGGCAATTCGGTCGCGCTGGTCGACTTCCAGTCGCCAGCCGCGACGCTGAGCATCGTCAGCGCGCTCAAGCTCGAGCGGTACGGCATCGAAGGCCCGATGTTCCCGATCGCGCCGGAGGCCGAATATTACCCCTTCATTTATTCGAGCAGCGACCGCGTCGATCTCGGCCACCTACTCGAGCAGCATTATCCCGACCTGAACGGGGTGCTGGCGCGCTGGGCCGACAGCTTTGTCACTTCGCGGCCGATGCGCACGCTCGATCTGCTCGCCAAGATGAACGCCGCGCTGCAGCCGAACATTGTCTATGGCGAGCGCCACGAGCTCGGCACGCAGTCGCCGGCGGAGACGTTGGAGAAGAAGACCGGCGCCTGTCGCGACTTCGCCATGGTGTTAATCGAGGCCGCGCGCTATCTCGGCTTCGGCGCGCGCTTCGTGTCGGGCTATCTCTACGATCCCGCGCTCGACAAGGGCGATGCGACGCCGGCCACCGCCGCCACGCACGCCTGGGCCGAGATCTATCTGCCTGGCGCCGGCTGGATCGAATACGACCCGACCGACGTGCTGATCGGCGGCGAGACGCTGATCCGCGTCGCCGTCACGCGCGATCCCTCGCAGGCGATCCCGATCACCGGCAGCTACATGGGCGCGCCTGCGGACTTCATCGCCATGAACGTGGAAGTGACGGTGACCGCACAGGGCTGACGCCGTGGACCGATAATCCAATGGCTTTCCGGCCGCCTCAAAATTCGTTAACGACGCCGCGCATTTGTTTCAGGGCGTTAAGGGAGTGGGGCAAACGTCGTCGAATCCTTAAAACTATCGTGCTAAAGGGCGCCGCGACCGATTCCGGGATGATAATGACTTCGACTGTGACCACACCAGCGAAAGGCCCCGATACGCGCGCGGCGGCGCTGATCGCCTCCTATGAGCGCGCCGGCTATGCCCGCGTTGCGCCTGCCATTCTGCAGCCGGCCGAGCCGTTCCTCGACCTGTCCGGCGAGGACATCCGCAAGCGCATGTATCTGACCACCGCCCCCGGCGGCGGCGAATTCTGCCTGCGTCCCGACCTCACCATTCCGGTTTCGCGCGACTACCTCGCCTCAGCCGTGGCCGGCAAGCCGGTGGGCTACTGCTACCTCGGCCCGGTGTTCCGTCATCGCGTCGATCAGCCGAGCGAATTCCTTCAGGCCGGCATCGAGAGCTTCGGGCGCAGCGACAAGGCGGCGGCCGACGCCGAGATGCTGGCGCTCGGGCTCGAAGCGACCGCGCATTACGGGCTGAGCCGGCCCGACATCCAGATAGGCGACGTCGCGCTGTTTTCCGCGCTGATCGCCGGGCTCGATCTGCCGGCGGCGTGGAAGCGGCGGCTGATCAAAGATTTCAACCGCAAGGCCAATCTGGCGCAGGACCTCGACCGGCTGGTGCTGGGCGGCAGCACGTCGCGGCCCGAATACCAGGGCGTGCTGGCGGCGCTGTCGAATTCTGATCCGAAGGGCGCGCATGCGCTGGTCACCGACCTGTTGTCGATTGCCGGCATCAATGCGGTCGGCGGCCGGTCGGTCGCCGAGATCGCCGAGCGCTTCCTCGAGCAGTCGGCGCTCGGCGCGAGCGCCAAATTGCCGCGCGACGTGCGCGCGTTGATCGAGCGCTTCCTCGCCATCGCCGGCGATCCCGACGAGGCAGCGGCCGACTTGCGGGCACTCGCCGGCGAAGGCAACATGACGCAGGCCCTCGCGCCAGCGATCGATCTGTTCGAGACGCGCGCCGGCTTTCTTGCCGCGCGCGGCATCGACGTGAAGCGCGTGCGCTTCTCCACCGCCTTCGGGCGCGGCTTCGATTACTACACCGGCTTCGTATTCGAGCTGACCGATCCCAAGCGCACCGGCGATCCGCTGGTGGCCGGCGGCCGGTACGACGGGCTGTTCACCCGACTCGGCAGCGCCGAACCGATCGCCGCGGTCGGCTTTGCCGTGTGGATCGAGCGGCTCTCCGTCTATGGAGGCGCGGCATGAGCCGGCCTCTCGTCCTCGCCGTGCCGGCTAAGGGCCGGCTGCAGGAAAACACGGAAGCCTTCTTCGCGCGCTCCGGCCTGAACCTGATCAAGCCGCGCGGCGCGCGCGACTATCGCGGCGCCATCACCGGCCTCGACGGGGTCGAGGTCGCCTATCTCTCCGCCTCCGAGATCACCAGCCAGCTTGCGGCTGGCGCCGTGCATCTCGGCGTCACCGGCGAGGACCTGGTACGCGAGATGATCCCCGATGCCGACAGCAAGGTAGTGCTGATCGAAGGGCTCGGCTTCGGCTTTGCCACCGTGGTGGTGGCGGTGCCGCAGGCCTGGATCGACGTGCGCACCATGGCTGATGTCGACGACGTCGGCACCGCGTTCCGCCACACGCACGGGCGCAAGATGCGGGTGGCGACCAAGTACATCAATCTCACACGCGAGTTCTTCTCGGCGGGCGGCATCGTCGATTACCGTCTCGTCGAGAGCACTGGCGCGACCGAAGGCGCGCCGGCCGCCGGCACTGCCGAATTGATCGTCGACATCACCACGACCGGCGCGACGCTCGCTGCCAACGGGCTGAAGATCGTCGAGGACGGCATCATTCTGCGCTCGCAGGCGAACCTCGTCGCCGCGCGCACCGCCAACTGGGACGACAGCGAGCGCGAAACGGCGCGCGTCATTCTCGACCGCGTGGCGGCGCAGCAGCGCGCCCGCGCCTTCCGCGAAGTGCGCGCGCGCTTTGCCGCCTGCGATGCCAAATTGGTCGAGAGCGTCAAGGCCAAATTTGCCGTGCAAACGCCGTTCGGCGGGCCGACCTCCTCGGGCATGCTGACGCTGCACTGTCCACCGGACAAGGTCTACGCGCTCACCAGCTTCCTGCGCGAGAACGGCGCGGAAGCGGTGGCGGTGGCCGATCTCGATTACGTGTTCTCGCGCGACAATCCGCTCTACGCCAAGCTCGCCGCGGCGCTTTAGCGCAGTTTTCAAACGGTGAATTTCACCGCTTCAAATCCGACGCGGTAACAGCATGCTGCGCGCAACGCTTTTCATTGCCTTGCCACGCGAGAAACCACTATCATTCCCGCCAAACATAAAACGTTGGGGGGAACTCGGCTCACATGTATGTTGCAGCAAGCAAGCGTCTCACCGTGGACGGCGCCAAGAAAATGATGGCGACCGCCGTCGAGAAGGCCAAGCAGGCTGGCATCGCAGTGTCGATCGCCATTACCGACGCGGGCGGCCATCTCATTTTGTTCGAGCGGATGGACGGCGGGCGCTTCCACTCCGTGCACTCGGCCACCACCAAGGCGGTCTGCGCCGCTTCGAACAAGCGCATGACCTCGGCGCGCGGCGCACAGGCGCAGGAACTTGACGTGACGCACGCGATTGGGCTCGCGCTCGCCGCCGGGCGGGAGCGCTGGACCGCGATGGAAGGCGGCTGCCCGGTGATTGCGGAGGGCGAATGCATCGGCGGCGTTGGCGTCGCCGGCGGCGATTGGACAACCGACGAGCGCATCGCGCAGGCCGCGGTCGAATCGATCGGCGCGAGTTGGAAGTAAGCCATGACCGAGCCGCTCCGCGTTGCCTGCATTGGCATGGGCTGGTGGTCGGACGTCTTGGCCGACGCGGTCAAGCGTTCCGACAAGCTCAAGATAATCAGTTGCTTCTCTCGCTCGGAGGACAAGCGCCGGGCCTTCGCCAAGAAATACGGCTGTCAGGCGGCGCCGAGTTACGAGGCGATCCTCAAGGACGCCGGCGTTGAGGCCATCATCAATACGACGCCGAACAACGTGCATCTGGAAACGACGCGGCAGGCGGCCGAAGCCGGCAAGCACGTGTTTCTCGACAAGCCGATCGCCAATTCGGTCTCCGACGGCCGCAGGATCACCGAGGTCTGCCGGGCGGCCGGCGTCGTGCTGGCGCTCGGCTATCAGCGCCGGCGCGAGAGCCATTTCCGCTGGATCAAGGAGCAGATAGAGGCAGGGGTGTTCGGCAAGCTGGTCAATGCCGAGGCCAATATCAGCCGCGACCGGCTCGGCCAGTTCGACCTTTCGAGCTGGCGCTACACCGCGGCCGGCATGCCGGGCGGCGTGATGCTGCAGATCGGCGTGCATTATGCTGACGTGCTCGATTATCTGATCGGCCCGATCAAGGCGGTGAGTGGACGCTTCGCGCAACTGGTGCTGCCTGGCGACAATCCGGACGTCGCCAGCCTGGTGCTCGAGCACGAGAATGGCGCGCTGTCGACGCTCAACGCCAGCTACGCCTCGGCTTCGGAATATTACTTGATGAACATCTACGGCAAGACTGCCACCGCCTATTACGACCTGCACCACGGCTTGAGCCTACTCAAGCGCGGCGAAAAGCAGCCGGTCGCCGTGCCTTGCGCCAGGACCGACACTTTCGTCGAGGAACTGGAGGAATTCGCCGTTGCAGCGCGCGGCGGTCCGCCGCCGGAAGTGGGCGGCGACTATGCGACCAGTTCGCTTGCCGTCATCCGCGCCGGCATCCTGTCGGCGCGCGAAGGCCGCCGCATCGAGGTAGCGGAGATCCTGGCGAACGACTGAGCGTCAGTTCGATGCGGCCATCGCCGCCTTGAGGATCGGGTGCCACTTGGCGATGTCGGCCTTGAGCACGGCGGCGAGATGCGCCGGCCCGCGTTCCGCTTTGCTCGGCACGGCGCCACCAAGCTCGACGAGCCGCTTGTTCGCCGCGGCGACCCGCGCGGTGCCGATGGTGCCGCCTGCGCCGCCTACGTTCTCGATGATGACCGTTTCGTTGAGCTGTCGGCTGAGGCCGTCGCCGATGATGCGCGCCACCACGTCGCTCGGGCCGCCCGGCGGGAACGGCACGATCAGAGTGATGGTGCGCGACGGGTAATCGTCAGCGCGCGTTGCGGGCGCAAGCCAGGTCATGCCGGCGATCAAGCCGACGGCAAGCGCCGCCGCCGTTGTGCGGAATTTCATCGCCACCTCCCCTATCGACACTCGCGCTTATGCTTGCGCTTTGGCCGGCGCCTATGATGACGCGAGGGGGTGATATGGCCGATCGTCAGCCGCGTCGAGGCGGTCGGATGTCACGCCGGCAAAGGTCGGCGCTAGTTCACTCCGCCTCGATGTTGGCAGCCTTGACGATCGGCCACCATTTCTTGATCTCGGCCTTTTGCAGGGTGGCGAGGGCCTCCGGCGTCTGCCGATCGCGCGGCGGGATCTCCTGACCGAGATCGGCTAGGCGCTTGCGTACATTTGGGTTGGCCAAGGCCACCTGCACGGCGGCCGTCAGCTTAGCGATGATCGGCTTGGGCGTGCCCTTCGGCACCCACAGGCCATGCCAGACCGAGATGTAGAACCCGGGCATGCCGACTTCGTCGACCGTCGGAATATCCAGCGCCGCGGCAAGCCGTGTCTTGGAGGTGACGGCGAAGGCCTTGATCTGCTTGTTGCGCACCTGCGGCAGCGAATTGGACGACTGGTCCAGCATCAGGTTGATCTGCCCGGCGATCAGGTCCTGCATCGCCGGTCCGGTGCCGCGATAGGGCACGAACAGAAGCTTGGTGTCACTGAAGTGCTCGAAGTAGATGCCCCCGATATGCGAGGCGCTGCCGGGCCCGGCCGTTCCGGCCGTCGCCTTGTCGGGGTTGGCCTTGATCCAGGCGATGAGCGAATTGAGATCGGTGGCCGGCACATTTTTGTTGGCGACGATCAACTGTGGATTGGCGGCGAGCAGCGCGACCGGCTCGAGATCGGTGAGAAGATCGTATGGCAGCTTGTAGATCGCGCCGTTGATGACATGCGTGCTCCAGTGGCCGATGCTCAGCGTGTATCCGTCCGGCGCGGCGCGGGCGGCGCGGCCGACGGCGATGCTGCCGGCGGCGCCGGTGATGTTCTCGATGAGGATGTTCTGACCGAGCGCAGGGCGCATACCCTCGGCCATGATGCGCGCGACGACGTCGGTCGGGCCACCAGCGGCAAACGGCACGATCATGGTGACCGGCCGTGTCGGATAATCCTCCGCAACGCCGCTTGTCATACCCGCAAGTGTCGCCAGTAACGCTATTGCCGCGACGCGCAACTTCATCATCGCCGTTCTCCCCCGGCCGGTTTTGTTCGACGATACTGAGTTTGCGCGAAACGTTCTGTCAACGCGCGTGCAATTCCAAGCAGCGCAAAATGGTGCGCATCGCTGTCGCCGGCACCGCAGCGCAGCAAAGACGTTGTCACGTACTGCAGCGCACGCGAAACAGCCGACGCACCCGCGCGGCGAAACGAGGAATAAATCGTTTGCCGCCGCGCCCGTGTGGCCAATGGATCACAATGTCGCGAAATCGATCGGCTTGTGGCGATCAAGCGTGCGGTGAACCGGCGGCAGCGGATATTTCAGGCCGCTGGCGCAATTGAACAGCACCACTTGGTCGCTGCGGTTGACACGCCCATCCTTGAGGCCCTGTTTATAGGCGGCATAGGTCGCCGCGCCTTCCGGGCACAACAGCAGCCCCTCCTCGCGCGCCATTTCATCGAGCGCAGCCTGGATCGCCTCGTCGTCGACTGCGATGGCGAAGCCGCCGCTCTCGCGCACCGCGCGCAGGATGAGGAAATCGCCGATTGCCTGCGGCACGCGGATGCCCGAGGCGATGGTATGCGCATTCTCCCAGCGCGGCGCGTGCTCCTCGCCCTTTTCGAACGCGCGCGTTATCGGCGCACAGCCGGCCGCCTGTACCGCCACCATGCGCGGGCGCCTCTTGCCGATGAAACCGATCGCCTCCAGCTCGGCGAAGGCCTTCCACATGCCGATCAGGCCGGTGCCGCCGCCGGTCGGATAGAAGATCACGTCCGGCACGCTCCAGCCGAGCTGCTCGGCGAGCTCGAGCCCCATCGTCTTCTTGCCCTCGATGCGATACGGCTCCTTTAAGGTCGAAGTGTCGAACCAGCCGACCTTCGCTTTCCCTTCGCCGACGATCTTGCCGCAGTCGTCAATCAGGCCGTTGACGCGATAGACGGTAGCGCCTTGCAGGGCGATCTCGCTGACATTCACCTCCGGCGTGTCCTCCGGACAGAAGATCGTCGTCCTGATGCCGGCATGCGAGGCGTAGGCGGCGAGCGCGGCGCCGGCATTGCCGTTGGTCGGCATCGCCATGTGCTTGATGCCGAGCGCTTTGGCCATCGACACCGCCATCACCAGCCCGCGCGCCTTGAACGAGCCGGTCGGAAGGCGGCCTTCGTCTTTCACCAGAATCTCGCCGCCGCCGAGCTTGGCGGCAAGTTTCGGCGTGCGGATCAGCGGCGTGATGCATTCGCCGAGGCTGACGATATTAGCGGGATCGCGCACCGGCAAAAGTTCGCGATAACGCCACAAGTCGGGCGCGCGCCGAGCGATCGTCTCCTTGCTCAGTGCCGCCCGCACGCCGGCGAGATCGTAGCGCACCAGAAGCGGCTTCCCCGCGCGCGACAGATTGTGCACCTGGTCGGCTTCGTGGCGCTCGCCGCTCATGGCGCATTCGAGATGGGTCACAAAGCTCGGCCAGCGCGCCGTCAGATTGCTACCGTACTGCATCGGCACCTCGACTTTACCGCCGCACGCGGAACACCACGAAATGGGAGAGCGAGAAGTTGACCGCGAAGCTTACCGCGAT
>Ga0187771_10002835_pt1 | contig 12021 bp, 10 predicted proteins | sample 0116_SJ02_MP15_1_FD_133139 | JGI IMG/M metagenome (GOLD analysis project Ga0187771, IMG submission 133139) | Tropical peat soil microbial communities from peatlands in Department of Meta, Colombia - 0116_SJ02_MP15_10_MG | ecosystem: Environmental > Terrestrial > Soil > Wetlands > Peat | place... | reverse complement strand
TTTTTCATCAGGCCCGCGGCATCAACAGCGTCCTGCTTTATGATCTCGTAGTCGAGGTTGACGTCTCTCAGCTCGATATCGGCGATCTCTTCCTCATAATCAGCCAGCTTCTTCTGTTTTGCCGCGAGTTCACTTTTCAATGAGGCGAGCTTCGATTTCTCTTCCGCAACCTTTACCGCAAACTCCGCCTTGGGGAATCCACCTTTCTTGTCCTGTGGGACCTTCGCCACGAGGGCCGGGTCCACATTCGAGGTTATCGATGTCACCTTTGTGGAAATCGTACTCTTAAGTTCTTCCATTGTCGCGCACCCGGTAAACACAATCATTATCACTAGTAAAAAGACAATCATCATTCTTTTCATGGCCCGACCTCCATCACATCTGTATTTGCAGAGCTATCCTGATCTCAACGGATACCCTTACATTCAGTGCCGCTCCGGATTGAAGAGTTAAACTATTTATGCTGACATATTCGAAGTTTAGGGAAAAGCAAGTTATGAGTCAAGAAGAATTGGTAAAGAATTGCATTATTTGAATTTCATCTTCATCCACAGCAAGAACAGGATGAGAACAAATGTGATTATATTTGCGGCGATGATTGGAGGTGACCCGATCTGCAGCCCGTACACGATCCACAGGAGTATCCCTGCCGTCAGGAGCAGGAGCATTGCAAGCGAGATATCTCTTGTTTCTTTGAGTTTCCAATTGCGCACAACCTGAGGGATAAACGAGATGGTAGTGAGGATTCCGGCGATGTAGCCGATAAGAACAGTAGTGTCCATTAGATATCTCCTGAATTATTATTCTTGCACCGATGTAGGAAGGCTGCGACTCTCAGTTATTATTTGCGCGTACCTGTATCATTGTTGCCTCGAATTCAATAAGAACTTTCTTCTGAGTGTGGGAACTATAGGGGAGGGCATTTTTATATGTCAAGCCAATTTGACTACAAAATATTGTCTTATCGCTGTTCGATTTCTGCTGGTCGGCTTTTGACAATTTCTTGAAGGTTAATGAAGAGGCGAGTTAAGGGATAAAGTAATTATGAGACCTAGCGGGACAATAAAATTCCTTAAAATTGAAGATCAACCTGACCCTTTACTCTTTAAGGGAAAAGTTGAAGATTTTTTATTAGAAAGTTATTTTTTTTAGCCTGAGAATCTGGCTTCATGAGTATTTAAATGAAAAAAAGTGTAAAATTGTCGATATACTTTACAATTTCAAGATAACTGCCTATACGGCTGAAATAATAAATATAATTTACAATTAGGGGAAATACATCGCTTTATAACTGTCGGAATTATTTACACTATTTTTCTTCTTAATTTGCACATACAAGAACATAATCCACTGAAATCAATAAGTTAATATATTGGCATTTTTTATGCAAATTATGCGAACCGGGTTAGTATTTATTAACTCCTTGTTATGAGTAGTACAAACTAGAAAATATCCATAATTAACGACAGTTAGTGTTTCTGTTTCAAGAATTCGACTATATATTTAGTTAGTTGTTGAATAGAAATATTTAAAGAACAGAAGGTCTCAAACCCACAACCATACCGCTTCTCGGTCTTGATCTGATGGGTTTGGCAGGAGTGCAAGGGCGGATTCAAAAATAATCAATCTGACGTTCATATTAATTTTAAGCTAATAGCATTCAGGAGGTAGGAATATGAGAGCAAAAGCAAAACGAGTCTTTTTGATCTTGATTTTATGTATTTCCTTAGTTTTTTCAACGGCAGTTCTTAGTCATGCATACAGCGGCATCCTGGCTTTCGGAGACAGCCTCTCGGACAATGGAAATGCTGACGGCTTTGGGGTCCAACGCTTTTCCAATGGCCCGGTCTGGGTTGAGTATATGGCTCAAAACTACGGTGTATCGTTATTGGATATGGCTTATGGCGGCGCCACTACGGGGTATGACAATCCGGCATTAGGGCTGTCATATACCGGCTTGAACTGGCAAGTAGATTACTATCTTAATACTCTTCATGGCCCAATATCCAACAATACCCTTGTAACCGTCTGGGCCGGCGCTAATGACTTCTTTCAGGGCAGATCCTATGCAACGGCTGCCAACAATGTCGAGCTTGCTCTCCAGAAACTTGCTTTTGCAGGCTTCAAGAATTTCCTTGTCATGGGCCTCCCGAATATCGGTGCGACACCAGAATTTAGAGGCACCTCGCTCGCACCATTGGCAACAGGCTGGTCCCAGCTTTTTAACGGATACCTCGCTGCCGATCTGCAGAGTCTGCAGTTGGCATATCAGGGGGACCATTTCTATACCCTCAACACCTACGCTTTGCTCGATGACGCGATTGCGAATCCCGGAAAATATGGATTTGACAACGTGACGGGTACGTGGCTAACCCGACCAGCTGGCGATACAAGCAATTATCTCTTCTGGGATGGCGTTCACCCGACGACACAAGCCCATCTAATGCTCTCCAATTATGCTATAGCGGCGGTCCCCGAACCCATAACCATATTTCTTCTCGGTCTTGGTCTGATGGGTTTAGCAGGTATCAGGAAAAAGATTAAAGATTAAATTTCTTATTGAACTCTTAGTGGAAAGGCAGGGTCAAATGGACCTGCCTTTTTTTTATCGATCACTTAGTAACGATTGTAATCTTCCGTCCATTATCAATGCACCAATATTGTGATCGGACTTGTACCTTTGAAAGCTTTAATAATATGACTGCGGCTTTTTATACAAACTGCAGAAATGACTGGGTGGACTGGATGCCGGATCAAGTTAAGCATGACAGGGCAGTTAATTCATCACCCGTTTTCGTCGGAAAGTCTCAGTCTGCCGGCCTCAATTTTTCCGGGATACTTTCGCCGGATGAAGATGGACATTGCTTGCGGTGAATCCGGCAGCGAGCGCATTCCCCGTTGCTTGCCGCGGGGTAAGCGAGCGAGTAGGGGACATTACTATTCCATATGGATCGAAGATTCTACGCAGCTTGCTGCGGAGATCTTCAATATCTTATCCGGTAGGCGCATTTTATTGGACATCTTCCTGAAATGCTGTCCGTATACCATCAGCGTTATGGCGGCCGTTATTGACTTTCTGTAAAATATCGTCGACTTCAACAATATCTTCCAATAATACCACTGTGACCGGCCATTCCCTAAAATGCCGATATAAAAAATGGACTTTAAGAACCCTTTAAGCCGCTCCCAGTCCACTCTTCTCTGCCTGAGTGGCTGATAATGTTCCAGGAATTTGGAGACGCGCTGATAATAATGGCGGGGACTGTAAATAGTTTTAACCATCTGATGGTAACCTTTAATGAGCTTTTCCATATCCATCTTGGGAATGAAGTTGATGCTCCCGTCAGTATTGTTCCCTGAGGAATGCAATAGAAGTCTGCTCTCATCCTTCATCCGCTGCCACAGCCTGGTGTTGGGCAACGCATTCAACAGACCCACCATAGCGGTTGCCACGCCGCTTTCCTGAATGAATTTTATCTGTGATGCGAAGATACTTTCATCGTCATTGTCGAATCCGACGATGTAGCCTCCGAGAACCTCCAGACCGGAGGCCTGCAGCTTCTTGATAGATCCGGTCAGGTCCCTCTTGCAATTTTGATCCTTGGCGCATTCTTTCAGGCTTTCCTCGTTGGGGGTCTCAAGCCCTATGAAGACCCTATCAAAACCGGCTTCAACCATCAAACGAACCAGCTCGTCATCGTCGGCAATATTTACGGAGACCTCTGTGAAAAGCTCAAATGGATAACCACGCTCCTTCATCCAGGCGATGACATGGGGCAGCATTTTTTTTATGGCGATCCTATTCCCGATGAAATTGTCGTCCACGACGAAGAGGCTTCCCCGCCAGCCCTTATCATAGATGACCTGCAATTCATCCATGAACTGATCGACGCTTTTTAATCTCGGCTTGTGGCCAAAAAGGGCGGTGACATCGCAAAACTCGCAGTTATAGGGACAGCCTCGGGAGAACTGAATCATCATGCTGGCATATTTCTTAACGTCGATCAAATCCCAGAGAGGAGTGGGCGTCATAGACAACGGCGGAAACTCGCTGCTTCGATAGACCTTCTGCGGATTACCATTTTCAAGGTCGAATAGAAATGGAGGCAGGGAGTATTCTGCTTCGCCGAGGATCAGATGATCGACCTGATGGAGATATTCATCCGCGAGAGCGGTAAAGAGGGGTCCGCCGCCTATTACTTTTTTTTCAAGCCGACGGCAATGGCTCAGAATTTCTGCAACTGAATCCTTCTGGACGAGCATGGCGCTGATCACGACATAATCAGCCCAGATAAAGTCCCTGTCCTTCACTTTGCTGACATTTAAATCTATGAGACGAATGTTCCAGGTTTTCGGAAGCATGGCCGCAATTGTGAGGAGGCCTAAAGGGGGGAAAGCAGATTTCTTGGACACGTATTTCAGAGCGTATTTGAAGCTCCAAAATGTCAGCGGATATCGGGGATAAATCATTAAGATGTTCATGGCAGACTCAAATGAAACCCCTGTATGGTGTATTGGAGTTTGTAATCTTGCACATTTATTCAAACTCGTCAAATAAAGATTGCAGTGGGAAAACTGAGAGCGACTCAATATTATAAAGATGCTATATTCCTAAATACGCTCTCTTCACGTCCTCATTGTGGAGAAGGCTCTGTGCTGTTCCTTCCAGAGTGATGTGGCCGTTTTCCATGACATAGCCGCGGTGGGCGACCTTGAGCGCCATGAGGGCGTTCTGTTCCACCAGGAAGATGGTGGTGCGGCTTTCGGCATTGATCCTCTTGATGATCTCGAAAATCAACTTCACTATCATCGGACCTAGACCCAAAGATGGTTCGTCAAGGAGGAGCAGGCGCGGCCTTGCCATGAGGGCCCTGGATATAGCGAGCATCTGCTGTTCACCTCCACTTAGGGTGCCGCCAAACTGGTAACGCCTTTGTGCCAGGATCGGGAAGAGATCGAAAATATGTTCCGTGTCTTTTTTTATTTCAGTCTTATCGCTGCGCAGGAAGGCCCCCATGTCCAGATTTTCCATGACTGTCAGACGCGGGAATATCCGGCGTCCTTCCGGTACCAGAGATATTCCCATTGCTACGATCTCATCGGGACTCAAGTGCTGGATAGGTTTATCGAGAAACAGGATTTCACCCGTCCGGGGAGGCGCGATCCCGGTTATGGACATGAGGGTCGTTGTTTTGCCTGCGCCGTTTGCCCCAATCAGTGTGATGATTTCCCCCTGCGATACTTCGATACAGAAGTTCTTCAGTACCTGGATGTTGCCGTAGCAAGTCTGGACGTTCTTAAGCTTAAGCACCGATGTCTTCTCCCAGATAAGCCTTTATCACCTCCGGATTCTTCCGGACTTCCTGCGGAGTTCCCCTGGCGATCATCTCGCCGTAATCCATAACGTAGACACGGTCCGAGAGGCTCATGACCAGCCTCATGTCGTGTTCGATAAGAAAGATTGAAATCTTCCTCTCATCACGGAGGCCGATGATCAGGGTCTCCAGCTCCTTTGTCTCCTGGGGGTTCATGCCTGCCGCGGGTTCATCAAGAAGCAGGAGAAATGGGTCGGTGGCCAGGGCCCTGGCGATTTCCAGGCGGCGCTGCGCCCCGTAAGGTAGATTCCTCGCCAGCATATTTACATCATCTGCAAGGCTGATCCTTTTCAGGGTTTCATAACTTCTTCTGACTATGGCCCTTTCTTCTTCCGTTGTTGCCCTGTCCCTGAGGATAGCTCCGAGAATACCGGCCTTCGTGCGGCAGTGGCGACCGATCATAACATTCTCCAAAACAGTCATGTCAGGAAATATACGGATGTTCTGAAATGTCCTGGCGAGTCCCCGCCGCGTCACCTTGTGCATCCCGAGACCGTGAATCTTCTGCCGCTTGCCGTCCGGTGGAGTGATAAAAATGTCGCCTTCAGTCGGGGAGTAGATGCCGGTGATGCAGTTGAAGAAGGTTGTCTTGCCAGCTCCGTTCGGGCCGATGAGGGCGGTGATCTCTCCGGGCAGGCAATCGAGATCGACCCTGTCCAATGCTGTGAGGCCGCCAAAATTCATGCTGAGATGTTTTACTTCGAGTATCGGGTTCATATTGCTTATGTCTCCCTTTCATAAAGGGAGATTTAGAGGGATTTCATTTATCCTCCATATGAAATTCGTATGTCCTGCGGACGCCGCTGACAATCCCTTGCGGGCGGAAGATCATCATGATTACCATGATCATGCGGAAGAGAAGCATCCGGTAATCGCTGAAGACCCGCAGGTACTCAGGAAGAAGGATCAGGATGAAGGCGCCGATGATAATGCCGGTGATGGACCCCATACCGCCCAGAACAACGATCGAAAGGATCATTGCCGATTCAAGAAAGGTGAAACTCGCGGGGTTCACGAAGGTCGTCTTTGCCGCAAAGATAACCCCGACAAGGCCGGCCCAGGTGGAACCCAGGGCGAAGGCCGTCAATTTTACTTTCGTCTTGTCGATGCCCATTGCTTGGCAGGCAATCTCATCCTCACGGAGCGCGATCAGCGCCCTTCCTATCCTTGAATTCTGCAGGCGGTTCACGACGAAAATAGTGATGATGCAGAGGATGATCATCAGGAAATACAGATATGTGGTGGCTTCCTGTATGTTCATCTCCATTCCGAATAGACCTGGTCTTGGGATCCCTGAAATACCACTTGGGCCAAAAGAAAAGTCGTTCCAATTTTCCAGGACGATACGGGTGATCTCTCCAAATCCAAGAGTTACTATTGCCAGATAATCACCGCGCAGTCTGAGTACAGGCAGAGCAAGCGGTATGCCGAGGATTGGGGCGGTAAATGCACCGGGCGGCAGGGCGAGCCAGAAACCAACGCCGAAGTGGTAATGCAGGAGGGCGTATGTATAAGCGCCTGCCGCGTAGAAAGCCACGTAGCCGAGGTTTAGAAGACCTGCCTGGCCGACGACAATATTAAGTCCTAGACCTAGCACGACATACATGAGCGCCGTGGTCATGATGTTGGTCTGGTAGATGGAAAACATAAAGGGGAAGGCGAGGGCGAAAACGGCCGCAATTCCTGCGGCAGGAAGGAGAATCCTTTTTTCGCCAAGCAGACGCTGCCCCAGGGATCTCACTCCCTCGGCACTTGCGATCGGTTTCCTTTCTGATGTCTTTCTACCGGAGAGGCACCGCCAGAAAAATGATACGATGAAGCTTCCGATCCCGACGTAGATAATATTCATCCAGCGCCATTCGATTATGTTTTCGATGGTGTTGACCCTGATTGCCATGATCGGGAAGGTGAGAAACATGAACCAGGCCGCGATAACAGCAGAATGCTTCAGTTCCTCCATGTATTTCGTAGCGTTCATATTGCTCATACCTTCTGCACCGTTGAACGGCCTATCAGCCCGGCAGGCTTGAATATCAGAATGATGATCAGAAGAATGAAAGCGAAGACGTCTTCGTAATCGCTCGACACATACCCGGTAGAGAAGCTTTCCGTGAAACCCAGAACCAATGATCCGATAACCGCGCCGGGGATGCTGCCTATCCCGCCCAGAACCGCGGCGGTAAAGGCCTTGATCCCTGCGATAAAGCCGATATAGAAGTTGATGCGTCCCGTGTGAGAGGCAATCAGCACCCCACCCACGGCTGCCAGGGCGGAGCCGATAATAAAGGTGTTGGAGATTACGCGGTTCGCATTGACGCCCACCAGCATGGCCATGTCCCTGTCCTGGGCCGTGGCCCGCATGGCCTTACCCATGCGTGTGAACTTGATCAAGAGCGTGAGCAGTATCATGATTATCACCGTGGTCACGATGATAATAAATTCGGTGGAACCTATGAAACCGGAGTAGGGTTCCAGGAATTTCAACTCCGGCAGCAGATTCGGAAAGGGAAGGAAGTCCGGCGTCTGGGCAAGAAGAACATAATTCTGGAGAAAGATGGACATGCCGATGGCGCTGATAAGCGGTGATAGGCGGGGGGCATTGCGGAGAGGCTTGTAGGCAACCTTCTCGACCGTGAAGCCGTAGGCAGCGGAGTAGATTACAGCGACAACGGATGCCATAATCAGCACGGAGAGGCCGCTCAGCCCGTACATGGCCATGACACTCGAAACGATCAGCGCCGTGAAAGCCCCGATCATGTAGAGTTCACCATGGGCAAAATTAATCAGCTCAATGATGCCGTAAACCATGGTGTAGCCGAGGGCGATAAGCGCATAGATGCTTCCGCGCGTCAGGCCGCCGACGAATAGTTCCACAAAATAGTTCATGTTAATTGCTACACTTTTTTATTGTCCTGACACTTAACCAGAATACCTTTTCGTCATTCCCGCGTAGGCGGGAATCCAGTTTTCAATGGACTAGTATTCCGCCTTCGTGGCGCCCCACTATCCACTTTTATAAAGGGTCTTATCGAACGGGAAATTGTAAATGCACGATGCCGCATCAATTGCGGTATGACATAACACAAGATTTGCTTAACTGACAGAGGAATCTATTTGACTTCGACGTAAGCCCCGTTCCTTACCTGGTACATAGAAAACCCCACCCCGATGGCATCTCCCCTGTTGTCGAATTTAATTTTTCCGACGGGGGTTTCCACATAATAGGTACGGAGGGCTTTTCTAACCTTTTCATAGTCTGTAGATCCCGCGTTTTTGATGGCGTAAAGCAGCGCTTGCGCAGCTGCGTAACCGTTCAGGAAAAATGCGCCGGGCTCGGAGCCGTAGGTCTTCCTGTAAGCGTTCACAGCAGCTATGGCTAGGGGGTTTTTCGATGTGTCCGTGTGGCTTGTTGCATATACTCCCTCTGCATATTTTCCCGCCACCTTGATGAAGGTGTTATCTTTTACTCCGTCGTCAGATATAAAGAGAGTCTTCAGGCTCTTCTTGCGCATCTGTGACACAAGCGAGGCGGCATCGGGGTGATAGCCGCCGTAGATTACAGCTTCTGCACCGGACTGCTTGATTTTCTGAATGACAGCGGAGTAATCGACGGCGCCGGCAGTGATCCCTTCAAATAAGACGACTTGCGCCTGTTTGGAATTGTCTATGTAGTTCTTTGCATACTCCGCAAAACCCTTGCCGTAATCAGCTTTGTCATGGACAACTGCTATAGTCTTCAGATTGAGGTTTTTTATGGCGAAATCTACTGCCAGCCTTGCTTGGTTCTTATCATACCCGATCGTCCGGTAGAAATTGGGATATTTACCGCTCATAGTGAGTTCTGTGTTTGTAGCTGCGGGTGACATCAAGATGACTTTGGCTTCCTTGTAGATGCCCAGCGCGGATTTAGTAGCGCCGCTGCAGACATGCCCAACTACAACATTGGCCCCTTCGGAAACGAGTTTTGTCGCAGCGTTTACAGCCAGTTCCGGTTTGCACATTTCATCCTCAGCGAGGACTTCCACTTTCTTGCCAAAGATGCCTCCTTTCATGTTGATGTCTTTGACCACTAGTTCTGTTGCCCTTTCAGAAGGGATACCGTACGATGCAATGTCTCCGGTCAGGGGAACGGCGACGCCGATCTTGATCGTGTCCGCGGCCTGCACGTGCACGGGCATTGCGAGTAAGAGATAGATTATCGTCAATATCGAGAGACTTGCGACAGTAGCAAGACGTTTCATAATATCCTCCAGACCATTAATGGCATTTACTTGCGATATTTAAATTATACTTTCCATGAATGCAAGAATTATTGAAATTGTTGCTTTCGCACCTTCAGGCGAAGCAAGTTTTATGTTCTCGCTTTGTGACTTGTCATTCCGGCCTCCAAGCCGGAATCTAGGAATTGGATCGTGTAGTGATTTAGATGCCCTTGTATTGGGCCTGTCCTTGCGTAGGCGAGGATACGGGGCATGCTTATCGTGTCTCCCCGCACTTGATTCGGAGTAAGACAATAGTTGATTTTAAACAACACATATTAGAACGCCTCGTCTTGTTGTCGAGGGTGGTTCAGTTGATCCGGGAATTCAGTTTAATGTCAAATTAAGTCGAGGCTCGATTCTCTGTAACACCTATAACTATGCAGCAAGCGATGATTGTCCAAATTGAAGATTACTGATGAAAGACAGTAACATCGGAATTTAATACATTTAGTGTGCTCGCAGTCCAAATTCATTTTAGAGCGATCGATTAGATCTCAACTTCCTTGTATTTTTTGATTTTGGTCATATTACATTTCTAGCATGGCTTGAGTTGTCTCATAGTTACCGGTGTAGTTAATCCGAACTCGCACCCCAAGCAGCGGAAAATTGAATGAGTATATATTGTATTTGAATATGTACTCTCCCGGATTAGGACAAACAGGTTTCCTAGGAGCGGTATCGAAGCGGCTGAGAAGGAAAATACCAGGAACATCAGCGCGAATACCGAAAGCGTCAAGTGAGACATGATCTTCAGGTAAGATTGTATGAAGATAGCCATTCATTTGGTCGGTCCATTTCAGATATGAACGATCAGGCGAATTGATAAGCGCACCTGTACTACAGATTTTAACCTGAATCCGTCGTGAATTTGTAATAATTATGTTTGCTAATCCGCTAAAATGCTGTATTGCAGAGCAAAAAGTTGGTTTGAAAGAAACCTACTTTTTTGTTAGGTTCATTTCGGATGCGCTACGGCCCCAAAAATCTCAAAATTTCTTTCACGGGAAAGAATGTCACTCACTTCGGTGGCATTTACCTCTTCCATCTTTTTCTGAAGCGCATCCAATTGAAAACTCTCTTCAGCAAGTCCCTCTTTTTTGCCCAACGCAACAATCATTACACTATCTCAGAAGCCATGCTGGCGTTGATTTATCCGATCACCCTCGGATTCGGCAGGATCGAGACAACCCATCTTTTGAAACACAACGGCGTCTTCCAATACCTTACCGGCTTGCCCGCTTACCCCGATCCTCAAACCCTCCGGCGTTTCCTCATGAGAATGGCGCCGCTATCTCTTCCGAGACTCAGGAAGCTTCACGACAATCTGCTTTCAGCGATGATGCTGAAACCATCACCGCCTACTCGCCTCATCTTCGATATGGATTCCACTGTCCTGACCCTTTACGGCAAACAGGAGATGGCCCATATCGGATACAATCCAAAGAAGCGGGGAAGACCATCCTATCATCCTCTCGTTTGCTTCAACGGCATTACCAAAGATTGCTGGCATGGAGAACTCAGACCAGGCGATGCCCATACCGCAACGGGAGTACTCGATTTTTTGAAGACATCCTTTGCCAAAATACCTCCTTCCGTAAAAGGAAAAATAATCAGAGCAGACAAGGGTTTTTTCGATCACAAGACCCTCGAATACATCGAATCCCAAAAGGCCCGGTTCGCTATTGTCGCCAGGCTGACACAGCCTATCAAGAGAAGGCTGGCGGGATTATCGTACAGCCGCTATTCATCCGGCATCGAGACAGCAGAGTTTATGTATTCTATCAAGGCGGATCACGAAGAATATCGGTTCGTCGTGGTCCGGCGTCCGATTCCCGAAGATCCGTCGGAACAGCTCTCCCTGTTCCCTTTGGGCAAATACAGCTATCAGGTCATCGTGACCAACTTAAACCTGACGCCGCTCAATACATGGAAATTTTACAACGGCCGGGCTGCCGTGGGACTCATTATCAAAGAGCTCAAGGGCGATTATCCCTTGGCAAAAATCCCGACGAAACACTTCGCAGCCAATGAAGCATATTCACATCATGCTGTTTTCTTACAATCTTATAAACTGGTTCAAACGGCTGTGTTTGCCGAAGGATGTTCAAAACGCAACACTCAATACTTTACGATCACGCCTCCTGCTAATCCCGGGTGTGCTGGTAAAGTCTAACAATAGACCAATGCTCAAACTGCCGTCCAATTTTTTGTACCGCGACGCATTCGAGCATGCCATTAAGAAAATTGACCGGATGAAATTTTGACCATTTTCACGCCGGATTCAGGTTAAAATCTCCTAAAAAGCTGAGACCCAGTAGACCATCAAAGCCGCTAAGGGAATAATCATTAGGGATAATAACAGCCCGGACATTTTCTTTTTGCGC
>Ga0187771_10002834_pt1 | contig 12021 bp, 10 predicted proteins | sample 0116_SJ02_MP15_1_FD_133139 | JGI IMG/M metagenome (GOLD analysis project Ga0187771, IMG submission 133139) | Tropical peat soil microbial communities from peatlands in Department of Meta, Colombia - 0116_SJ02_MP15_10_MG | ecosystem: Environmental > Terrestrial > Soil > Wetlands > Peat | place... | reverse complement strand
AAGGGGCTGATCGAGTCCTCGGTGCGGTTCTTGGTCAGCGTTGCCGCGGAGGCATTGAGACGCGAGAAAGTCATGGCAGCTCTCCTTTATTTCGAACTGGTCGTTGGGGTCCCGGAAGCCCGCGCCGGTCCCGCGCCTGGCGGGAGGGGCGTAGCCTCGCGGCGGCCCGAAGTCAGGTCTTGCCGTAATGGCCCCGCGAGCTCGCACGCCACGCAGGGATCGAGGAAACACATCGCGTGGTCGTGGTAATCGAGGCAGGCGGGAGCGAAATTGATGCAACTGCTGCACAGCGCGCTCTCCGGTTTGGCGCCCTGGCAACGCAACTCGACGACGGGGCAGATGTAAAGGCACGCCCCGCAATGGCGGCACACCTCGGACTGCGGGCGGAACGGGGACATAACCTTGCGATGCTGGCCCCGGTAAGCGAATCCGATAGCGCCCGCCATCATCTGCTCGGCGCACATCCGCACGCACTTGCCGCACTGGATGCAATCCTCAAATTCCGGCTCCAGACGTTCGCGGCGGACGCCGTAACGGCTGGCCAAATCCTGGATGGTCTTCGACTGCGGGCAGACGGCGACGTAGAGTTCCAGCAGCAAGCGGCGGGCGCGCTCGACACGCGCGGAATGCGTCTGAATGATTTGCCCGTCCTCGACCACCAGGGTGCAGGCGCTCTGCAGCTTGCTGCGCGGCGGCGTGCCCAGCTCCACCACGCAAAGTCGGCACGCCCCATAAGGCGTCAGACCGTCATCGTGGCAGAGGGTGGGGATGGGGATGCCCAGGAATTGGGCCGCCTCCAACACGGTGCTGCCGCGTTCCATCTCGACTTCAATTCCGTTGATTTTCAGTTTGGGCACGGAAAACTCCGCTTGTCCGTTGTCAGTCGTCCGTCGTCAGTTGCTTGCTGCCAACCTCACCAGCAGCCTTCAGCTTGCTTCAATCCTTGTTCAGAATTCACTATTCACAATTCACTATTCGAACTTCTGGCTCCTGGCTTCTGACTTCTAGTTCACGGCCACGGCCTTGGGCACGCAGACCTCCAGGCACGCGCCGCACTTGATGCACTTGGCGTTGTCGATGCTGTGGACTTTCTTCTTCTCCCCTAAGATCGCTTCCGTAGTGCACACGCGCACGCAAGCGCCGCAGCCATCGCAAAGCGTCGGCTCGATGCGATAGGTAATGAGTTCCTTGCACACTTTGGCGGGACAGCGCTTCTCGCGGACGTGGGCCAGGTATTCATCGCGGAAGTAGCGCAGGGTCGTCAGGACGGGGTTTGGCGCTGTCTGTCCCAGGCCGCAGAGCGAAGTTTCTCGGACCATCCAGCCCAGATCCTCCAACAACAGAAGATCGTCCTCCTTGCCCTGGCCTCGGCTAATGCGCGTCAGGATCTCACGCAGCCGCTGTGTTCCTTTCCGGCAGGGGAAGCACTTGCCGCAGGACTCCTCTTCCAGGAACTCCATGAAGTAGCGGGCGACGTCAACCATGCAGGTGTCCTGGTCCATCACCACCATGCCGCCGGAGCCCATCATCGAGCCCGCTTGCGTCAACGCCTCATAATCGATGGGGAGATCGATCATGCTGGCGGGGATGCATCCGCCCGAGGGCCCGCCAATCTGCACGGCCTTGAGCGACTTGCCTTCCGGGATCCCTCCGCCAATTTCGTAAATCATTTTTCGGAGGGTGATGCCCATGGGCACTTCGACGAGGCCGGTGTTGTTGATCTTGCCCACCAGAGAGAAGACCATCGTGCCTTTGCTGCGCTCCGTGCCGATCGCGCTGTACCAGTCCGGCCCGCGGTTGATGACGACCGGAACGCTGGCCCAGGTCTTGACGTTGTTAATGACCGTGGGTTTTCCCCACAGGCCTTTCTGCGCGGGGTAGGGCGGGCGGGGACTGGGCTCGCCCACGCCCCCTTCGATCGAAGCGATCAGCGCCGTCTCCTCGCCACAAACAAATGCCCCCGCGCCTTGCACGAGATGCACGCAGAAGTTCAGGCCAGAGCCGAGAATGTTCTCGCCCAGCAGGCCGGCTTCTTCGGCCTGGGCCAGCGCCACGCTCAGGTGCTGGACGGCCAGCGGATATTCGGCGCGAACATACACGTAACCCTCGCTGGCTCCCAGGGCGTAGGCGCCGATGATCATGCCCTCCACCACGCTGTGGGGATTGCCCTCCAACAAACTGCGGTCCATAAAGGCACCGGGGTCGCCCTCGTCCGCGTTGCAGATGAGGTACTTGGGAGTCCCTGTCTGCTGGTACATGACCTCCCATTTTCTTCCGGTCGGGAAGCCGGCGCCGCCCCGCCCGCGCAGGCCCGACCGCTTGACGGCTTCGATGACCTGCTCCGGCGTGAATTCCGTTAGAACCTTCGCTAGGCCGGCGTACCCGCCCACTCGCAGATAGTCGTCAATGGACTTGGGATCGATGCGGCCGTTGTTGCCAAAAAGCACCCGCTGCTGCAGACGGTAGAAGGGCACATCTTCTTCGTGTAGAACGGTTTGACCAGAAACGGGGTCCTTATAGAGCAGCCGGCTAAGTGGTCGGCGACCATCGCACGCGCTGCCCACGATCGCTGCCGCATCGCTGGCCTTTACGTGATGATAGAAGATTCCCTCCGGCCAGACGATCATCAACGGGCCCTTCTCGCAGAACCCGTGGCAGCCCGTGCTCTTGACCTCGATGGCGTCCTCCATGCCTTGGCGCTGTAGAGACCGCCGCAAAGCCTGCAACACATCCTGGGCGCCTGCGGCTGTGCAGCCGCTCCCTGCGCAAACCGTCAGACACGGCCTCGTAGGGCTGCTCGCACGCAGGCAGGCCTCCCGCCGGGCGCTCAGCTCCTCGACTGAATGAAGTTTTGGCATGGTTTGCATCCTCAGGCCACGACAGTGGCGGGAACTGCCTCCTTCCGCCGATACTTTTTCAGCAGCCCCCGCACTTTGGCCTGGGTGAGGTGGGAATGGGTATCCGAATCAACCCGCACCACCGGAGCCAATGCGCAACAGCCCACGCAGCGCACGGGCTGGACCGTGAATTGGAGATCCTGGCTCGTCCCCGGCGCCGGCAGCTTCAACTCGCGCAGCAACCGGTCGAGCACCCGCGCGGCGCCTCGCACGTGACAGGCAGTCCCCAGGCAGACCTGCACCAAGTGCTCGCCCACCGGCTCCAGGCTAAAGCAGTTGTAAAACGTGGCAACGTGAAAGACCTGGTTCAAAGAAATCTGGAAGTGGCGCGCCACGGAGCGAAGCGCCTCCTCGGGCAGGTAGTGTCGCCTCGCCTGGATTTGCTGCAAAACGGGAATCAAGTTTTCCGGGTGGTTCGATGAAGTTTTGATGATCTCATCGAGCTGCATCGTTTCGCTCATCATGGGCCCCTTACCCCACCAAAGGTTCTCTCGACTCACCTGTGGAACAGGCAGGCCGCTTCACGCCTGGCCAGCACTGAACGCACACGTTGTAGCTTGGGGATTGGCCAACCGCTCGGGATGTTTCTGGCGGTTGTTGACCTTCATTTGCGCATAAAAGTCCTTTATGCACGCCATAAGCAAAGCAATTAGTAAGCCGAACGATGGCCGGCCCAAGTCAACACACTTGGCGGCTATCCATTTGAACCCAAAGAAGATAAAAAACGTGGCGAATTGCAACAGGCGGCCTGATGCCTGTGGCACCCCACCCAGAACTGCGGAACATTCCCCAAATCCTTTGCTGTTACTGAATTAGGGACAAACTGGCCCGGGCAAGAGCAAGAGCGCTGCGGTCAGGTAGGGGCGCCCACTGGGCTCCCGTAAGAAACCGCAGAGCTTCGCTATGCGCCAGCCGCGGGAGCGCGGAGCACTCCCCTGCCGAAGAAATCGGGCAATCCGTCGGCTCTGATGGCTTTTTGGGACAAAATATCCTCTTGATTAATCAGTTAATCTGTGGTATAATATGTGAGTTATAACTCGTAGTTCGTGTCCGTGGTATGCACCCGATCATAACAGGCGCGGGTGTGGCAGCGGATAAGCGAGGAGGCGTGCTCTGCCCAGCCGCGGGCAGGAAATATCGAGAAGAAAAACTCGGGGGGGTCAAGAAATACAAAAGAACCCACCAGGTGGTTGCGAATCAATAACATAGTGGCTTCGGGGTGCGAATTTCGGGAAGAAAAAACCCATTTTCAACGAGTTTTTGGGCAGATTTTGTGGGTTTTCCTGCCCCTTTCGCGCCCCGCACGAACGTGGACCTGACCGCAGCTGTGCGTTTTGAAAGAAACCGCAGAGCTTCGCTCTGCGCCAGCCGCGACGCCGTTATAGATGCGCTAGTGGTTGGCGCGACGCCGGAGTTGTTTCCACGAGCCTGAGGCGGTAGGATAAAGCTTCGAGGAGAGCAAGAGCCGCAGAGTTTCTTGGAACCGAAACTCTGCGCTTCCTCCCTTTGGTCGAAGCATGAAAGCAACGGTGCAGCGCGGCGCGCGCGGGTTTTCTGCGACCTTCATCCTTTATCCTTTAGCCTTTTTCTGTGTTTTCGGCGGCGTGGCGCGGGCGGACGAATTCAGCAAGGTCTCGCACCACTCGGTTCGCATGTTCTCCTACGGGCTGCTCACCATCGAGACGCGGGTCGGGGACATCACCATCGAGGGCTGGGACGAGCCGCGGCTGGAGATTGAAGCGGAGAAGGTAGTGCGCGCCAAGTCCGAGCAGGCCGCGAAGCCGCTCTACGAGCGCCTGCAGATCAGCCTGGAGGGCCAGGACAAGAACGTGCTGCTGCGGACTCTTTACCCGCCGCGCCGGTTGTGGCGGCCCTTCCACGGCGAGTCCAAACTCTCCGTGAACTACCGCATCCACATGCCATACGACGCCAACCTCGACATCAAGTCTGTGGATGGAGACATCTCCATCCGCGGGCTGGTCGGGACGCAGAGGGTGCGCCTCAGTTACGGCGACGTGGAAATTCGCGTGCCGGATGTCTATCATCTGCGCCAGCTCCGCGCTCATACGCTGCTGGGCTATGTCCAAAGCGACCTGCACGGCGAGGACAGCGCCGGATTCTCCAAAGGGCTCTCCTACTGGAACGCCGGGGGGACTCAGAACATCGACATTCGGGTCCGCATGGGCGGAATTTTTGTTTACAACGCGGACTAGTAAAAACAGTCTGCCGTCGACAGTCGAAGGTCGAAAGTTAAAGCAAGATAGGGCGCGCCTCACGCGCGTGGGCGCGTCTAGAGCGGTGTTTTCGTTCCTCGCGAAAGAAACTGCGCGCGGGGGCTGCTTCGCCGGGCTGGACGGCTGTGCTTACCTGCAACCCTCTCTTGCGTCCAACCTATTCGATGGGACAGTCCGTCGGCGGACGGACCGATTGTCCGCCGGCTGACGGACCAATGGATCGCCACCTGGCGGATTGTATTCTGCCACGGATTTGAGCGATTTATCGCCGGGGTTAAGGCACTTGAACGGCAGACGAGCGGCGGCACTTAAACAGGGGTTCCGGCCGGGGGGCGATTTCTCGGAACCTCCTGTCCGCTCGAAGCGTTTAATGAATTAAGACACCGCATTGGGAGACCGAAAATGAGAACCAAGCATGGCATAGCGTTTGTACTGGCGGGGCTGGCGGTCCTGGCGCTGGGCGGCCCAGTGCTAGCAAAGTCTCGCATCGAAAAGAGCCTGACCCTCGAGCCCAAAGGGCGGTTCGTGCTGGACTCGGATGGGGGAAGCGTGGACGTGACGGGAGTCTCGAGCTCCGGAGCCCGCATCGTCATCACCTCGAACCGCGACGACCTGGAGGACCTTTTCGAATTCAATTTCGAGGGGAGCGCGAGCGAGGCGCGGGTCACCGCACGGCGCCGGCACGGGGCGATCGAGTGGCACAAGACTGTGTCGCTGCATTACGAGATCGAGGTGCCCAAGGAGACCAGCACGGATATTCGTACCGGGGGCGGGGGCATCAAGCTCGACGGATTGCGCGGCGAGTCGCAAGTGAAGACCTCGGGCGGACCGATCGAAGTGACGGGACTGGACGGCAGCCTGCAGGCTGAGACCTCCGGCGGCCCGATTCGCTTGCGGGAAGTCACCGGCGATGCCCGCATTGGCACTTCGGGCGGCCCCATCGAGGTGGACTCACTCGATGGCTCGCTGCGCGCCCATACCAGCGGCGGGCCCATTCGCATCGACCGCGTCACCGGCCATCTGGAGGCCAAGACCTCCGGCGGCTCCGTGTACGCGAATTTCGGCCGCGGCAACGCCCACGGCGGCGACTTGGAAACCTCCGGGGGCTCGATCGAGGTGGCGCTTGATTCTTCCGCCAACCTCGACCTCGACGCCGCGACTTCCGGCGGCTCCATCTCCAGCGAGTTGGGGGTCCGCATGGTGGGGAAGATTTCAAGTTCCAATTGGCATGGAACCATCGGCTCGGGAGGCGAGGTTTTGAAGCTCCGCACCAGCGGTGGAAACATCCGGATCCGGGCCCTGTGAGGCGCGAGGCGGGCCGGACCGCAGAGCGGGATTCTTCGCTCCGCTGCGCTACGCTCAGAATGACATTTGATCCTGACCCCTACATTTGTTGTCGTGGGCCGTGCGGTTGCCATCCTGGGCCTTTCGGTTGTCATCCTGAGCCCTTCGCATGTCATCCTGAGCGAAGCGAAGGATCCTGCTCTGAGTGCTCAGGGTAAACTCCACGAAGGATCCCGCTCTGAGTGCTCAGGGTAAACTGTGCGAAGGACCTGCTTTTCTTTCTTGTCCGCGAGGAAGCTGGTAGTTGGTTCTACTGGGAGGCAGAACATGCGCAAATCGCTTTGCCTAACATTCTGTGTGGGAACGGTCTTGCTGGCTCTGGGAGCCGCGGCGCGCGCGGAGTCCCGGATCGAGAAAAAACTGAAGCTCGAGCCGGGCGGCAGGCTCTATCTGGAGTCGAGCGGGGGCGACGTGATCGTCCGGGGAGGGTCGTCCTCCGGCGCGCAGGTGGTCATCACCTCGAAGCGGTCGGACCTGGAAGATTTCTGCGAATTCACTTTCGAGGAAGAGGCGGGGGGTGTGCGCATTGTGGCGCGGAAACGGGCGCTCGCCCACTGGCCCAACCACCTCAACCTGCGCTTTGACATTCAAGTGCCGGCGCGCACGCGCCTGGAATTGCGGACGGGCGGTGGGGACATCCACGTCGCGCAACTGGAGGGCGACTGTGAGGTGCAAACGTCCGGCGGGGACGTCGAGGTCGCTGACCTGAAAGGCAACCTGAACGGAAAAACCTCGGGCGGCGACTTCCGGCTTCGGCATTTGGGCGGCGACGTGGACGTGGAAACGTCGGGCGGCGACGTGCGCGTGGAAGAGGCGGCGGGCCGCGTTGACGTCCGGACCTCGGGCGGCGACGTCGATGTTTCCTTCGCGCGCGGGAATGCCCGCGGTGGACACATCGAAACCTCCGGCGGCGACGTGCGCGTGGCGCTCGATCCCTCCGTGAGCCTGAACCTGGATGCTTCCGCTCCCGGTGGTGACCTAGTTACGGATCTGCCCGTGAAGCTCTCGGGGGAAATGAGCCACTCCAGCCTGCACGCCACTCTGGGCTCGGGCGGAGAGAGCTTGCGAGTCCATACCAGCGGCGGGGATATTTACATCCACGGGCTGTGAGCCGCGCCGCGCCCCAATGTAGAGCCTGTGTGAAAAGTCGTGATTTGGGGTCCCGGGGGTTGGCCGCCCCGTCGTTCGGAAAGCCTGCGGCTTTCCGGCGTGGCGGTAAAGCCGCGAGTAGGTAGCGTAGAGTTTGTGTAGTTCAAACTCTGCGGTTCTTAAGCTCACAAACCATAACCCAATTATAAATAGACAGGAGAAGCCGCAAAGTCTCAGAAGCACAGACTGTGCGCTACCCGGGGGCAGAAGTCTACGGTCAGAGAAACGGCGAAGGTGGCTGCCCGCCTACGGGAGATGTCCGCGGGCGCTGGGCTATCTTTGGCTGCCCTCGCCGCGCTTCACGCGCGCGTTGAATTCCCCCGATTTGCCTCGCGGGATGCTGAGCGAGACCCATCGGGAAGACTGGAAGTGTTTGGCGAGGAAAACGATCTGGCCAATGTGGCAGGCGTAGTGCCCCAACTGGCGGTTGATGGCCTGGAGGACGGAGTGGGGCTCGTTGCGAATGTAAACCGTGCGCGCGAGGTCCGCGTCGGTCAATGGCTCGAGCGCGCCAAAAACGCAGCACCACCCCGCTTCCCATAATTCCATCAGCGCGGCGCGAGTGGCGGGCGGCGCCTCGAATTCCGAATCGCGCTGGCGGTCGGGCTTCTCGCCGTCCGTGGCGAGGAAGTCGGTCCAGCGCGAGCGCATGTTCCCCGCCAGGTGCTTGACGATAATGGCGATGGAATTGGACTCCGGGTCCAGCGCCACGCCGAGCTGCTCGTCGGCGACTTGCGCCATGGCCCGCTCCCCCATGGACTTGTACATTCGAAACAGGGCGAGCGAGTCTTCCAAGTGGGAAGTAAGAAATTTGTGCGGCATGGATGGTATTTTAAGTCCGGGGCTGCTGATTTTCAAAGGCGTGGAGCGTCCCCGCACATCGCGAAGGGCGCGGGGCGGGGGCCGAGCTACTTTTTCAAAAGTTTCTTTTGGAGTTCGCGCGCCCGGGCGTTCAGCTCGCTCAACTGGCGCAAGTCGTCGTCGGCGAGGGCCACGGCGTTCTGGATGCGGGTCAGGGCGGCGGCGCTGAGCGCGCTGGAGTTCGGCTCGCGGCTGGAGTCCAGCATGCCGCCCATGGCGCGGAATTGGTTGGTGATGTCGCGGTAGCGGCGGATGATGGAAGTCAAGTAGGCCTCGCGGCGCCGGTCCAGGTCCTCCAGGTCGGCGAGCCCGCGCGCGATTTCGGCGGAGCGGCCGGCGGCCTCGCTGCTGTCGCTCCGCAACTTGGTGTTGGCCGCTTCCAGCGCGGTGACCCGTTCCCGCGAGGCCTGTGACTCCGCCTGCGCGGAGTCGAGTTGCTGTTTCAGGTCATCGAGTTTGCTTTGCCAGTCCGCTTGGTCTTTCCGTGAGCGCTCGTCGGCGCTGGCGAGCGCTCGCGCGCTCTCATCGCCGGCGCTTTGGAGCTGCGCCTGGAGCTGCGTGATCTGGGCCCGCGCTTCGCTCAGGTCGCGGTTGAGCTGCTCGATGGCCGCTTGGCGCTTGGCGAGGGCGGCGAGATTGCCGCCCGCCGGTGTCCCGGCTCCAGCTTCGGCGGGAGCTGTTTCGAGGCCGCGTTGGCGGAGGGCTTCCTGAAGCGCGTGGAGGGATTGCAGATCGGCCGCCCGCTCGCGGCGGCTCGCGGCGAGCTGCCCGGCCTGCCGGACGGTGATACCCACCGCGGCGGCCAGGGCCAGGCCCAGCACTATCTCCATGACGATTCGGGGAGACATCAGCCGCTTCATCTCATCCTTCCTTGGGGCGGAAGCGCGTACGCCACGAGAGGCGCAAGTCGCCATCGCCGCACGGGGCGCTCAAGTGAATCTGAGTGTTGCTGTGTATCTTTGCCGGGACGGCCAGGTCGAGCCTCCAGGCGCTCGATATGCGGGCCATCATGCCGGAGATCGCTTCCGGAATCTCCGCCATCGAACGGCAAAGCATGCTCTTGCCGCCCGTGGCGCTGGCGAGCGTCTCCAGGCCGTTCTGATAGGCTTGGTTGAGGCGGTCGCGCCGGTAATTCAAGTGCACCACAAACAGCGGCGCCTGCAGCGAGCTCACCGCTTCGGTCAGCTTGGAAATCTTCTCTTGAATCAGCGCCTCCGGAAAGCGCCGGCTGAGGTCGTGAGGGTCGCTCTGGTTAATGACCGGGTTCGTGTAGTCCTCGCGATAGGCATAGATGCTGCCGTCGGTGATGTACAGGGCCGAGACGCGCACCGGAGATTTGCGCAGCAGCGCGTCCGCCAGCGAAAGGGCCGAAGGAACCGTTTCAAGCAATCCCGGTTCGCCGCTGTTGGACAGGGATTCGATGGCGTCGCTCAGCGGCCGGCGGTCCGGGCTGGGGTCGGCGAGGACGTGCAGGCCGTCCTGGTCGCGCAGCAGCCCCACCCAGACGTTGCGCGGCAGCTTGGAGACCTCCGCAAGCAGCGCTTGCTTGGCCGCGTCGATCAGGGTGAGGTCGCTGGTGAGGTCGAACACGAGCAGCAGGATCTGATCGCTGCCCGGCCCGAGCTGCGCGGTGACGGGGACCGGCTTGCCATTGAGCGTGGCTTCAAACTTCGGGTCGGGCCCGCAACCGGTGGTCTCAATCCAGGCCGGAATAGAGACGTCCACTGTTTGCGCGCGGGCAGTGGCGGCCGCGGCGACGGCCAAAAGAAGGGCGGAGACCAGAACGCAAGGTCGCGACATCAGAAACTGAACTTCAATCCCAATTGAATGACCCGCCCGCCATGGGAGCCGATGATCCTGCCCGCGTCCACGTTGGGCGCGTCGGCCGGGCCGATGGTGGGATCGGGGTAATTCCAGTTGGCGTGATTCAGGAAGTTGAACGCGGAGGCGCTGAATTCCAGGGCGCGCTCGCTGCCCATGGGCAGGCGTTTGTTCACGCTCAGATCCAGCGAGTTATAGCCGGGACCCAGCAGGTTGGACAGGGTGCGAGAACCGTTGCCCAAGGTGAAGTCCCCGGGTTGGTCGAAGGCGGCCGGGTTGTACCACAGGGAGGGGCCGGGATTGGCCACGTGCGGGTCCACGCCGGGCACCGCGTTGACGTAGAGGGTGGAGAGCACGCTTCCGGTGTTGTTAAACTCGGGCCGCAGCGCCAGCGGTGTGCCGTCGTTCCAGTAGGCCGTGCCGCTCACTGACCAGCCGCTGAAGAGCGGCCCCCGCCAGTCCGTGAAATCCAAGAGCGGCTTGCCGGAGCCGAACGGCAGGTCGTACATGTAGCTGAGCTGGAGATACTGCGGAGTATTGTAGGAGGTGAGCGCCCAGTTGTTACGGAGGTTGATCAAGTCCTGGTTGCCGTAGGGGCCCGAATAATCGTCGAGCTGCTTGGACAGTTCGTAATAGGCGGTGAAGGAAAGGCCGAAGGAGGCACGTTTTTCCACGCGCACGTAGGCGGAGTTGCGCTGGTAGCGGCCCGCCGGGTAGAGGCCATAGAGCTCGAAGCCCTGGAATTGCGGGTAGGGTTGCAGGGCGTCGCGGAACGCCAGGTTATAGAGCGCGTCGCCGTAGCTTAGGTTTATGGGGCTGATGGCGTTGGGATTGGCGTCGCCGTCGCCAACCAGGATATCGTGGCCGCGGCTGTAGTTCGTGCCCACCGAAACCACCATGGAGAAAGGTATTTCGCGCTCCACGGAAAGCTGCGCCGATTCGTAGACGGGCTCGCGCCCGCTCAAGTCGACGAAGTCCGCCACCGTATTATCGGCGGCCGACGGGCTGAGGTCCGGAAGGGGCTGGGTGTAGGGCGGGATGCCGGCGACAAAGTCGAGCGCCGGGCTCAGTTGGGTATCCGAGGAGATAAAGGTCTGGCGAGCATTGAACCCCTGCGTGCCCCACTGGCCGTCGTAAATCGGAATCCGAGCGTGGGTGCGGCTGTAAGAAGCGCGCACCACGGTGTTGGCATTGCCCAGCGGATTCCACGCGACGCTCACGCTCGGGTCGATATCGGCGTTGCCGGCGCGCAGGCCGCGCGGGATCCCCATTTGCCCCGCGAACACCAGCGCGCCGGGGCGGCCGTTGGAGGGGTCGAGGACCGCGGGATCGATTGTGCTCAGGCGATCGTACTTCTCCACGCGCGGCGTGCGCCGGCTCAGGTTGACCCCCAGGCTAAGGGTCAGGTTCCTGGAGACCTCGTACTTCTCACTCCCGCCCAGGGACTGGTAGGAATCGCGGAAGTAGGATGGCGACGTGGTGATGGTGCGTTCGCCGTACTCGGGCAGGCCGAGCAGGAAGCTCGCGAACGGGTCGCCCGTGTCGATGATCCCCGGCAGGCTGGTCAGCCCCGCGTCGAATTGCAAATAGGCGGCGGGATACGCCGGGTTGAACGAATTCACCTGATAAAAATCGGCCTGAATGCTCAGCCCGAGCGAATGTTTGCCCTTGCGCGTCGAAATTCCATCGCGCAGCTCCAGGGTGTTTCGAGCGTT
>Ga0187771_10002833_pt1 | contig 12024 bp, 15 predicted proteins | sample 0116_SJ02_MP15_1_FD_133139 | JGI IMG/M metagenome (GOLD analysis project Ga0187771, IMG submission 133139) | Tropical peat soil microbial communities from peatlands in Department of Meta, Colombia - 0116_SJ02_MP15_10_MG | ecosystem: Environmental > Terrestrial > Soil > Wetlands > Peat | place... | reverse complement strand
TGCTTGTTTGGCTGGTCTCCGGCTATCACATTCCTGTTCTGGAACCTCCAGCTCTCTCCATCGTCGTCTGTGCGGAGAGTCCCCACGGCAGAAATGGCGATGTGCATCCTCCTTGGGCGTTTGCCGTTCGTAATTATCGTATGCAGGCACAGCCCTCCACCCCCGGGCTGCCACTTCTTCCTTGTCCTGTGGTTCATCAGGGCCTCGTTCACTTCCCAGCTCTTTCCCCAGTCTTTTGATTTGAAGAGACAGGCAGGTTCCACCCCGGCATAGACCACGCCAGGCTCCTCTTCGGGGCCAGGTTTAATCTGCCATAACCTCACAACAGAAAGTCCGGTCCCCTTCGGGAACCTAGGTGGAGTACGAGACTCTTTCCAGGAACCGCCCATGTTCTCGCTCCGGGCGACGGTAGGTCCCCAATGACCGCTAACCACTGACGCGAGGATTGCTCCGTTCCTCGCGTCGTAGGCCATATGGTAAATCTCGTTCCCCTTCAGGTGTGGGCCGGAAACCTTCCACTCCTTGCGCTTCGAGTCGGAAGTGAGCACGAAACCTCCCTTCCTCGTCCCCACGAGGAGGCATACTCCACCCTTTTTGCTAGGCAATCAGAATCCCCCTTACCCACCTGAGACGGACGGCAAGATGTGGACCACGTCACCATCGCGCAGCGGAGTGTTTTCGTTCTTCAGTTCCCTTGAGTTCTCGGAATTCACGAAGACGTTCACGTGGGCCCTTATCTTCCCTTGGTCGTCTACTATCCTTCCCCCGATTCCAGGGTAGGACTGATCGAGCTTGCTTACCATCGTCCTGAGGTCGGTGGCAGAATCTAGGTCTACCTCCCTAGCTCCATTGGCGTAGTCCCGCAGCTGGGCTGTGAGACGGACCCGAATCAAACCCCCTAATCCGTAAGGGGGCGTTATTTATGCTGCGCGTTTTCTCCACGAAACCCTTGGCTCCTAACTTTTTTATCGACCATGGCGGGAGAAGGAGGAGTTTCCGTTGGCTGGAACTTCGACGCCGCGCCGCCTTACACAGTGGGAGCTGGAACGGTACAGCAGACAGATGGTCCTGCCGGAGCTGGGACCCGAGGGCCAGCAGAAGCTGAAGGAGTCCTCGGTGGTAATCATCGGCGCCGGCGGACTGGGGATTCCCGCGTCCGTCTATCTTGCGGCCGCAGGGGCGGGAAGGATTGGTGTTGTAGACGGGGACGTGGTGGAGAAAAGCAACCTCCACCGCCAGACGATTTACACCGAAGAGGACGTGGGCAGACCCAAGGCCCTGGTGGCAGCTGAAAGGCTTCGTGGTGTGAACCCATACATCGCGGTCGAGCCCCACGAGTCCCGCCTCTCGTCTGCCAACGCACTGGACATCCTGAATGAATACGATGTCGTAATCGACTGTACAGACAACTTCCCCGCGAGATACCTCATCAACGATGCCTGCGTTCTGCTCGGCAAGCCGGACGTCTACGCCAGCATCTTCAGGTTCGACGGGCAGGCTTCAACCTTCCACTCGCCTAAAGGGCCGTGTTACAGGTGCCTCTTCCCCGAACCTCCTCCCCCCGACAGTGTCCAGGATTGTGCAGTAGCCGGCGTGCTGGGAGTGCTCCCGGGCATCATGGGGAGCATTCAGGCGGTCGAGACGATGAAGCTGTTGATAGGGCTAGGAGACCCCCTCTTCGGGAGGCTGCTGCTCTTCAACGCGTCAGACATGACCTTCAACGAGCTGCGTTTCAAAAAGAACCTGGACTGCCCCGTCTGCGGGCGGAAACCAACAGTGAAGGAGCTCATCGATTACGAGGAGTTCTGCGGCGTGCGGAGAGTAGCTCCGACCGTTGAGGAGGTTGCCCCAATGGAGTTGAAAGAGAAGATCGACGCTGGAGAAAGGATCGTATTACTAGACGTGAGAGAGCCGTTCGAATACGCATTTTGCAGAATCGAGAACTCCAAGCTCATTCCACTCGGCGAACTCAAGGGGAGAGTAGGCGAACTGGACAGGTCGGCCGAGACCGTCGTGTACTGCCACACGGGCGTAAGGAGCGCACGAGCAGTGGACCTGCTCTCCTCTCAGGGATTCCGCAGGGTTCGGAATCTGAAAGGGGGGATTAAAGCGTGGGCAGAAGAGGTCGACCCGAAGACACCCATCTACTGAGTGGAACGACCTGGCCTCTCCCCATTCTTGTTCGGCTCGCGGCTACCGGAATTTCGTTTCCTTCTTCGCTCAGGGGGGAAAGGCTTTGCTATCATCACTTCCGTCGATTTCACCACTGCCTTGACTTGATCGCCCACGCGGAGCCCAAGGTCGTCCACGGCCTCGTTCGAGATAATCGAAGTCAAGTTTACCGGCGCAGGCGAGGACATCCGGATTAGAGACGTTATGTCACCCCGTTCAATCCTCAAGACCTTCGCCCCCAACATGTTCCTCGCGCTGAGCTTGTAACGCACGTTTCCCGCCGACTCGGTGTCGTCCAGGGCGTTGAAGAGGTACTTTCGGATGTGCCTGAATTCTCTGAATAGCTTGAGCCCCTCTGGGGTGAGCTGTGCGCCTCCACCGGAGGTGCCGCCTACCTTCGTGTCAAGAATGCGCCTCCCGTAGACGAATTCCAGCTTCCTTATCCTCCCCCAGGCGTTCCTGTAGGAAATGCCGAGAATCCTCGCTGCCTCGGCTAGCGAGCCCGTTTCAGAAATCCTTCTCATCAGTCGGGCGTCAAGCTCGTCGAGGACCTGGCCCCTATCGCTCTGGAATGATAGATGAGGGACGGGTCTAACCTGTCTCGAGTTGCTCATTGTTTCCGCCATGGCCGAAGGCCCTTTGGAGAATTAAACCTTGGCCTCCAATAGCCATTTATTGGGCGTTATGTAGGGGGTCGCATAACGGTCAGTCTTGAAAACGCAAAGACTTAGCATCTCAAATGGCGTTACAGCATTCGTTGTCGTGGCAATCGTGGTCATAATCGTTGCTGGGTACTTCGCGTTCGTGGCGATACAGTCGCCAGCGACTGGTTCCACCTCTACAACTACGATTCCGCTGATTTCCTTCTCTGCTGACGCCTATACGATCGAAGCCACATCCCTATTGACAGGTTTCTCTCAGAGCACCGGAATCCCCGTCGCCCCCGTCAAGTCGGGAGGGTCATTTGCGGATGCGGGGCAGATTGCTGCGGGGGCTCCCGACGACGTCTTCATTTCGGTCGCCCTCTCCGCCGCAGGCCCTGGATACCTCAAGAACGAGTCCTCCAATTGGGCAATCGGAATCGCGTCCGACCAGATGGTGCTCGCCTATTCCAACGTGACGAATGCAGCGAAGGTGGTCTCTCTAGGGCAGGCAGCCGAAGCTTCAAACTCAACCTCCGACTGGGATGCCTTCTTCACCTCGCTAAGTAACGGGACCGTCAAGGTGGGAGTAGCGGACCCGGTGTCCGATCCGGCGGGGCTTCGAGGTTGGCTGGTTCTAGAGGCAGCTGGATTCCTCTATGGAGGGGGTAACCAGTCGGTATACGAGTCCGCATTGTTAAGGACCGCTTCGAACGTTACCGGGACCCACGCGGCGGCGTTGGTTGCGCCTTTACAGGCCGGCCAGATTCAGTTCTTGTTCATCTACAAATCGGCAGCGATTGCGGACCACTTGGGCTACATCGCTCTTGATCGTCACATCAACCTAGGAGACCCGTCACTGGGAGGGTTCTACTCCAATTTCAGCTACACCGACTCGGCTGGGACGACATCCGGCTCGCCCATCATCCTCTGCATCACCGTACCTCTGAGCAGCAGGAGCACTAACGAGGCCCTCCAGTTTGTGCAGTACGTGGTCAAGAACGCGGGCACGCTCTCCAACTTCGGCCTCCAGCCTTTCGCTCCGGCCAAACTTTACTCCAACGCGACACCTCCTGCCGTAGTCAACACGCTCCTAACCGAAGGACTATTGACTCAGGCAGGAAGCCTGCCGTAGAGCCCTCCTAGAATGAACTGGCTCCGCGCCGTTTCGATTGCTGCCGTCGTACTCCTCCTGATACCCATCGCCGTGCTCCTCTACTACGGTCTGGGGCCATTTCGGTCCCCTGCGGGTTATACTGCGTCCGTCTTCCGATCGATTGAGCTGTCAATCGTAGCCTCTGCGGTGGCGGCCCTTGTTGACTTCGCTCTTTTCACCCCTGTCGCATACTATCTGGCGAGGGGGAACGACCCGATTGTAGAGTCTCTAATCGACATCCCGGTGGGGATCCCTCACCCCATCATCGGTGTCGCCCTATTAATTCTCGACAGTCCCCTGACGCCGACGGGGCAGTTCCTCCTCCTCCTGGGCATCAATTTCTTCAACACAATTCTCGGACTCGTGGTCGCTCTAGTAATCATGTCTGCCCCAATCTACATCAAAGCAATGCAGCCATATTTCGAATCGAGGGACCCCTCGCCAGAGGAGTTCGCGACGGGACTGGGTGCCTCCGGGCTGAGAACGCTTGTTTCGGTTGTTCTCCCGGACTCCATGTCCGGAGTTGTGAGCGCATCTTTGGTCGCAATGAGCAGGGCGCTGGGAGAGTTCGGGTCGATTTCTATCATCGCGTTCTATGTGCTGCAGTACCCGTTCTACGGCGTGAGCCCAGCTTCCGTGACCATCTTCCAGCTGTTCAATGGGGCTATTCCCGGGGGGCTGTACGCCGCAGTCACCGCATCCGCCGCAATGATTCTCGTGGCACTTCCGATCACGGTTGCAGGACATTTCTTCGGGAGGCGGAGCAGGTGATCGAGGTCAGGCTACGCGCCCATGCAGGTCAATTCCATCTTGCCGCCGAAGTGAATGGGTCGGGGGTGACGTGTATCGCCGGGAGGAACGGCGCGGGGAAAACAACACTTCTGCGGGCGATCGCAGGTTTTCTCAGAATCGATGACGGGCACGTGTTAGTCGGAGGGCTAGACGTCGCCCGGCTCCCCGTGGAGAAGAGGGGGATTGTGCTAGTCACCCCTGGTTCGGCCCTCCGGCACCTCGAAGTCGACTCCCACCTAGTCTGGGGGCGGAAGCTCCTCGGGAAGCAGGTTCAGGAAGACCAGGTATCGAAGGTGAAGTCGGAGCTGGGCATAGACTTCGGCGGTCGGGTAGGAAAGCTGAGTTTGGGGATGCGCGAGCGCGTCTCCCTCGCGACCGCACTGTTATCTGAGCCCAAGGCAATCCTGGTCGATGAAGCGTTTGCCAGCCTCCATGATAGGGAGGAGTTCATCTCAGCGTATGGTAAGCTCCTTGCCGAAGCCCACATCGACCTCGTTTTCAGTAGCCAGGTGGCCGCGGATGGCAAACTCGCAGATAACTTCTACATAATCGAGGATGGGAAAACAACCGCTGTTACATGATTGCCACACCGGGGAACCTCCAGCAGTCAGGGTCCAGCGATGAATATTGCGTGGCCGAATTCGCCAGCAAACGCCTTCATCGCAGACCTCACCGCACCCGGAGACCCAGGCATGCACACTATGAGCTTCCCAGAAGCGACTCCTGCGGTGGCACGGGTGAGGATAGCTGACGCTCCAATCTCCTCGTATCCCAGTCTCCTTACCAGTTCTCCGAACCCGTCGAGCTCCTTTTCGAAGAAGGGACGGATGGTCTCGACCGTTATGTCCCGTGGGGAGAGACCGGTCCCCCCGGTGAGGAGCAGCACGTCGTTTTCCCCAGCTATGAAGGCCCGAGCTTCTCTACGGAGCATCCCCGCGTCGTCAGAAACGAGCGATCTCCTGGTCACCCTATGCCCTGCGCGCATGGCCTCTTCTACCGCAGCATCGCCTCCCTCATCGGTATACTTCTCCCCCCTGCTCTTCTTCCCATAGCGGCTCGTGCTCACTGTCACAACCACCACCTTCAGGCGGGACTTGGCCTCTCTGTGGTGCTCTTGGTGTGGTTTCAGGGCGGCCGCTTCACCTTGCTCTTAACATGAATGGACTCGATTGCTGTCGATGGATACTGTCCTGTTGCGTCCTTCTCGTGCGACTTCACCACGTCCCAAATGTTGAGCAGGCCTACGGCCACCGCAGTGAGAGCTTCCATCTCGACCCCCGTCTTCTCATGAGCCGCCACCGTCACCGTCACCTCAACCCACTCCTTGCCTACCCTCACCCTCGGCTCGGCCCGTTCAATCTTGAGGGGGTGTGCGAGTGCGACAATGGCCGGGGTGGACTTCACTGCGAGTATGGCCGCGGTCGCGGCGAGCGCCAACGGGTCTCCCTTCTCCAGCTCCCCCCTGCGGATCAGCTCGATTGTTGCCGGCTTTAGTCTAATCCGACCTGTCGCAGTCGCCTCTCTGTAGACAACAGGTTTCTTGGAGATGTCGACCTGCTTGAAGTGCAAGTACCCCTGCGCGGCTTTCATTGGTTATAGGTTCTACCCCTCCTCTCAGGAACGTTTTTACTCCTGACGGGGAATCGTTGGCTCTCTTTGCAAGGGGCTGGGCATCTCGAAGATAGGGTACTCCGCGATAGAAAAGGGAGGATAGCAAGAAAACTTAGGGTGTCGGTCACCGATAGGTGCAACTTCGCCTGCCTCTTCTGCATGCCAGAGAAGGACAAGGTAAGCTGGATACCCAGCGAGGAGATTCTCAGTTTCACAGAGATAGAAAGGATAGTGGGGGTTCTCGCAGAGCTTGGTATTCAGAAGGTGAGGATTACGGGGGGAGAACCACTGCTCAGGAGAGACCTAGAGGACTTGGTTGACAGTCTTACCTCCATCGGCGGCATTCGCTCGGTGGACATGACAACAAACGGGTGGCACCTTGAACGGAAAGCGGAGGCGTTGCGAAGGGCGGGACTGAGAGGGGTTACCGTTAGCCTGCACAGTCTCAGGAGCGATAGATTCGCGAAGATTTCTGGTGTTGATGCCCTTCCTAGGGTTCTCCGCGGAATCGACAGGGCCCTCGGGGTCGGGCTCAATCCGGTGAAAATCAACTCCGTCGCCATCAGGGGGTACAACGACGATGAGATCCTGGACCTGATCGAGTACGCCAGGGAGAGGCGCATATCCATACGCTTCATCGAGTTCATGCCGCTTGACGGGCTCGGGATGTGGAATTATGACAGGGTCGTCCCTGGGAAGGAGATTATTGACACCGTCTCGCGGGCTTATCCATTGGAGCCCCAAGGGAGAGGGAACAATGAAACGTCTTCGATTTGGCGGTTCAAGGACGGCAGGGGCGACCTGGGACTCATCACACCCATGAGCGAGCCTTTCTGCGACGACTGCGACAGGATCAGGCTCACCTCGGACGGCAAGCTCCTATCGTGCCTTTTCGACACTGACTACCATGACCTGAGGCACATGGTCCGCAACGGGGGGTCCGACGCAGACCTCGAGGACGGCATACTCAAGGCTGTGTGGAAAAAGCCCGACGGGGTCGGATACATGCCCTGGATCAAGGACGGATGGGCAAAGCCGAGGAACATGAACGCAATAGGGGGATAGAGAAAGCTGATCGTGAAGGTGCTCTACTTCGCTTCAGCCCAGGGCTTGGCGAACCTGAAGAGTGAGCGAATGCGCCTTGGCGAAGGGAGCTCGGTGAAGGACATGGCATCCGAAGTGATCCGGCTCCACCCCGACCTGAAGAGCATTGAGCCTACAATCCGTTATGCGGTCAACTTCGAGATAGCAGGTCAAGACGCGCCGCTACACGACGGGGACGAAGTGGCAATCCTACCGCCGGTAGCGGGGGGATAGTCGTGAAGTCCATTCGGATCACCCGGCAGCCTATCGATGCCTCTCGAGTGCTGGCATCGGTCGAAGACGAGGAGGCCGGAGGCGCTGTTCTCTTCGTGGGGACAATCAGGCGAAGGAGCAGAGGTAGGACCGTCGAAGGGCTCACCTACGAGGTATACCAGGGGATGGCGGAAATGAGAATGCACGAAATCGAAGCCAAGGTGAGAGAGAAGTGGCCCGTGGTAAGGATAGCAATGGTCCATCGGTATGGGAACCTCAAGGTAGGCGAGGTGAGCGTGGCGGTTGCAGTTTCATGCCGGCACAGGGCGGATGCCTTCGAAGCCAGCAGGTACGCCATCGACGCCATAAAGGGGACGCTCCCTATCTGGAAGAAGGAGCACTTCAGAGGGGGTGCCCAGACGTGGGTGAAGGGGATGCCAATAGAAGCCTAGGCGTCGCTCGGAATATCTTTGGTCTTCCCTTCGGTTAGGGTCTTACTGAGTACCTCTTTGCCGTACTTTGACGCCACTATCTCGGACAGAATGCTGAGTGCGATCTCTGTTGCGGTCACCGCCCCGATGTCTGCTCCAATTGGTGCCCTGAGGGACGATGTGAACTGCTCCCCTACGCCTGCCTCCCTGAGCTTCGTCACGTCCTCCCTTGCTCGCTGACGGCTTGCCAACATGCCGACGTACCTCATCTTGAACTTCGAAAGAGTCCCTAGTGTCTCCACATCCCTCTCCCCATGTGTCAGAACGACAACCGAATCAGTGTTTGCAAAGGGGAACTTGCCAAGGTCGTAATCAACGTCTTTGATGAGCTTGTCAGGCTGCTCGCTGAGCATCGGGCTGTGGTCGATAACCACGACTTCGAAGTCCAGGCTCTTCCCCATCTTAACCAAGGCGTCTTCCACGTCGTCCTTGCCCCCCTGGCCGATCAGTATGAGCCTCTGTTGGGGGAGGTAGGGTTCGATGTATATGTCCATCTTGCCTCCGCAATTCGTCTCCACATGCACTTCATCTTCGCTCTGGCTCTTGAGAACCGCGCCTACGGAATTCTCGACTCCCTCAAGGAAGACCTTGATCATTTTGGGAGTTCCAGTTCTCATCGTCATCTTTGCTGCTGATACAATGGCCGACTCGGGACAGACGCCCCCCAGAGTGCCATAGAGAACCTCGCCTGCTCCAGAGATAATCACCTTGAAACCTGGCTTCCCCAACGAGGACCCTTCTGTGTTGACTACAGTCGCTACGGCGAAGGGAGCCCCCCTGCTGGCAAGGGAGTCTATCATTTTCGCGAACTCTGCCTGCTTCATAGCTTCCCCTCAGGACGATGTCCCCACTTTATTACTTATCCTCACCCTTGAACCACGCGAGGAGCGTTGATCGCGGCACTCGTGCTCGCTGCTGGGGTCTCTTCACGTATGGGGAGGCCCAAGCAGACCCTCCTTCTGGATGGAGTGCCAATGCTTCAGAGGGTCCTGGAGACTTTCCGTAGATCGCACGTCGGAAGAATCGTTGTCGTCCTCGGGGCGAACGAAGACGAGGTGAGGAAGCTGGTGAAATTCGCCGGTGAACTCGTGATAGTCAACCCCAGATTTGCCGAGGGGATGAGTAGTTCGTTGAGGATCGGGCTCAAGCGTGTCGGAAGGGAGGCGGACGCGGTCATCATCGCGTTGGGGGACCAGCCGTTCGTTCTCCCGGGAACTATCGACAAGCTGGTGGAGGCCTACGAAAATTCACGGGCTCGCATAGTCATCCCCACATACCATGGCAGGAGAGGAAACCCCGTCCTCTTCGACAAGAATGCCTTCTCCCGTATTGCAAGGATTCGCGGCGACGTGGGAGCAAAGTCGGTCGTTTTGAAGAACGCCGCCGATGTCCTCGAGGTCGAAGTGACTGACAGAGGGATCCTGGTCGATATCGATACTTCTTCAGATTTGAGGAGTGAGCTACAAGTTAAGCGAAAGAGAATCCGGGCACGAGCCTGACCTCCACCCGGTCCCCTCTTTCCATCATTCTAACGTTCTCGGGGACGAGGAAGTAGCCGTCAGCATCAGTCAGGAGTTTCATTGATTCTGTTTCTCCTGTAATTGGCTCCGCCACTGCCGGGGGACCTGTTTTCAGTTTCACGTAAACAACCTTCTGGAAATCTGAGAACTTCCTTCTTGCTTCCCAGGGGGCGCCGAGGACGCAGGGGAGGGAGAGTCCCACTTCATTGTTCCTCCCGATTGCCCCGATGATGGGTACCCCCACGACCAAGAAGGCGTTCGTTGCGGCCTGAATCGGCCCGGGCAGCATCAGGATCGGCTTCCTCTTCACCGAGGCCAGCCCCGTGACCCTCCCCCTGTCCAAACGGATTCCGTGGACTAGGACTTCAGGTCGAAGGCTCGCAACGGCCCCCACCACGAGGTCACGTTTTCCTGCGGACGTACCGCCGAGCGTAACCACGAAGTCCGACCGTGCGAGGGCTGCATCTATAGCGTGTCGAAGCGCCTTTGGATCGTCGCGGGAGATCCCCATGTCCAGGGTGGAGCACCCTAGGGCCTCCGCTATACGGAGGAAGATGGGCGAGTGGCTTTCCACCTTCTTGTCCTTCCTGGGTCTACTCGCAGGAGTCAGCTCGTTGCCAGTGGCCAGCACAGCCACCGTGGCTCTTTTCCTGACGCGGACCTTGCGGAAACCGAGTGAGACGAGTATGCCAACGTCCTGCGCTCTGATTCTGTGACCCTCTGGCAGGATCAGTTCTCCGCGCCGAATGTCCTGGCCAGCCTTGTAGACGTGCTCTCCCCGATTCGGCGAGAATCCAACACGCACCTCGGTACCTTTTACCTCTGCTAACTCGAAGGGAATCACCGCGTCCGCTCCGGCCGGTAGAGGCGCGCCCGTTGCTACTTGGATTGCCTGCCCACTCACGAGGCGGTGCTTCGAGCGGTCACCAGGTCCATAGGCGTCGATCACCTCAAGGATGCTGGGTTGGGAAGGCGTTGCACCCTTCAGATCGCTGGAAATGACTGCGTATCCATCCATGTGGGATGCCGAGGTCATAGGGATGTCCTCAGGAGCAACCAGTTCCGCAGCCAAGACCCTGCCGTATGACTGAAGCGTATCGATGGGCTCGATCTTATTGTTTGGTCGGAGCTGTGATATTACGAGTTCGAGAGCTTCCTTTACCCCGGTATATTCGTCAATCGAAGGTGCCAATCTCGCTTGTTTCTGCTCTCAGGCGGCTATATATGCGGGGGCATGCTTTCAGTTCGTCTGCGTCCGATTGTAAGAGATGGGGGCCGTCTAGATTCGAGAGGATTACTGTACAAATCCGAAGTGTGTTTGGGGCCGGGCGACCCCATTTCTATACAGGCCGGAATGAACCCCGTTTGACTAACATGGCCCGATTTCGGCGATTTGGAATCAGATGCGTAGTCTCAGTCCATGTTCCCTGATTAAGGCCGAGTCAACAATCTGTAAATATTCAGCGAGGCTCTTCGACATGTAAAGACGAGGAGCTTTGCAAACAGACTCCCGAAGGATGAGCATCCTAATCGTCATCATTCTTGTAGTCCTGATTGTAGTTGCTTCCGCACTCGTTCAGACGGTCTTCCTGAGGAGTAGCTCCTCGAGCTCGTCGGCCAGCACCTCGACTTCAATCAGATCTACTACTCTTAGCACCACAGCCTCGACGTCTAGGCTTTCGACCTCCTCAGTCACCACTACTACCACGACGACTTCGCCATGCCCCTGCCCCACCAACAACAGCGCTTTGGTCGACGACTCATGGACGGCTCCCTACGATAGCCTCGACCCGCAATCGGGTTTCCTCACGACAGATGGCTTCTTCGCGAACGTCTTCCAGGGTCTGGTGCAGTTCAACGGGTCGGATTCGAACCATGTAGTGCCGTCGATCGCTTCGAACTGGAGTGCGTCCGAGGACTTCAAGCACTGGACTTTCACGATAAGATCAGGAGTTATCTTCTCTAACGGCGACCCAGTGAATGCCTACACCGGGTGGTTTAGCTGGCAGAGGGGTTACCTCCTCAACGCACCCCTCGGGACCTATGTTTCGAATTATCCCAACCTCCTCGAGAACGTCAGCAATCCATGCGGCGGCTCGGGACCTGCCTCGTGCTCTGATGAGGAAGGGAACCCTCACAATCCCTTCAATCCTATGATCTGGGGAACCAGGGCTGCCATAGCAAACGTGTTCGGTGTTCCAATGTCAAACGAGAACGCAGTGGTATCTGACATGCTCGATGTTCTCGACCATTTCAACCCCGCGAACGCGAGTCAGCTCGCAGTAATGGAGGATCCGGATCAGGGAGTGCAGGTAATCAATTCTCACACTCTGCGATTCAATCTG
>Ga0187771_10002832_pt1 | contig 12024 bp, 5 predicted proteins | sample 0116_SJ02_MP15_1_FD_133139 | JGI IMG/M metagenome (GOLD analysis project Ga0187771, IMG submission 133139) | Tropical peat soil microbial communities from peatlands in Department of Meta, Colombia - 0116_SJ02_MP15_10_MG | ecosystem: Environmental > Terrestrial > Soil > Wetlands > Peat | place... | reverse complement strand
GGCGCTGACCGCAGCCGAGATGGAGCGGCCTATGCAGATCCGTCTCTCCCTGAATCCGGGCGCGCCTGTGATCCATCAGATGTCGGCCGCCGTGGACAAGAAGCTCCGCGCCGGCGCCCACCGCATCTCCGTGAAACACTTCTCCTATAAAAAGCGCATCCAGATCGAAAGGATCAATTGAAGAAGCGCCCTGAGTCGAAGCCGGAGCGGCTGATTTTCAATCTCCACGAGCAATTTTCCCGGCCGGACGCTTGACTAGTCTTGCCAGGCGACAATCCCTTGGGTTTCCGCAGGCCGTCGTGCGCGCTGGCGCCGCCCTGGTTGATTTCTCCCGCGGCTATTGGTTAAATTAAGATAAGCGAGGGCGGATATGAGACGAAACTCCGGCGCGGCGGAGCGGGCGGCTCGGGCCACCCGGAGGGGTGCGCAGACGGGAGCGAGGACGCGGATCGAAAAGGACTCCCTCGGCCGCAAAGCCGTTCCAGCGGGCGCCTACTTCGGCATCCAGACTCAGCGCGCTGTCGAAAATTTTCCGATTAGCGGACTGAGGGCCCCTGCCGTCCTCGTCGATGCCGCGGCCCAGATCAAAAAATGCGCAGCGCGGGCCAACGCCCAACTTGGGCGTCTCGATCGCCGGCGTGCCGCGGCCGTCGTCAGGGCCTGCGACGAGGTCCTCTCGGGGAAGTTCCGTGATCAGTTCGTGGTCGACGTCTTCCAGATGGGCGCCGGGACGTCGTTCCACATGAATATGAACGAGGTCCTCGCCAACCGCGCAGAAGAGATCCTCGGCGGCCGCAAGGGTCAGTACCGGATCGTCCACCCGAACGACCACGTCAACATGGGCCAGAGCACGAACGATGTTTACCCGACGGCGATGCGATTGGCCGCTCTCAAGCTCCTGCGCCGCGACCTCGCTCCCGCCTTGCGCGATTTTTGGCGCGGGCTCGAGCGCAAGGGTCGCGAGTTCGCTCACGTCGTCAAATCCGGCCGGACCCATCTCCAGGATGCCGTACCCATCCGAATGGGCCAGGAGTTCGCTGCCTACGCTTCCGCCATTCGCCAGGCCTCGGGCACGCTGGAGCGGGCGGCACGCGGGCTCGAGCGGCTCGGGATTGGCGGCACTGCCGTCGGCACGGGCATCAACGCGGACCCGCGCTACGCTGCGCTCATGGTGCGGCTCCTGGCTGCGGAAACACGCCTGCCTCTTAGGCGGGCGGCTGACATGCGCGAGGCTATGCAGAGCCTGCGCCCCTTCGCGGACGTCTCCGCGGCCCTCCGCAACTTGGCCCTCGAACTGACGCGGATCGCGAACGACCTGCGCCTCCTCTCGTCGGGGCCGCGGACTGGCCTCGCGGAGATCTCGCTGCCCGCCGTCGCCCCCGGCTCGTCCATCATGCCCGGCAAGGTCAACCCGAGCATGCTCGAGATGCTCAACCAGGTGTGTTTCCAGGTGGTGGGCTGCGACCTGGCCGTAGCCGCTGCGGTCCAGGCGGGCCAGCTCGAGCTCAACGTCATGATGCCGGCAGTCGCCTTCAACCTTCTTTTCATGATGGGCATTTTAGCCAACGCGCTCCGTGAGGTCGGGGCCCGGTGTATCGCGGGGATCGAGGCGAGCGTCGATCGCTGCCGGATGTATGCCGAGACAAGCCTCGGGCTCGTAACCGCCGTCTCCCCGATCATCGGGTATGCGGCCGCGGCAGAGGTGGCCAAGGAAGCGGTGTCGGGCGGCAAGCCCGTGATTGACGTCCTCCGCGAGCGGGGGCTCCTCGACGCCGCGACTCTCGCTCATCTTCTCAAATAGGTTATAATTTAGGCATCATGGCGTTGCCGCCTGACGCATCGTATTCACAGCCCGGAGCTTCCGCCTCGGCGGCCGCGCACCTTAGGCGCATCCGGTCGCTCATCCCGCGGGCCATGCTCCGTGACCAAGAATATGCCCGGCGTGTAGTTGCCTCACTCGAGAGCCGATATCGCGCCCGCAGCGAAGGCGCGCGTGCGGGCGGGGCCGAGAGCCACGGCAGCGCCGGCCCGGGCCGCGTGACGCCCGACCTCCTCGATGACCTGGCCGCGCTTGAAGCCCGTCTCGAAGCCTCTGCCGGCCGGTGCCGCGACCGCGCCCGCCTCCGTCCCCCCGTCTCCTACCCCCACGATCTGCCGATCACGGCGCGCGCCCCAGCCATAATCGAGGCCATCCGCTCGCCGCGCCATCGCGTCGTCATCATCGCCGGCGAGACCGGTTGCGGCAAGAGCACGCAGATCCCCAAGATGTGCCTCGAAGCTGGCCGCGGCATTGCGGGTCTCGTCGGCTGCACACAGCCTCGTCGCATCGCCGCCATCACCATTGCCTACCGCATCGCGGAGGAGTTCGGGGAGGAACTTGGCCGCTCCGTGGGCTACAAGATCCGGTTCCAAGACCGCACCTCCGCTTCCGGCTACATCAAGATTATGACCGACGGCATCCTCCTCGCCGAGACGCAGGGCGACCGCCTCCTCAATGACTACGACACAATCATCATCGACGAGGCCCACGAGCGCACGCTTAACATCGACTTCCTCTTGGGCATCCTGCGCCGTCTCCTCGACGCGCGCCCGGACCTCAAACTCATCATCACCTCAGCGACACTCGACACCGAGAAATTCTCGCAGGCCTTCCGCAACGCCCCCGTGATCGAGGTGAGCGGCCGCCTCTACCCTGTCGAGGTCGAATACCGCGCACCCGAAAAGGACGAGGCCGAGGACAAGGATTACGTCGGCCAGGCCGTCGAGGCCATCGCCGACCTTCGCCGCGAGAAGCCCCCCGGCGACATCCTCGTCTTCATGCCGACCGAGCAGGACATCCTCGAGACCTGCCGCCTGCTCGAGGGGCGCAAGCTCCCGAACTCGACAGTCCTGCCGCTCTTCTCGCGCCTCCCTGCCGGTCGCCAGCGCATGGTCTACACGGTGACGGGGCCGAAGATCGTCGTCGCCACGAACGTCGCCGAGACGTCGCTCACGATCCCCGGTATCCGCTACGTCGTCGACACGGGTGTCGCCCGAATCGCCCAGTACCAGCCGGGAACGCGCATCAAGAGCCTACCGATAAGCCCGATCTCGCGTGCCTCTGCCGACCAACGCAAGGGCCGCTGCGGCCGTGTTCGTGAGGGCCTCTGCGTCCGCCTCTACTCAGAGGCCGAGTACGAGGCACGAGACCGGTTCACGCAGCCCGAGATCCTGCGCTCGGACTTGGCGGAGGTCATCCTGCGCATGCTCGACCTCCGGTTGGGGGCGCCGCAGGATTTTCCGTTCATCGACCGCCCGGCGTTTAAGGCCGTCCGCGACGGCTACGAGACACTCCTCGAGCTCGGCGCGATTCGCCGTATTAATTCGGGGACACAATACTCAATTCCGAATTCCCCTCGCCTCCGGGAACGCGGGGAAACAGCCGGCGACGGCATCGATTCCCGCGAGCGGCGCGGGAAGGCGGGAGACGGCCGGGGACGGCCCTTTAAGAAATCGGAAACGAGTATTGTGTCTCCGATTTGGGCGCTCACCGACAAGGGCCGGCTGATGGCGCGCATGCCGCTCGATCCCCGCATCTCGCGCATGCTCATCGAGGCCCGGCGCGAGAACTGCCTCTCCGAGGTTGCCGTGCTTGCGGCCGCCCTCAGCATCCGCGACCCGCGCGAGCGCCCGCCCGACCAGGCCGCCCAAGCCGACGCTGTCCACGCCGCCTTCCGCGACCCACATTCCGATTTCCTCGTCCTGCTCAATATCTGGAACCGGTACCACGGCGACTTCGAACGCCTCGGGAGCGGCACCCAGCGCCGCAAGTTCTGCCACGACAACTTCCTGTCCTTCCCGCGGATGCGCGAGTGGACCTACCTTCACGAAGAGATCGGCGCCGTCCTCGCCGAGCAGCGCCTCTGGTCGCCGAAATCCCCCGAGACCGGCAAATCGTCCCTCGCCCCGCACGCCGACATCTCGCCCGCGCTCTACGCCGGCATTCACCGCGCGATCCTGGCCGGATTCCTCTCGAACATCGCCGCCCACAAGGAGAAAAACCTCTACTCTGCCGCCAAGAACCGCGAGGTGATGCTCTGGCCCGGCTCGGTCCTCTTCAACAAAGCGCCCGGCTGGGTCGTGGCGACCGAAATGGTCAGGACCTCGCGCCTCTTCGGCCGCCAGGCCGCTCGCATAGACCCTGCCTGGCTCGAGGAGCTCGGCGGCCCGCTCTGCAAGCGCTCCTACTCCGACGCCGCCTGGGACCGCGCCCGCGGCGAGGTCGTGGCCAAGGAGCGTGTTGCCCTCTTCGGCCTCGAGATCGTGCGCGACCGCCGCGTCTCTTACGGCCACATCAATCCTTCCGAGGCACACGAGATCTTCGTCATGTCTGGCCTCGTCGAGGGCAAGATTGACGAGCCGCCCCCCTTCCTCGCCCACAACCTCGCCCTCCAGCGCCGAGTCGAAGCCATGGAAGAGAAGCTCCGCCGCCGCGACATCATGGTACCTGAGGCCGCGATCGCAAAGCTCTACTCCGAACGCCTGCCTCTGATCTCCGATGTCCGCTCGCTCCGCAAGCTCATTAAGGACCGCGGTTCCGACAAGTTCTTGCGCCTCACCGAGGACGACCTTTTGAGCGTCCGCCCCGACGCGGCGGCCGTTGCCTCCTTCCCCGACACGGTCGAGGTCGGCGGCCGCCCCTTCGCCGCGCTCTACAAGTTCGCCCCCGGCGAGGACGATGACGGCGTGACCCTGACCGTCCCCGCGAGCCTCCTCAGCGCCATCCCGCCCGGACGCCTCGAGTGGGGCGTGCCGGGCCTTTACAAGGACAAGATAGTCGCCCTTATCAAGGGCCTGCCCAAGCGCTACCGGAAACTCCTCGTGCCCGTGGCCGAGAAGGCCGAGACGATCGCCGAGGAGATGCCGCGCGCGCCCGAGGAGGTGCCGCTTTCGAGGGCCGTGGCTGAGTTCGTGCGGCGGCGCTTCGGCGCCGACATCCCGCCCCGCGAATGGGCCCTCGCTGAAGTCCCGAAGTACCTGCGAATGCGCGTCGCCGTGACCGATCCAGTGACCGGCCGTGTTATCGAGACCGGGCGCGACGTCGAACTCCTCCGCAAGGTCATCGGCGCGGCGGACACAGCGCTGTCGAAGGTCGAGTCGCCGGCCTGGCAAGAGGCGCAGCGGAAATGGGAGAAGACGGCGCTTGAGGCCTGGACGTTCGGCGACGTGCCTGAGAAGATTGCTGTCGGAACGTCGCTCACGGCTTATCCGGCGCTCGTCGTCGAAAGGGAGCCCGCGGGGGAATCGCTTGCCGTCCGCCTCTTTCCGGCGCGAGCCGAGGCCGAGGCCGCCCACTGTCAGGGCGTGCGCTGGCTTCTCCTCCGGAAATTCGCCAAGGAGCTGGCCTTCGTCCGCCGCTATCACAAGATCCCAGCCGAGTTCGAACGGGCGGCGCAAGCCTTCGGCGGGCGGGAGGCCGTCGAGCGCGCTATTGAGGCAGCGCTGGCCCGCGAAGTATTCGAGCGGGCGCACATTCGCACAGAAGCTGACTACCGCGCCTATGAGGCGTCGGCCGGGCGAGCGCTCTTCGAGAAAGGCCACGCCCTCACCCAGGCGACGCTCCGGGTCCTCGAACTCATGCTGGCGGTCCGGATGGAGCTCGGCCGGGGAGGGCTCGCCGTTCAGCGCGCCGCCGCCGCAGCCAAGGCGCGACCGAGGGAGACGCTCAGCCTCTACGAGCTCAGCCGCCTCAAGGAGCCGGTCGTCCCGGCTTACTACGAGCAGATCACGCGGGACCTCGACGTGCTCGTCCCGCCCGACTTCCTCGAGGCGTACCCGGTCGAGCGCCTCATCCGGCTGCCGCGCTACATCGAAGCGTTGAAGCTCCGGCTGGAGCGCGCCCGGATCGACCCGGAGAAGGACCGGGCGAAGTCCGCCCAAGTCGAGCCGTACGCTTCTGCGCTCGAACGCCTGCAGGGAAGTCCGGATCCGGAGAAGCGCCGGGCCGTCGAGGATCTGCGCTGGATGATCGAGGAGTTCAAGGTCTCGCTCTTCGCGCCCGAGATCAAGACGGCCTTCCCGATCTCGGCCGTCCGCTTGGCGCGGAAGATCAAGGAAATCGAAGCCATGGTCTAGCGCCCGGCGCATGGCCCGCTTCAATTCGCCGCAGGAAGGAGTCGCTATGGCCGCCAACACGGAATCCATGGGCCCGAAATCGCAGGACGACTTCGCCCGCCTGGCGCTCGGCGCGCCGGCCTACGACCTCGTCGTCGTCGGCAGCGGCGCCGGTCTCTCGATCGTCGAGGAAGCCGTCGGCCGCGGGCTCAAGTGCGCCCTCGTCGAATCGGGGAAGATCGGCGGGACGTGCCTCACCCGGGGCTGCGTCCCCTCGAAGATCCTGACCGTTCCGGCCGACGCCGTCCGCGAGGCCGAGCACGCGCGCAAGATCGGCATCGACCTCCGCCTCGAGCGCGTGGACTGGGCGACTGTCGCCCGCCGCATGTGGGCCAAGATCGACGAAAGCCGCGAGATTGACCGGGTCCTGGCCGAGGCGCCCGGCCTCACCATCTACCGCGGCACCGGCGAGTTCACCGGCGACATGCGGATGCGTGTCCGCCTCAACAACGGCTTGTACTCGGAGGAGTTCAGCGCCGCGCGCTTCGTGCTAGCCACGGGGGCGCGGTCGTTTATCCCGCCCGTCCGCGGCCTGGCCGAGGCCGGATACGTAACGAGCGAGTCGTTCTTCGGCGACAGGTTCCCGGCCGCCGCGCCCTGGAAAAGCCTCGTCATTATCGGCGGCGGAGTGATCGCCGCGGAATTCGCACACATCTTCTCGGCCTTCGGGACGAAGGTCACGGTCATCGAAATGGAGCCCCGCCTCCTGCCCCTTGAAGAGCCCGAAGTGAGCGCGTTCGTCGCCCGCGAGTTCCGCAAGACGATGGACGTGCGGTTGGGCGCGCGGGCCGTCGCGGTCTCGACGCGGCCCGGGCCCGGGACGGGCGCGAAAGTCGTCACCTACGAGGACGCCGGGACCGGCGCCACGGCCGAGGTCGAGGGCGAAGAGGTGCTCGTCGCCGTCGGGCGCCGCACGAATTCCGACCTCCTCCACCTCGAGAAGACCGGCGTCAGGACGGACGGGCGCGGCTGGATCACGGTCAACGAGTATCTCGAGACATCGCGGCCCGGGATTTGGGCCATCGGCGACGCCACCGGCGGCTTTCAGTTCCGGCACCGGGCGAACTACGATTCGGACATCTGCGTCCAGAACATATACGCGGAGGGGGAGGTACAGCCAAAGATCCCCGTCGACTATTCGGTCGTCCCCTGGGCCGTCTACACGTACCCACAGGTCGGACACGTCGGGATGACCGAGCGGCAGGCGCTCGAGCGGGGCCACGAGATTTACTCCGGCATCCACCGCTACTCCGAGGTCGCGCGGGGATATGCGCTCGGCTACGAACCCGGGGACGATGACGACGGTTTCGTTAAGCTCATCGTCGACAGGTCGTACCGAATCCTAGGCGCGCATGTCGTCGGACCGCACGCCTCGACGCTCGTCCAGCCGTTCGTGTATCTCATGAACGCGGGCTTCGAGTGTATCCCCGCGGAGAAGAGGGGAGAGCCCGTCATCCCAAAGGAGCTCAGGGTCTGCCCGGCGGCCGGCACTATCATGCCCATCTACCGGTCGATGGTCATCCACCCGTCGCTCAACGAAGTCACGGCCTGGGCCATCCGCGCCCTTTTGCCTGTCAACATCAAGCGCGCGAGCTGAGTTTTGTATAAGACGATTTAAGACGTGCCCGAAGGCCAGCGCAGCAGAATAGCGGTAAGGCTTGCCTCAAACGCGCTTTTGGCCACCAAAATATCGATCAGCGCGGGAAAACCAGCCCCGAGAATTGACGGACTTGTTTATTTTCAGTTGAGAGCCCACAGCCTCGATAGAGACCCCCTTCACCGGCGCGCTTCGCTCGACCCTGAGCCTGTAGAGAGCGCTTGCGTGCGGCGCCAGGGGAACGCGGATCGCGTTTTCGACCCGGCCCAGCGTTTTTCCCGTCCATAGGTCCTCGATCGTACAGGCGCGAAGGTTTGGGTTGAGACTAAGCTCGGCCAGGTTGAGCGATACCGTCGCCGGCGCGTCGGTCTTGTTGAAGAACGCCGCGTACACGTCTTCGCCCTCTTGCGCGTCCGCCGCATAGACCGTCAGGTCCCCCTCACGGACCAGGCGGCTGTTCCGGCTGTGCTGGTCGACCTCGATGACCGCCCGGTTCGTGAGCAGCGACGTCGTCCACTCGTCGTTGTCCGGCAGGTTCGCCCCGATCATGAGAGGCGACCGGCAGATGGCCCAGAGGTTCATCAGCGTCTGCCGCTCGTCTCGCGTCAGGCGGCAGTTACGGTCGAGAGTGCTGAATGTGTCGCTGTCCCTGTTGTAGCGCGCAGCGATCCTGCCGAGCGGCAGCATGTCGAGATCGGGCCACGCCTTCGCTCCGGAACGGCCCCGCCACTCCTCGGCGCTCCGGAACGCGTCCCGGAGCATTGCCCAGCTGTCCCACATGTCCGAGGTCACGCGCCACATGTTGGCGTTCGCCTCGAGGAAACCCGCCTCGCTCGCGTCCACCGGCCCGCACGAGAGGCTCAGCACCATGGGACGGCCGCTGTCGTCGATGGCCCGGCGATAGCCCTCGATCTCCTCCCTGTGGAAGGGCGAGAGGATGTCGTCCACCTTTACGAAGTCCACGCCCCACGACGCGTAGAGCTTGAAGACGGAATCCAGGTAGGCCTGCGCGCCCGGCTTCGCCATGTCGAGGCCATACATGTGGTCGTTCCACTCGCAGATGCTCTTAACGTCCGCGACCTCGTCGGCGGTGAAAGGGGTTCCCGACACGGGCGTCTTTTCGAACACGGCCTGCCGCGGGATGCCGCGCATGACGTGGATGCCGAACTTGAGCCCGAGAGCGTGGATGCGACCGGCCAGAGCGCGGAAGCCGCCGCCCCCCGCCGATGAGGGAAAACGCCCGGGGTCGGGTAGCAGGCGCCCGTCGGCGTCCATAGCCAGCCGGAACCGCGGCCTTCCGTGCCGCCTCCATTGCCGGTGGCTGAATGTGTTCTTCCGAAGGGGCATGGACCACAGGAAATCCACGACGACGTATTGCCAGCCATAAGGCTTCAGGCGCTTTGCCATCCACTCGGCGTTCGCCATGGTTTCGGCCTCATCGACGGTCCAGTTGTAATAATCGTAGCTGTTCCAGCCCATGGGTGGCGTTTCTGCGACCTTATTTCGGAGCGACGTTCGTCCCGTTTGGGCGCAGAGAAGCGAGCCCGCCAGCGCGACAAACATAACGACGCGCGCTTTTGCAAAAACTGAAGCCGGGCGGCCGCGCATAATCATCATGAGCCTCCTTCGACGGGCTGATGATATTTCCGGCGGCTCCCGATGTCAAACGCCCTCCCAATACCCCCGCCGCGGCGTCTGGACTCGCATCAGGATTTGTCATAAAATCCGCTTAAGAAGAGAGGTGCGCCATGAGAAAGATGAAAAAATCGTTGTGGCCGATCCTCGTTTCGTTGGCCCTCTGCGTCCTCATCGCCTCGATCTCCGGCCGGGCGCCGGAACGACGTGTTTCTCCGGTCCCGCCCCTCGATCCGCAACAGGTCCAGGACCAGGACCTCATGACGTGGGCGGATTATCATCCGATCCCAGGCCACGATTGGGTGGACCCGTCGCTCACTCCGAAGCGGGCCTTCCGCCTCGCCGTCGTGGCCATCGATTTCCCCGACCAGCCCTTCGTCATCACGCTGCCCAAGGGCTCGGATCCCTTCGGAAACCCCCAGATCGATCCCATCGCCCGCAAGGACGTGCCCCACTTCTACGCCGATTTCTTCATGAAACCTAGCGCGATCAATCACGGCCACACGATCAACGGCTACTGGATGGAACAGTCGCGGGGCGGGTTCGGCATAACGAAGGTCGACGCCTTCGGCCCGTACCGCATGCCGAAAGCCCACTGGGTCTACGGCCTCAACGAGTGGGGCCAGAACGCCTACACGCCCGACGGCAGCCGTGCCAACGGGCATATGGAAACCGACTGTGACGCCCTGTGGCGCGCGGCCGCCGGGAAGGACATCGAGAAGAACTACGACGTCGTTCTGCGCATTTACGCGGGCTACGACGAAACCGGCGTCTGGCAGGAATTCGGGGAGATGAAGTTCAACACGCGGGACGATATCACGCCCGAATGGGGCAATCCCAACCCCGCCAAGCCCCGCTGGGTGCCGACGCGCTATGTGGCTTGGACGAGCTGGCTGGCCGGCTCGCAGCAGTGGGGCCTGTCCTCCATAAGGCAGGGCGAGAACTCCGGCACGATCACCCACGAGCTTGGCCATTACGCCTTCGACCTGCCTGACCTCAACAACAACCCCTACGTCAAGCCCTACCGGCGCGCCGCCGTCGGGCCATGGGACATGATGGACCGGGGGAGCTTCAACGGACCGGGCGGCCCCCACAGACGTTGGGTCGTGCCGCCGACCCAGGGCGCCGCTATGCCCGCCGGCCTGATGGTCCGAAACCGCCTGGAAAACAAGTTCATTACCGACTCCCAGCTCGTGCGGCTGACTAGGAGCGGCCTCGCGGAGACCGGCCTGGCCGTGGCCGATGTCACGGCGCGCGCGGTTGATCCTCTGCCGGGCACCACGGCCGGGATCTTCGTCCGGCTCGACGGTCCACCGCCTGTCGACAAGACTCCGCCCGACGACTCATCCGTCGATCCGCTCTCTCCGGGGACTCCGAACTACAGTTTCTATTCGCTCGAGGTCGTCCAGCGGATCGGCTACGATTCGTTCACTCCCGACAACGGGGTTCTCATCGCCAAGAACAAGGACGGCCTGCGCGGCTGGAACGGCGGCCCCAACGCCTTCAACAGCTACATTTGGATCATCGACGCCCATCCCGAAGATATCAACCGCGTGGACTACGTCAAGCCCAACGGCGAAAAGGTCATGCGGACGATCGCCGACTACCGGCAGCTTAACGACGCCCTCTTCCACGCCGGGCTCGATTCCGGGAGCCTCTGCGAGTGGCAGGACACGCCGAACCGCCTACATTTCTATGTCGTCGACGTGCACCACAACAAGGATGGCATCCTTTATTACACGCTGGCCATTCGCTCGCTCGACGGTTCGGGGCCGCAGCAGAGGGGCGTGTCGCTCAGGGCGGTAGGCCGCAAGACCGTTGGCAGGCCCCATGCCGGAGTAGCATTCACGCTGACCAATACCGGTGCGGCCGCGGCCGCCGCCGCAACGACGGGAGCGCCGACGGGCCCTTCGGCGGCCCCTCAGGGAGCCGTCGCGCGCTTCGATTGCGATGTCTACAGGCTATCGGTGTCCGTCGCGGCCAAAGGATGGACGGCCCAGCTGCTCAACGGGCTGGCCGCAGTCGAGGCCGGCGGGTCCCGGACGGTTCCGGTCTATGTCTCTAGGGAGAGTGGGGCCTCACCGACCGCCGAAGTGACGCTACGCGCGGTTTCTGAAAGCGATCCTTCCAAGGTCGCGGAGGCCACCGTCAAGCTGACGAGCCGCTGAGAATCGTGCGCAGTCCGGATGGCTTTCAAGAGGGCGCCGGGCTTTGCTCTTTGAGATCATCAAGAACGTCCCGGCTCGCTCTCAGAAGGATGTCTTCGATGTCGGGCGTGAACGGGAACACCGTATAGAACATCGGCGCGCAGTAACAAGCGTAGTCGCCCGGGTCCTCAAACGCCCCGCGCGTCGGGAAATAGCCGATGTCCCCGTTGGCGTAGCCGACGGGGACGAGCGTGGGGTAGGACTCCTTGAGGCTCGTGCCGAACAGGGAGAAAGCCTCCCCGGGCAGGCCGATGATTTCGAGGCCGCCGATGCCGACAGCCTGGATGGGCACCCCCTCGACATAGGGCTTTGCGGCGAGCGCCTCGTGGGATTCTAGGGCCGTCTTTTTCCATTCCTCGGCGAACCTCTCGGCCATGGGGAAGCCGCTGTTTTTTTCGAGGAAAAGCGCGGCCATGCGGCCGATCTTTTTTT
>Ga0187771_10002831_pt1 | contig 12026 bp, 11 predicted proteins | sample 0116_SJ02_MP15_1_FD_133139 | JGI IMG/M metagenome (GOLD analysis project Ga0187771, IMG submission 133139) | Tropical peat soil microbial communities from peatlands in Department of Meta, Colombia - 0116_SJ02_MP15_10_MG | ecosystem: Environmental > Terrestrial > Soil > Wetlands > Peat | place... | reverse complement strand
GAAGGAGGGCACAGGCATCGGCCGACCCCAGATTGAGGGGGCAGCGATGGGAGAGACGGCTGAGAACCTGTCCGTGTTTGTTGCGTCTTGGCGGCCGCTATCTCTTATCCCCCCGCGCGATCACAGGCGCCCCCGGCAGGACTCGAACCTGCGACACGCGGTTTAGGAAACCGCTGCTCTATCCCCTGAGCTACGGGGGCGACGTCTCCGTTGATACGCCTGGTCCACGATTCTTATCGCTCGCGCCGGCCGCCCGTTCGACATCCCGATTGTCGCGGGCTGCCAAGAGCCGGGTCACAGCGGCGATCGGTGATCTCCGCCAGGAACGTGTTTCCGAACGTCATCGAGCGAAGCCGTGGTCGAGCGTGCACAATGGCGGGATCGACCGGCGTCGGATTCGATGCGGGACACGCGCGCCCGACGCCACCTGTGAGAAAGGTGGAACAGATGAAGGACTTCAAGGCGTTCCTTCTTCGGGGCAACGTCGTCGACCTCGCGATCGCGGTCGTCATCGGCATCGCGTTCGGAGCGGTCATCACGGCATTCGTTCGGGACCTGATCACGCCGCTGATCGCAATACCCGGGAAGACGAACTTCGCGTCGCTCCATTTCACCGTGAACAAGAGCACCTTCTTTTACGGTGACTTCGTCAACTACGTCGTCGCCTTCGTCATTCTCGCGGCCGTGATTTTCTTTCTGGTGGTCAGGCCACTCAACGCAGTTATGGCGCGCCGCCAAGCCGGCATCGCTCCGACGACGAAGACCTGCGAGCACTGTGCCAGCACGATCCCTGTAGCCGCGCACGTCTGCGCGTTCTGTTCTCGCGACGTTTCCTCTTAACGGGGCAATCCCAGATCATCTCGTCCAACGAAGGCCACCTTCTAGCGCGCTGACGAGGCCCGACCTTCTCTGATGGACGTCCTAGCGGGCGCGGTGTCGCGTCCGCGCGCGCGAGCGGACGAGAAACTGTTGCGGCTTCATGTTCCTCAAGTCTCCAAGACAAGTTGAGAACGGCTCGCTCTTGCCCGTCGTCTCATCCGACCCTGCGGATCCAGAACGCGATGGGCGGCGCAAACGAGGTCCACCTATTCGGTAGACGGTTTTGCCTGGGAGATGACGGTTTTCGATGAGTCGATGACGATCTTCGCGGACTTAGCTGCTGTCGCTACCCGGCGGGCCGGCCGACCCGCCGCAAGTAGCGGATTGATGTTGCCGTTTGCCGCGTTGGCCGCGCCCCCCAGGTGGCCGACCGCGTAGCTGTCCTCGATCGAGGCCAGGATGCCAGCGGTGTCCACCGGGGTCGTGTCTTTTCGCGGGGAGGCCTTCAAAGCGTTGGAGACCACGATCGTCGGGATGTGTCCCCCGTCGGTGCCGTTGAACCCGGAGTCTTCGGTGTCGGACTCGTCCCATTCGATGATGATCTCGCCGCCGGATTTGTACCAGGCGGTGGATTGCACCTTGGGAACAAGCCTCGCCAAGAAGGCGTCTCCTTCTTGCACGGTGCCATCGTGCTCGTCGTCGATGAGGTTGGGCGTATACCAAACAAAATCCGGGGGGCGAGAAGAGTTGAGGTCACGCACGAGCGAAGTTGAGTCGGCGATGGGCATCTTCGTGGAGGGGAAGTACGCCCAGGGAAAGTGTCGGACGGCATACTCACCTGAGTCGCGGGAGGGGTCGGGCGGGAGGTCCTCGGCATAGGCCTTCTCGCTGAACCCGGCCGCCGCCAACTGGTCGGCCAGGGTGGCGACCCTGGGAAAGGAGTGCGCTGACGGGGCGTCGTCATCGGTCACTCCTTGACTGGAGCCGGAGACCAAGACCAGGTAGTTGGGAAGCGACGGGTGGCCGAACGCGAAGCTCTGCGTGGCCAGGCCGTAGTGCTGCGCGAGCGCATTCGTGTAGGGCTGGTCCGCCTGCCCGATCACCTCGGAGTAGTTCTTGTTCTCCATCATGATGACCATGATGTGGGACGCGGAGCGGTGCCTCTCGGCCGTCGGACTGGGCAAGGTTGTGCGTGCAGCGCGGGATGAACCGCCGATGCTGTCGGGTGACAAGGGATTTCTCGTGGGAGCTGGTTCACTGCCACCGGAGAGAACAGCGATCGTCAGGAATGCGGCGCCGAAGCCGCGCCAGACCATCCCCATATCCAGAAGCTAGCGACTCCTTGGGGTCGATTTCTCGTCACGGCACCCAGCTGGTGAGTGGGCTGACCGTGATGCTCGCGCTCACCGAGAAGGTCGAATTCTGTACGCAGATCGGGTTCACGCGGCGCGAGCGTGACCTCGCCGACGCACCCGGGGCGCGACGTGGTGATCGTGCGGGACCGACGCTGGAGCGGGAATGGCTCGAGAGAAGGTCGGCGGCGCTCAGCTGGTCGCCCTGCCCGGCGCGATTCAGCGCGACTTGGCTTTGTCCGCGACGATGCAAACGGCCTCGCAAGCGAGTGAGATCGTGTTCCCGCGGGCGCTGGCCGCGTCCGCGAGTCGATCGAGAAACAGCTCCCGTCTCTTTTCCGGGAGGATCGCGACGCCGCTGTGGGTTCTCACGAGATCCAAGAACTCCTCAGGACGGAGCTCCCAAGCCCACGGGAAGCGCTTCACGGAGCATGAGGCGAATCTGCCGCAATTCTCGATCGAGGCGACGTGATCCGCAGTCTGGGACTCGTGGCGCCGGGTGTTGTGCCGACCGATCCCGCTTCCTTCCAGATCGGGCGCGAAGGTCTCGTAGGCTGCCTCGACGGCGGCACCGAGTGCTTCATCGCTGGTGTACTCGTAGTTCCAGAACGCGGCGAGCCGGCCGTTCGACGTGAGTACGTCTGCCGCTCTCGCCGGGCCGACGTTCGGATCGACCCAGTGCCAGGCCTGTCCGCTCACCACGAGATCAAAGCTCCGTCCGGCCGCGTCCCACTTTTCGAACGACGCGACCTCGACGGGGATGCCGCGGTCCTGCGCGATCGCCGCCATCCGTTGGTCGATCTCGATCCCCAGCACCTCACAGTCCCGCGCGGCGAACAGCACTGCCGCCTTGCCGGTGCCGCATCCGACGTCGAGAACGCGGCGGCCCCCTGTGGGACAGACCCAGTCGACGAGCTCACTCGGATAGGTCGGACGTGAACGGTCATACTGCTCGGCATACTCGCCGAAAGCTTCGGCTCGCCTTCGTTCCTCGTGAAGCACTCGTCCATTGTTACCGGTCTCCGTCCTCCGTCGGCCGAACGTCAGCTCTCCGGCACCCGTTGGCGTATGTCGAGCTTCGGGCTTCTCGCCGGCTCCCGGTTTCCGGCGGGACGGGCGTATCCTCGGGCCAATGGGCAAGAGCGCGCCTCCGCTGCAGACGGACTGTCACCTGGGCGGTGACTGGTGCCTGGCCAAAGACGGTCGGCGTTTCGAGGTCACCGACCCCGCGACCGGTAGGCCGATCGAGACGGTCGCCGACGCCTCGCCAGTCGACGGGCTCGCCGCCGTCGCCGCGGCGCACAATGCCTTCGAGGCGTGGTCGCAGGTGGCGCCGCGCCAACGCGGGGAGGTCCTGCGGCGGGCGTTCGCGCTCATGACCGAGCGCGCCGAGGAGCTGGCGCGCCTCGTGGTCGCGGAGAACGGCAAGGCGCTCGCCGACGCGCGCGGCGAGGTGGCGTACGCCGCGGAATTCTTCCGTTGGTACTCCGAGGAGGCGGTGCGCAACAGCGGCGAGTTCGTCAGGGCACCCGTCGGCACGAACCGGATCCTCGTGTTGCGTCAGCCGATCGGTGTCGCCCTCCTCGTCACGCCGTGGAACTTCCCCGCGGCGATGCTGACCCGCAAGATCGGCCCGGCACTCGCCGCGGGGTGCACCGTCGTCTGCAAGCCGGCTCGGGAAACCCCGCTGACCGCGCTGGCGATTTCCGGGATACTGGACGAAGCGGGAGTCCCCCCGGGCGTGGTGAACGTCGTGCCGAGTTCGCGACCCGGACCGCTCATCGATGCCGTCCTGGCCGATGCGCGGGTCCGCAAGCTCTCCTTCACCGGTTCGACCGAGGTCGGCCGGATGCTCCTTGCCAAGGCGTCGGAGCGGGTCGTCAACTGTTCGATGGAGCTCGGCGGGAACGCGCCATTCATCGTCTTCGCTGACGCCGATCTCGACGCCGCCGTCGCGGGCGCGATGGTCGCCAAGATGCGCAACGGCGGCGAGGCCTGTACCGCGGCGAACCGCTTCTATGTCGAGGAGACCGTCGCCGCCGAGTTCTTGGCGCGGTTCGCTACCTCGATGGCCGCGATCCGCATGGGCAACGGCCTCGACGAAGGGGTCGGGCTCGGCCCGCTCGTCAACGCCGAGTCGCGCGACAAGGTCGCCCGTCTCGTTGCGGGGGCGCTCGACGCTGGGGCACGGGCGTTGGTCGGCGGATCCGTTCCGGACGGCCCGGGGTATTTCTACCCGGCGACCATTCTCGACCGGGTCGCTCCGGGGTCGTCGATCCTGAAAGAGGAGATCTTCGGTCCGGTCGCGCCGATCGTCACGTTCGGATCGGAGTCCGAGGCGGTCGAGTGGGCGAACGACTCGATTCTCGGCCTCGTTTCCTACGTCTACACGGGCGATCTGGCACGCGGCCTGCGGGTCGCCGAGGCGTTGGAGACCGGCATGGTGGGCCTCAACCGCGGGCTGGTCTCAGATCCTGCCGCTCCTTTCGGCGGCGTGAAGCAGTCCGGGCTCGGCCGGGAGGGTGGTCACGAGGGGATGAAGGAGTATCTCGAAACGAAGTACGTCGCTTTTTCGTGGTGACCCGAGCATGCGACAGAGGCCCTACCGACTGCGTGTCGCGTCGCACGGACTGGCTGAACCGGTAGCAGGTTGACCGACCGAATCGACCTCGACTGTCTTGGACGCGCCCAACTTGCGGCCCGACGCGGTGAGAAGTGGGCGCTCGTTCCGGCGGGGACGATCCCTCTGTGGGTCGCCGACATGGACTTCCCGGTCGCGCCCCCGATCCGTCGCGTCCTCGAGGAGGCGATTGCAACCGGCGACCTCGGCTATCCGATGTCCTCGCTCGAGCAGACTCTCGCGTCAACGTTCGCCACTTGGACCAAGTCCCGCCACGGACTCGACGTCGATCCGGTCTCCGTGGTCGTCACGACGGACGTCGTCCAAGCGATCTACTTCGCGATCGATTCGCTGAGCGAACCCGGTGACGGCGTTCTCACGCTCATGCCCGCTTATCCGCCGTACTTCCTCGCGCTCGAGGAGAAATCGCGCCGAATGGTCGCCCACGAGCTCGCGGTCCGCGACGGTGCCTACCGGTTCGACGCCGAAGAACTGCGGCAAATCGTCGCCCGTGAGCGGCCGCGTCTCCTGCTGCTCTGCAACCCGCAGAATCCGACGGGCAGGGTGTTCAGCCGCGCGGAGCTCCTCGACCTCGCGTCGATCGCGGTCGAGGCCGACCTGGTGGTCATCGCCGACGAGATCCACTGCGATCTCGTCTACCCCGGATCAACACACATCCCCATCGCTTCGCTCGGCGACGAGATCGCCCGGCGCACGATCACTTTGTCCTCGGCGAGCAAGACCTTCAACCTTGCCGGTCTGCGCTGCGCCGTCGCGGCGTGCGGATCTGAGTACCTCGCGGCCCGGTTGCGCGCGATCCCGAAGCGACAGCGCGGCCGAGCAAATAACCTCGGCATCCTTGCCGCGATCACCGCTTGGCAGGAGGGGAGACCCTGGCTCGATGCCGTCATCGCTCATCTCGCCGCCAACCGTGATCGGGTGACGGACGAGCTCGCCCAATTCGGCCAGGTGACGTGCATCCCGCCGGAGGCGACCTACCTCGCCTGGCTCGACATGCGCCGGACGGGCCTTGGGGACGACCCGGCCCAGGAGCTCTCCCGAAGAGCGCACGTGAAGCTGATGTCAGGTCCAGAATTCGGGCCAGCCGGTCGGGGACACGCCCGTCTCAACTTCGCGACGACGACCGCCGTGCTCGGCGAGGCGCTCGAGCGGATCGCGCGATTCCTCTCCGCGCTCCCCTGAGCGATCGGGACCTCCGGCGCCCCTACGGAGCCAGCTCGGTCGCGTCCTCGGGGAGGAGGGAGACGAGGTTCGACAGGCGCGCGTCGTTCGAGAAGACCTCGATGATCGGCACCGACAGGCCGAGCCGGCGTTGCAGGCGTTCGGCGGGAAGCTCCTGATCCCAGAGCAGCAACGTGACGACGACGCCGGCCTCGCCCGCTCGGGCGGTCCGCCCGGAGCGGTGGAGGTAGGCCTTCTGGTCCTCGGGCGGGTCGAAGTGGACGACGACGTCGACGCCTTCGATGTCGAGACCGCGGGCGGCGACATCGGTCGCGACGAGCGCCTGGAGCCTGCCCCGCGCGAAGTCGACAAGGGCGTGTTCGCGTGCTTGCTGGCGCAGGTCCCCGTGGATCGCCGCGGCACGCACGCCTTCCCTGTGGAGAGCCGAGGTGAGGCGATCCGCGCCCCGCTTGGTGCGGACGAAGACGAGGGTCTTGCCCGCGCCGCGCGCGATCGCCCCGACGACTTTCGCCTTGTCGAGCTGGTGGACCTTGAAGAAATGGTGCTCCATCTCCTCCACGGTGACCTGGTCAGAGCGGGTCTCGTGAAAAACCGGGTCGGCGAGATGGCGCCTCACGAGACGGTCGACTGTCGAATCGAGCGTCGCCGAGAAAAGGAGCGTCTGGTGAGGCCCCGTGATGCGGCGGAGCAGCCACTCGACTTGCGGCATGAACCCCATGTCCGCCATGCGGTCGGCTTCGTCGACGACGAGTGTCGAGATCTCCGACAACACGATCGCGCGACGGTCGACGAGATCGATCAGCCTTCCCGGCGTTGCCACGACGACGTCGAGCCCCTGGTTCACGAGTCGGACCTGCCTGTCGAGGTCGGCGCCCCCGTAGACAGCGCCGACGCGTCTGTCGATTGTGGCGCCGAAATGGGCGAGGACCTCGGTGACCTGGAGCGCGAGCTCCCGCGTCGGTTCGAGGACGAGCGACGCGGGGTGGCGGGACGCGGTGACCGGCGTGGCCATCAGCAACGGGAGCCCGAAGGCGAGCGTCTTGCCGCTGCCTGTCTTGGCCTTGCCGCAGACGTCGCGGCCGGCGATGGCGTCGGGGATCGTTAGCGTCTGAACCTCGAAGGGTTCCTCGATCCCGTCGGCCGTGAGGGCTGCGACGAGCCTCGCGTCGACACCGAGTTCGGCGAAGGTCGGCGTCGCAGTCATGGCAACGAGTCTTTCACCGACAAGCGGCCGTTCCTTCGACCGTCGAGATCAAAGGCCGCCGCGGAAATGGCGTCTGTGTATCCTTCGAAATCGGCCAACAAGACGAGGAGGGGTTGTGGCAGAGCTCATTGCGGGCGATAAGGCTCCCGCGTTCAGCCTTCTGGACCAGGACAACGAGACCGTGTCGCTGTCGGACTTCGCCGGTCGGAAGGTCGTCGTCTACTTCTATCCCGCCGACGACACCCCGGGATGCACGAAGGAAGCCTGCCAGTTCAACGACCTCCTCGCCGACTTCGCCGCGTTCGGGGTCGACGTGGTCGGCATCTCCCCCGACGGGGACGAATCGCACCGCCGCTTCCGGGCGAAGTACGAGCTCGGTCTGCGGCTCGCCTCGGATCCATCACACGCGACGATGAAACGCTACGGGGCGTGGGGCGAGAAGACCCTCTATGGCCGGGTGAGCGTCGGCGTCATCCGCTCGACATTCCTCATCGACGAAGAAGGACGTGTGGAGAGAATCTGGCGTCACGTGCAAGCCGACGGGCACGCGGCGAAGGTGCTCGCCGCGCTCGAGAGCTGACGACCCCTCGTGCCCCCCGAGAAAGCGCAGTGGGCCGAGCTCTTCACCGAGGTCGTCACCTCCGGGCTGTGCACGGGTTGCGCCTCCTGCGTCGTGGCCTGCCCCTATGACGTCCTCGGCTACGACGCCTCCGAGGGGCGCTACCGGCCGTTCCACGTCGCCGACTTCGGCGGCCCGGAGAACTGCACGCACGGCGAGCGGGGCTGCACGCTGTGCACCCGAGCCTGTCCGCGTTTTCGCGCCTGGGAGCCGGAGATCGATTCTTTCCTGTTCGGGCGGACCCGCGCGGCCGACGAGGTCTTCGGGATCGCCGCCGAGACGCTGCTCACGCGGACGACGGACCCGGAGATCAGCGCAGCAGGCCAGGACGGAGGTTTCGTCTCGGCCGTCGTGATCTGGGCGCTCGAGCACGACATCGTCGACGCCGCGCTCGTCTCCTATCGCGAGGGCGACGGCAGCTCCTGGCGGGCAGTTCCCGGGGTCGCGCGGAACCGCGTCGACGTGTTGCGGGCCGCGGGCTCGCGCTACACGTACTCGGCGAACCCGCTCGCCTACCCCGACGCGATCGCCCAGGGCGCCGAGCGGGTCGCGCTCGTCGGCATGAGCTGCCAGGCCTCCGCCCCGCCGGTGTTGGGGGCGCGCAAGGCCGGCAAGGTCGCCCGCCGCTTCGCGCTCACAGTCGGGCTGCTCTGTTCGAAGACCTTCGATGACGCGATCTTCCCCGAGCTGTTCGAGGCGCGTTACGGGTTGCGCCGAGAGGACATCGTGAAGATGAACATCAAGGGCGTGTTCCAGGTCTGGACCCGGGACGGCGCCTGCCATGAGATCCCCCTCAAGGAGGCGCACGCCTGGACGCGAGAGGGTTGCGAGCGGTGTCCGGACTTTGCGGCACAACACGCCGACATCTCCGCCGGCGGGATCGGCGTCGACAATGACTGGACGCTCACGATCGTGCGGACCGAGCGTGGTGCCGAGATCGTCGACGCGATGCGCGTCGCCGGTGCGATCGAGGTTCGTCCGGCCGCCGATGACGCGACCGTCCTGCGGCTCCTCGCCCGACTCTCCCGGGTGAGCAGGAGACGTTGGCCCGACGCCGCCGACGCCGCGCCCCGGCACGTCCCCGTCGCCTCCGGCTGAGGACGACCCCGGCGGTGCCTCGATGGGAGCGCGTCCGGGCCTTCTACCCCGGTCACTCGCCGTTGGGCGATCACGTCGGTTGCGTTCCGACCCCCCGGCGAGGGAGCAGGACCTCGCGCGCCCTCGGGGCCCGCGCCGAGAGTCGAGATCGCGGACTCGACGGGGCCGTCGTGGCGGAGAAACCGAGACCCATAGCCACCAGCAGTGCGGTGCAGAGACATACCCGACCGACGGTCTCTCACCTCTCGCTCCCCTGGCGCAGATGGGCGTCGACGGTTTCGGCCGAGGAGCGATAGCAGATCGCGCCACCCGGCTCCAGATCGGGGACGTGCCAGTGGCTGAGGTCGCAGATTCGGGCACGCCTCGAACAGACGTCCTCGTCCGAGAGCGTGCCGGCAAGCTGGGCGACCTTGCAGGGGAAACCGGTCGGCGAGGTCGCGGCTCGGGGCGCACCTGGTCGTTCCGCGCCCAACGTGGCGAGGAGTTGACTGCGGCGCGGCTCGGCGGGATTCGAGTCCCGCCTCCAGGCGAACAGCGATCTGACCTGGACGCCGTCCGTCCCGGCGGCACACGCCGCGGAAGCCCGCTCGGGTCGCGAGGAGCCGCCGGCGAGCCGGAACGGCAACCCGAGCGCCCCGGACTCCGCCGCATCGGTTGCGTCCCGCGGGCCGCAGACGGACTCTCCACTGGCGGCCAGCCGTCGTGGCCCCCGAGGCGGCGCGTCGCGTTCTCCAGCGATCCCCCTGGACCACGACCTGGGCATCGGCCTTTCGGGCTGGTGCCTCGCCGGCGCCCGGGATGGTCCTCGGGAGCGTCATCGGTGTGACCTGTTCGAGGCCACGATCAGCCGACCGCCGCGGGCGTCCCGGCCGGCTGGTACGGGCATCCGGGGTCCTCGGCGAGCGGGTCGCCGCTCGCCGCGAAGGCGCGGGCGCGTGACCCGCCACACGGCACGCGGTACTCGCAGCGCCCGCAGCGCCCGTGCAGCTGATCCGGGTCCCGCAGTGATCGGAACAACTCCGAGTCGGAGTAGATCTCTGGCAGCGGTCGTTCCCGCACGTTGCCGGCTACGAGCGGGAGGAACCCGCTCGGCTGGACCTTTCCGCGAGCCGAGATGAAAACGACGCCACGCCCGTCACCGACGACGAGCGGCGCGCGACGGCGGCCTCCTCCCGGACCGGCGGGGCGGTGCGCCGACTCGGAACCCGGCAAGACGAGCCCGAGAGTCCCGAGGCGATCGTGGAGCTCGGCGTACAGGGACCCTTGGGAGACCGGTTGGCGCGGCGCGTCGGTGCCGTGTCTGAGGACGATCCTGCGGTACTGGGGCGCCTCGGTAGTTTTCAGGGGGATAACCGTCGCGGCCTCGTAGAGGAACTCGAGGGCGTCTTCCATGCCCTCCGCCGAGAGCGTCTGGAGCGCGCTTCCCCGCCCCATCGGCACGAGGAAGAAGACGCTCCAGAGGCTGACGCCGAGCCGGCGCGCGAGGCTGAGGATCTCGGGCAGCTCGTGAACCGTCGCGGCGGTGACGGTCGTGTTGAGCTGCAAGCGCAACCCGGCCTGTCGGGCCGCGACGCAGGCGGCGACTGTCCAGTTGAACGAGCCTTGCGTCAGCCGGAAACGGTCGTGGGTCTCGGCGCTCGCCCCGTCGATCGAGAGCGACACTGTCGCGACACCAGCTTGGCGGAGCTCCCGGAAGAGGGCGCGTGCCGCGCGCGGCGTACCGGCCGGGGCGACGGACACCGCGAGCTGAGAACCCACGCCGTGCCGGACGAGCTCCAGCAGGTCGGGGCGCATCAGCGGGTCGCCACCGGTGAATACGACAATGGGCCGCGGCGACCCGAGGGCGCCAAGATCATCGAGCACCGCGGCGACCTCGTCGGTCGTCAGCTCGTCGGGGTCGCGTTCTCGCTTCGCCTCGGCGCGGCAGTGGCGGCAGGCGAGTTCACACGCCCGCGTCAGCTCGAACAGCACGAGGAAAGGTCGGCGGCTCAAGTCATAGCGCAGGTGTCTCAGACCGGAGCGCGCCCCAGCGCCGTCTCCCGCGCGCTCCTGCGGGCTGTCGGTCGTCTCGCCCATCGCGGGCCGCTCCCTCCTGCGTTGGCTCGGCGTGTCGCGACGGTCACCGAATCTCGCCGCGTCCACTATAGGGAGAATCACCTGGATGATCGAAAGGCGTGTCGTCGCTCGATCTGGCTTCGCGGCTCCTGTGGGCGGGGCGCTTCAGAGGGACGCCGGGCTAGCTTGGCTGCGGTGGTAAAGAGTGCCGAAAGGGACAAGACGACGTATCTGTTGTTCGTCCGGCACGGGGCGACGGCGTCCACGGGAAAGGTCTTGCCCGGCCGCGCCCCGGGTCTGCACCTGACGCCGGGTGGGCTCGCCGAGGCGGGCGAGGTTGGCGGGCGGCTCGGCGCGCTCGGTCGAGTTCGGGCGCTGTACTCCTCGCCGATGGAGCGGGCCGTCGAGACCGCCGAAAAAATCGCGCAGAGCCTCGGCCTTCCGGTCGAGATCGAGTCCGGATTGATCGAGTGCGACTTTGGCGACTGGACCGGGATGGCGCTGCGCGCCGCGAGCAACAAGAGAGAATGGCAGCTCCTGCTGCAGTGTCCAACGGGATTTCGGTTCCCGGCAGGCGAGTCCTTCCCGGAGCTGCAAGCGCGAGTTCTCGCGGCGGTCGAGCGGCTGACCACCCGCCACCGGGGCGAGGTCGTCGTCGCAGTCAGCCATGCGGATCCGATCAAGGTCGCGCTCGCCAGCGCGCTCGGCGCACCGCTCGACCTTTACCAACGGATGGTCGTGCATCCGTGTTCGACGAGCGTCGTCGCCTACGGCGCCGGGCCGCCCCGCGTCCTCGCCGTGAACACCTTCTCCGACCCGGCGCGTGTCGGTGTGCCGACGTCCGAGGACAAGCGGAACAGACTCTGCCGGGAGCACTGAAGGTGGTCGGGGTTCAACCGGGAGGGCGAGGCGCCGTCAGTGGGGCGCGAATAGCCAAGGCGAGGCCGGCATGAGCGGATACTTCGAGCTCCGAGAGCCGACGCGCATCACCGTCGGCGCCATCGGGCCGGTCGGCGGGCGGGTCTTCGTTCTCCAGGCCCGTGAAGGGGCCCGGCT
>Ga0187771_10002830_pt1 | contig 12027 bp, 11 predicted proteins | sample 0116_SJ02_MP15_1_FD_133139 | JGI IMG/M metagenome (GOLD analysis project Ga0187771, IMG submission 133139) | Tropical peat soil microbial communities from peatlands in Department of Meta, Colombia - 0116_SJ02_MP15_10_MG | ecosystem: Environmental > Terrestrial > Soil > Wetlands > Peat | place... | reverse complement strand
GCGTCGTTTCGGTCGAGGTGATGACGGCGGAGTCGGACTCGCTGTTCGGCCTCGTGATCGGAGGCACGGAAGCGCTGGGCGCGGGTGGCGAGAGCGACGAGCTCCTCGACCCGTCCAACAACCGCCCCCTCGCGCGGGTCGCCGTGGGGACCGCTGACGATGCGGCCCGGGCGATGGAGGTCGCCCAGGCGGCGTTCGACAGCACCGACTGGGCGGGAGGCGACGGGGCTCGGCGGGCCAAGACGCTCGTCCGGCTCGGCCAGCTCCTCGAGCAACAGCAGGAGGAGTTTGCCCTGCTCGAGAGCCGCAACATGGGCAAGACGCTCCGCGAAGCCCGCGCCGACGTCGGGTATGTCGTGCGGACGATCGAGTACGTGAGCGGCCTCGCCGACAAGGTGCAGGGCGAGACGATTCCGGTGCCGGGGAGCCGGTTCAACTACACCGTGCGGGAGCCGCTCGGCGTCACGGTGCACATCGCCCCGTGGAACTACCCGCTGCTGCTCGCGATGCGGTCGGTCGTACCCGCGCTCGCCGCGGGGAACGCTGCGGTGCTCAAGCCCGCGAGCCTTACGCCGCTCACGGCGATCCGGTTCGCCCGCCTCGCCAAGGCGGCCGGCATCCCCGATGGGATCCTCAACGTCGTCGCTGGCCCCGGCGGTCGGATCGGGGAGGCGATGGTGAGGGACCCCCGGTGCCGTGCCGTCTCGTTCACCGGGAGCGGCGAGGTCGGCCGGCGCATCGCCGTCCTCGCCGCCGAGCGGCTGATCCCGACGACGCTGGAGCTCGGGGGGAAGAGCCCGGTGGTCGTGCTCCCCGACGCCGACCTCGAACGAGCTGCGCGGGGGATCGCGCTCGGGATCTTCGGCAACGCCGGCCAGATGTGCTGGGCCGGCTCGCGCCTGATCGTCCACGAAGCGGTCCGACAAACGGTCCTCGATCGCGTCCGCGCGATCGCCGAAGCGTTGCGCCTCGGCCCGGCGACGGAGGACGGCACGGAGATGGGACCCCTCGTTTCCCGGGAGCAGGAGCGTCGGGTCCTGGACTACGTCCGTGCCGCGCGGGAGGACGGTGGGACGGTCGTCACGGGCGGCAGCAAGCCGTCCGCGCCCCAGCTCGCCGCCGGGAACTTCGTCCAGCCCACGGTCGTCGCCGACCTTCCGCCGACGTCCCGGGCCGCGCGGGAGGAGATCTTCGGGCCGGTCCTCTCCACGTTCGCGTTCCGGGAGGTCGACGAGGCGGTCCACCTCGCGAACGCGACCCCCTACGGCCTCTTCGCTGCGGTGTGGACGCGGGACGTGGCCCTAGCCCACCACGTGGCTCGACGGCTCGACGCCGGCATGGTCGTCGTCAACGAGCCTCCGATCACCTTCCCGCAGACCCCTTTCGGGGGGTTCAAGGAGAGCGGGGTCGGTGCGGAGCAGGGGATCGGCGTCGTCGCGCGCTACACCCGGACCAAGAACGTCCTCGTCAACATCGCCGTCCCGAAAAAGAAGGCCTGACCGTCCCGCTCCAGGCGGGTCGGTTCGTACGAAACCCCAAAAGGGGCCGCCCGGGCTCCCGCAGAACGCATGGAGACGGCCGCCCCGAGCTCGGCGTGGGGGTCTTGCCGGTACTGCGGCACGGCGGTCGCTCCCGGCGCGACGGCCTGCGGCCTTTGCGGGGCCGACCGGCCGATCGCTGCGGGCGCGCTCGGGAGCGCCCCGGTCGCCGTACGGCGGCGGATACGGATCACGAACGGGCTCCGTGCGATGATCGTCCTCGTCGTCGTCGCCGGCCTCGCCTACGCGATCGGCGGCGCGGTCCTCGCCGGTCCGCCGAACGTCACGGACCCGCTCACGACGACCGGGACGTACACGGTCGCGCCCGGCTCCGTACCGTTCCTAACGGGCGACGTCACCGGAGGCGACTACGTCATCGGGAACTTCACGAGCGTCACCCCGTACGAAGCGATCGTGTCGATCACGGCCTACAACTCGACCCAGTGGAACGACCTGGTCCACAACGGCACCGGGACCCCGTCCTGGTCGACGCCCTCCGAGGGGAGCGGTCGGATCGTCTTCAGCGCGGAGTACACCGACAACTACACGTTCGTGCTGACGAACCCGTACCCGGCCGCGAGCCACATCACGATCACCGTCTACGTCGCGACGCAGTACGAGTCGAACGTCGGGGACGACGGCTTCGGTTAGGGCGGCGCCCCCTTCCGAAGGCCAGGCACGAACCCCTCACGCGCTCGACCGGCTCGAGCCACCGGCTCACGAGGAGGGATCTGCCCTCGCCTCGCCGCGACCCGTGGGGTTCGACCCTGGGAAGGCCCGTGGCGCAGCGCGCGGACGCGAGCCTTGATAGCATGCTGGTGGCGGGCCGTGGTGGGGGTGGAGGCGATGATGATCCCGAGGGCTTCGGCGGCCACCCCTAGTACCCCCTCGACGGGGCCGGAGGCGGCCCTTTCCGAACCTGACCGTCGCAGCGAGGGTCGGGGGCAGGGCCGATAGGCCCCCGGGCGCCAAGACCCCGCTCAGCTTACAAGTACGGTCGTCGACCTCGGTCCGGGTCATGTCGGGATCTCCCTCGAGGCTGCACCGGGACGCTGCTCGCAACATCGTGACCAAGTACCTCAAGGTCCGGCCGGGCGAGAACGCCGTCATCGAATCGTGGGACCACACGATGCCCATGGCCACGGCGATGGTCGATGAGATCCGCCGTGTGGGCGGCAGGACGCTCCACATCCAGGAGGACGAAGAGGCGTGGTGGCGCGCGATCGACCGGGGGCAGAGCAAGCTCCTCGGGAGGGCGAGCGCCCCCGAGTGGGCTGCCCTGAGCGCGACGGATGTGTACGTGCACTTCTGGGGCCCCGGCGACACCGACCGCATCGCGAGGATCCCCGAAAGGACCTTCGACGAGGCCCTGGCGTGGTTCTCGCCCTGGTACGACGCCGCTAGGAGGTCGGGGCTCCGCGGCGCCCGGGTGGCCGTGGGTTTCGCGACGGAAGGGCGGGCGAGGCAGTGGGGCTTGGACCGCGCGCAGTGGGAGGAACGGATCCTCCGCGCGTGCCTCCCCGACCCGGTGGAGACGGCGAGGAGCGCGGCCCGGCTCTGCCGGGCGCTCTCGCGCGGAAGGAAGGTGCGGATCACCCATGCCAACGGGACCGACCTTGAGGTCGGCTTGGCCGGGGCCGCTCCTCGGTTGCATGACGGGACGCCCCACCCCCGGGACAAGAGGTACGGCCCGAGCGACATGCTCGCGCAGGTCCCTGCCGGTCGGGTCGACGTGGCCCTCGACTCGAGGACCGCTGAAGGGAGCATCCACGCGAACCGCCGAACCAATATCTGGTGGCATTGGGACGCCGGGGGCACGCTCGAATTCTCGGACGGCAAGCTTACCTCGTACTCGTTCGAGGAAGGAGGGAAGGAGTTCGCCCGTCAGTACAAGAACGGCACTCCGGGCAAGGACCGCACCGGGGCCCTCACCTTCGGGCTCAACCCGGCCGCGAAGGATGTTCCCAACTTGGAGAGCGTCGAGCGCGGCTGCGTTTCCCTCGCGCTAGGACGCAACCAGCATCTCCAGGGGACCAACGGATCGACCTTCATGAGTTGGGTATCGCTCGCCGGCTCCGAGATCGCGATCGACGGGACCCCGGTCATCCGCGCGGGCAGGCTCCTCTAGGGCAGGCTCACGGGCGGCGCCGGGGACCTGAATCGGCCCTCCCCGAGATCCTGCGCAGCGTCGGCCGGCTACGCGCCGGGCCTCCTACGACGCTCCCCGCCCGTTCATGTTCGATGCGGGACGGCCTCGCCCCGTCCGGGTCCGGCCCCCGACAGCGTTGGAGTCGCGAATAGGAATAGGGGTGGTGATGAGGGGACCCCGTAGCTAGGGGAATCTCCCCGGGGCCGGGTGCGTCGTGGAGCGCAGGAACCGCGGACTCTCCTCGCGATGCCGCCCTAGGCGGGTCCGCCCGCCGACCCCTCCGTGGGCGCGGCGAGCGTCTCGGTCCGGCGCAACAGCCCGGGAGGGATCCGGTCGACGAGATAGACGGTCTTCCCCGCCCGCATGATCACGATCCCCTCATCCTGGGCCCGGCGCGCGTCGACCTCGAGGACGATCGGTTCCGGGGTCCGTACCTTCCCCGCGGCGACCGCGTCCTGAGCGGTCTTCGAAAGGTGGACCTTCCGCCGGTCGGACGGCCGGAGGCCGACCTCGAGGACGATCGCGGCCTCGTCGGCGGTCACCGGGTAGTAGAGGTGCTCGGGGATATCCTTGGTCGGGAGGTCGAGGTCGACCTCGAGGGTATGGCCGTAGGTCGCCCGGATCCGTTCGTCGCGCACCTCGTACCGGCCCTTCGCGTCGGTCTCTGCGATCGCGACCAGGTGCTGCGGCCGGAGCCAGCGATAGACCGGGTGGCGCTGGGCGATCGCCCGCGCGATCGCGCCGAGCTCGATCCAACCGTGGGCATCGACAGCGAGGCCGTAGCGGTCCGGGAAGTGCCGCAGGATGCCGGTCAGGATCCGGCCGAGGTGGTCGAGCTCACGGTCGTTCAGAACGAACCGCCCGCCTTGGCCGCAGACCGGGCATCCCTCGGCCCGGAAGTAGCCGTGCTGGGCGCACTCCTTCAGCATCGGACGGGCGGCATCGTCAGGCCTTGACCTTGTCCGCCTTCTTCTCGAAGTCCGCGAGCAGGTCGTCGTACAGGTCCGTGAGGTCCTTGAGCACGCGCTTGAGGACCTGCTGGGGCTTCTCGCCCCGGGTCCGGAGCTGGAGCGTGGGCCGGTCGAGGAACGGGTGGCCGAACAGGTAGCGCGCCTCGACGACCTTCTCTTCGCGCTGGAGCGCCTCGACCAGCGGGACGAGGAGCGTCTCCTCGCCCTTGGGCAGCTCGACCCGCACGAGATCGTGCTCCTTCTCGACGACGCGAATCTCCATCGGCGGCTCCGGGAACGGCCCCCACTTGGGCACCCCACTTAACGGTGGCGGCGCGGCCCGGGGAGGGCGCCCGGCCCGGCGCTCCGCCGGGCCTTTAACCTCCGGTCGGTGCGCCCCCGGACGTGACGCGGTGGCTCGTCGTCGGCGGCGGAGCCCGGGAGCACGCGATCGCCCTGACCCTCGTGCGTGCCCACGCCGAGGTCGTCGTCGTGAGCCCCAACGCCAACCCCGGCCTGGAGCGGCTCGCCCGCGCCTCGGCCCGCCTCCGTCCGGAGGAGGCCGAGAAGGTCGCCGAGTTCGCCGGGCGGGAGCGCGCCGACGCCGCCGTGATCGGTCCCGAGGCGCCGCTCGCGACCGGCCTCGCGGACACTCTTCGTCAGCGCGGCCTCCCTACCGTCGGGCCCGGACAGTCGGCCGCCCGTCTGGAATCGTCCAAGGCGTTCTGCCGAGAGCTGCTCGCCCGTCACGGGGTCGGTGCCCAGCCCCGCTTCGCGATTGTCGGGTCGGCTGAGGAGGTCGACCGCGAGGCGGCGTCGTTCCCAGGGCCGTTCGTCGTCAAGCCGAGCGGGCTCACCGCCGGAAAGGGCGTCTGGGTCCAGGGGGCCGACTTCCCCGGGCCGAAGGAGGGGGCGGCGTATGCGAAGACCCTCGTCGCCCAGGGCGGGAAGGTGCTCCTCGAGGAGAAGCTCGAAGGCGAGGAGTTCAGCCTGATGGCGTTCGTGACCGATAACGGCGTCTGGCCGATGCCGGCCGTCCAGGACTTCAAGCGGGCCCTCGAGGGCGACGAGGGGCCGAACACGGGAGGCATGGGGTCGTACTCGCAGCGGGACCATCTCCTGCCGTTCCTGCGGCCGGCCGACCGGGACCACGCGTTCCACATCCTCGAGTCGACCGTCGCCGCGTTGCGAGCGGAGGGGCTCCCGTACCGCGGGATCCTCTACGGGGGGTTCATGCTGACCGCCCAGGGACCCCGCCTCCTCGAGTTCAACGTTCGGTTCGGCGACCCGGAGGGGATCAACGTCCTGACCCTCTACGAGGAGGGCAACTTCTCCGACCTCCTCCTCGGCGTCGCCTCGGGCCGCGTCGACCCGAACCTCGTCCGCTTCCGTCGCCGATCGACCGTCGTGCGGTACCTCGTGCCGCCGGGGTACGGGAGCCATCCCGTCGCCGGCGGGCTGGTCGAGCTGGACGAGGGGAAGATCGAGGCCGAGGGAGTTCACGTCGTCTACGGGAGCGTCGACGCCGCCGGGCCCGCCGCGGTGCGCCTCGGCACGAGCCGGGGGGTCGCCCTGGTCGGAGAGGCGAGCGCGATCCACGAGGCCGCGGCCCGGGTCGAGAGCGCGCTCCGTCACGTCCGGGGTGACGTCTACGTCCGGCACGACATCGGGACGCAGGCCGACCTCGCCCGTCGTTGGGAGCACGTCCGCCAGCTGCTCGCGCCCGGCGCCGCCGCCTCGCCACTTCCGCTCAGCGTCGCGCCGCCGGACGCGGCCCCGTCGAGCTCGGGCCCTCCCGAGCAACTGACCGGTTGAGCCGTCCTCGACGAAGCGTAAAGAGGGCCTTCCCGCTGGAATCCGGACCGATGTTCTGCCCGAAGTGCAAGCGCCTGATGCGCCCGGACCGCGCCGCCCACGTCTGGCGCTGCCCCGGATGCGGGCACACGCTGCCGCTCGGTCGTGGGGTGGAGGTCGGACGTTCGACCCCGGAAGCACGCCATGTGGGCGTCGTCGAATCGAAGACCGTCACCCTCCCGAAGGCGGAGGAGACCTGCCCGAAGTGCGGGAACGGGTGGGCGTACTGGGTGCTGCGGCAGACCCGCGGCGCCGACGAGCCCGAGACGCGGATCTTCGAGTGCACGAAGTGCGGACATAAGTGGCGGGAGTACCAGTGAGCGTCGACGGGTTCGGGTCGGTCGCCCAGGTCTTCCTACCGGACGCGCTCGGGCACGGGGTCCGGCTGAGGGGCTGGGTCCTGCGGACCCGGTCGTCCGGGGGCATCCTGTTCGTCCTGCTGCGCGACCGGTCCGGCGTGGTCCAGGTGACGGGCCGCCGCGACGGCCTGGGGGACGCGGCGTTCGACGCCGCCGAGCACGTCCAGGTGGAGGGGGCCATCGAGGTCGAGGGGACGGTGGCCGAGGACCGACGGGCCCCCGGCGGGCGGGAGGTCCGGGCCACGACGGTCCGGGTCGTCCACGCGGGCGAGCCGTTCCCGATCTTCACGGACCAGACCGAGGAGTTCCGCCTCGACCACCGTCATCTCGTCGTCCGGTCCCAGGAGCATGTCGCGACGTTCCGGGTGAAGGCCGAGCTCCTGCGTGCCCTCCGCGAGTTCCTCGACCGTGAGGAGGTCCTCGAGATGACCCCCCCGATCCTCTCCGGCAACGCCGCCGAGGGCGGAGCCGAGGCGTTCCAGATCGACTACTTCGGGCGACCGGGTTACCTCTCCCAGACCGCGCAGCTCTACCTCGAGGCGCTCCTGTTCCCGAACGAAAGGGTCTACGGGCTCACCCCGTCGTTCCGCGCGGAGAAGTCGCGGACCCCGCGCCATCTGACCGAGTACCTCCACCTCGAGGTCGAGCTGGCCTGGTGCGACCTGACGGGCCTGCTCGACTTCGAGGAGCGCATGGTGGTCGCCGTCGCCCACGCCCTCGCCGAGCGACGGCCGGCCGAGCTGCGCGCGCTGGGGCGTCCCCCCGAGGAGCTCGCCCGTCTTGCCGCACCGTTCCCGCGGATCACCTACGCGGAGGCGATCGACCGGCTCGCCTCGCAGGGGTTCTCCGTCCGCTGGGGGAGCGACCTCGGGACCGCGGAGGAGCGGGCCTTGACCGTCGAGGAGCGCGTGCCGCTGTTCGTCACGCGGTTCCCCAAGGAACTGAAGGCGTTCTACATGCTCCGCTCGGCGGACGACAGCCGCACGGTCGAGGCGGCGGACCTCCTGGCCCCCGAGGGCTACGGCGAGATGATCGGCGGCTCCTGCCGCGAGACCGACCTCGCCCGGCTGACCGAGCGGCTGCAGGAGACCGGGGCGAACGTCGCCGAGTACGAGTGGTACCTTGACCTCCGCCGGCACGGCAGCGTCCAGCACGCCGGCTTCGGCCTGGGGATCGAGCGGATGCTCCGCTGGATCCTCCGGCGCGAGCACATCCGCGAGACAACGCCGTTCCCGCGGACCCCGTCGCGCCACACACCGTGACCGGCCGCGCCACGGGCCGGCGGGCGTCGGCGACTTTCAGCAAGGCTCAAGTGCGAGCGAGCGTGTTACCGGTTGCTCGCTCATCGGGGGCCCCAGCGTGGCAACGGAGCAAGGGTCGGACCGACGGGCCGAGCGTGCACCGCCGGTGCTAGAGAAGCCGTCCGAGAAGGCGTCGGAGCGATCGGCCGAGAAGGCGCCGGAGAAACCGGCGGAGCGGTCGTCGGAGAAGGCGACTGACAAACCGGCCGAAAGGTCCCCCGAGAAGGCTCCCGAGAAGCCGGCAGAGAAACCGGCCGCGCCGGAGCTCTCGGTCGAGCGGGTGACGCACCAGGACATCCCGGCGATCTGTACCCTCTACAAGCGTGTCTGGGAATCGGAGGCCGGTCTCCCGGCGGAACTGGTGAAGGCCTGGCAGCCGACCCCGCTCGAGTTCCCGAGCTGGATGGAAGGGGTGACGTACTTCGCGGCTCGGCGGGGAGGTCACCTGGTCGGGGTCGTCGGTTGTGAGTTCCGCCGGGGCACCTGCCGGCTCGTCCAGCTCGCCGTGGAACCGGATCGCCGCCGCCAGGCGGTCGGGACCGCCCTCGTGAACGCCGCCGTCGACTGGGCCCGGCGGTCCAACGCCGCGGCGGTCTGGGCGGACCCGCTCGCCCGCTTCCAGGCCGCCGGACTCCTGCTCCGAAAGCTCGGCTTCGCCGAGAGCGGTCTCCTCCACCGCCACGAGTGGGGCGAGGACGTCCGGTTCTTCGAACGGGTCCTCTAGGACGGGCGCAGGGCGCGGGTCGGTCCCGGCCTCGAGGAGAGCGCCTCCGTCGTCAGGCCGCGGGCCTCCTTGAGCGCGCGAAGCCGCCGGGCCCCGTCCTCGGGATGGCCCTGGACGACCGCCCGGGCCGCGACCGCGAGCTCACGGACGTCCGCGTCGCTCCGAACGCCCGTCGAGCGGTCGACCGCGAGCTGGTCGCCGATCCGGCCCACGTACTCTGCGAACGACTCGGAGATCCGACCCACGGCCCGTGAGCGGAGGAGGCGCAGCCGCTGTTTGAGGGAGACCAGATGGCCCGTCCGCAGTTCGCGCTCGAGCTCCCCGGCGACGTCCGCCGGCTCGCCTGGGTCCACCAGGCCGAGCGCCTCGAGGTCCCTCAGGAAGGCGAGGAGGCGTTCCAGCTCGCCTCGGGCCTGGTCGAGGTGCCGCTCCTTGAGGGCGACGACCCGGTCGACCTGCTGGAACGTCGCGAGCGCCTGCGCGACATCGCCGGACTTCGCGGCGTGGACCGCGTCCTCGACCTGGCTCCGCTCGAGCCGGCTGTCGACGGAGTACGCCTCGAGGCGTCCGATCCTCGCGCTCGTGCGCTCCTCCCAGCGATTGAACGCCTCGGAGATCCGCCGCTGGGCGAGGCGCTCGATCCCGCGAACGACCTCGGCCCAGGCCTCCGGCGTCCGGGAGTGGGCGGCCGCTTCCTCCGCCCAGACGGGCAACCGCGGTATGGCGACGCCGAGCGGCTCTGCGGCCTCCGACCACTGGGAGAGCCGCCCGAGGCGCCGGTTCAGCTCGGTCGTGAACGGGTTCTCCGGTGTCCGGCTCGCCGACCGCGCGGCCGCGGCCTCCCCGGCGGTGGCCGTCCTCCCGTCGGCGGCGGGCCCGTCGGAGGTGACGGGCGCCCCGCACGCCGGGCAGGCGCTCGAGCCGGCCTCCAGCGCCGCGCCGCAGGCTCGGCAGGTCAGCTCTCCCTTGGGCATCGCGGTCCTACGAGGAGGGGCGACCGGGCCTTAAGTCGGAGCCACCGAACGGTCGGCTCGGCCGCCGCCCCGCCGGCGTACGTCGGGGGATGCAGGGGGTGAGATTTGAACTCACGAACTCCTACGAGACCAGGACCTCAACCTGGCGCCTTTGACCAAGCTGGGCCACCCCTGCGCGACCCGCGCGCCGCGCCTACCGGGTCCGAGCGATAACCTTTGTGCGGACGCCCTCCGGCCCGACGCGCGGGACGGCGCCGGGCGCCGGTCGTCCCCGCGCCATCGACAAAGGCCATGTAGCTCGAGAAAGTGCGGCCGACCCATGGACGAGGACGCGCGCGGGCCGGTCGTCTTCATCGGCCTGAAGCCGACGATGACCTACGTCTTCCAGGTCGTGACCCAGCTGAACTCGGGCGCCGGCCCCGTCATCGTCAAGGCGCGGGGGAACGCGATCGGCAAGGCGGTGGACGTCGCCGAGGTGGTGCGTCACCGCTTCCTGGAGGGCCAGGTCGAGGTCGGGCCGATCTCGATCGAGACCGAGCGTCTCACGAACCGCGAGGGACGGGAGGCGAACGTGTCGTCGATCTCGATCCCGCTCACCCGGACCGGACCGCCGTTGCCGCCGCCGGGGCCGGAGCCGCCGGCGCCGTGAGCCGGCGGACGACCCAGGTTCCGGCCCAGAGGTCCCCGACCCGCTGGCGCTCGGCCGTCGCCGCCATCGCGGCGACCCCGACCGCCCCGGCCAACCCGACCCCGGCGGCGACCACGAGCCCGACGCTCACGATCGCGACCGCGTTAGCGGCGATGCCGAGGCCGGGCAGGTTCGCGCCCGGAGCGATCCCCCGCATCGCGATCGCGATGGCGATGGAGAGTCCCACAGAGTAGAGCGTCATCACCGGCAGCAGCGGGGCGTTCCGGACGAACGCGGCGACGCCGCCGACCGATCCGAGGGCGCGGTCGCGCACCTCGATCCCGAGGAGCTGTTTGCCGAGCGTGGCGCCGACCCAGAGCTCGGCGAGCGCGAAGTAGACGAGCGCGAGGGCGACGAAGCCGTAGATCGCCGCGTTGAACGCGGCCGAGCTGAGCAGCGCCACGAGCCCACCGGGGGTGGCGACCGCGATCGCCGCGAACACCGCCGAGCCGACCGCGCCGAGGAGAGCCGCGTCCACGGCGAACGCGGCGAGGCGCTGGGCGATCGAGGCGAACCGCGGCCGGCCGATCGCCTCGCCGAGCCTCACGAGCGCCCGGGCCGTCACGTAGGCGCGGGACGCCTCGCGGGGCTCCGTGGTGCCGGAGCGCGCGATGCTGTCGAGGTTCGCCTGGTCACTGACGACCCAGCCGGGGACCCCGAGCCCGTCCCAGGGACGGGACGGCTCGGGCAGCGGACGACCGAGGAGTCGCTGGGCCTGGAGGGCGGAGCTGCGCGCGGCCGACGCGGAAGCGGTGAGCGAGGCGCCGAGGGACCCCTCCACGCCCCGGGCGTACGCCTCCCGCAGCCGTGCGGTCGGGCGGGGCGGGGCCGGAGCGAGGGAGGCGCCGACGGGGGCGAGGCTACGACCGAGGAGCCGATAGGCCCCCCACGCTCCGAGGAGGCCCAGGAAGCCCGAGAGGTAGACGAGGTCGAGCACCCCCGCACCGCCGACCGCGTACAGCCCGCCGGGCCCGGAGCCGTAGAGCGGAGGTTGCCAGAGGATGTCCGCTCCGAGCACGACACCCCAGCTGGCCGCAAGGAACGCGACCGGGAGCGCGAACGCCTCTCGGCCCGGGAAGAGCTTCCCGGCGAGCAGCACCGCGACGATGCCGACCGAGACGGGAGGTAGGAGGAAGTAGGGGAACGCTTCCGAGATCCCGACGCCCGGGATCGCTTGGGCGCCGGCGAACGTCAGCACCAGGACCCCGCTGGTCAGAGCGAAGATCCCCCCGAGCGACCGTGCGTCCGGCTCAGGAGACCGGGCCGAGAGCCCCACGACCGACGCCGTGAACGCCGTCGCCACGATTACCACGAGAAGGAGCTCCGTCTCCCAGGCCGTCGCCCCTAGGCGGGCAGCGACCCCGGCGAGGTGCTCCGCGTCCGCCTCCAGCACGACCGCGAGGAGCAGGGTCGTCAATGCGATGAGGGGCACAAAGAGACGGACGGCCGACCGCCGCAGCGGCGGGGCGACGCGTCCCAGGGCGAGGACG
>Ga0187771_10002829_pt1 | contig 12028 bp, 9 predicted proteins | sample 0116_SJ02_MP15_1_FD_133139 | JGI IMG/M metagenome (GOLD analysis project Ga0187771, IMG submission 133139) | Tropical peat soil microbial communities from peatlands in Department of Meta, Colombia - 0116_SJ02_MP15_10_MG | ecosystem: Environmental > Terrestrial > Soil > Wetlands > Peat | place... | reverse complement strand
GACGTCCTCGAAGCCGGCAAAAATCTCTTCGGGAGCGCGCCGGGCGACATGCGCGATTACGTTGAGGCGGCCGCGATGACTCATGCCCATGACGAGCTCGATGGCACCGAGGCGGGAACCGGTGTCGAGCACCTCGTCGACGAGCGGCAGCAGTGCCGTGACGCCTTCCAGCGAGAACCGCTTCGAGCCGAGATATCGCTGCTGCATAACTTGCTCGAAAATATCGGCGCGGATCAGCAAGTCGAGGATGCGGCGGTGGTCTTCTTCCGTAACATCGAAACCCTGCGACGGCGATTCCATGCGGTTGTAGACCCAGCGACGGCGTTCGGGATCGGAGATGTGATTGATCTCGACGCCGATGGTCGACGAATAGATGGCGCGGGCTTCGCGCGCGTATTCGCTGTCGCCGGGCAGGTCGGGATGCGGGCGCGGGCGGAGAAAACCGAGAGGATCGAGGTCGCCTTCAAGGTATCCCCACTGGCGATAGGCGCTGAAAATGCGTTCGCGCTCGGGGTTGGAACCGTTGGCGGATTCGATTACAGCGCCGGGAGTTCTGGATTTCGTGGTCGCCATAAAGTGCGGGTACTAGCGTCGTGTTCCCGAGAAAACGTGACAAAGATGCTTTGAAAGGGTGCGGCTTCAGCCGCGCCGCGAGTCGTGGCAAATGCCTGGCCTTTAGGCCCTGAGGGAACAGGCCCGCAGCGGCGAAAGCCGACTTCCCAAGCACCCCGTACGGCACGCCTGAAGGCGTGCCCTTTCAAGGCTCATGACTGTAACTCAATTTGCGAAACAGGACACTAGGATAAAGGATGCGGGAGGCGGTCGTGAGGGTTCGGATGGGAATCTAGAGGCAGGTTCCTCGCTTGCCGTCGCATTCGCTCCGGCGGTGCTCGCAATGACAAGGGTGTTTCTAAGGCGGCGGTTGGGTATCTTCTGGGGGGATCTCGGACACTGCCGGTGGTTGTGATGGTCACGCTCTTTACATACGGTGGTAACAGGCGTAGATTTTTCGGTCCATCAGTTTGCTCCGTGACTTTCACGGTTGCTCCCCCTCCTGCGTGAGAGTCCACGGGGCAAGGGGTGGCTACGCCCGCTTATGACACACCCACTCGGAAAATACGCGGCCAAGAGTGCGCTGGCTGCGGCGCTGGCGGCTGGCGGGATCATGCTGGGCTGCTCCGGTCACGGGGCGCAGAGTCCGCAGGCGGGTGCGGGTGGGCCTCCCGCTATGCCAGTGAAGGTTGTGGAAGCGCGGGCGGTGGCGGTTAGGGATGCGATCGAATATGTGGCCACGCTGAGGTCGCGGGACTCGGCCGTGATCATGCCGCAGGTCGAGGGCCAGATCACGCAGATCTTTGTGCATTCGGGCGATAAGGTGCAGGCAGGCAACGCATTGATGGAGATCGATCCGCTAAAGCAGCAGGCGACGGTCAAGAGTCAGGAGAGCGCGCGGGCGGCGCAACAGGCGGCTCTGAGTCTGGCCAAGCAGCAGTATGACCGGGCGCAGGGGCTGTTCGCGGCGGGGGTAGTGAGCAAGCAGGACCTGGACCAGGCCAAGGCCACCATGGATGCGGCGCAGGCGCAGATGGACGCGCTCGATGCGCAGGTGCGGGAGCAGGAAGTACAGCTTCACTATTACAAGGTAGTTGCGCCACGCAGCGGAATCGTGGGCGACGTCCCGGTGCGCGTGGGTGATCGCGTGACCACGGCGACGCAACTCACAACGGTGGATCAGCCGGGGAGCCTAGAAGCATATGTGTACGTGCCGATCGAACACTCGGCCCAGCTCAAGATGAATTTGCCGGTGCAGGTACTCGACAGCGAGGGCAAGGTGGTGGCCGAGACGCGCGTCAGCTTTGTTTCTCCCCAGGTGGACAACACCACGCAGACGGTGCTGGTGAAGGCGCGCATCGCCAATGGCAACGACGCGCTGCGGCAACTGCAGTTCGTGCGGGCGCGGGTGGTGTTTGGCACACATCAGAGTCCGCTGGTTCCGGTCCTGGCGGTGACGCGGCTGGCAGGCCAGTACTTTGCCTTTGTAGCCGAGCCGCAAGGCGGCGCCTTCGCGGCGCGGCAGAAACCGCTGAAGATCGGGCAGACCGTGGGCAACGATTACGAAGTGCTGGACGGAATCAAGCCCGGCGACAAGGTGATTGTGTCAGGAACGCAGTTTCTGCTGGATGGAGCGCCGGTGGTTCCGCAGAGCTAGCGGTGAGCAGTGAGCAATGAGCACTGAGCAGCATTGTTTGCTCACGGCTCATCGCTCACTGCTCATGATTTCCAATCAGAGCAACTGTCCCTCGCTTGCGGCTGAAGCCGCTACAGGGCATGGCGTTCTCGCATGTTCGTTGACTTCTTCATTCGTCGTCCGGTGTTCGCCACGGTTTGCGCCCTGATGATCATTTTGGCGGGCGCGGCCGTGCTGCCCACGCTGCCGGTGTCGCAGTTCCCGAATCTGGCCCCGCCGCAGGTAGGCGTCAACAGCTTCTATATCGGAGCGAGCGCGCAGACCGTGGAAAGCGCGGTCACTATTCCTCTGGAACAGCAGATCAACGGGGCCGAGGGAATGAAGTACATAACCTCGACCAGCGGCAATGACGGGTCGAGCAGCATTACGGTCACCTTCGATCTGACGCGCGATCCGGACCTGGCCACGGTGGACATCCAGAATCGGGTGAACACCGCGCAGGGGCGGCTTCCGGGCGCGGTGAAAGCCATAGGCATCACCACGCAGAAGAGTTCGGAGAATTTCGTCTTTGGCGCGGCGGTCGTTTCCGACAATAACCAGTACAACACGCTGTTCATGAGCAATTATCTGGACGTCTACGTGCGGGACTCGCTGAAACGGATTCCCGGCGTGGCCAATGTGTTCATCTTTGGCGAACGCAAATACTCGATGCGGCTGTGGCTGGATCCGGTGCGGATGGCGGGCCGCGGTTTGACCGCTTCGGACGTGGTGAATGCGCTCGCGGAACAGAACGTGGAGGTTGCGGCGGGACAAGTCGGACAGCAGCCCGCGATCGCGGGACAACAGTATCAAGTCAGTGTGCGCGCAATTGGACGGCTGAGCGAGCCGGCGCAGTTTGACAACATCATTCTAAAAACGAACGCCGACGGCACGCTGGTCCGTCTGAAAGATGTGGGGCACGCGGAGTTGGGCGCGGAGGACTATTCTTCTGACCTGCAATTCAATGGGCAGGACTCGGTGGGAATCGGCGTCACGCAGCTCTCAACCGCGAATGCGCTTGATGTGGACCGTCGCGCCCTGGCCGAACTCGACCGCCTGGCAAAGAATTTCCCGCCAGGAATGCATTACAAGATGGCGTTTGATACGACGGATGCGGTGGGCGAGTCCATCCGCGACGTGCTGGGCACGCTGGGCACGGCGATCGTGCTGGTCATTCTCGTGATCTTTGTTTTTCTGGAAGACTGGCGCAGCACGCTGATTCCGGCGGCGACCATCCCGGTCTCACTGATCGGGACGTTCGCGTTCGTCAAGCTGCTGGGGTTCTCGGTCAATACGCTGACCTTGTTCGGCATTACGCTGGCGACCGGCCTGGTGGTCGACGACGCCATCGTGGTAATTGAGAACATCGAGCGCCACATTCAGGAAGGAGAAAGAAACGCGCGCAAGGCATCGTCGGATGCTATGGGCGAGGTGACGGGAGCGGTCATCGCGACGTCGCTCGTGCTGGTCGCGGTGTTCGTACCGGTAGCGTTTTTCCCGGGCACGACCGGCATTTTATTCCGGCAGTTCGCGCTGACGATTGCGTTCTCGATCTCGATTTCCGCCTTCAACGCGCTGACCCTGACGCCGGCGCTTTCGGCGCTTTTGTTGGGGCGGGAGCACGGGAAGAAGATTTGGATTTTCCGGCAAGTGGACAAGATAGTGGCGGCCACGACCCGCGGATACCGCAGGACGTTGCGGGGTTTCCTCAATTACAAATTGGTGGCGGCGGTGCTGTTCTTTGGAGGGCTCGGGCTGACCTATTACGTCTTCACGCGCGTGCCGACGGGATTCGTGCCCGATGAGGATCAGGGCTATTTCATTATTGTCATCCAGGCGCCGCCAGGGGCATCGCTGGAATACACGAAGTCGATAGGCAAGCAGGTCTCGGCCCTGCTTGCCAATGTACCGGAGGTGGAAGGGACCTTCTCGGTCGCCGGCTTCAGTTTTTCGGGGGCAGCCGCAAATCAGGGATTGATTTTTGTGCCGTTGAAACCGTATGCGCAGCGCAAGGGCGAGGAACATGCGGCGACAGCGATAGTGAACCGGGTTCGTCCCCAGTTGTTTGCCGTACAGGGAGCGATCGTGTTTTCGACCCTGCCGCCCGCGGTCCAGGGCCTGGGAGAATTCGGCGGCTTCCAGTTTGTGGTGCAGGATCAGGCAGCGCATAAACTCGAGGAACTGGCGGGCGCGACACAAGGGTTGATTCAACAATCGGCGGCACGAAAGGATTTGGTGGGCTTGTACACGCCGTTCACGGCAAATGACCCGCAGTATCTGGTGACGATTGACCGCGCCAAGGCGAAGAGCCTGCACGTGCCGCTGTCGCAGATTACCGACACGCTGGGCGTGTATATGGGCTCGGCGTATGTGAATGATTTTGATTTCAATGCGCGGTCGTACCGGGTCTATGTGCAGGCGGACAAGCAATTCCGCTCCGAAGCGAAGGACATGAAGCAGTTCTACGTGCGCTCCGACAGCGGGGCGATGGTGCCACTGGATAATCTGATCAGCATCGCGCAGACCACCACGCCGCAGGTGATCAGCCACTACAACCTGTTCCGCTCGGCGGAGATTGATGGCTCACCGGGGCAGGGATTCAGCTCCGGGCAGGCGATCGCGGCCATGGAAGGACTGGCCAAGGGGATGCCGCAGGGATTCAGCTACAGCTGGACCGGATTGTCGCTGGAGGAATTGCAGGCAGGCGGGACGTCGCTGATTTTGTTTGGGCTGGGCACGCTGGTGGTTTACCTCACGCTCTCAGCGCAGTATGAGAGCTTTGTGCTGCCGTTTATCGTGCTGCTGGCGGTGCCGATGGCGCTGCTGGGAGCGCTTTCGGCGCAGTGGATCCGCGGTTTGCAGAACGATGTGTTCTGCCAGGTCGGATTGGTCATGCTGGTTGGCTTGGCGAGCAAGAACGCGATTCTGATCGTGGAGTTTGCCGAGCAGTTGCGCGAGCGCGGGCTGCCGCTGGTGGAAGCTACGGTGCAGGCGGCGACGATTCGTCTGCGTCCGATTCTGATGACTTCGATGGCATTCATTTTGGGCGTGGTGCCGCTAGTGCTGGCCACCGGCGCGGGAGAGAATGGACGGCACTCGGTGGGAACGACGGTGTTCGGCGGGATGATCATGTCCACGATTCTGAATCTGTTGTTCATCCCGGTGCTGTATATGATCGTGGAGGGCTGGCGGGAGCACGGGAAGGCGCCGGAGCAAAGATGAGGTCAGCTCAGCGGGAACGTTTTTCCTGCGGACGCGCCTGCTGCCCCTCGCAGACACTGACCTGTGCGGCCATAGAATTGCTAACATGATTCTCGGAGTGTTAAGCCAATGCTTGCCGTTAGGATCGTGCTTGTGGTCGTCAGTGCCGTATTGTGCGTTCCCTGCCTGCTGATCGCGCAAACCTCAAAAAGCAGTCCCCCTAACCAGGCAGAACAATCCGACTTCGGCATTGATTCGGATGAGCCAATGCAGCGGCCAGCGGAACTCCCGCGGACAGCACTCGACGCTCTCAGCGAAGACAAGCGGGTCGCCGGGTGTTTGAACGAGAATGGCCTGAGCGCTAAGGAACTACCGTCCAATTGGTTTGTCGCGTCTCAGATTCACCTCGATGGGCCGAAGGAAGTCGACCTTGTTGTTTTGCCGGGCGGTCGTATCCCCGGTACACCAGCGGGCGAGGTTTCGCCGAATGCGTGCTTGGTGGGAGCCAACACAGCGCAAATGTGGGTCTTGCGGCAAACCCAGACTGGCTTTCAAGTGGTCCTCAGCCAAGCGGGCTTAGGCATGAATGTGCTTTCAACGAGGACTAACAGTCTTCGGAACATTCAAGTCGGTGCTGTAGTAGGCATGGCCTACGGCAATACAACGGAATATAGGTTCGACGGGAAGCAATATCAGATAGCTCGGCGCACATCGGGAGAAAGTGGGGCACAAGTTCCCACTGAGCTTTCTGGATATGAAACACGGGACCCGCTCATTCAGTTGCCGGGCCAAACTGCCGAATCTGTTCTTGCTCCGGCGAGGGCCTGGATATGGGAGAGATGGAAGGCTCACAAACTCTCGTATCTGAAGGTCAAGACGGAGGGCGACGAGGCGGAGGAAACAACTACGTACTACATCGCTCCGGCTGACGATGGGTGGGGAGTGACCATACAGAGGCACCGGATTCTGCGAGCTACACCAACACAGGGCACCGTTGTGGAAGACAACCTCTCAGTCGCGACCGAAGTTGATCGGACCGAACCTGGGGCTGAGGATTCATGGCGTTCGCCCGTCATTTCGGAGACCGAGAAACTACCGGAATCGAAATACAGATTACGGTTTCGCGATTACGCAGAACGCATCATCGCTACCCTCTAATTCTGGACTTTCCTCCCGGCCTTCCTTCCTGGCGACGCATCTTTGCCATCCACTCACGCGAATACATGGTGCCGCGGCATTTGGGGGAGCGGCAGTAGCAGGGAGCGGGGGCCTCGTCGTCGTAGAGGTTGTAGTCCCAGACGAGCTCTTCGCCGGCGGCGATGTGGCGCAGGGCGAAGAGCCAGACGCGACCGTTGATTTCGTCCACTTCGCAGTTGGGATCGCAGGAGTGATTCAGATAAGCGCCCAGGCCGTGGCCGTCAATTACGGTCTTGCCGTCTTCCAGCCCGTACAAGTAAGTGCGCGCAGCGCCGTCGTAGAGCCGGTCGGCTTCTTCAGGCGTGAGCCGCGGACCGGCGTACTCAACCACGCGAGCGCCTTTGCGGATCGGCGTTGTGGTGTAGACGCCGACCGCATGAATGGGTGATGGGCGGACAACGAGAGGCATTAAACTAATTTCGCATAAGGCACGTGATCTTGGGAATGGTTGTCTTCTCGGTTGCCATCCTGAGCCAAGCGAAGGGGCTTTGTAGCCAACCGGCAACAGTTGCATAGGTCCTTCGCGGCAAAGAACGCCGCTCAGGATGACAAGGCGGCAGGTCGAATCAGAGCGAGGTTGGGTTACGGGTCGTACACCGAGCTGCCGTAGCCCTGGCGGCGGGCGGCTTCCTGCATGTCTTCGAGATATTTCTGCTGCTGCTCTAGCTGGGACTTCATGATCTCGACCTGGTCCTGCTTCTGCTTCTGCCGCTCGTTCCACTGTACGCAGTTCGCAATGCAGTTGCCGCCGGCGTATTGAATGGAGGCGCTGACGCTCTCGATGTTGGCCTTCAGGTTGGCGATGGAATTCTTCACCGCCATAATTTGGTTCTTCCAGTAATCGGGCGGGAGCTTGGGCTGTTCATAGGACGGCTGAGCATAGTTCACAACTGTAGGCTGGGAAGCCGGGCGAGTGCTGGTGGGACCGATGTGCTCGGGAAGGTCCTCGTTGGTGATAACGTGGGGCGTTTTGGGCTGCGCATCCTTGGCCGCCGCACCCTTATCCTTGTCTTTGTCCTTATCTTTTGCCGGGGCGGCATTGCTTTGAGCATCTTTGCTCGGCGCATCCTTCGCGGGCGCGTCTTTTACCGGAGCGTCTTTGGCCTGGGCATCCTTCTGCTTTTGCTGGCGGGATTGGCGGGCCACATCGCCGAGAGACGGCGCGTCATCCTGGGCGAACCCCGCGAGCACGAAGACAAACGCAACCGCTAAGAAGAGAAGGAGAAGCTGGCGCAGTTTTGGCATGAACCGACCCCCTCGGCATTCCGTTGAGGGAGGAACGGCGTGCTCGACGTATGGTATCGCAGGCGGAAGGGCGGCGGGCGTTACGTTAGTACAGTTATCCGAAACCGATGCCTAACCGCCAGTGTAGCCAGCGATTAGCGCATCCAGCTTTTCGAGCAATGCCCGGTTGCCCTGCCGGGGATATTGCGCTAGCGCCTCGCGATACTGCGGCAAGTTGTAGAGGAAGGCTTCGACTCGCTCTTTGTTCAGCGTTTCCCAGGAAGCGCCGTAGCCACATTTCTCCAGCCAATAGGCATTGAAGATCTGCTCAAACTGGTGAGCGACGGGCAGAGCCAGATAGGGCTTGCCCAAGTGGAGAGCCTCGCTGACGAGGGAAAAGCCGGAGTTGGCGATGACCGCGCGGGCGGTGACCAGGTCCGCAAAGAAAGCATCGAGAGATGGCTTCTTATAAAGGACGTTCCCTGTCTCATTCCTACCTTCGCGGCCGAAACCGTAAGCGATGAAGCGGCAGCGGACGTAACTGAGCAGCTTCGCCAGCGCGGGGGCGGGGGACGTCACATAAACCAGAACGTGATCGCCCTCGCTAGGGGTAGCCGCTAGGATTTCCTGCCGCAGGAGCGGAGGGAACAGAAACGTGTTGCGTTTCCGAATCGGAGCGGGAAAGAAAGAGAGCACGAGACAAGCGTTGGCTCGCGGAGTCATAAGGCGCGTCACGAGCTTCGCGGCGGCGGCGTCGCTCCGCCAGCGTTTTGGACAAGACACGACGGCGTTCGTCAGGCAATGCTGGTTGTCGATCGAAATCACAGGCAGGTGATTTTTGCGCCCGACGTGGAACGTGAGGGGTTCGAAGTCGGTGATCACCACGTCAATCTTCCATTCCTCGACGAGCTTGTTGAGGCGGGAGATGCTTCTCGCCGCTTGCGGAATGGTGATGAGATTCTTGGCGATGGTGCGCCGGTAGCGCACGCGGTTGTTTACGTAGGCGAAGCGAAGGCCGTAAATCTCAGTGACGTCGAAATGCTTTTTGAGGTTCTCGAGGCCTCGGTCGAAGGAAGCCACATGCACCTGGTGCCCCTGGGCGATCAGATGAGAAATGACTTCCTTGGCGCGGGTTGAGTGCCCTGCGCCCTCGCCGTTCACTCCGTAGAGAATATTAGCCATAGCGACTGAAGGGCGAGTATACCGCGGCGCAGGCGGTTGAGTAGGACGGTTGGCCGAGCTGCCGGCGCCATTTCCGCAGATAGAATCACTCGATGTTCACACCGAGTACTGCTTGGAAATCCACTGGAGATAACGCCCGCTGGTAACTTCGTCGAGCCACGCCTGATTGGCCAAGTACCACTCGATTGTCTTGCGAATGCCGCTCTCGAAGGTTTCGCGCGGGCGCCACTGCAGTTCGCGCTCGATTTTCCGGGCATCGATGGCGTAGCGGCGGTCGTGCCCGGGACGATCCTGAACAAACGTGATCAATTTGCTGTGGGGCAGGACGGGATCGAAGGGCCGCAGTTCGTCCAGAATGGAGCAGATGGTCTGCACAAGCTCCAGGTTCGGCTTCTCGTTGCAACCTCCAATATTGTAAGTTTCGCCGACCCGCCCACGCGCTAGAACGGTGCGGATGGCGTCGCAGTGATCCTCCACATAGAGCCAGTCGCGCACCTGCTGTCCGTCGCCATAAACCGGAATGGGCTTGCCCTGCGTGGCGCGCAGAATGGCGAGCGGAGTCAGCTTTTCTGGAAACTGATAAGGTCCGTAGTTATTGGAACAATTGGTGGTCAGCACAGGAAAGTCGTAGGTGTGATGGCAAGCGCGAACCAGGTGATCCGCCGCGGCCTTCGACGCCGCGTAGGGGCTGTTGGGAGCGTACGGCGTGCTTTCGGAAAACGGCGGGGCATTGGGCGGGAGCGATCCGTAAACCTCGTCGGTTGAGATGTGTAGGAAACGAAATGAGGCTTTCCCTTTGTCGCTGAGCGCGATCCAGTAGGCGCGAGCTTCTTCGAGAAGCGAGAAGGTACCGATGACGTTGGTCTGAATGAAATCGGCGGGCGCATGGATCGAGCGGTCGACGTGGCTCTCAGCGGCAAAATGCACGATGGCGCGAGGGCGGTGCCGCTGGAGCAACTCGGAGACGAGTTTGCCGTCGCAGATGTCGCCGCGCACGAAGCAGTGATGCGAGTCGGAGCACACGGTCTCCAGGTTGCCGAGATTCCCGGCGTAGGTCAGCTTGTCCAGGTTGACCACCGGCGTGCCTTCCTCCGCCAGCCAGCGCAGGACAAAGTTGGAACCAATGAAGCCGGCTCCTCCGGTCACGAGTATCGGTTGGGCTGTCATCGGGGCATCAGACGTGCAGCAAGATCGTCAAACCGGCGAGTTCACGATATCACAGCGGGGCGCTGGCTCCGGTTACGACGTGTAGACGGGGCAGGGCGACGCCTAAGGAGGCTCTGATCAAGTTCAAGAAAAGCAAAAGCAGAGCCTGCCCTGAGCTTGTCGAAGGGTTCCTCGACTTCACGGCATTGCCCGAAATGCGGGCAATTCCGCTTCGCTCCGAATGACAAAGTTGAACTTTAGACAGCGCTTTCTGAGGTGTGTGAAAGCCGACATATTGTGTCAGACAATCCACACCCTTTTTTGGATGAAGCTGCCGCACAGCGGGACACAAGGGGACCTTCACCACAAATGAGGTTGCCAAATCATGTGCCGGCAAGTCTAGATTCTGGCGCCAGTACTCCCGTCAGAATTGCCTGCCGAGGCTACTTGCCGCCCATCTGCTGGGCGAGGTAATTGGCAATGCCCATTTCCTCGATGGCGTGCAATTGAGCTTCCAGAAAGTCGGCGTGGCGTTCTTCGTCACCGATCATCTTAGTGAACAAAGCCTTCGAACCCTCGTCGCCGGCGTCCTCGCAAATCTTCGCGGCTTCATTGTACTGATGCACAGCATCCTGCTCGTCTTTAAGGTCGATTTCGAGCTGCTCCTGCACTTTGCCGCCGAATTGCGGTTTGAGCGCCAGATTGGCTTTCGGAATGCCCTCCAGAAAGATGATGCGTTCAATAAGTCCTTCGGCGTGCTTCATTTCCTCAATGGCGCGCGCCTTGGTGAGATCGCCCAGCCGCTTGTAGCCCCAGCCTTGGCACATTTCGGACTGCGTCATGTACTGCGCGATGGCGGCTAACTCGGAAAGAAGAGCCGCGTTCAACTGCTCGATTACCTTCTTGTCGCCCTGCATGGTTACGCCTCCTGATAACCATAATCCGATTGACACGCGAATCCATGCTGTGATCCGGCGCACGTTACGGATTGATTTCAAGCGCGCAGGCTCCAACGATACGAAAGGCTCACTGAAGCAAAGCGGGAAGCGAGTTATGGCGTCCGGCTAAGAACTCGTTTCCTAGCGCCCACCGGCAACGTTTCACACGCTGTTCTCAGCACCAGCCGCGGAGCGCGCCCGCGAATCTTCATCAGATAGGGCGCCGTGTGCCTGGGATCGAATTTCGCCGTCTCCCGCAGCAGCCAGCCGAGACCTTTCTGCACCATGTCGTCTTCGTCAGCGAGAAGCGTATTAGAGAGCCTTACGATTTCCCGGAAGAATTTTTTCTCCCGTGCTCCGCGAATGAGTGCTACGCAAGCCGCGCGCCGATGCCAGCGGTCCTTCGACTTCGCCCAGCGAAAGACGGCTTTTGCTCGCGCCGGCTTCGCCGCAACCATGGGCGCAATCAGATAATGCACCAGCCCATCGTGATCGGCCCAGCTGCTGATGCGGTCGAGCCACGATTCGAATAGCTTGAACTCGCGATTGCCAAACTGCGCTTCCAGATTCTCGAGCAGAAAGACAGCAGCGACTTTCTCTTCCAGAACTGACCCAGAGAAGAGCTGATCGGCAACGTCGACCAAAAACGCGACGTCATGTTCGCGCAGGATGTCCTTTCGGCAGCGCCGCACCGCCCGCCGCAGATCAGCGGTATACCATCCATGCGACTTGATCTCTTCTTTGAAGAACCACTGCATGCCGGCGGCATGCTCGGACGAGCCGCCGTCGCGCAGTGCGCGGCGAATCTGGGCTGCGACGGCGATTGGAGAAACCCTTCCTTTCGAGCGAGCCTGACGTTGATCGTCTTGGGCCATCTACCTAGCCTCCGTCACTTCCACTCCGACCCACCGGT
>Ga0187771_10002827_pt1 | contig 12029 bp, 7 predicted proteins | sample 0116_SJ02_MP15_1_FD_133139 | JGI IMG/M metagenome (GOLD analysis project Ga0187771, IMG submission 133139) | Tropical peat soil microbial communities from peatlands in Department of Meta, Colombia - 0116_SJ02_MP15_10_MG | ecosystem: Environmental > Terrestrial > Soil > Wetlands > Peat | place... | reverse complement strand
TCGCCGGCGCTTTCAGAGTCAACCTGAGCGGCATGCTGCGCGAGAGCGGCCGCACAGGCACGGGTGGGATCCAGAGCCGCAGGTTGCGCCAGGGCTTGGTAGGCGCGGAAATTGGACTGGCCTTCGTGCTCCTGGCCGGAGCGGGACTGCTGCTGGCCAGCTTTCGCCACCTGCTGGCGGTCGATCCAGGCTTCACGAGTAAGGGCGTCGTCACCGCGTCTATGGAGGCGCCCCAATCCCGGTATCGCAGCGGCGGGGACTTGCGGATTCTGATGAACCGGGCGCTGGATTCGATTCGGCGCTTGCCGGGCGTGGCCGCCGCCGGGGCGACCACTTCGATCCCGTTCGGCGAAAACCAGAGCAATAGCGTGATTCTGGCCGAGGGCCATGTCATGACGCCGGGCGAATCCCTGATCTCCCCGAGCCGCCTTGCCGTCACCCCGGGCTATTTCGAGACGATGAACATTGCCCTGATACGCGGACGTTACTTTGAGGAGCGCGACAATGAAAGCGCTGCTCCCGTGGTCATCGTTGATGAACGCCTGGCCCAGCACTTCTGGCCGAATCGCGATCCCATCGGGCAGCGGATGTACACGTCGGCGGATTTGCAGGATCCTGACCGGCCCGGTGTGAATACCCACTGGTTCCGAGTGGTCGGAGTTGTGCGCTCCGTCAGGCTGGAAGATCTCGCCGGATCCAGGAGCGCCTTCGGCGCTTACTACTTCCCCTACGCTCAGGACCCATCGCCGGATTACACGTTCGCCGTCAGAAGCGCGGACGACGCGGGCAGGGTAGCGCGCACGGTCCGCGCGGCGGTGGCCGGGATCGATCCGGAGATGGCGCTGTTCGATGTGAAGACGATGGACGAGCGCGCCGCGCTTTCGATTTCACCCCGCCGGACGGCGCTGATGCTGGCGTTGGCGTTTGGCGGCCTGGCGCTGTTTCTGTCGGCGATCGGCATTTACGGAGTTCTGGCGTACCTGGTAACGCAGCGTCGGCGCGAAATTGGCATCCGGGTGGCTCTCGGCTGTACTCGAGCGGGTGTCGTGAAGCTCGTGCTCCGCGAAGGCTTGCTGCTTGTGGCCATCGGGCTGCTGGTGGGATTGGCGGGTGCGACCGCGTTGCAGAGGGTAGTCGTCAACCAGATTTACGGGGTTCGGCCCCTCGATCCCCTCGTCCTCGGCGGTGTAACCGTGTTGCTGGGGACAATCGCGCTCGCTGCCTGCGCGGCGCCCGCGGGGTGGGCGACGAAAGTCGATCCCATGGTGGCGCTGCAGTACGAGTAATTGTCGATTGATGATGGTCGATTGACGATGGTCGATTGAAAAAGCTGCCAGCTTTCAGGGGTCGGCGACCCGCGAAGCAGGAGAATCCGGTTGTTTGTCGCCGAAGGCTGGTCACAAATCAGGACGCCGCTTACCCGCACAAATACTTGGCAACCCGCACCCTTTTTTGATATTCATACGTACTTGAAGCCGTTTGCTGCCAGTCACGAAGCAGCGGCCATTCCGCGGTGGTTTATTGCAGTAGCAATCAAACTCAATTGATTGCGCGGGCGAACGAACCTTTAGCGGAGGAAAACACCGCATGATTGAAGTCGAAAATCTCACCAAACGCTACGGGCCCACGCTGGCTGTTTCTGAAGTCAGCTTCGAGGTACAGAAGGGCGAAATCCTTGGGTTTCTCGGGCCGAACGGCGCCGGCAAGACCACCACGATGCGCGTCATCACGGGATATCTTCCCGCCAGCGAAGGCAGAGTCCGCGTGGCCGGCTACGACGTTCGCGACGAGCCGCTGGAGGCCAAGAAGCGCACCGGATATCTTCCGGAGAATCCGCCCGTCTATCCCGACATGACCGTGACGGAATATCTGACGTTCGTGGCGCGTATCAAGGGCGTGGCGCGCCGCGACCTCCGGAAGCGTGTCGAGGAGGTCAGCGAGAAGTGCGCTGTCTCCGACGTCCAGCACCGGCAGATTGGAAAGCTCTCCAAAGGATATCGCCAGCGCGTGGGGCTGGCTCAGGCCCTTATCCATAACCCGGAGGTCCTGGTTCTCGATGAGCCGACGGCGGGCCTTGACCCGAAACAGATCATCGAGACGCGGGAACTGATCAAGGGCTTGGCGGGCCAGCATACGGTGGTGCTGAGCACGCATATCCTGCCCGAGGTTTCCAAGACCTGCCAGCGCGTGGTGGTGATTAACGCTGGCAAAATTGTGGCGGCGGGGACGCCCCACGAATTGACCCACCGTCTTCAGGGGTATGAGACGGTGCTGATTACCGTGGAAGGGCCCGTGCCGGAAATCATGGACAGGCTGCAGCGCGTGCGTGGCGTGAACATGGTCGAGCCGCGGGAAGCCCACGACTCGACCGTGACGCTCGAAGTCCATGCCGAGAAAGGCGAGGACGTGAGAGCCGAGTTGGCGCGCAGCGTGGTGGAATCGCGTTGGAAGCTGCTCGAACTCAGGACCAGCGGCATGAGCCTGGAGGATATTTTCTTGAAGCTGACGACTAAGGATTTGAGTGAGGAGAAGCCAAACTAGAAAAAGGGGACAGGAGACAGGAGTCAGAAGACAGAATGACATGAAAAGTGGTTGGTGGCGAGTGAAGGAAGAAGACCTTCCTGCTAGCACTAGCCACTAACCACTAGCCACCGCCGTTCTGACTCCTGTCTCCTGACTTCTGTCTTCTGTTCTTGAGGAGTTGACATGCGGAACATCTTGGCGGTCGCCGGAAAAGAACTCCGGGCCTACTTTCACTCACCGATCGCTTATCTGGTGATGACGGTTTACTCGGCGCTGTGCGGTTTTTTCTTTTTCAGCTTCATGGCCACCTACGTGATGCAAACCTTTCGGATGCAGGCGATGGGCGGGATGGGCGCGCCTCCGATGAGCCTGAACGAGTACATCGTACGTCCTCTGCTCGAGGGCGTATTGACCGTAGTCCTTCTGCTTCTGGTCCCACTCATCACTATGCGTCTTTATGCCGAGGAAAAGCGTTCCGGCACCATCGAGTTGCTGCTCACCTCGCCTCTCACCGACCTCCAAATTATTCTGGGAAAATTCCTGGGAGCGTTCGGACTTTATGCTGTCCTGATGCTGCTGACCTCGCTTTACGTGGCTTTGTTGTTCTTGTACGGGAATCCCAACGCCAAGCCCATGTTGGCAGGTCTCTTGGGAATCTTGCTTTTCGGCGGCGCGCTACTGGCTCTGGGGATGTGGATTTCGACTTTCACCAAAAACCAGATCATCGCCGGCAGCGTGGCGATGGCCGCATTTCTCCTCCTCTATGTCCTCGATTGGAGCTCGGCCTATTCGAGCAGTGATGTGGGCCGCTTTTTCTCTTACGTGGCGCTGACGACTCACTTCGATAATTTCGCCAAAGGAGTCATCGATCTCAGTGACGTCGTCTATTACGCTTCGGTGATCGCGCTGGGCGTTTTCCTCACGGCGCGCTCGGTGGAAGCTCTGAAAGGCAGGCCGTAGGAAGACGGTAGGCAGAAAGCAGCAGGCAGAGGGCAAAAAGCAGGGAATAGGGAATAGGGAGTTGGGAATGGCGGACATAGGTAAAAAGCAAGGAGTAGCAGACAAAGACGAAAGACTTTATTCTTCCCTGTTTCCTACTCCCCACTTCCGACTCTCTTCTCTTTGATGAATCTATGAGCAAAGACGAAATGGAAAAAAAGAACGCAGCGAGCGGGAGCGGGAGCCGCAAAATTCTCGAGGGCGTCAACCTCGTGGTCTACACCGCTGTGGCCATCGCCATCGTGGTGCTGGCCAACTGGTTTGTGGATCGCCACGATACGCGATGGGATTTGACGCCCACTAAGAAGTACAGCCTCTCACCGCAAACCCTGAAGATGGTGAAGGGCCTGGACCGCGACGTTTCGATTTACATCTTCGATCAGAAACAGAGACTGCGAGAAGGCCGAGACCTGTTGGAGAACTATTCCAAAGCCTCTTCGCGGGTTACCCTGCGCTACGTGGACATCGATCGCGAGCCGTCGCTGGCGAAGCGATTTGCAGTGCGGACTTACGGGGCGGTGGTCGTCGCCTCCGGCGACAACCACTTCGAAGCCAAGAACGCTGATGAGGAAGGAGTCACCAACGCGATCATTCGTCTATTGACGGGGCAGAAGACCGTCTATTTCATCGGCGGCCACGGTGAACGAGACCTGGAGAGCACAGAGCGAACCGGCTACGACAAGGTGAAGAAGCAGTTCGAGAACGAAAACTACCAGGTCAAGCCGCTGGTACTTCTTCAGAAACTGGAGATCCCTTCTGACTGTTCTCTTCTGCTCGTCGCCGGACCGCAAAACGACTACCTTCCGCAGGAAGTAGATGCGATTCGAAAATACTTGAGCGGCGGCGGGCGGGCGATGTTCATGCTGGATCCGGGTGTCGATCTCCCCAATCTCTCCAAGCTGCTTGAAGAATGGAACGTCACGCCGCAAAACGATTTGGTGGTCGACCTGAACCCAATGGCGCAGGTTTTCGGCACCGAGCCCACCATGCCGCTGATTGTGAAGTACGGCTCCAGCCCCATTGTCCAACCGTTGAGCGGCTACGCTTCGCTTTTCCCCGTCACGCGATCCTTTGTCGTCGGCAAGGAGTACAAAGCGGGGGTTAGCGTGGATTCGCTTTGCGATACCTCGGCCGACAGCTACGGCAGCGCCGACTTCGACCCCAAGGTCCACACAGTGGCGGGCTTCCGTGAGGGCAAGGATCTGAGAGGGCCTCTCACCGTCGCCGTCGCCGGAACGTTCACCGGCCGAGGCGAAAAGAAATCCGAGGGCCGTTTCGTCGCTCTGGGCACGTCGGCCTTGGCCGCCAACGTTTTCCTGGGATTTCAAGCCAACCGCGACCTGTTCATGAACATGGTGAACTGGTTGGAGGAGGAGGAAAACCTGATTTCGATTCGCCCCAAACCTCCGGAAGACCAACACCTCAACGTCACGTCGCGGCAAATGAGCAATATTCTCTACTTTGGCGTCATTGGTCTCCCGCTGCTGATCGTCGCGATAGGTACGTCGGTTTGGTGGCGTCGGCGATGATGAGGAAATACGTCAACACGCTGGCGGCTGTCATCATCCTGGCGGTGCTCTGGGGAGCGTTCACTTATTACGACAGACGAAAAGGCCCCTCGGTCCCGGTGGGCACCACCGTCGAAACGAAGACCGTGGAGAAGCTCTTGTCTCTGGACAGCAAGCATATCCAGTCGTTCAACGTCAACCTCAAAGACGCCGCGCCGGTTTCCTGCCGCCTGGAGTCTGGGAAATGGGTGATCGAGGAGCCGCAAAACCTGGCGGCCGACCAAGCTACCATTTCATCGTTTCTGAATAGCCTGACCAGCGTGAGTGTCGATGAAGTGGTGGACCCGCACCCGGTAAACTTGAAGGATTTCGGACTTGACCCTCCCAGCGAAACACTCCAGGTCTCGACTGACGCCAAGCCGGCGCAATTCGCGCTCCTGCTCGGGGACGAGACTCCCACCGGCAGCGACGTCTATGCGCAAGTGGGAGGCAATCCGCGAGTGTTCACCCTCGCCAGCTACGAAAAGACGTCGCTAGCAAAGACTCTCTTCGACTTGCGCGACAAGCGTGCCGTCACTCTCGATGCCGACCAAATCCAAAAGATCGAAGTCCATTCGAAAGACAAGAACTACACGCTCGTGAAAAACCCGGAAGGCGTATGGGACTTGGTGTTGCCGCCCCCGGTGCGAGCGGAGAGCTACTCGGTGACGAGCCTGGTGAGCCAGTTGCGAGGTCTCTCGATGACCAGCGTTGTTGCCGAAAACAAGAAGAAGCCGGCGCCCTACGGATTCGGGTCGCCCACCATGACCGTGAAACTGACGGCGCCGGCGGGAAGTCAGGAACTCGTGTTGGGTAAGAAGGACGGCGAGAAATATGATGCGATGAATTCCGCGCTCGAACCCATCTTCACTCTGAATTCCGACTTCTTGACCCAATTCCAGAAAGACCCGGCGGACTTGCGCGACAAGGACCTTTTCTCGTTCTCCTCTTTTGACGCGACTCACTTGGACGTGGAAACTCCCAAGGGACACTGGACGTTTGAAAAACAGAAGGACAAATGGAAGGAGACGGCGCCGGCGAAAAGGGATTTAACCTCCGATAAGGTGACCTCACTGCTCGATCAAGTGCACGATCTCCGCGCCGATTCGTTTCCCAAAGAGCACGCGATGGACCTCGCCGCATTTGGTCTCGCGAAGCCTGCCTATCGGTTCGAAGTACAATGGAGCGACAAGAAAGAGATTGTGGAGGCCGCGAAAGCCGGCGACCACGTCTACGCTCGGCGCTCCACAGACGCGGTGCCTTCGGAGGTTTCCAAGACTGCTCTCGACCCCATCGAGAAATTGCTCAGCGGTCTGTGAAAACGTCAAATAGAATTCTTCCGTCCGTTCGGATATAGTCTTCGGCACTCTTACACGGTTTTTTGTCGGTAGTCTGTCGCCAGTTGTTCTTGGCAACGGACAAGCGATCAGGGACAGAAGATGCGCATTGCGCGAATCCAAACCGCGGTTATCGAGGCCAACTACGATTGGACCATCGTGAAAATCACCACGGACACCGGGCTCGTGGGGTGGGGCGAAGCTCTGGTGGCGCCGGGCCTGACAGCGACGCTCGCCGAGTTCAATGAATTCCTGGTTGGGGAAGACCCGCGCGACGTGGATCGCCTCTGCCGCTTGATGCGCACCGCGGTCGGCGGAGCAGGACCCGCCGGGATGACGTTCCACGCCATCAGCGGCATCGAGACGGCCCTGTGGGACCTGGTGGGGAAGGACACGAACCTTCCCGTTTATCAATTCTTGGGCGGGAAATACCGCGACCGTGTTCGCATCTACGCCGATTGCCATGCGGGCAAAGGCCTGGCGAGCCTCTCGCCGGTGCTTTTGCCGCGCACCCCATCCTGGATGGCGGAGGCCAAGAAAGCTCGTAGCCGCAAAACCGAGCTGAGTCCGAAATATCACGGCGGACAGAAATCCGAGGCGAAGGAAATTCGCCCGCGCGATTACGCGCGGCGCGCCCTGGAGATGAAGCGCCAGGGCTTTACCGCCCTGAAGTTTGACGTGGACGTTCCCACCGAGTATTCGCTCGACGATTACAACCGAACGCTCCGACGCCGCGAGATTGACCTGATGGCGGGCCTCGTCGCCACCTTGCGCAAAGCGCTGGGCAAAGATGTGGACCTGGCCATCGACTGCCACTGGAATTACGGCGTGAATGACGCCATCAAGTTAGCGCGCGCCTGCGAGCCTTACGACTTGCTGTGGCTGGAAGACCCCGTGCCGCCCGAAAACACCGATGCGTTGCGGCGGGTGACGTCCTCAACCACGACCCCGATCGCCACCGGCGAAAACCACTATCAGCGGCATCATTTCCGCGAGCTGCTGGAGCGCGAAGCGGTGGACATCCTGGGACCTGACATCCAGAAAGTCGGCGGCTTGCTCGAGGGCCGGCGTATCGCGGACATGGCAGAGATGCACTACCTCGCCGTCGCGCCCCACAACATCTCCAGCCCCATCGGAACCATGGCGTCCGCCCATCTCTGTGCGGCCATGCCGAATTTTCTGGCGCTGGAGTGGCACGCGGCGTCCGTGCCGTTTTTTGATGACTTAATCGAAGGGCGGCGCGGCCCGCTCATCCGGAACGGCTACCTCGAGGTTTCCGATAAGCCTGGCCTTGGAGTCGAACTGGATGAACAAGTGGCTTACAAGTTTCGTAAACGCGGCGAAACGTTCTTCGGCCACCCAGCGTGATGACGTGATAGTAGCACCCGCAGTCGCCGCGGCGGGCTTGAGATTCAGGACGAAAACCAAACAACAGACGAGGCCGCAGAGGACATTCGAAAAACTGCCATTCACTCTTCAGAATTCATCATTCACAATTTGGTTCACTTATTTTTCCACACCGGCTTGCGCTTTTCGATGAGTGCGCGCAGACCTTCCTGTGAATCTTCCAGCTCGAACAACTGATTGAGGTAGATATTCTGGGACTTCTTGAGCGCTTCATCGAAAGGCAGCCAGGTGCCTTCAAAGATCACGCGCTTGAGCAGCGCTAAAACAGGCCCGCTCTGTTCGGACAGCCTTTTGACGAGGGCGTCCACCGTTTCCTTCAATGCGGTGCGGGGCACAACGCGATTGACGAGCCCAATCTGCAGCGCCTGCTGAGCGTTGAGTGTGTCGCCGGTGAGGAGCAATTCCATCGCCCGCTTCGGCCCAATGACGCGCGGATAAACGACCGCGCCCAGCGGCGGAAAAACACCCAATTTGATTTCGGGCTGAAGGAAGCGGGCGTTCTCTGTCGCGATCACCAGATCGCAAAATGCCGCCAACTCACAACCTCCCGCCGAGGCCAGGCCGTCAACGACGGCCAGCACCGGTTTCGAAACCTCAATCATGGCGCGAAAGACGCGGTGAAACGCGTCGAGCATTTGAAACACCAACTGGGTGGTGTACCCTTCTGCGCCCACGCCGGCGGAAAAGTATCCTTCGCATTCCGGCGAGGCATCGAGCAGGATCAGGCAAACGTCATCGCGGCTGTTCAGGCCCTCGATGGCCGTTGCCATCTCGCGCAGCATCTCCATGTTCAAGATGTTTTGCTTGGGTCGATTCATGGTGAGATGCGCCATGCTTCCGGCATCGTTCCAGCGAATGAACTTGAACTCCTTCTTAGCTTTGGTCTCCTGCACCTCTCCGACTGTGGACTCGGCGGTCTCGTCCGGCATGTGCTCCTCCACGCGTTGGCGTCGCTCCGCTGCGGGCTCGACGCATCCTGATTTCTGATCTCGGCGGCCTCTAGTTTACTCCTGCCGCTTCCGCCCGCGTCAAACTTTCCGGCTGTCGCCATTCGGCACAGCGCCGCCCTTTCTCCCGGGGGAGGGCGCGGCACTATTCAGCGGACTCGAGTTCGAGCGCCATTCCCAGGCCGCCCGACACGCATAGCGTGGCAAGCCCGCGACGCGCTTGCCGTTTTCTCATTTCGTGAATCAGAGTCACGGTGATGCGCGCGCCGGTGCATCCGATGGGGTGGCCGAGGGCGATGGCGCCCCCGTTCGGGTTCAAGCGGTCGCGGTCGAAATGCAATTCGCGGTCGCACGCCAGCACTTGCGCGGCGAAGGCTTCGTTCAACTCGATCAAGTCAAACTTGTCCAGGCTTCGCCCCGTCTTCTTCAGCAATTTCTTCACTGCGGGCACTGGCCCGATCCCCATCGCGCGCGGGTCCACACCGGCGGTGGCATGGTCCACAATTCTGGCCAGCGGCCGAATAGCTGACCGCTTTGCGCGCTCCTCGGAAACAAGCACCAGCGCCGCGGCGCCGTCGGTGATGCCGGAGGAATTTCCCGCCGTGATCGTGCCTTGCTTCGAAAAAACGGGCGGCAATTTGGCGAGCGATTCAGCGGTGGTGTCGAGGCGCGGGTGTTCGTCAGTCGAAAACTCGCGTTCACCTTTCCTGTCTTTGACCGTCACGGGCACGATCTCATCTTTGAATCGGCAGCACTCGATCGCTTTCCGCGCGCGCTGCTGGCTGGCGAGGGCGAAGGCATCCTGCTCTTGGCGCGAGATCCGGTATTGCTCTGCCAAAGCCTCCGCTGTTTCACCCATCACCATGTTGGAGAGCGGGCACAGAAAGCCGTCCTGGTACATCCCGTCCGTTAAGTCTCGGTGCCCGAGCCGCGCGCCCCATCGCGCGGACTCAAGATAATAAGGAACGCGGCTCATGGCTTCAACGCCGCCGACGAGGACGACTTCGGCATTCCCCAAAACGATTTCCTGGTAGCCCAGAAGTATGGTTTTCATTCCCGAGGCGCAGGCTTGATTGACGGTGTAGGCCGGGATCTCCACCGGAATTCCCGAGCGCACTGAAATTTGCCGCGCCGGGTTGGGGCCGTTTCCGGCCTGCCGCGCGTGCCCGAAAATAACTTCTTGCACCTTGTCCGGCGCGACGCCCGCGCGCTGGAGCGCCGCCTTGGCGGCAATCACGCCGACTTCCGGAGCGGTGAATTCGCGAAGCGAACCGCCATACTTTCCGATGGCCGTGCGCACGGCACTCAGAATGAAAACACCTAGCATGGATTTTGATGCTAGCACATGCGCCGCGCCCGGCACAGCGGGGAGGTGCTGTGCCTCTACGTTGACTCTTGGCGAAGGATGTTGTGCGTTCCGATTCGGCGCGAATTGATTGTGGTTTCATGCCGTTCGTATGTAATCCGGTAAGACATCGTAACGCCTGCCTCCCATCGATCCTTCACCCCTTGCATCTTCTTGCTGGGAAGCGAGGGGTGCGAAGGGTTGAGGGCTATCAGTTGAATCGCCCTTTCGGCGCGGCGCTGTATCTTTTGCGGCAGGTTCTCGAAGTCACGTGCGAATGATTCGGTACGGGCGATGCGTTACAGAGAATGAGGAGACGAAGGATGATTGGAGGCACTCACCTACGATAACGCGCTGGCATTCTTCGAGACTTAAGATCCTTAAGCAACGCTTTAACGGAATCGAACTCTTTGACCCTGCCCTGCGCAATTTCCTCGTCGGCCTAGCACTCCATTCTTTGCCACTTCGGGGTCCAAAACCAGAGTTGATCTTTGGGAATGATCGCGGCCGGCCCTAACTCAACGTGCCTATCCACCAGGCGGGCCAAGATGTGATCGCCTTTCTTGATTCTCAGCGCCTTGGCGATGCGGTGCGGGATCGTCACTTGATACTTCGCGCCAACTCGCAGGGCCTCCACGAATCAGTGACGGGTTTTGACTGTTCGGGACATAGGAATTCCTGCTTTCCGATTTTCCGACCTCACTTGGTGCGTGTCAAGCTGAGGTAGCAGTGGCCACCATTGATCCGTCTGTAAACGAGATCGGCGAATCGACGAAGCACATCGAGGCTGAAAACCACTCCCAAGATTCCTCCAATGCCCTTAGATTGACGCCTGCTCCGCCGCACGCTGCTGGAAGATTTCGATATACACGTTGACCAGGGAAACTGCAGCGGGGGTGATGCCTGGAATGCGACCCGCCTGGGCGAGGGTGAGCGGTCGGACCTTTGTAAGCTTTTCAACGACCTCGCGGGAGAGGCCGGAGACTTTCTTGTAGTCGAACCATTCCGGGATGTGCCGCGCTTCGGCGCGCTTCATCCGCTCAATCTGTTTTTCCTGCTGGACAAGGTAGCCTTGGTACTTGAAGTCGGTTTCGATACGGCGAGCTTCTTCGCGGGACAATGCGGGCACGCCGGGTCGTGCCCTCGCAGCTTCATGGAGGCCGCCGTCACCCTGCGAAGGCGGGAGGGCCAAGCCCTCGCCTATCCACTGCATCAAATCATCGATCGAAATCTCATTCCGTTTCAAAAGTTGCGCGCCGGTAAGTGGCGACGGTGCGGTGAGCCGACCGTTATTCATGAGTCCGAGTTTGCCATAAATTTCGCGCCCAGTACGGGACGCGGGGTCGAGCCTGTTCTCGAGCAGAAATTTGGTCGCAGCGGAGATTCTCGCCTGTTTTTCGAGAAACGTGTCGTAGTCTTTCTGTTTGATAGTTCCGACCTTGAACCCCGTGGGCATCAAGCGTTCGTCGGCGTTATCAATGCGCAGGTGCAAGCGAAACTCGGCGCGCGAGGTGAACATTCGGTAGGGCTCATCGCACCCTTTGCTCACCAGGTCATCGATCAGAATGCCGGTGTAACCGCGAGTGCGCTCGATGACGATCGGCTCTTTGCTCTGCACGCGCAGTCCGGAGTTGATGCCCGCCATGATGCCCTGGCATGCGGCCTCTTCGTAACCAGTGGTGCCGTTGATTTGGCCGGCGAGAAACAGGTTCGAGATTTTCTTGGTTTCGAGGCAGGGATAAAGCTCCGTGGGCTGCACCATGTCGTACTCGATGGCGTAGCCAGGGCGAATCATGTCGGCGTTTTCGAGGCCAGGAAGGGACTTTACCATAGCCACCTGGACGTCGATGGGCATCGAGGTGGACATGCCGTTCACGTAAATCTCGTTGGTGTCCAGACCCTCGGGCTCGAGGAAAATCTGGTG
>Ga0187771_10002826_pt1 | contig 12032 bp, 11 predicted proteins | sample 0116_SJ02_MP15_1_FD_133139 | JGI IMG/M metagenome (GOLD analysis project Ga0187771, IMG submission 133139) | Tropical peat soil microbial communities from peatlands in Department of Meta, Colombia - 0116_SJ02_MP15_10_MG | ecosystem: Environmental > Terrestrial > Soil > Wetlands > Peat | place... | reverse complement strand
GGAGTGATCAGTCATGAGCGCGACAACAGTGAGCCTGTCTCATCACGCGGAGTGGCCAGCCCTGCGCCAGCTCATCGTCACCGAGTTCAAATCGGCGTTGCGGATCCCCCTGGGCATCGCGCTCGGCGTGCTTGTCCCGCTGATCATGCTTGTGATCTTTGGCCTCATTCCGGCGTTCCAGAAGGACATCGCCGGAACATCGACGACACTCATGACCTCGTATGTCCCAATTCTCATCGGCATCGTGGTGACCATGATCGGGCTCATCAGTCTGCCCGGCCCGATTGTTAGGCTGCGCGAGCAGGGTTTCATCCGCCGTCTGTCGACGACTCCGATGCCGCCCCGGTGGCTGCTCGCAGCGCAGATGCTGGTGAATCTCGTGCTGGCCGTCGTGGCCACTACTCTGGTCGTCGTCGGCAGCCTTCTCTTCTTCCACGTCGCCGCCCCGGAGCAGCTTGGCGGCTTCATCGTCTCCGCGATTCTGGCCATGGCCGCGTTGTTCTCGCTTGGTCTCTTGATGGCCGCCATCGCCCCGAACACGCAGTTCGTGGGCATCGTCGGCACGGTGCTCTTCTATCCGTTGACGTTTCTCGCCGGCCTCTGGATACCACGGGAGACCATGTCTGGCTTGCTGCGTACCGTGAGCGACTACTCGCCGCTGGGCGCGGCGCACAACGCCCTGCTGACATCCATGCAGGGTACCTTTCCACCCGCGCAAGCGCTGCTGGCGATGGCGGCGTACGTGGTTGTGTTTGGCTTCCTCGCCGTGCGGTTTTTCCGCTGGGAATGAGGGGGCAAGGGGAGTGGTCGGCCGGCTACCATACTGCGGCAGGGTTGAATCTGACCGCCCATGCAGCGGTCTCGGAGCCCTCGCGCCGCCGAGAGGTTCTGGAGGGCACCGCGTTGTCGTGCCGCCCCGGGCGATATCCTCTGGCTTGGCCTGGGGGGTCGACGAGGAAGGCCCGGGGCGGAGTTGGAGGGGTCGGAGCAGGGGAGCCATGGAACAGGTGGCCAGTGACCAAGTCCGGCCGGCTCGGCCCCGCCTTCCCAATCCCGAGGAACTCTCGGCGCGCCTGCGCGCCTGGCTTGGCGACCGCTACCAGTGCCGGGCGCTCGACGTGGAGAGCCCGGCGGTGGCCACCGGTGGCCAGGACTTCGCCACCTACATGGTGCACTTCTCCGGCCACGGACTCCCAGCCGAGTGGCGCGAGCCCCTGGCGGTACGGCTGGCCTCGCATGCCGGGCGCTACCCGGACGTGGATCGCGAGGCAAGACTGCAGGGATGGTGTGCGGAGCACGGCTACCCTGCCCCAGCCGTGCTCGCCGTGCTTCCTCCCGGGGAGGTGGCGGCCGTGCCGGTCGAGGTCATGGCGCGTGTCGCAGGGGAGACCATGGCTGCCGCGATGCTGACCCCAGGTGCGACTTCCGGCGCGATGATCTACCACCTCGCTGGTCTGGCGGCCGACCTCCACGCTCTGCCGCTGCCGCAGTGGGCCTCGGCCGACGATGCATCGTGGTCGGTCGCATCGCGGCACCTGACCCTGACCCGTTACCTCACGTCACGGGGTGACGCGCCCGAGCTGGCCGCCGCCCTGAAGCGTGTCGACCATCTCGCACCGCGGCTCCTGAACGCGGAGCCGGTGATCTGTCATGGCGATCTCCATCCGCTGAACGTGCTGGTCGACGGCGACCGCTGTGGGGTCATCGACTGGACCGAGTCCGGGCTGGGTGACCGCCATGCCGACCTCTCGCGCACCTGCCTCATCTTCGAGTGGCTGGCGGAGGGACTCCTCGGTGTGGGTTTCGCGGGTGCTGACGCCCTTGGTGCGGCCTTCCTGGACGCCTACCAGCGGCGTCACGCGGTCGATCCCGACCGGCTTGCTCTCTGGCGGCCACTCCACCTGCTCCACGGCTGGGCCATGGCGGTGGGCCAGGAATCGGGATCCTGGGGCTCCAACCCAGGAGGCATTGCCACGGCGCCAGGATGGAGATCGTGGATGGAGAGGGAGTTCGAGGCGGCTATGGCCGCGCTCAGCTAACTACCCGATCCCCGCCAGCGTTGAGAGCGGAGGGACTCTGCGCGCTGGCGTCCCCTCGATGAAACCTACTTCAACGCCACTGCAAGAAGCTGAAAGATGTTGGCCCAACAGGGGCTAGGGCCGATTTCGAATACGGAAACGCTCTCATTTGGGCTAACGTCTTGGTAAGGCGTAGGTCGTGGGTTCGATTCCCACCTTGGGCTCCACGCGGAAGCCGTTCGGGCCCAAGGGAAAGTCTTGGTCCTGATAATCCTGAAGTGGTTATCACGCGGCCATCAGGGCCTGAAATGCGTTGGACCAAACGCCGAGTCCAACATCTTGAACGATCTCGGCCATGACCGGCCGAGACCTTGCGCCGCTCGGGGCCGATAATACGAACCTGCGCTCACAGGCGGCGAGCGCAGGTCACCATCCACAAGGGCTGAAGTGCGCATGCCGCGAGGGCACTGCGTCCGAGTTCGCAGACGCGCCGCGTCAGCCCGACGCCGCTAGCAGCCGGGCAGCGGCGGATGTGTCTCTGGCCGTGCCCTAGGGCCCAAGACCCCGATCCAGGGTAGAGGCCCCTCCGGCCCGTGCGGCGGCGGGGGTGGGGGTTATCCGTCCCGGAAGGGCGCACTTCGTGCATCCGCGTCACCTGACGGCCTTGCGATGGCAGAGGAGGCTGAGGGCCGGGTCGCCGAGCGCCGTCTGCCGCGAGTTGGAGGAAGCCCAGGAAGGTGCTGATAATCGAGCCCATGGCGCCGTCTGGTGGTCGGTTGGAGGGCCCGGCTCCTCTGGTGGGGACCAAGATTCATGGCCCAAGGCCGGTCGCCGGCTACCGAGAGCGTCCGAGACTGAGCGGTCGACTCGATGGGGCGCTCAACGACGCGACCCGCCTGATTCTCCTCTCCGCACCGCCTGGATACGGCAAGACGGTGGCGATCGCCGGCTGGCTCGAGGCTCGCGGCGTGCCCTACGCCTGGCTGTCGCTCGACACCGCCGACAATGACTTGGCCCGATTCGCCCGGTACCTCGCTGCGGCCCTCCGAGCCGTCCGGCCTGAGGCCGGCACGGCGACAGCCCTCTTCGGGCCTGGGACGAGCCCGACGCCGGAACTGGTCGGTGCGACCCTCCTCGACGAGATGGCCGTCTCCGACGATCCCTTCGTGCTGGTGCTCGACGACTACCAGGCGATTACGGTCGATCCGGTCCATCGCGTCGTGCGCTTCTTGATCGAGCACGGTCCCCCGTTCGTCCATCTCGTGGTCTCTACCCGCGAGGACCCCCCACTGCCGCTCGCCCGCCTGCGGGCGCACGCCCGGCTCGTCGAGGTGCGCGCGGAGGAGCTGCGATACACGGACGAGGAGGCGACCGCCTACCTCGTGGAGGCCGGCGTCGCTCTCGAGCCCGCCGTGACGGTGAGCCTCATTGAGCGGACCGAGGGCTGGGTTGTCGGCCTCCAACTGGCTGCCATATCGCTCCGTGACCACGCCGAGCCCGCCGCTCTCGTGGCTGCGTTCGGTGGCAGCCAGCGCTTCGTCCTCGACTACCTGGCCGACGAGGTCCTGGGCCGTATCGACGAAGAGCTGCGGAGCTTCCTCGTCGCGACCTCAATTGCCGACCGATTTGACGCGGGGCTGTGCCGCGCGCTGACCGGCCGCGACGATGCTGACGCGTTGCTGGCCCGGGCCGAGAAGGCCAACCTCTTCGTGGTTCCGCTCGACTCAGAACGCCGCTGGTATCGCTACCACCACCTCTTCGCCGACTACCTCAAGGCCCAGCTCGCCGACGATGAGCGACGGACGCTCCATGAGCGGGCCGCCGACTACCTCGAGGCACAGGCTCTCGGCACCGAGGCTGTGGACCATGCGCTCGCGGCTGGCTCACTCGATCGGGCGATGTCTCTCGTGGAGCGCGAGGCCGGCCCGACGTTCGAGGCCGGGGAGCTGGCGACGCTGCTCGGCTGGCTGGAGGCGCTGCCCACAGAGCGGGTGGCGATGAGCTCCGAGCTGGTCTCGCTGCGGGCGTGGGCGCTGTTCCTGAGTGGAGAGGTGGCTGCGGCCAAGGCGTGTGTCGACAGCTGTCCGATCGGCTTGAGCAGTGCTGGGGCAGGTGAGGGGCGGCTGCTTGCCCTCCGCGCGCTGCTGGCGTCGGTCTTCCCGAGTGAGCCCGGCGCTCCGGACCTCGAAGGAGCCGGGTTGGTGCTGCTCGGCGAGGACGACCCCGTTCGGCCGCTTGCCCTCGTTGCGCTGGGCACGGCGAGGATCTCACAAGGCGACTGGACCGGGGCGATCGAGGTCTTGCGGGCGGCGCACGAGACCGCGGCCCGCAACGGAATGTCGATGATCGCCGCCGCCTCGGCGACGATGCTCGGTCTGAGTCTGAACGCCATAGGTGCCAGGGCCGAGGCCGAGGCTCTGAGTCGCGAGGTCCTTGAAGGACGCTCGAAGGGCCCAGCCACCTGGTTTCTTGCGCGGTGGTTGCTCGGCCTCGCCCGCTACGAGGCGGGCGACATCGTCGAGGCCCGTGGCCAGCTCGAGCGTGCCTACGCGGCGGCGGCCCGCTTCGGTCTCGCGCACATGTGGCTCGGCTTGGCGCCGTACCTCGCCCTGGCTCGCCAGGCGACGGGCTCACCCGAGGCAGCTCTCGAGGCGGCCCATGCCGTCGAGCGCGATGCCCGAGCGGCGGGGATGGCAGCCCTCGCTGCTCAGGCTGTCGAGACCGAGGCACGCATCCGGCTTATGCAAGGTGATCTGGCCGCGGCAGCCAGGTGGGGCGGGCAGGCGACTACCGAGGCCGGTGTTGGGGAATCGGAGGCCTGGCGTCGGCCGCGGGATCTGACGGTGGCCCGAGTTCGGCTGGCGCAATCCCGGCCCGCGGAGGCGCGGAGTCTGCTCGCCGCCGCGAGAGTGGCTGACGAGGCTGACCACAACGTAGCCGAGCTCATCACGATCGGCGTCCTGGAAGCGGCGGTAGCGGAGGCAGCCGGTCGGCATGCCGCTGCCCGGCGATCTCTCGAGGGGGCGGTCGGGCTCGCCGCGCCTGGCGGCTACGTCCAGAGGTTCGTCGACGACGGCAGGAGCGTTGCCCATCTACTCCCGCTCGTACGCAAGGCGGCTCCCGCGTTCGTCGATAGAGTGGTTGCCGGCATCGCCGACGCCGGCGGATCGAGTCGGGCCGCCAAGCGGCTGGGACCCGTGGTGTGGAAGGACGCCGAGGGGCAGCTGGTCGAGCCGCTCACCACCCGCGAGCTCGAGGTTCTCCGGCTGATGGCTCAGGGCGCCACCAACGCTGATATTGCTGACCGCCTGGCGGTGTCGTTGGGCACGTCCAAGTGGCACGTCGGCAACGTCCGCGCCAAGCTCGGCGTGACAAACCGGACCCAGGCGCTCGTGCGCGCCCAGGAGCTCGGGCTGGTCTGAGGTCGGACGGGAAACCCGACCTTTGGGTAGGGGCGTGCGGCGGGGACCGCCGCCTCCACTCGTGCGGGTGTGATCGGGGCGCCGGAGGACGAGGATCGCCCCATGGAGCGCTACGAGATTGAGGTCCGCGACCACCTCGACCCACGACGGGCGCATGCACTCGGGTGCGAATTCCTCCGACTGCTGCCCGACGGTCGCTCTGTGCTGACTTTCGCCGCGGTCGACCAAGCGGCGCTCTACGGACTGCTGAGCCGGCTGCGGGACGCCGGGCTCCAGCTCGTCGCCACGAGGCCCGTCGCCGACCCGGCCTCGCCGGATGGCGCATCTCGCACGTCTGGGCCGAGGTCGCCGAATCCTCGCCGGAGGGAGATGAGGACATGAAGGCGCTGGCGTTGCACACGCAAGCAAGATCGAGGCGACGCAAGGATTCGCCGAGCACATCGCCAGGCGACTCAGAGCCGGTTGGCTCGATCGGCGCGCAGCAGTTTCACCTCACCCGATCCCATCGGCGGCATCTGAGCGAAGCCGCATCCTCGCCAGGCCGTTGGCGGAGAGGAGTTCAGCACCCAAGGAGCACAGCTAGATGAATTGGACAGTCGTCGCCCTCAGCCTCGGAACAATGGTCATGGGCTCGGTTCTCATCATGTCGGTGATGTCGAGCTTCGTCGAGCATCGCAAGAACAAGCTGGCGCTCGGCCAGCAGGATGCCCTCAGGGAGCTCGTCCACCGCTATGAGGAACTCTCGCAGAACATCTTGGATGCCCGACAGCGAGCCGTCTCCGACGTTTCGGACCTGCGGTCGCGAATTACGTCGATCGAGCAGAGCCTGTGAACGGTGGGGTGAGACCGACTTCGATATCAGCCACCGCCGCACCGGGAGCTGTCATGGAAATGGTTACAACCCGCACCAGCGACCGCGCGATGACCATCGGTCGGGACCGACCGACATGAGCCAGGCACTTGACGAGACTGGCGCCTGGTGGCTAGGCGGCAGTGGGGTTACGGATGCGTGAGGAGAGGTATTGGTGATGGCGGTACCAGCACGAACATCTGATCATCGGGATGATCCCGTAGTGTCAGCACGCATTGCGTGGCGGCGTCGCGTGTCTCGAATTGGCTCGCTCATCCAGCTAGCGTTCGCCGCGCTCTGGTTCGGTCGCGGCATGCTCGCTACGGGATTCCCAGGGCGAGTCGCTGTGGCTCTCGGCTTGGTGGTGGCGACGATGGGACTTGGGGTGTGGTGGGGACTGGCCACCAGAGGGCTAGCACCCCGACCACGTGATCGCGAGGCCCGCCGCCTCGAACGGTCGATCACCGTAGCCACGATCATCCAACTCGCGGCAAGCGTGGCCCTGCCCTTCGTGGTCATCGCTGCGGGCCGGCCGGACCTCATCGTACCCACCGTAGCGGTAACGATTGCCCTGCTCCTGCTGTGGTTGCGAGCCGAGCTTGGTACCCCCGGGCATCTCGTGGCCGGACTGCTTTTGGTGGTTGTCCCGGCTGGCCTTGCGATGGCGCTCTCCGGCAATCCGTTGACGGCAACGGCGGGACTAGTAACAGGCGCGATCCTTCTGGGAAGTGGGGCTGTGGGCATGTACTCGCTGCGCCACCCGACACGATCTCCGGTCGAGTCACTTCTCGCCGGGCGGTCGTCACTGGTTCCGCTTGTCAGACGCACGTGCGCGGACATCTTCCGGGAGGGCCAACGATGGAACTGATGGTCGAGGCGGAGGAGCTTGCCAAGCGTTTCGGGCCAATCCGCGCACTCGCCGGGATTGATCTGGCAGTCCAGAAGGGGACAACCCTGGCCTTGCTGGGGCCCAATGGGGCTGGGAAGACGACGCTGGTGCGGATCCTGACGACGTTGCTGCGGCCCGACGGGGGCCGGGCCAGCGTGGCCGGTCACGACGTCGTTGCCGATCCCGGAGCGGTGCGATCGGCGATCGGCCTGGCTGGGCAGTATGCGGCCGTCGACGAGCTGCTCACCGGGCGGGAGAACCTGGAGCTCGTCGGGTTCCTCTATCAACTGGGGAAGGTCGAACGCCGGCGCAGGGCTACGGAGGCCCTGGAGCGGTTGTCCCTATCCGGCGCAGGCGACCGGGTGGTGAAGACGTACTCAGGCGGGATGCGCCGGCGCCTGGACCTGGCTGCCAGCCTGGTCGGCCGCCCGCCGGTCCTCTTCCTCGACGAGCCCACCACTGGGCTGGACCCGCGGACACGCAACGACTTGTGGGACTTCGTCGCGGAACTCGTCGCAGCCGGCGCCACCCTGCTTCTCACCACTCAGTACATGGAGGAGGCTGAGCGCCTGGCGGACCGGATCGTCGTCATCGACACCGGGAGAGTGATCGCGGAGGGCACTGCAGCCGAACTCAAGGACCGGATGGCCGGCGACATGCTGGTTGCCAGGGTTGCCGACCACGCCGACCTCGACCGAGTGGGCGCCATCATGGCATCCCTCGGGGAAGGTGCTCCTCACCTCGACCCCGATCAGTATCAGGTGAGCCTGCCGACCAGGGGCGGCACCGAGGTTCTGATCGCCGCCGGGCAGCGGTTCTCCAGCGAGCACATCGCTCTCGACGACCTAGGTATCCGGCGCCCGTCCCTCGACGAGGTGTTCCTGTCCCTGACCGGCAACGCCGGGCGGGCCGCTGACAGCAAGGCTCAGTCGGGCACACCGTCGGGCCTTACAGGGGAGGACACATGCAAGCTTCCAGCAGCTCCGCGCGCGTGATGCGGATCAGCCCGATGGTGGCTATGCGGGATGCAGCAGGAATAGCGAAGCGGAACCTGCTTCGGACGATCCGCCTGCCGGGGGAGGCCAGCGTGCTCATCATCCAACCGGTAGTGATCTTGCTCCTGTTTCGGTACGTCCTGGGCGGAGCCATCAAGGTTCCCGGCGGGAACTACGCCGACTATCTGGTTCCGGCCGTCTTTGTGGAGGCGATGCTGCTGGCCGGGATGTCAACCGCACTCGGGCTGGCGCAAGACCTCAACAGCGGGATCATCGACCGCTTCCGGAGCCTGCCGATGGCCCGCTCCGCCGTCCTGCTCGGCCGGACGCTCTCCGACCTTCTCCGCAGCGTGTTTGCGCTCGCGCTCGTGGTCGGGCTCGGCGTGGCAGTCGGGTTCCAGTTCCACTGCAGCTTCGCCGCCGCACTCGGTGCCATTGCGCTGGTAGTCGCCTTCGGCTACGCATTCTCCTGGATCTACGCCACGATCGGCCTGCTCACCAAGAACCCGGAATCCGCGCAAGTCGTCGCGGTTCTGCCCGTCTTCATCCTCATGTTCATTAGCTCGGCCATCGTGCCGGTCGCCACCATGCCAAGCTGGCTGCAGCCAGTTGCCCGCTATCAGCCCTTCAGCGTTACCACCGACGCCGTGCGCGCTCTCCTCCAGGGCGAGTCGGCCTTGCCCTCTGCATGGCAGTCGATCGCATGGTCCGCGGGCATCTTGGTGGCGTTCTTCATCATCGCCGTCCGCCTTTACCGCAAGACGAACTCCAGTCGCTGATCACGTGCGCGAGCAGTGATCAAGGGAGGCCTGACACATGAACCCGATCATGAGCACATCCAAGCAGCGGCACCTGGTAGTCGGGGCCGGGGCGATCGGAGTCGGCGTGGCTCGCCTGCTCCTGGACCAGGGCTGCGAAGTTGTCATCGTCACCCGTTCCGGTACGGGCCCGGCTGAGGCGGAGCGGGTGGCGGCCGACGCCTCCGATGGCGCGGCGATGGCCCGGCTGGCCCAGGGGGTCACTGCTATCTACAACTGTGCCAACCCCGCGTACCACCGCTGGGCAACCGACTGGCCGCCGATCGCCAGCTCGCTCTTGGGTGCCGCCGAGCGGAGCGCCGCCGTCCCAGCCACCGTCTCCAACCTCTACGCGTACGGCCCGGCCGCCGACTCCCTTGGGGTCCGCGGCTACGACCCGTCGCACCCGATGACCGAGACCACCCCGCTCGCTGCGACCGGCACCAAGGGCCGGATCAGGGCGCAGATGTTCCGCGACGCCCTCGAGGCCCATGAGGCCGGCCGGGTGCGCGCGGTCGAGATCCGGGCCTCCGACTAACATCGGGCCTGGCGCGAACTCGGTGATGGGCGACCGCGTTTTCCCCAGGGTGGTGCAAGGGAAACCCATCACCCTGCTCGGCCGGGCTGACCGTCTCCACACGTGGACATTCACCCACGACGTGGCCCGGCTCGCCGTGATCGCCGGACGCGACCCCAGGGCCTGGGGCTTTGCGTGGCACGTCCCCTCGAACCCAGCTCGGACGCAACGTGAGGTCGTCGATGATCTCGCTGGCCTCGCGGAGGTTGCGCCGCCGTCGACCCGCGTCCTGCCGCGAGCGCTCCTCCACGCCCTCGGGTTGATCTCGCCCCTCTTGCGCCAGCTCGCGGAGACCGAATACCAGTTCCACGAGCACTTCATCATGGACTCGTCGGCTGCGGAGAAGGCGTTCGGGCTGCAGGCCACGCCGTGGGAAGAGGTGCTCCTGACCACGCTTCGCTCCTTCGGCTGGGCGGATGGTCCTCAGGCGGGCACGAGGCTGGCCGTGCCCGCCTCCGCCTTGACGACGGGCGAAGGGTCGCGGCGATGATCACCACCCAGCGTCTGGATCGTGTTCCCAGCGGCGTCTCCGAGGCTCGGCGGCGCGCTCGGAAGCGTCGCGCCTAGTCGTCGGGGCCGGGTTCGTGGCCTCCTCCCTGACGGCAGCATGACGCCTCGTCGCTAACAGCGATATCGCCCGGTGCTGAGCCGCAGGGCCGCAGTCCACCGCACCCGCGGTTAGCCGAAGGTGAAGGTTGCTGCAAAAACCTGAAAGACGTTGGCCCAACGGCGGCAGTTTGGCGCGTTCGTATTCAAAATCGGCCTCATTTGGGCCAACGTCTTGGTAAGGCGTAGGTCGTGGGTTCGATTCCCACCTTGGGCTCCACGCGAAAGGCGTTGAGGGGCGAGGCCGGATGTCGCTCCGGATAGTCCGTGGTCCGCAACGGTCAGCGCTGGCTACCGCCGGCCTCGTCATGAGTGGGCGGCGGAGCTGCCACCGTTTCCACGGACACTATCGACAGACCGAGGTCGCGAACGGTGGCTAGGAGTCCGTGCAGGGCGGCCTGGTCAGGAAGGAAGCCGCTGAGAAGCGTGGTGCCATCGGGTGCGCCGGCGATGAGTAGGTCGACGAACACCCCCGACCACCACGCCGGTGACAGCTCCCCCTGGACCCGTATCCGGACCTGGTAACCGCCCGGCCTTTCCATGACTCACCTCCAGTGCTCCAGCGGGACCTGCCCGATGGCACATGGACGAGACTGGCGCTGAACCACGCGTGCGAGCATCCATCGTCGGATAGAAAGCGGGGTTTGGCTCCAGAGCTCCGGTCCGTATCCAGGAGGCCAAGGTGGGCGCTCAGCGTCGCGGCGGGCCGCGGGGGGCCCGCCGCCGACGCATCTGCCTATGGCGGGCTCTCCCGGGCTAGGATGCCGCTCGGTGGCCGCAGTGGATCGGCTCCTCCCGCTCAAGCTGACGAGGCCGCGCCCGACGAGGCCGCCGGTCAGGCGGCCGCGGCTGGTCCGGCTCCTCTCGGGGGCACTCGACGCGCGCCTCACCGTGGTCTCGGCCCCACCGGGGTTCGGCAAGACGACGGCACTGGTCGACTGGCTGTCTGCCCTATCGATCGGGCACGCCTGGCTCTCCCTGGACGCGGCGGACAACGACCCGGTTCGGTTCGCCCGCTACCTAGCAGCGGCGGTCGGTGAGCTGGTCCCCGCCGAGGCAAGCCCTCTCGAAGAGGTGGCACCCGGGAGTGACCCTCTCCAGGCGGTCAGCGGGCTTGCGATCCAGCTCGCCGAGCGTCGGGAGCCTTCGATCCTGGTGCTGGACGACTATCACCTGATCTCCGCGCCGGCGGTGCAGAGGGCGGTCGGTGTCCTGCTGGAGGGTCTTCCCCCTCAGGCTCACCTGGTGCTCTCCACGCGGGCGGACCCCGCTCTGCCACTCGCCCGTATGCGAGCGCGAAACGACCTGGTGGAGGTCCGTGCCGAGGCGCTCCGGTTCACGATCGACGAGGCTCGTCAATTCTTCACCGAGCGGATGGACGTGGCCCTCGACGAGCCGGACCTCGAGACGCTCGTCGACCGCACCGAGGGATGGCCGGCGGTGCTCCAGCTAGCCGCCCTGTCGCTTGTGGGGCGCTCGGACATCGCTGGCCGTGTCCGGGCGTTCGCGGCGACCCACCGCTTTGTCCTCGACTACGTCATTGAAGAGGTCCTGGCGGGGCTGCCACCGGATACCCAGGACTTCCTGCTGCGAACGTCGATTCTCGAGAGGCTCTGTGGGACGCTCTGCGACGCGGTCAGCGGAGGCGCCGGTGGCCAGGCGCGACTCGAGGCGCTGGAGCGAGCCAACCTTCTCCTCGTCCCCCTCGACGACGAGCGGCTCTGGTACCGGTACCACGCCCTCTTCGCCGAGGTTCTCAAGGCCCGCCTGGCCGTCCTCCACCCAGCAGATGTGCCCGGCCTCCACGCCCGGGCGTCCATCTGGTTCGGGGAACACGGCGACGACGAGGCGGCCATCGCTCACGCAATTGGGTCGGGC
>Ga0187771_10002825_pt1 | contig 12032 bp, 14 predicted proteins | sample 0116_SJ02_MP15_1_FD_133139 | JGI IMG/M metagenome (GOLD analysis project Ga0187771, IMG submission 133139) | Tropical peat soil microbial communities from peatlands in Department of Meta, Colombia - 0116_SJ02_MP15_10_MG | ecosystem: Environmental > Terrestrial > Soil > Wetlands > Peat | place... | reverse complement strand
TCCGCCTCCTCAAGACCCGGAACACTATGAATGATCTGTTCCTGAAGATCCTGCGGCATACAGTTACCAAGGCCTTTAGCGTAAATCTCCTCCGTGTCAAGGCCTTCGTGCTCCAGAACAACAGGATGTTTTTCCTTGTCGGAAAAGCGCATTACTTTATCTTCCAGGGAAGGACAATAACGGGCACTGACCCCTTTAATGGTGCCGGAATAGAGAGGTGAAAGCATGATATTATCTCCGATGAGACGATGAGTCTCACCAGTTGTGTAAGAAAAGTATGAAGGAAGCCTCTCTTCCCGCAGTTTTTCTGTGGCAAATGAAAATGGTTCAGGATCGGGGTCGCTGTCTTGGCGTTCGAGTATAGAAAAATTAATGGTTGAAGCGCGCAATCTGGGTGGCGTACCTGTTTTCATCCGCCCCATTTCAAACCCCAGTCTTCGCAGCGATTCCGCCAGATGAATAGAAGCCATTTCACCCGCTCTTCCCGCTGGGTAATTTACAGTTCCTATATGGATCAGACCGTTCAGGAAAGTACCAGTGGTGATAATAACAGTCTTCCCGCTGTAACTGACACCGATATGATCCTCTACACCGACAACCTTGCCATTTTCTACCACTAGGCGATCTATAAGCGTTTGACGGAGATGGAGATTTTTTTCCTTCTCTACTATGGATTTCATGACAAGCCTGTAAAGCTGTTTATCACACTGAAAACGGGAGGATTGCACAGCAGGACCTTTTGACGCATTGAGCAGCCGAAAATGGACGGCGGTTTTATCGGCGACCTTCCCCATCTCTCCGCCCAGGGCATCGATTTCCTTGACGAGCTGGCCCTTCGCTAAACCGCCTATAGCAGGATTACACGACATCAGGGCGACAGAATCCAGATTTATATTAAACAAGACTGTGGAGCAACCCATCCGTGCCGCTGCCAGTGCTGCCTCGCAGCCGGCATGACCGCCGCCTACCACGATAATGTCGTAATTTTTAGACAAATCTTTAACTCCGCATCTACATAAGGATGCTATAAGATGAATAAAGCCAGTTACATGTCAATTGCACAGTATTGTGTTACAATTGAACTGTTGCAGTTTTACATATAATTTAATAATGTCAATTTAAAAATTACAATAGGAAAAAGAGACTATTTTGGCAAAACCACAATTCTGGAACAACACAAAACGATATTACGACTTGAAAAGTTTCTGGATTAATCGCTTTGGGTACAAAGTATACAAGCTCCCGATTGATGCCGGTTTCACATGCCCGAACCGTGACGGCGCTGTATCGACCGGGGGATGTATATACTGTGATGGCCGGGGTTCACGATTACGGCAAGCCGGGCTGCTTCCCTCCGTCAGTGAACAGATACGCCGTGGCAAGGAATATTACAGAAAGCACAGGAACGCGGGAAAGTTCATTGCCTATTTTCAGACCTTTACCAATACCTATGCTCCAGTCGAGAAACTGAAAAAACTGTATGATGAAGCTCTGGCTGAGAACAATGTCATCGGCCTGTCTGTGGGAACCCGCCCCGATTGCGTTCCAAATGATGTCATCGATCTTTTTCGCAGGTACGCAAAGACCAGGCATGTGTGGCTCGAACTGGGACTGCAATCGATCCACGAAAGAACGCTCCGGTTCATAAACAGGGGACATTCGGCGGCTACCTTCATAGATGCAGTTAGAAGGGCTTCGGGTATGAATATACATATTTGCACGCATATCATCGTCGGCCTGCCGGGGGAGACAAGGGAAGACATTCTGGAAACGGCAAGAGCCATTGCGACCCTACCGATTCAGGGAATCAAAATTCACCTGCTTCTTGCGCTCAGAGGGACTACCATTGGTGACCTCTATGAAAAAGGAGAAATTACAATACTCGACAGGGAAGACTATGTTAAAATAATATGTGATATACTGGAAATACTGCCGCCGGAAATGGTCATTCAGCGGTTGACCGCTGATGGTTATCGAGATATTTTTCTTGCGCCTCAGTGGGCGGTCAATAAGATGGATGTACTGAATGCAATTGACATGGAACTGGAAAAAAGGAATACTTATCAGGGGATTCTTAAGATATAAGCATTGTGTAATTTTTTCATTGCGAATGGAATAATAAGTATTTACTATTAAAAAACTTTTTTGTCGAAATGAAAAAAATAGTATTTTTCTATAGGAGCAAAAGAGGTTCTTAATTAATAATCATGATTGGTATTGTTGATTATCGGGCGGGAAATCTGACCAGCGTGGCAAGGGCGCTAAGCTATTTAGGCAAGTCCTGCAAGATCAGTGATGATCCGGAGATACTTTCACAGGCCAGCCATATTATCTTCCCCGGTGTCGGGGCGGCTGGCGAGGCAATGGCCAATCTCCGTCAGACAAATATGGACAAATGGATAATGGAATGGGTAAAGCAAGGGAAACCTGTATTGGGCATTTGTCTCGGAACACAGGTGATCTTTGAATACAGCGAAGAGAATGAAACGAAATGCCTGGGCATCATACCGGGTGTAGTTAAACGATTCTCGAGGGATTTGCAGGAAGACTGTATGCCCCTTAAAATTCCCCACATGGGGTGGAATAATGTAGCTTTTCAAAAGGATCACCCTGTATTTCGAGGGATTTCCGATGAAGCTCAATTTTATTTTGTACATTCCTATTATCCGGCTCCTGCTGATGAGCGGTTGGTTATCGGATGGACCGATTATGGAATGCTTTTCTGCGCTGCTATAGCCCGCGAGAATTTGGTAGCCGTTCAATTTCATCCGGAGAAAAGCGGGCAACCGGGGCTTCAGATTCTTGCGAATTTCTGCCGTTGGGGAGGGCAAGATGCTGAGTAAAAGGATCATTCCTTGCCTGGATGTACGTGACGGGAAGCTTACCAAAGGTATCAAGTTCAAGGGCAACATCGATATCGGTGATCCTGTGGAGGCGGCAAGGGAGTATTATGAGCAGGGCGCCGATGAAATTGTCTTCTATGATATTACGGCCTCATCCGATGGGCGCGATATCATGATTGATGTGGTAAGGAGAGTAGCGGAGACTATTTTCATTCCTTTCTCCGTCGGCGGCGGCATTCGCTCCGTTGAAGACATGAGGCGCGTCATCCTTGCCGGGGCTGAAAAGATCAGCATCAACTCTGAGGCAGTGAAAAATCCTCCCTTGATTGCCGAAGGTGCTAAGGCCTTCGGCAGTCAGTGCGTTGTCCTGGGAATGGATGTAAAGAAGGTCGAACCAGGCGAGAAATGCCCATCCGGGTACGAAATTGTTATTCATGGCGGGAGGGTGTACACTGGAATTGATGCCCTGTGGTGGGCGAAAGAGGCGGAAAAACTTGGGGCGGGGGAAATTTGCCTGAATTCGATCGATGCCGACGGGACTCAACAGGGTTATGAACTTGAACTGACGCATCTCATATCGACAAATGTTAACATTCCCGTCATTGCTTCGGGAGGCGCGGGAAAACCTGAACATCTTGTCGATGTTTTGACATACGGAAAAGCAGATGCGGCTCTGATTGCATCAATGGTTCATTATAGATACTACACGATCTCAGAGATAAAATCATATTTACAGGGTCATGGCGTAAAAGCGAGAATGACGTGGTGATATATGTATCCGATTCACCACTCTTGATTATTCTTGTTAATAATATTATAATAATAAGAAGAATTTTTATCAGTTTGGGAGGCAAAAAAACGTGGATAAAAAGAGATACGAGCTAAATGTGCAGTTGGCTCAAATGTTAAAAGGCGGCGTCATTATGGACGTTACCAATGTTGAACAGGCGAAGATTGCTGAAGATGCAGGCGCCGTCGCCGTAATGGCCCTGGAGCGGGTGCCGGCTGACATCCGCAAACAGGGCGGTGTTGCCAGAATGTCTGACCCTGCGATGATCCTTGAAATAAAAAAGGGCGTATCGATACCTGTTATGGCCAAGGCCAGGATTGGTCATTTTGTTGAAGCTCAGATCTTAGAAGCACTGAAAATCGATTATATTGACGAAAGTGAGGTGTTAACCCCCGCTGACGAAGAATGCCACATTGACAAGACGAAATTCTCCATCCCCTTCGTCTGTGGTGCGCGAAATCTTGGTGAAGCGTTGCGTCGCATTGCCGAAGGCGCTGCTATGATCCGTACCAAAGGAGAAGCCGGAACAGGTAATGTTGTTGAGGCTGTCCGCCATATCCGCACTATGAACCGTGAAATTAGACAGTTGGTCGGTATGCCGGTCGAAGAGGTTACCGGTTATGCAAAAGCAAACGGCATACCCTATGAACTTGCCCTCCAGGTACGGGAACTGGAACGTCTGCCGGTAGTTAATTTTGCCGCAGGCGGTATTGCAACCCCCGCAGATGCCGCATTGATGATGCAGTTAGGGTGTGATGGAATCTTTGTGGGTTCCGGAATCTTCAAATCAGAGAATCCAGCGGTGCGTGCCCGGGCAATAGTTAGGGCAACGGCGTACTATAATGACCCGGCCAAAGTGCTGGAAGCATCAATGGGTCTTGGGGAAGCAATGCCGGGACTTGAAATCTCCGAGATACCGGAGGGGCAGCTCCTGGCCGGACGGGGATGGTAAATAAATGATTGGCGTCCTTAATCTTCAAGGAGGTGTTGTTGAACACCTCGATCATCTGGAGCGCTTAGGTATTGCCTGCTTACCGGTCAAAGAACCTGACGACTTTCGAAATCTTACCGGATTGATTATTCCCGGGGGCGAGAGTACATGCATGTCCCGACTGATGCGCATCTTCGGTATTGAAGAGGTCATTCTGCATGAATTCCGGCGGGGGATGAAGATCTGGGGAACATGTGCCGGGGCAATTCTCCTTGCAAAATCCATTGTCGGCGAACCAGCCCATTTTGGTCTGATTAATATCGAGATCGAACGCAACAGCTTTGGCAGCCAGCTGGATAGTTTTATTTGTGAAGCTTACATTCCCCAGGTTGCGTCACAATCCATACCACTTACCTTTATCCGGGCACCAAAGATTTTGTGGGCAGGTGAGGAGGTTAACATTCTACTCCAGATGGATGACTACATTGCTGCCGCAGAAACCCCCGCTGTACTGGTCACCGTTTTTCATCCTGAATTGACGGGCTGTATTGCCTTCCACCGCTACTTTGCGAGAAAGTGCGGTCTCGATCCCCATGATGATATGAAAGTCCTGAATGTAGACCTCGCCTGGAACAGCAAAAGCTGGACCCGTTACACCCGAATTACGAGGAACTTATCGCTTCCAGTGAAAAATTAGAAATCAGGACAGATTATTTTTCCTGTTGAAAAGATGAGGCGGAAGATTGAGGATTCTCTTCTAACTTGAAAATCGCCATATTATTCGAAATATAAGACACCTCGTTTTTTAGAATTTCCAAGGAGGATTGGATTTTTTCTCGCGTGCCGATGTCCTGTACATCCTTGATAATATCTTCCAGTTTAGTAATCAATTTCCTGTGGTCTTCCATGAGACGCTTTAAAATACCGGATAATCCGTCAATCATCTCATTTATTTTGGCACATTCTTTTTTTAGATAGTCCCCCTGGCGAAGATAAACCTTTCGCGTTAAATCTCCCTCAGCAAGCCTTTTAAAAGTATGAGAAAAATTAACAAGAGGACCGCAGATTCTATGAGTGATTAATATCTGATGAAGAGCGAATAGCACCATTATCACAATAATAGCCGGCACTAATCGCTTTGCCAAAATAAGAAAGGTCTGTGCGGAATGATATTGGACATCCAAATTTTTTGAGAAGGCCATATCGTATATAAGAGGAAACAGGATTATACCCATAGTAATGAGTGCGACAAAAAACATGTATATAAGACTGTGACTGATGATTCTGAACTGAAGGTCCCAATCAATAATATAGTTTTTCAATTTCCTCTTATAATTTTGTGCCATTTTTTATTCGTCCTTCTCAATAGTTTGATGCGTTGAAAAATCAAAAATATACTTTGCCTTTGTTTTTTTGTGACGAGCTTCAGCTTTGAACGGGGAATCAGGGTTGTTTGGATGTGCGCCATCACCGGAAATGATTTCGATTCTGACACCGTCTGATGGTTCGAATTTGAACTCGGGCACACTTAATGTGCCAATAGGGGGATGACCACCCTCAATAAAATCACCAGTAGCGCCCAAATACCTATTGTTACTTATGGAGTAATCTTCCTGAGCTCTAATAAACTCTCTTAAATCATGTGATATGATAATCTTATAAGCTTTCTTTGCATATATCTGGAAGGCTCCGATAGCAACGAACACAATAATAACAAATAAAATAATAACAGTTACTAATTCGATTAATGTCAATCCATCTGAGCCAGAAATCCTGCGAGAGATAGTCGACAAATTTTTTTTTGAAGAGGCACTTTTATTTAAGAACATGATAGTAATCATCAAAAAAGCTAGTTTACATTTGTCATTCTACGGGTTTGTTTTTTCAAGCGACTTATTCGGCGGCGTAGAAAATCTGATCTTTTCTTGTTATGCGTTTCCTGTGCAGCTTTTTTTTCTTCCCTTAGCTGTTTAATCTTTCCTTTTATCTCTGTTTTACTCAATTTTATCTTTACGACAACCTTTTTCTCTGCCTTAACAGGCTCCTCTTCCTTGATACCCTTAGCTTCCTTGATAAATGCAATAAGCTCTCCCTTTTTCATGTCGTGGACTGCTACGGCTCTCGGGATTTCCATTGCTATTGCTTTTAATTCCTTAACGGTCATTTTTTCTAGTGACTTTTCTTCCTTTTTACGATCCTTTTTCTTTGTTTCTTCTGCCATTAGACTCCTCCTGTAGATGGGTATGTTTATTGAATGTTCTGTAAATTAAAAGTATTATTTAAACTTTTACTTTCTCCTGATGTGAACTATGGCCTCGTCATATCTAGATTACATTGCATTCTCTTTCGCATTCACTATTTTTTCAAAATATCGATTTGTTGCTTTATGTTGGTTGCTTTTTCCAGTTTCTTTATTTTTTCGTAAAAAAATTGGAGTCTTCCCAAATAAACTAAGAGCGCCTTCTTCCATCCATTGTATGAAGCGGCATCAATAGCGATCTGCAAAACTCTTTCATCATCTTCATTTTTTTGAACGAGAAGACCAATGGTTATTAACTTCGACAGAGGGTCATCTATATTCGAAATTTCATTGGCAATGTCCTCAGCATTGCCTTTTCTAAATGCCTTCAAGAAACCGATATATTGCTGAGGCATCAGCCTTTCATCCACCTTATCGAAGGAGCCTTTCAAAAAGTTGAAAAAATTCCTATTTTGTGACACAGGTGAAACAGCATCTATCCTAAGGTACTCTCTATCGTCAAAAGGCTCGAGGACGGCAATTTGAACAGCGCATTTTGTAAGATAAACTCTGGCGAGAATTTCCAGATTCCCACTACTCTTGATCTCATCAACTGCTCTATTAAAATATACCTCAGCGATACTATCCCTGCCGTTCAAATAGCTTTTCTTATAGTTATCCAGATGATTAGAAGAGGTATTCGTCCATTCAGGGACTGGTTTTGATGAGCTACAGCCGATCAGTAAAATACTGAAAATCATCAGATAAACAATTTTCTTCATGGGAGTTTTATTGCTTCCGGTTCTTTTTTAAAGGGAATTTTTTTATCAATTTCGTTAACCAGTTTGCTAATGGAGTTAACTGTTGCATCGATCTCGGCTCTCAATACTTTTAAATCTTTTGTTGAATCAGCAGTATCGGCGCTGATCTTTACTACGTTATCGAGGGCCGCATCGATTTTTCCCAATTTCGTAAGTATATCCTTTAGAATATTTCTGACTATTGACAGCACACCGTCGCTTCCATAAACCTGCTCATCTGTCTTGGCAAGAATATCCCTGATCTTTTTAAGAGACTCATTAACAGATTTAGCACTCTCCGGGGTTCCGACAGCCATTTCAATAAGTGTATCTCTTTTCGCCAGTGTTGAAGTAATTTTTTCGATATTTGTAACTACTTTATCAACCTTTTCTAAAATGGGCTGAACCTTTTTTATCGTTTCATTGATATCATTAACTACTACAATCTCAGGGATTGTCTTAGGCGACAATTCCGGGCTGTTCAAGTGCTCCGTAGTAACTATCAGTCGTGAAGACCCTATAAGGGGTTTATAAAGACTGAACGTACTGTCAGACCGGATCCATTTTGCGTGCTGTTCTGGTATTCTTATTTTTATCAGAAGTATTCCTTGATCATTGAGTTCTAATGTTTCTACCCTTCCAATTTTATAACCGGAAAACAGGACCGGCATTCCTTCTGTCAGGTCCTCACCGGTTTTTGATGAAAGAGTATATATGTATTCTCTGGTAAAAAACCCTTTATTATAAGCCAGATAAATTACACATACAACGATCAATATGGACGTAACTACTACAAATAGTCCGACTTTGAATTCAAATTTTTTAGACATGGATCATCCTGTACCTGTCTTTAAACCATGCATAATCAAAGATGTGACATTCCTTAAATGAATCGTCGATTATTTTTAATGAATCATAAATAAATTGATCATCCGGGATATCCGGTATAATCTTAAAAGGTCTGTCAATAACAATAATGGAATCTATGACCATAGCTGCTCTCAAAAGCATCGCGTAAAAGCGCTCTTTATTAAGTAATGCGGGGTTTCGTTTTTTGGCTATATGCTCAACACTGAATCTGCTCAAATATTGAAGAACCAAAAGTTCAGCCTTATCTTCAGGTAAGTTTTCATGATATTGCTTGATCAGGGAAATATTGATCCACACATCTAGGTTTGAGATTAATGGTGCATCCAAAGAAACCAGCCCGAGGTTCCGCTTGTTTTTCTCAGTGAAGTCGGAGAGCGCCTTTTCAAGCGTGACCTCGTCTTCAAACAGCCTTAAATGAAGATTAGAATTAATGACAGCACCTCAATGAGAACAATAGCTATAAAGACATCAATCATACCATTCAGAACCGCAATCGGAATACTGGTTAAATCCTTTGAAGCATGTAACCCGAATCGTATCGGGATTAGCGTAATAAAAAAGCCAAATGTGCAACATTTTATGAGAGATATTACTATATCATAAAAATTGGCCGAATTTAATAGAACATTTGAATAAGTATCCAAACTCATGCCAAACAACAGTTTTGAAAATAAAAGACCACTTGTCAAGGCTAGGATGGAAAAAAGGAAACTCAGTAAAGCGACAGAAATAACGCCACTTATAATCCGAGGTAAGAAAAGGTAGTCGAGCACATCTATATTAAATTTATTTAATGTGTCCAATTCCTTATTAACTTTCATTACGGCAATTTCAGCATTTATAGCTGAGCTTGACCGAAGGGCAATTAAAAGCACTGTGACGAATGGTGAAAGCTCTGTAACCACCAAACCCATTAGAATTCGGCCAAGATATTCGTCAAGGCCAAGGGTCTTTATAATGTGAAATACGATACCTATGAGAAGAGAACCAAATATGATAGATATGCCAATAAATAAAGGTAAGACCTGTACGGACGTAAAATATATCTGGCTTATGAGAACCATCCTCGTGGCGCTACTATACGAATTTTTATTAAACATTTTTAAAATTATTGCAGTGGCAAAGGAAAGGGTATCACGAAATGATTTAGTGGCATTTACACTTGTTTTGCCAATGCTTTCAATAAGATCAGTCATACATTTGCTATACTAATTAATAAAAATTCTCTAATATAATTGCAATGAATGCTAACATAATGTAGATGGAAGCGCAAATATTGTCTTGTTCTTAAACTGAAGGAAATGTTGCTACAATAAAATAAAAGGTTATTAAAATACATTAGTTACCCGATTATTTTTGGAAGGTTAATTTCTTAAGATATACTTCAGGAGATGGATTATGAAACTTATTCGCTTCATTACTAGGGAAAATAAAGAATTATGCGGACTGTATAAGCCGGAACTTCCAGATCGGGCTCTGGTTATTCGGGGAGATATTGTAGAAGATTTTGAAGTTACATCGGAATTAGCTGAAATTCATAGTATTTTACCGCCTATTTCTCCATCCAATATACTGGCACTAGGACTTAACTACAGAAAACATGCTGATGAAACAAACGTGTCATATCCGGAAATTCCGATAGTTTTTATTAAAGCCACTTCAAGTATAATTGGACACTTGTCACCCATTCTTCTTCCTGCAGCAGGTCCAGAGAATGTTGATTATGAGGCTGAGCTTGCTGTAGTTATTAGAAGGAAGGTTAAAAATATCCCTCCTTCTGAAGTATTGGACTGTATTTTAGGCTACACTTGCGCTAATGACGTCAGTGCCCGTGACTGGCAGATTGAAAAGCAAAAGAAGCAGTGGGCTAGGGGAAAGAGCTTTGATACTTTCTGTCCCTTGGGACCTTATTTAGTAACACAGGATGAAATTTCAGACCCTCAAAATCTCCGCATTCGTACAATATTGAATGGCAGAACCGTACAGGATTCCAATACATCTGACATGATTTTTGATATCCCAGCAATTGTGAGTGACCTTTCAAGATCCATGACGTTGCTGCCAGGAACGGTTATTTTGACCGGCACACCGGAGGGTGTCGGTTTTACAAGACAACCTCCTCTCTTCCTTAAAGATGGTGACATTGTTACCATAGAAATAGAAAAAATAGGTCAATTAACAAATCCTGTAAAAAGGGAAGACAATGGAGGAAAAGTTGTATACTCTGAAAGTAAAAAGGTTCAAAAACAACTGGCATTGGATGATTAATGGGTTAGATAATGACATTGAAAGGATACTCTGATAACTGATACAATTGTTCAAAGGTAAAAATTGAAAAGTCTTGGTATTTGTATAAGTGCATCTATTCAGTCATTTTGACAGATGCTCAAGACAAGGATGCTGCTTTAGAAGTCCTTTAATGAAAGAATTGAAAAAACTATTTGAAATATTTGAACGATCGCCTAAGTTTAAAGATATTCAAAAGGTTCTTATTGTAGTAGCCGATAATCTTAAAAAGATACCAATAAAAAGGCGTGTGCAGGACACTCCATCAATCTTACTAATAGGGGAAATCTTTGTCCGACATGATGATCTTTCGAGACAATTCCTTGTTGAGAAACAGGTGTTTCTATTATAAGCATTGAGGGTGCATGAAGACCTGCGTGGGTCAGGCGGGAAAAAGATGCACTAAATATGATCTAAATTTGTTAACCATAATGAAAAAAGATGGTATATTATAAAATCATATGCTATCCACGATAGCATTTTAAACTGAAGTATTTGAACCCAAAGGAGGTTATTAAATAAAAATGGAAAATAAGAACAGAAAAACCTTCATAATGTTTCTGCTGGCTTTTCTGATAGCATCTTTTATCGTTTCTCTTGTGGAAGTATTGAGATCTTCTTTTATCCCTGTTGGTGCTAATATTCAAACAGTACCTGCTGTTTCATCTGCGGAAACTCCTCGAGCGCCAGCATCATTTGCTGATTTGGCTGAAAAGTTGAAACCAGCCGTTGTAAATATCAGTACTACGAAAACAATACGAACCGGCCGTGGAGGCCAATTTAGAACGCCTTTTGGCGAGTCTCCATTTGACCGATACTTCTGGGGGGATGATTTTTTTGAGAGATTCTTTGGTGATGTACCCAAGAGAGAATTCAAACAGAGAAGTCTCGGATCTGGTTTTATTATCAGCCATGATGGTTACATTTTTACCAATAGTCATGTTATTGAGCAGGCTGATAAGATTTTGGTTAAACTATCGACCGGAAAGGAATATGAAGCCAAAGTCATCGGCAAGGATGCTAAAACAGACCTTGCCTTGATAAAAATCAAACCGGGAGAAAGCCTTCCTGTAGCTGAAATAGGCGATTCCGAAAAATTACGTGTCGGTGACTGGGTACTTGCCATTGGTAATCCTTTTGGTCTTGAGCAGACAGTAACAGCAGGTATTGTCAGTGCGAAGGGCAGAGTTATAGGTGCAGGTCCATATGACAATTTCATTCAAACAGATGCCTCAATCAACCCCGGGAATAGTGGCGGGCCTCTGTTTAATAT
>Ga0187771_10002824_pt1 | contig 12032 bp, 14 predicted proteins | sample 0116_SJ02_MP15_1_FD_133139 | JGI IMG/M metagenome (GOLD analysis project Ga0187771, IMG submission 133139) | Tropical peat soil microbial communities from peatlands in Department of Meta, Colombia - 0116_SJ02_MP15_10_MG | ecosystem: Environmental > Terrestrial > Soil > Wetlands > Peat | place... | reverse complement strand
GAAGAGAACGTTCAAGCCCTGAAAGCCCTCCACGCTTCTAAGACAGTCGCTAATCACGCAAAGCCTAAAAGAAAAACTAAAAGCTAGCATTACTCATGGTTCATCCTGTGGTGCAGCTTGTCCTCCAAGGCTCCCGTAGCATACATCGACGTTAGAACCCTCGCCCACGCGACTGAAGACTCAGAAAAGGTTCAGGAAGCCATGCTGAACGCTCTTCCAAGCCTGCAGGCTCATACAATCGTCCTCAGAAGAAGCAACCTGACCGGACATCATGGAAACCCCATCGAACTTCTCGAAACAAGAATCAAAGACAAAGAAGCCGTCAGAGAAGCCCTCCAAAAACTTGCCTCGGGCCTAAGCATCATGGATAAGGAACTCTTGGGCAACGAGATCGGACAGCACCTAGAGAAGGGAAACCTCTACATCAGACTCGACAAGCAATGCGCCTACACCGAACAAATCAAGCTCTGCAACATCGACCCAATCCACGTGAAGGTACATTTCAAGAAATCCAACACAGAACAGGTCATCAAGATCTGCAGAGAATCCGGGTTAATCCCATGAAGAGACTCTACTCGGACCTACATCTATGCCCAGACTTAAGAGACTTCGAACACGCCGCCAGCATGCTCCGCAAAGCCGCAAATCTGGGCTACAGACTGATCGCCGTCGCGTTGCCACCCAGCCGGAACGACGAAACGACCCGCCGAATAAAGGAAACATGCGACCAGGCGAGAATAGACTTTGCCACGCGAGTTGACCTGCGTCCCAACACGGCGAACGAGCTCCTGCACGACCTGAGAAAACTCAGAAGAAACTTCGAAATAGTCTCAGTCCTGTGCCAGTCAAAGGATGTCTCCAGACAAGCGGCAAAAGACCGACGAGTAGACCTGCTAAACTTCCCACTCACAGATTTCCACCAGAGGTTTTTCGACATCGCCGAGGCAGAGCTGGCCTCAAACTCCCTCGCCGCGCTGGAGATCGACCTAGAACCTATACTCACCTCAGAGCCCCAGACGAGGATAAGACTCCTGTCAAGCCTCCGGAGGGAAACAACCATCGCCGAGAGCTCTCGAGTCCCCATAGTGCTCTCAGGAGGAGCCTCAAACGAACGGTTCATGCGAAGACCCGTTGAAATGGCGATAACAGCCTTGCTCTTCGGCCTGGAAAAACACGTCGCCCTTGACGCCGTCTCAAAGAACCCGTCGACAATTGTCAAACGAAACAGGGAGAAGCTCAGCCCCCGCTTCGTCGCCCCAGGGATACGCGTCCTCAGGAGGGGAAAAGACTGCTGAAAAGAATCAAGCAGCGCTACCTAGCGTTGCAAATAGACTCGCACAACATGTTCGAAACGAGAGAATTCATAGACACCGTCTGGTCTGCAATCAGAAGGCTCTACGGAGAACATGGAGCGAGCCAAACGCGGCTGAACATGATCAGGTACGATCAAGACGCGAGGCTGGCCATCATACGCGTCGCGAACCCAGCGTCCGACATGGTGCGCGCGGCGCTCGCCACGATTACTGAGATAAGCGAGACACCAGCAAGCATCCACGTGATCGCCGCCTCAGGAACCATAAAAGCCCTTAGCAGAAGAATCAGGCCCTATTATGCATAGGCTCCCTGCTCGCTACATAGTCGCTGCCAACGAGTTAGCAGAGGTTAAAAAAGGAAGGACGGTTCGGTCGACATGCAGATTATTCATGACAGAATAATCGCGTGTTCGACTCACTGAGCCAGCTGACTCTATGAGGTTGGCTTGTTTTCCTCGGTGGGCTTAGTCTCTTTCGCAGGGGCTTCTGTCATCATTAAGCCCCATACCGCTATTATTATGCCGATCAAGCCGATGATTCCTGCCAGGCCGTAAAAGTACCAGCCGTTGCCTGAGCCATATGATACGCCGAAGTCATAGGCCCCAGAATATCGTATGCCGCCGAGTATCAAGGCAATGATGATTAGTAGGACGCCGACTGCCAACGCTATCGTTTTACGATTCAGGTTTTTCATCCTCCATTTCTCAAGCTTTTGTGAACAGGAGCTATTTAAATTAGTCGTTCAGGAATACGGCCTCAAAGTTGAACTAACTCTGTCGAGAGGCACAAAAAAACCCAAACCGTCCTTGAAGAAGACTCACACAAACCTAGACGCGGTCCGACGTTCGTTGGGCCACTGCAAAATTCTTGCAGATGCTTAATCAAGTGAATCAGACACGGACGCGCATTTTGCTGGTGGCGTATACACTGCCTTCGCATGGTGCTGTTGCGCATTCTTGCAGGGTTTTTCCAATTCAAGTTGAGTTTGCTCTATCCATCCGTGGATTATAGATTCTCCAAATATTTTCTATAGCCTTGTCTGAGTAATCAAAGGATTTTAGGAGCCTCTTGAAAGACTCGTAGGTCGTCAAGATCACGTCTGCCCCATATAGATCTTGACTCTAGACTATTCTTATAGAAGCTTACTCTATTGGAATATTCTGTTTTTCGATATGTTCGCACAAGATAACCAATAGTTTGCTGACAGCTCTGATTGTTGATTCGGATATGCTTCTTACTTCATGTACTAAAGAGTCGCAAACACTTTATTTGACTGGGACGCTGTCAGTATGTGGGGGATGATGTCGCCGTCCCAGTCTGATTTATGCAGATGAAGAACTTATGACGGACAGACCCCGAGGCTTATTGGAAAGCAGTTCCGTCGGCTTCGCTTCCTGTGCATCCGAGAGATTTTCCAATTAGGATTTTCGTGATTAGCCGACTAGCTGAGCAAAGCATGCTAGCTTATCATAAAAGCCTGAAGACCTATGAGGGGACCCGCCGAAACGTGCACAGAGAACATCAACGAATCGAACGGGTGAAGCACGATCATTCGCAGGGCGGAACTTGTGGCTAGCGCGGAGCGCTGGGTGTGCCAACGACCTCGTTCAAAGCTTTCAGTGGGGGAAGCGGTTCATTTGCGGCTGGGCAGTCCCAACTCACAGTTCCTTTTCTCTAGCAGGCCGGCCAGAGATTTCAAGATGAGTGTAGCGCTCAACTGGCGGCCATACATTCGATCATTTTTCTGCAGGTCAGGCAGGCTTCAGGGATCGCCGTTTCTCTTGATCGCTTTCTAAGGTATCCGAAGAAGTGTTGGCAACTCTCGTCCTCAGTCTTTTCGTGTTCTGCTTTCAGTTGTTCCCCCGCCAGTGATGGTTCAGCACTGTTCACCTCTGCCTGATCGTTCACGTGTACCTCGGTGAGGCAGCGCGGGCAAGCGTAGTAGCTCTGGACCAGGCCCTGTGAGGAAACGTTTGCAAGTAATGGTTTCGTGAAGTTCTCTCCGCACTCGCTACACGTAAAAGGTTCTTCTGTTCGAGGCTCCTGATGTTCGTCTGTTGACAGTAGGCTCCTCTTATCCTTCATGATGTTTCCCTTGGCGGAGTATATTAAGTCGCGAGATTTAATAAACCTTTTTCTGGTTTTCAAGGAGCCAACATAGTAAGTGGGCCCGCCCGGACTTGAACCGGGGACCTTCGCCGCGTGAGGGCGACGTCCTAACCGAACTAGACTACGGGCCCTTCTTCTGCGCTCGGTTCTACATTCCAGGTTGGCTTTGATATCCTTTGCTCTATAGTGACCGATCCTACTTATTGCCACTTCATAAAGCCTTTCTCTCACAAGCAACAGAACCAGGCCAAGGTTGACAAGGCTTGAAAAGCTCGCAAGATGACGATATTTTCGGGCGCAAGTATTTTTGCGAGAAACAGCTGATAGTGATCTGCTTCTTCGGGTTCGCGGTTATCGGCTACCTGCTATCTCATAATGCGCGCCTATGAACCAAGCGCATCGACGCACGATAAACCTGTCAACACTCACGATAAGCGAATAACGAGAAACGGGCCTAGTCATTCAAGTCGATGAAAGCTCTGTTGCGTAAGCTGAACGGCCTGAGACCAAACATCTGATTGTTTCGAGACCAGCTCGATCCATGCAAGAGAGTATGAACTCTTGAGCGTCGACTAGCTTAAGTACACAAAGAATTATGAGCTCAAAACCAGCGACTATGAAACATTTTTTCATAAATCTTTTAAGCAAGCGCTCAATCAAAATCAACCAGAGGTGCAGGTTCGAAGTTCAATTTTATCCTTTCTCCCTTCTCCCTTTCACATCAACGGAGAAAGCGGGCTTGCACCTCTCCTTTTCCAGGCACTGGTTCTGAGAACTTCGGACCAGCTTCTTCTTCTGAACAGCTAATCTCGCCGAGCGCGCGCTGTAGCGCTGAAACCAGTTTTGAATTTCCAGGTTTTCCGTCTCTTACTCATAAGAGCAATCCCTTTTCAAATGTGAAAGCCGAATTTCGATCATTTGGCCATTTTAGGGACGGGCCATCCTGTTATCACACCTAGGCACGTGGTGGTGCGATTCGTGCGTACATGAGCGGGTAGTGATCAGTGTTGTTTGAGTCAATGGTGCAGGTGTGTCTCCTATGGCGTCGCTACCTGCATATAGCGCGCGTCAAGTTACAAAATACTTTGAAGTGGGCTTTGAATGGGTTGGCACAAAAGATAACTTAATATTCTTAAGAGAGCGTAAACGAGGTGGCTCTTCATATCCAGGTATTCCAAAAGCTATGGAAAACCATGCCGAGGTAGCTCAGCCTGGGAGAGCGCTCGACTCAAAGACGTGATTTGAGGGCGAAGCTGAAGACCGGGTTGTCGCCGGTTCAAACCCGGCCCTCGGCACCACAACCGACCCACGACATTTCGTAAGCCCTACAAGCTGCGAATCACATGGGCATTGTTTAAATAAGTTGGAAGACACTTTCAGTGATGAAGGGCTAGCAATGTTGACCAGCCAGCCAGTCGGCAAGTGTGGCATTTTCTGTCCTGCCTGCAGACTCTACGTCCTTGAGAAATGCAAGGGATGTATCGACCTCGGTCGCAGGAAGGTCAAATGCTCTGTCTTGATGTGTGCGGAAGCCAAGGGATTGAAATCATGTGGCCATTGTCAAGAATTCCCTTGTTTGGAGCACTACAGCTCAGATCAAGTGTATGCAAAGAAGAAGCTGCTCAGCTGGAAAAAACAGGAAATCTCGCGAAAGGACAGGGAAAGTGCATAGTGCGCTATGGGGTAAAATAGCTTCGTTGCTGAAGCCCAATCGTAAATGACAGAAAAGCTAGTCAAGAAACGAATTTTCACGGAGAGACTTGCTTGCAACAAGAGGCCCTGAAAAGACCTGTGGTATAATACCTGTCCGCGCTGTCTGGAAGAATCGTGACGACTTTTTTTTCCGTCCCTAAACTCTCGCCTATCTGTTTAGCCGCATGTACGTTGGCACCCGAGGAAATCCCCACAAATAACCCTCTTTCCCTTGCCAAGCAACAGGCTGTCTCTATTGCGTCCTCATCTGAAACTTGCGCCCAGCGGTCAATGAGATCGACATTCACTATCTGAGGAATGAACCCGTCACCTATGCCTTCGACCTGATGATTAGTGATCTCCAAATGTCTTGCCACTTCTTTGGGCGCATCTGCTTTGGAACCGACTGGCTCTACGGCTACTATCATCACTTTAGGATTGACTTTTCGCAGCGCTCTGCCTACGCCCATCAGCGTCCCACCCGTGCCTATGCCCGCAACAAAAGCGTCGATGGATCCTCCAGGAACCTGCCTCAGAATCTCTTTTCCAGTATTCTCCATGTGGGCAATGACGTTGTCAAAATTCTCGAACTGCGAAGGCATCCACCAGCCTGGACGTTTGGCCAATTCCCTCGCCTTGGCTAACGCGCCTTCAACGAAATCAGCTGGAGGAGTTAGAACAACTTGGGCGCCGTAATGTTTCATCATACTTCGCCGCTCAGCTGAGGCAGTTCCCGGCATGACGATCACGACCCTATATCCCTTTGCGGCGCCGACCATGGAAAGTCCTATTCCCGTGTTGCCACTCGTAGCCTCTACGATTGTATCCCCAGGCTTTATGATTCCACGCTTCTCAGCCGATTCGATCATCTGCTTCGCGATTCTGTCCTTGAGACTTCCCCCTGGGTTCAAGTATTCAAGTTTTGCATATAAATTAGCCTTGATCTTGGGGAAGGCCATTTTGATCAATGGTGTACTTCCAATCAGGTCTATGACACTTGCCGCTACCTTCAAAACGTAATTCCTCTATGCCAACCAAAGGTTTAGTCTTGATGATGATAAGCCTTCCTATAAAGCGCGTATTGCGCCCTTCGAATATGACGTGTTGAGAAAAGAGAGTTATTAGCTATCTTTCCATCGTGTCAATGCTTGACCGGCATCAATATGACTGCTCTGTCCAAGAGAACGAGCGAGTTGGGAAAGGAAAATGCCTTCACGGTATTAGCCGAAGTGAATGAGAGACTGCGAGAAGGTGCGGGCATAAAGAATTTCTGCATATGTCAACCAGATTTTGACACGCCGGAACACATCAAAGAAGCTGCGATCAAAGCAATCAAAGGAGGCAAGACTGGCTACTGGCTACACGTCACCTGCTGGCATTTTCGAACTTCGACAAGCAGTAGCAGCTAGATTTAGCAAGACAAGAAAGGCGGAAGTCAAGCTTGAACATGTAGCCGTTAGGCGCGCTCGTGAGGCTAGCCTTCGGCACATTTTTGGTTCTTTTGGCAAATTGAACCTGAATATGGCCTTATTTTGTCATTACTTGACGGCGCATTCGTATTTTCTCGCAGGTACTTTCCAACTTGGTAGATCTAAACCCTTAATGAAGCAACTACAGAGGTCATTGCGCCTTCTATTCCCGGCACGTTTCTATGTATGTGTCCTATTGCCTGTTCAAGATGCGCATTGTTGTTGGCTCTCACAGCGCAAATCAAATCGTACGGTCCGAACACGGTGTCCGCAGATATCACTTCGGGAAGAGACAGCAGCGCCTTTTGCAGTTTCTCAAGGTTTCGAGGTTGAGTGTTTAAGAATAGGAACCCGAACGGTTCTTCAGCATACGGGGGACCCTCGTTTATCACGATTAGCGTCGTTGATCTGGTGACTAAGGTATCTTCCGCGCCGATCAAGCGTATGGGGTTGAACCATTTCTCGATAAATTCGTTCAGACTTCTTAGCCCCGTGAACTGGACAAGCATGTCCATAGGACCGAGAAGTAAGAAGATGTCTCCCCTTGGGATGTTCAATCTCAGAAGATCCTCCAACACAGTGTTGTAGACCCCTGGCTTACAACTCAGACACATGTAAGCTTTCGTCTTCTTCACCTTCAGTTTGCTAAGCAACAGAATATGATAAGAAGTATGATGACAACACGCTAATTCACTTGGAAGTCTTGTTCAAAATGAGGATTATGTGGATTTGGGTAGACAAGTGCTTTTGGCATTTGCCTTCTTCAGGCTCTCCAGATATGCTTCTTCGCCGATACCTTTCATCAGCTGTTGCTGTCCGTCAACGAAGCTGATCGTGTGATAGAGTGATTCTTCACCGGAGAGTTGGTGAAGGAAGTAGCATCCCTTCTTGACTTCGAACAAGCCTCTCAAGTGATCAAGGGCATATCTGCAGTGACCTACGATCTCGCATGAATTACATTTCCCCCAATCGTCTGGGTAGAGACATGGGCCGCATGTCACGTGGCATGCTCTTTTTCCGGGGAACAAGTTGGCTTTAGTGTCGCCTTCGCAGCGGCAACATTTGTTCTCCCACGATTCTTGCTCGACCATAACCATTCAGCCTTGCAAAGGATATCCTGATAGAATAATGTGACAACATAAATATAATCGTTTGCATTATAAAATATAAGTAATGATGCTAGAATGCTTTTCAACCAAAATTAATATATAAAACAAGGGCGTTTTCTTAAGCAACCAGAACAATCTATCTTGATGGTGCAGGCCTTGCCCAAGACGATTGATGACATCGACAAGAAGATTCTAAATTTACTGGCTAAAGATCCGCAGGTATCACAGGCTGAAATATCCAGTCAGCTGAAGATTTCTCAACCAGCCGTCAGTGCGAGGATACGCAAGCTTGAAGAAGACGGAATCCTAACTCGCCAAGTCGGAACCGACGTGAAGAAGGCTCAGCTTTTTCTGGCAAAAGTAGACATCACAACAAACCAAGTAGAACAATTCCTGAAATCCGTAGAAGACTGCCCGCTCTACTTAAACTGTTTCTTGACGTCTGGGACGCACAACATGACATGTTTCCTAATAGGGGAAGACATGAGATCAGTGATGTCCTGTGTAGACTCGCGATTCAGACAGAACGAGTCAATCAAGGACATGGAATGCGACCTTGTGATGAGCCCCACTCGACCGCTAATCGTGCCCGTAAGACCACATTTGGAAAAGAAGAAAGTTAACCCATGCGGCAAAGATTGCAGCACCTGTGCCTTCTACACCAGCGAAAGATGCCTTGGATGCCCATCTTCAATCTACTACAAAGGAAAGATCCTGTAAAAGGCACAATAAAATAAGTGAGTAGGGCAGAATCGACTAGAACGAATCAATTGTAAACGACGGTTTAAACGAAGGTTGGAAGCTAGCCCTCGACACCAAATGTCCAATTTTGAGCTTATCTCGGGCAAATAAGACAGATCATACTTTTTTTTCGCCATTTCATGTTCTTCACGAGAGCGTATGTTCGTTCTGAAATAGGCCAAGACCTCCGCAAGGCGATCCAGAAGGACCCATCAAACGCAGACTGAGGAAAGCCCTGACAGGCTGTGGCAGTTTGGCGGGCAAGCATTTTGCGTATAAGTGCACCATTGTTTTGTGGAGTGTCGGGACTTATACTACGAGGTCAGTCTAACATGAAAAATTCCAGTTCAACATCGTGGGCTTGAAGCATGGGTTCAAGGGGGACTTGTGTGACCGACCATTCGGTCGGAACAGGTACCAGCTATGTAGAAGGACTTATAGACAGGGCTAAAGAAACTTAAACCCTTGAACCTCCGAGCCTGAAGCACAAGGCGGGATAAACTCTCAGAAAGACTTTGATGGCCGAATTCGGAACAGGTGCACGAGCTTCAATCGACTTCTCGCGAGCTTTGTTCTAACGTTATAACAACTTTTCCTTTAGCGTGTCCTTCTTCAAAATATCGATAGGCTTCAGGAACCTCATTTAACGTGTAACGTCTATCTATGACAGGCACCACTTTGCGGGCTTCAAGGAGCTCTTTCAGGAAGGTCAAATCCTTCTGGTTTATCTTCGCTATCCCCATGAACCCCATCTTCTTGCTGCCAGTCTTTGATATCAACGGACCCAAAAGCATAGTTTGGAATAACTGGGTCACAACCTTGGAGCCTCCCACGAAGACGTATGTTCCCTTAGGGCTCAAGGCACGCCTATAATCAAGAATCGAATGATACCCGTTGACTGAAATAATCAAATCATAAAGCTGCCCACTCTTCGTGACGTCCTCCTGAGCGTAATCAACAACGTGGTCTGCACCCAACGAGCGCGCATTGTCCAAGTTCCTCGCGCTGCACACGGCTGTCACGTCGGCCCCGAACGATTTAGCTATCTGCACCACAAACGTACCCACGCCGCCGGAGGCACCGTAAATCAAGACCTTCTGCCCGGACTGAACATGACCCTTGTCTCGAATAGCCTGCAGGGCAGTAATTGCCGCCACTGGGACTGCTGCGGCTTCCTCGAATGTTACGTTGGCGGGTTTCAGCACTAGCGCGTCTTCCTTGGTGCATGCGTACTCTGCAAGACCCCTCTGGCCGCACCAACCGAACACTTCATCCCCTGGTTGAAACTGCTTCACGTCGCCGCCGACCGCTTCAACCCGCCCGGCTATGTCAGCTCCGAGCATGTTGTTTTTCGGTCTTAGAACCCCCACTCCGGTTAACCGGGCCAAGAAATGTCCTCTTAGGAAAAACAAGTCGGCTTTGTTTATGGATGCCGCGCTGACTTTGACCAGCACTTCATTTTCCGTCGGAGCAGGCTTTTCTATCTCTTTAAGTTGAAGAACATCCGGAGACCCGTATTTCGCGCGTACAATCGCTTTCATTTTCTCACGTTGCGTTTGCATAGTTTTGGTCGCCCTGTTCTCTTCCAACGTCTTGGAACACGACATCCCTTTTATTCTCTTTCTTACACTTAACGATTGTTTTCTTGTACGACCATTTAAAATCCATCAAGAATCTCACAGTCTTTCAATCTTGGAACAAACTACTTTTCCAAGAGTTTCTTCAATCTATCGAGCATTGTCTTCCAGTTCTTTTCCGAGTGCTCTCGGACCTGTACAGTTTCGTTATTATCTTGGGAGAGCGAAACAGTAGTCTTCGCTCCATCGCTCGCAAGCACTATGGTAATAGTGTGGTAATTTTCCGGCAGGTCCGGCTTGCCTGAAAGAGGGCTAAAATGACTGTATTGAATTAGACGCTTCGGCTTCAGTTTTAGAATAGTGCCCCTATCCTCATACTCGCTTCCATTCCAATCCCCTTTCCAAACAATCGAACTTCCCTCTTTCCAATCCGAAACAGCATTCGTCCCGAACATGTATTGCTTGATTACATCAGCATTTGTGAATGCATTCCACACTTTGCCAATCGGCGCGATGATAGAAATTGATACTTCCGCGATGAACCCTCTACTCAGGTTCAGTCTACTCTTGGGTTGCACGTCATTTTCCATGATTAGTTCCCCTCAGATCATTCGCGCCTAACGCATTATTCAGTATGTGGAAATGAGGAATGAGATTCGACTTATTTTCCTATCATTACTTCGGTTGCCTTTACGATTGCTTCCACTTCATCGCCGACTTTTATGTCCAACTCTTCAATCGCTTCTTTCGTGATCACCGCCGTAATTGTGGCAGGGGCCGTTATCTTCATTTTCACTTTGCCGGTTATACGGTCCTTTTCAACGGACAGAACCTTTCCTTTTAATCGGTTTCGAGCGCTAATCTTCAAACTGGTCACCTCCCGATAGTTAGGGTCAGATAGAAACTCACTCAGAAGACGGTCCAGCTTCTTGTACTCGCTGAGCAGACTCTGGCCGGTTTCTGTCAGTTTCGCCCAGCCGCCTCCGGACTTGCCTCCCCTATAGGTCTCCACCATTGGTTCGCCAACTGCTGTCTCCATCTTCCGGACGTAGTTCCAGACATAACGGTACGACATGTTGAGCGTCGACGCCGCTTTTGAGAGTGAATTCGCCTCAGCAATCTCCTCAAGAATCTGTGCTCCACCCCTGCCTAGCACTGGTTTCCCGTCGCACTCAATCCAAACCTTGCCTGAAAGCTTGCGTTTCTTCTGAGTGAGCATCCTGCTTGCAAAATACTGGTGTTCAATCTTTATAAAACTTCGACACGAACATAGCGCGTAGCACTCAAAACAATGAAAGCCTAATCTGACGAATCTGCTCAGCTATGAAGCTCCTTAGAAAAGGATGATAGAATACCCTTAGCATGAAGTGTCTAAGGACGCGTTTGTTCTTTTGCAGCGGGCTTTGTTTCTCTCTTGGGTATTTCCTTGAACCCGTACATGCCGATCGGCGGCCATCCTGCCTCGGGCGTCGATGATGGTATGAGCATTATGGTGTTCGTGCCGGATTGTTGGCCTATCTCATAGAGTATGTTCATCCATCTGAGCCTCAGCGCCTCATGGCTTGTCTCATAAAGGTTTGCGGCTTCAATCATTTTCTGCGCAGCTTCAAACTCCGCTGTCGCCAGGGTCACTCTGGCTCTTCTCTCTCTTTCAGCCTGAGCCTGTCTGGACATCGCATCTTGCAGCACCTGCGGGATGCCCACGTCGCGGATTTCGACGGAAGTGACCTTTATCCCCCAGACCTCAGTTTTCGAATCTATTATTCCACGTGCGATGGAGCCGACTTTTTCCCTCTCGGTTAAGACCTCGTCGAACGTTGCCTGACCAATGACTTCTCTAAGAGTCGTCTGCGCGGCAAGTTCCGTTGCGCTAAGGAAGCTTTCCGCGCCGAGCACCACTTTCTGCAAGTCCGCCGGCTGAAAGTACATGACCGCATCGACTACGACGGGCACGTTGTCCCTAGTGAGCGTCTGTTCAGTCTTAAACGACGTAACCTGCAGTCGCGTGGATATGACGAAGGG
>Ga0187771_10002823_pt1 | contig 12034 bp, 10 predicted proteins | sample 0116_SJ02_MP15_1_FD_133139 | JGI IMG/M metagenome (GOLD analysis project Ga0187771, IMG submission 133139) | Tropical peat soil microbial communities from peatlands in Department of Meta, Colombia - 0116_SJ02_MP15_10_MG | ecosystem: Environmental > Terrestrial > Soil > Wetlands > Peat | place... | reverse complement strand
GCGAGAGCTGAAGCCATGGCAAGCTTGGACGACCTGAAGCAGACATTCTTCGACGAATGCGACGAGGCGCTGCAGCAGATCGAGGCTGGGCTTACCGACATCCGCGCCGGCCAGCATTCGGACGAGACGGTCAACGCCGTGTTCCGCGGCGTTCATTCGGTCAAAGGCGGCGCGGGCATCTTCGGTTTCGAAGCGCTGGTTGAGTTCGCCCACGTTTTCGAGACGGTGCTCGACGGCATTCGGCGCGGCAGTTTGGCGGCGACGCCGGAGGTCCTCGACGTGCTGCTGTCGGCCAGCGACGTTCTGTCTGATCTCACGCAGATGTCGCGATCGGGTGAGGCCATTGCCGCGGGCTTCGGCGAGGAATGCCGCGCGGCGCTCGAGCAGATCATCGACGCCGACAAAGCCGGCGCCGGCGAGGCCAAGGACGACGACTCCGCGGCTGCAGCGGATTTCGAGGGGCTCGATTTCGTCCCGGTGCGCGCGAATCTGGACGACACGGCGGATGCCGCGGACGGCCAGCGCAGTTACGCGATCACGTTCCGGCCGAAGCCGGAAATGCTGAAGAAAGCCAATGAGCCTCTCTACATCCTGCGCGAGCTGCGCAAGCTGGGCGAGCTCGATCTGGTGACGCACAGCGAGCTGCTGCCGCCGCTGTCCGAGCTCGAGCCGGACCACCCCTATCTTTGGTGGACGGGCACGTTGCGGACGACGGCCGCGCGCGAGCAGGTGGACGAGGTCTTCGAATTCGTCGTCGGCGATTGCGATTTGGAGATCGTCGACACAACCGCGACGCCCGAGCCGCCAGCCGAGGAAATCGCCACCCCCGTCGAAGAGCCGCCCGTGCCGAGCACGGTCGTCGCGGCGCCGCCGACCGCCTTCGCGCCCCTGCCAAAGGCCGCGCCGCCGGCGACGACCACAACTGCGGAGCCGGCGAGCGCAAGCCGCCCCGCCGCGGCCAAGCCTGGCGCGACCACCACGCGGATCGAGCTGGAACGGATCGACCGGGTCGTCAACTTGGTCGGCGAATTGGTGATTGCGCAGGCGATGCTGGGGCAGATCGTCCAGGATCTTCCGGAGTCGGCGGCCGCGCGGCTCTCGCAGATCCTCGACGAGGTCGTCCATCACACGCGCGAGCTCAAGGACAGCGTCATGTCGATGCGCGCGCAGCCGGTCAGCGCGGTCTTCCAGCGCATGCCGCGGCTGGTGCGCGAGCTCGCCGCCAAAACCGCCAAGAAGGTCCGCCTCGAAATGGCCGGCGAGACGACGGAGGTGGACCGGTCGATCATCGAGCGCCTGAGCGATCCGCTCACCCACATCATCCGCAACGCGGTCGACCACGGCATCGAGTCCCCGGCCGACCGGCTGGCAGCGGGGAAGGGCGAGGAGGGGACCATTCGGCTCGCCGCCGAACACCGGGGCGGCCGCATCGTCATCGAGATCAGCGACGACGGCGCGGGGATCAACTCGGAACGCGTGCTGAAGAAGGCGCGGGAGCGGGGCCTCATCGGGCTGGATGCCTCGCCGAGCGAGGACGAGATCAACAACCTCATCATGCTGCCGGGATTTTCCACGGCCGAGACGATCTCCGACATCTCCGGCCGCGGCGTCGGCATGGACGTCGTGCGCAGCAACATCCAGGAGATCGGCGGGCGCATCTCGCTCAAGTCGGAGCGCGGCCGCGGCATGACGATCCAACTGGCCCTGCCGCTGACCCTCGCCGTCATGGATGGCATGGTCATCAAGGTCGGCCAGCAGACCTACGTCATGCCGCTGTCGGCCATCGTCGAATGCCTCAGGCCGACGCGGTCCGACATCAACAATTTGATCGGCACGCGCGGCATGCTTCGCCTGCGCGGAGAGCTCGTCCCGCTCGCCTATCTCGGCGACCTTTTGGAAATCGAGTCGAACGCGGTCACATCCGGCGAGAGCGTGGTCATCATCACCGACGCGGGCGACGGCACCCGTTTCGGGCTGGTCGTCGACGAGCTGTGCGGTCACCAGCAGGTCGTGATCAAGAGCATCGAGGAAAGCTACGGCCCGGTTCCGGGCATCGCGGCCGCCACCATCCTCGGCAACGGGCGCGTGGCCTTCATCCTCGACATCGAGAAGCTGTCCGACATCGCCGCAACTCCGCTGGTCAACGTCGCGAAGGGCACCTCATTTGCAAAGGCCATGGTGAATTGAAACGGCAAGGCCGGTCCGACCGGCCGGATACGACTTAGGAGAGAACAATGCCTAATGCTGTAGCGCTCAAGGTTCTGGTCGTGGACGACCAGAATAGCGTGCGGCAAATGACCCGCATGACGCTTGAGGAAATTGGAATTCGCCACATTCATGAAGCGGAGAACGGCGTCCAGGCGATGGAGAAGGCGGCGCTTCAGCCGCTCGATCTGATCATCTCGGATTTCAACATGCCCGAGATGGATGGCCTCGCGCTGCTGCGCGCCGTCCGCGGGCATCCGGTCGTGCGCAAGCTGCCCTTCATTCTGCTCACGGGGCGCGGCGACAGGGAGCTCGTCGTGAAGGCCGCCCAGGCCGGCGTCAACAACTACCTGGTCAAGCCGTTCACCGCCGCGATCCTTCGCACGAAAATCGAACAGGTGATGGGCAAGTTGTCGTGAATTCGAAAGACGGGACTTCACCCGATAACGAACTCGCCGCGCGAGCAAAAGTATTGGGATCTGCCAGCGAGCTCGGAGCATTTCTCGCCGTCTTCGCCAAGCTGTTGCTTGATAACGTTTCGAGCCTCGAAGAAACCGTCAGCAGCGTGACGGACTTGATCATGCGCCGAGGCCGGCCAGACCGGGAAATGGTGGTCACGCTGCAGAGTTTCGACCGCCTGAAGCAGGAGTTCGAGGCGCTCGGGGTCGCGCTGACCCACTTTGCCGACACGGCAAACTCGTCGTCTCTAGACAGCGAAGAAAGCACGCGGCTGCAGCAGAAAATCCTTGCGTCGATCAATGTGGCCGATCTCAAAGATCGCCTGTTGCGCCGCCTTCGCGACGAGGCAGCGAAAGTCGACTTTGCCACGGCGTCGGATCTGGTTCACGCCGAGTTGGGCGTCGACGTGATCTTCTAGTAGCGCTGCTTCATTCGCCCGTGCGCGGCGAGGTGTCGATCGCCAGCTTCAGCACGCGCCGCAGTCCGGCGGTGATTTCCGGCACCTGATCGGGCCTGAGATGGCGGTAGGTGCTCGATCGGGCAAGAAACAGCGCGTCGACATGACAGTCGATTACGTCCTTGTCGTAGGCCGCCCCGGCCTTGACGACCTCGAGGATGTCGCAAAGGTTCTTGGCGATGAACGTGGCGAACTCGAAGCCGAAGGTTGCGCCGGTGTCCCTTAGCTGCGCGCAGATGCGGATCGCCTGATCGAGCAGGGTCTTGTCACCGCTTCCGCCTTCGACCTGCGCCAAGGTGGCCGCGAGAGTCTGCACCTCGTGGCTCAGCCACTCGGCGAATTCGGGCTGCAAGCGATCGATCTCGGCCTGCGCATCGGCCAATGCCTCGTCCCGGCCTTTTCCGCCAGGGCGCCGACCCATTCGCTCGAAACGGGTATCGGCATAGAAGATCTGTGCGTCACTCGTCGACTTGCTAGACATCGGCGCTTCCGGCTTTGGCGGCGTTGAAGACGCTGTCGATGTCGTTCTGCGCAAGCGCCGGCCCGACCGCTTCGCCGACTTCGGCCAGTTTGTCTTCCTTGCGGCGTCCGACGCCGCCCGGATAGCCTTCGATCTTGAATCGGCGATCCGGTCCGAAATAGGTCGCCGTGTCGATGAAGCGGCGCGGATTGAAAACGATCCAGGACAAACGGTCGTACAGGCTGTTTGCCGACATCGGCTTGGCGATCACCATATTGGCGCCGGCATCGCGGGCATTCTTGATGATCGACCCGCTCGGGTAGCCGGCGGTGATGAGGATCGGAGACGTGCGGTTTTCGTTCTTGGTATCGCGCCGGATTTGGCGCGTGGTCGCAATGCCGCCATGTGGTGGAAACTGCAGATCGCATATCAGCATGTCGATTCTCTGGTGGTACAACGCTTGAACGAGCTCGCTCGGCTTCTCCGCCAGCACCACCTTGTTTGCTCCAAAGCCACGCAAGATTCCGTGGATGATGCGGCGCCCAAAGGAGCTCGTATCGGCCACAAGAATCACCAAATCGCGCAGGTTGACCGTTGATCGCTTCATGCCGGACCCAAGAAAGCATCAATTGATCTCGATGCGTGAGCGCCCACGATGTCGTATGTGGTCCGTGCCATTGTCGAGAAGCTCATGATCGAAAAGCGCCAAGCCGGATGAACGCATTACGAATTCGTTCTCACCGTCAAAAATTTGCGATTCGCGATAAGTGCGCGTTAATTAATCTCGCGTGGCAAGATAACAATCTAGAATAACAATCAGGCGGAGAAACCCGCCGGTGAAGGCGCGGGGGCCAACGCAGCCTCGTTGCGGCAAGGTAGCACCTCGAATCCAAAGACGAGAAATCCGATCGCGCGCCGCCGAGTCAACTTGCCGCACGCGAGGTTTGTCCGCGACGGCTGCAGCCGCTCGAGGTCGAAGCGCTTCGTCGGGGCGCTCGGAGTCTTTAGCAAACTGGTATAGCAAGAAAGATTGCCAAACTGCTTTGGCGTCATCGACCTGTACTACCGCAGTGTGCGTGAATATCCTTTTACCGATTCTGAAGCGTATTTCCGCGGCGCTTACGAAGAGTGACGTGATACGCAGCGAGAAGGAGTGCAGTCGAGTTTTGCTCCGCGACATGGGCAGTTAGCATCCAAAAAAGGATTCTGCAATTGAGAGGCTTAGCGGTCCAGAACGCCAACAGCACTGAATGCGGTGAAGAGCCGTCCAATCGCACTGAACTGCCAGTGCCGGAAAGCGGTAACAGCCATCGAGCGCTGCGCGCGACGGAGTCGACGCAAGTGAAGGGCGCCCCGGGAGCCGAGGAGGGGGCCGCCAAAAAATACGGCTTTTGCGCCGCCTGCGCCGCCTTCGAGTACAATCTGTGCGCGGCGATCAGCGACACGGCGCTATCGAACCAGGAGCAGCGCAACGGCGGCGTACGTCTCGTCTCCTCGGTTCATACCATTCCGGCCCGCAGGATCATCCGCCACCCGAAAGAGTGGTCCGAGTTCGTGCCGATCATCTGTGGCGGCTGGGCCGCGGTGTCGCTCGCGGCGCTCGACGGCCGCCGGCAGATCCTCTCCTTTCTTCTGCCGGGCGATTGCGTGTCCACCGCCTATGTGTGGCATTCGATTTCCGGTTACACGGTCGAGGCGATCACGGACGTCACGTATCGCAATTTCAAGAGAGACGATTTCAAGAGCGTCATCTTGGAATATCCCGACCTGTTTGAGTTGTTTTCCGAGGTTTGGACCGGAGAGAAGACGCAGGCCGACCAGCTTGCGCTCGACCTCGGCCGCCGGACCGCCGACGAGCGGATCGCGCGGCTGATCCTCAATCTCGCCGACAGGCTCGCCAAGCGCGACATGATGCATGGCCGAACCATGGAATTTCCCCTCCGTCAGCGGCACATTGCGGACGCCACGGGTTTGACGCCTGTGCACGTGAGCAAGGTTCTCGGCGAATTCCAGCGCGCCGACATGGTCGAGATCAAGGGCCGCTCGCTCACAATTATCGATGCGGCGGGGCTTCGCCGTACCGCGGACTGGCACTAGCAATGATCACCCGGTCCCGCTGTGCGGAGGTCGTCAAGGCGTTCACCGTACAGGAGCATCGGGAATTGCGGGACGCATTTGCAACGTCATCGAGCGGCGGACGTGCGATGCGGCATTCCCTAATGATATGAGCAAATCAGAGATTCCCCACGGTCAATCCTATTTTCCTTCCCCGGCAGCCTCGCGCAAAGAAGCGCGCGACATCATCTTGCAGCTTCGCGAGTTTCTCGGCATCGACGATACGACGATGCAATATGCGCGCGTGCTGCTGACGCTGTTCACCGCCTGCGCCGACGACATCGTCCGCGAGTTCTATCGGAAGGTGCACGTATCGGCAGTCAGCTCCTATGTGACCGACGACGCGGTCGAGCGTCTGATCGTTAAGCAGAAGTCGCACTGGACCGCGCTGTTCGACTCGGATTTCGGGCCGGACTACGTGCAGGGCGTGTGGCGGATTGGAATCAAACACCGCGAGATCGCGCTCGATTCCTCGTGGTATGTCGTCGGCTATGTGAAGTTGAAGCTCGAGTTGATGCGCCGGATCGCCGCGCTCAATACATCGCCGGACAGGACGGTCAGTCTCATGATGACGCTGGAAAAATATGTCGCCCTAGATATGGCGCTCGCATTGCAGGCTTATGATTCGGTTGTGTTGGATTAAGGGCGCCGATTCAACAATGGCCTGGTTCGCGGATTTGAGCGATTATGGAACATTGCGGAACGAATTTTTGGTCGTGACAAGATTTCCGGAAAGGACAACGACCGCAATTAATTGAATTAATGCCACGTAAGGCCCGCACCGTTAGCGCCATTGAGCGTTTCAGCTGGCCATTCACCGAAAGCTCGAAAATAAGCCTTTCCGAAAGAGTGAAGGTCGGTGAACCCACAAGCGAACGCAACACTTGTTACTGTTGTGAAAGCTTCAGTATGTTGCAGCATTCGCCGCGCGTGACGTAACCTTATCTGCTTCAAGAACTCCTTCGGCGAATAGCCACGTGTCTGCCAAAAACTACGAAGTAAACTGCGTACGCCCACATTTATTTCCGCCGAAAGGGCTTCCAGGGTAATCGGTTTGTCCCAGTTTGCTTCAATATATTCCTCCGTGCGATGCACCTGCCAAGCCGCGACGTCCCGGGGCTGTTTGTTCAACAAACTGCTGTAGTTGTGCTGATTGACATGCAGATACATCACCATGAGCGTCTGCTCGAATTCGGCGAGCATTTGCGGCGGTGGCGAGCATGGAGAATCCAAATACCTCACAAGAAACATCACGTGCTCGCGCAAGGATCGCGCAAGATGCTGATCAGAGCGTTGCGTCAAATACATTTTTAACGGTGCCGCGAAGGACTCGCCAATAAACGCATTCAGCTTTGCTGTCAGTGCTGTAGGGCTAATAACTAGATTCAAGCGCTCATAATCGGCATCGTTCGCCATGTCGTAGCTTAAATCGGCTGGAAGCATCAGGCTGAGATTCGGATCAATTGCAGTTGACCTCCCATTGATCACGAACTCGACGCCTCCCCTGATCGGAAAAACGTGCGCAAAAGCGCCTGTTTCAGGAAATTTCCAGCGGGCGTTAATTCCATATAATCCATAAGTCAGTCCGACATGCTGTAACTGGTAATGATTATGAATGGCCCGAAGTGCTTTTTCGCGGCCAACAATTTCCATGATCGGCTTGACATATATTCGCGCGAGCGCGGCTTCCATTTCCTCAATGCTTGAAGTGCGAACAAGAGGAAATGCATCAAGTGGTCGGAATAAGCTCACGAGTGCTTCCCCTTGCGTTTCCACCGAACCATAGAAGCGAATTCGAATGGGGAATAACCGCGGATCATTTTAAATGTGCGGAATAGACTGAAGGCACTTACGCCAGAAACTTTTGCGAGCGCTTCTAAGCTAACGGGATTCTGCCAATTGGCTTCAATATATTCCTCCGCTCTGCGAACCTGAAACGTCGCCGCATCCGTCGGTTCCTGTTGCAACAAATGGGTGTAGTTATGCCGATGTGCAAACAGGTACATAACCATCAAAAGCTGTTCGGTCTGCGAAATCCACCAATTCGGAAGCGGCTCATTAGCGGTGTTTAACGTGTTGATGAGAAGTGGGAGATATTCTTGTAATGCTTTCGTCCCAGGTCGTGTGAAGTCAGTGCTCGGGCCCATCCGCAAGGGCTTGTCTATGGTTGCGCCGATTAATGTCTCCAGCTTGGCTGTGAGCACTTGCGGGTCAATTAGCAAGACAATGCGGGCGCAGGTGTCATCATAATTCGCCTTATAACCCATATCCGGCGAAATCAATGCACCGCGATCTGCAACCAACGGAACCGAAGTATTACCATTGATAATCGTGCCAGCTCCTCCGACATGCATCAACTGGACGAATTGGTCGACGGCGGGAAACTCAATGTGCACGGCTGCGCCGTAAGCGCTATAATTTATTGAAATGTGCTGTAGCTGGCAGTGGTTAAGTATGGCATTGAGTTCTTTTGTTGCGCCGACAGGTTCCAAGATTGGTTTGGCATAAACTCGAGCAAGCCCTTCTCGCACTTCGTCAATTGAACGGGTGCGCGTGATATTATAGTTGCTGAGCGGTATGGAGTGTTTCATCACAACATTTCTTTATGGCTGAGCGAGTACAAAAAGTGTCGTGTTGAAGTCGATATGCGCCCGTTTCTATGAACGGTTGAAGATCGCCGCTATTGAAGTTTTCATGTTTCGATTAGTCTCTACGTGAAGGGATCGCCCACTAATCATGACCACTTCTCGCCGGCAGCGTGATAGAGGGCGACAGGATCGAGAATCACGAGAAAGCGGTCGCTGAGAGCCAGAACGTTTCGACGCCGCAACTCGGATAGCACCTTACTGACATGCACCGGCGTGAGCCCTGTGGCGTCTGCGATGTGATGGTGACGGAGCGGAAATGGAAACCGGTTGCCATCGGGATCGCTCATGCCGAGCGCCTTGAGGCGTTTGACCAACTGCACGATCAAGCGCGGAATGCGCTCTTCAGCCAAGCGGCATCCGAGGTCCAGTATGAGTTGGTCGGCGCGTTTTCTTTCCTCGACCCAGGCTCGCGAAATGCATTCGAAAGCTTCGGGTCGCTTGAAGAGAACCTCTAACAAATCGGAGCGCTTGAATGTCCGATATTGAACGTCCGTTATTGCCTCAATAAACCAATTCTGAATTGTCTCGAAGACCAAAGCCGTGCTGACTAGTTCGCCAGGCAAGATAATGGAAAGAATCTGCCGACCGTTGTTAGGTAGATTAATATAACAAGCAGCCCAGCCATCGCAGATCACAGGTACTCCGTCGCGGAGCTCTTGCTGTTGGCAAACCAAGCGCCGTGCCATGGCCGATCGAGCAACCTGCCGGACTTGTAATCCCGCGGTTGCCTGCTTCGAGCCATAGGCTGCGAAGGCGGGTTGGCAGATATTGAGCGTGTATGCGGGACAAGGGCAACAAATCTGTTGCGTCGGCGTCGGGTCCGACGCCCGATGTATTTTCGATTTTGCAGCCATTAGATTGCGATCGTACCGGTAGGGAAAACAAGCAATGCTACGTAGCACACGGTATTTTGGTAATCCAAAACAAATAAATTTTCCACAGATACTAGTTATTATTGTAGTATAATAAAAAAAATTACTATGAGAAATTAGATTTTTTGAAAAAAATGTCGCTCTATTAGAAATATTCTGACAGATTTGCTCGTTGCAACTGGGCGGCGATACCGGAAGGCGCAGGCGATCATGGTCACGCAGGCGACCATGATCATGAGTGCATGACGATGCAGCCCTGCTAGGTCGGCCCTCGCGGCAATGAGTTTACAATTCACCTCGTCACCCCAGAGGTGGAGCAATTACGACTCGCAATGCAGCGGTTGGACGTCACATCTCCATCGATTGAATTTAAGCAAAAGGTCGTCGAATTTATCAGCGAAATGAATAGGCCAAAACATTAAAGCCGACCGATGAAGACGACCAAGGTCAATATCGTCGCTACTGTGTGATCAAGTCAGTCGGTCTCAGGGCCTTCCAATCCGATGAGGGGCGGCGGGAGCGCCTCGGTCTCGGCATTAGGCAACCCCTCCTGACCTTCGCTGTTATGGACGCGATAAAGCTGGGGTGCAGCGCGATTGATATGAAGCTGGAAAATGTCGGGTCGGTTATAATGTCCTGCGAAGTCGTGGCGTAGTTTCATTTGAATGCCGAGTTCCAGATTGCAGTCGGCGTAGAGGATACCTTCCTCCGCGCCCATTGGGCCGGCGATAATACGGCTCATCGGGTTGACAATGAGACTGCCGCCACAACAATCCGGATTGCGCAGAAATTTTTCACCCTCCGAACTGACCTGCAGCATCTCGATCATCCGCTCATCCACTGTGCCGCAGGCTGATATAACGAATGCCTTGCTCATTTGGGCAAACGCTTGCGAGTCAATCGCTACGCGATTTCTCAGCGGATCGCCGCTGGTGGGAAAATGATTGGGCCAGCTCATGACATGGATGCGTGTGCCCTCTGCAATTAGGGCAAAAATAGCCAGCGGGTTCGAATTCTCGCCACAAATGAGGCCGGAAACAGGGCCGAACTCGGTTGCGAAGGCGCCGAAGGTATCGCCATATCCGCCCGTGTGAACAAGCCGTTCCCCGACGGTCGGCATAATCTTTTGGTGCTTGCGCAAGAGGCTTCCGTCGGGGCCAATGTAAAGTTGTGTGTTGAATAAAGTGCCGAGGGTATTTGGCAGTTTCTCGCAAACACCGATCACAACGTAGGCATTTGCATCGCGCGCCGCCGCACAAAGCGCTTGCGTTTCGGGTCCTGGAATTTCAAGGGAATTCTTAAAGAGTTCGACAGCAAGTCTGTTGGCAACTGCGCTCGTGGCGGGATGGTGATGGTACCAAACCGGGTGTGCCGGGATAAAGCCTTCGGGCAGGCCGATCACGCGTGCGCCATTAGCGCCTGCCTCGCGAATAAGCTTGCAGGCTTTCTGTGTTGAACCTTCTCGGTCAAGAAACACGGATGCCGCCTGAACGGCGGCAACTCGTACCGTGCCGTAAGAATCGCCCAATCCGCGCCTCCAAATTTGTTCGCATTAGGCCCGCAAATCGGCTGAGAAACAAGGTGTGTAGGTTCCCATAGCTGTAGCCCGCCACAATCATGCAGCAAATCCCTAGCCCGATGCGCGCTGGCCAATAGCGACGATACCATCAGTGCCATTGTGCCAACGTAGGGGCATTCTACGATAGTAAGAACGACTAAATCGCCAAAAATTGTCCCCATAAAATGGTGGTCACATGACGGAAGTGAAGGCTGCAAAGAAAAAGCCGTTTTGTCTCGAAGAAGCGACGATCGACGAGATGCATCGAGCGATCCAGGCCGGAGAGATCACGGTCGTCGAAATCGTCCAGCACTATATCGCCCGTGCTCGCGCCTATAACGGTGTATCGAGCGCGCTCGTGACAGAGGATGGCAAGCCGATCCCGCGGGCGACCGGCACCGTGCGGGCAAGGGCGCCGCTTAATTTCCCGACTGAAACAGTGAAGGCCTCGACGATCCTGCCCGATCTCGACAAGTACAAGGGAAAACCGCTCGAGTACGGCCGCATGGAAGCGACCAGCTCGGATTCGAGTGTCCAACAGCAGTTCGGCATGATCGCTGGCATCCCCAATTCTGGCCAGCTCAACGCGCTCGCGACCCTCAACATCCGCGGCGAGCGCTCTGTCACCTGCCGAGGCGACTACGACCGGCATCCTTCGGAAGGTCCGCTGCCGCCCGGTGCGCCAGCGGCGTGCGACATCTTCCGCCGCTTGCCCGACGCGCTCGAAACTGCGGCCGAACTCGATGCTAAATATGGGCGCAATCCGGACCTTGAGAAAATGCCGATGTATGGCGTGGTATTTTCATTCAAGGATTCGTTCGACACCAAGGATATGCGTTCGACCGGCGGCGGCGACGCAGCTTATGATATCGATTTTCCAGCGCGCGACCACACACTGGTCGAGCAATTGCGCAACAAGGGCGCGATTATCTTCGCCAAGGCGTTGTGCACCGAATACAACGGCCGTGCCGGCGATCCGGGCGGCCGCCATCAGCCTGGAAAGGTGCTTCCATCGACGCTCGGCTATCAGCGCAGCACTTGGGGCGGCAATCCGTCGAACGTGTATGACACCGCTCGCTCCGCCTCGCTCGGTTCGAGTTCCGGCTCGGGCTCGTCGGTCAGCGCCAATCTGGTGATGGCGAGTCTCGGCGAGGAAACGCGGGCGTCCTGCCGCGGACCCGCCAACCACAACGCAGTGGCGCTGATCTTGCCGCACAAGTCGATGCTGAGCTTCCACGGCGGGGGCATCGGGGCCGACAT
>Ga0187771_10002822_pt1 | contig 12035 bp, 6 predicted proteins | sample 0116_SJ02_MP15_1_FD_133139 | JGI IMG/M metagenome (GOLD analysis project Ga0187771, IMG submission 133139) | Tropical peat soil microbial communities from peatlands in Department of Meta, Colombia - 0116_SJ02_MP15_10_MG | ecosystem: Environmental > Terrestrial > Soil > Wetlands > Peat | place... | reverse complement strand
TGGACCTTCAACAGCTTCGCCGAGGGCGGCGTGCAGATCGAGGAGAGCGTGTTCCTGTCCGGCTCGGATGGCCCGCGCCGCACTGTGCAGATCGTGATCTACGGCCATGCCCGCAGCGAGGCCAAGGTGCGCTGGAGCTTCCGCCACACCCCGCCGGCACCGCCGGACAGCCGCCCCGAGCGCGCCGACGAGCCGGAACTGCCGCTGTAACGCGCGGTAACGAGCGGTAGCGAGGTGCTGCGCCCGGGACACGCAAGCTTGTGGACGTACGCGAGGGCCGGGAAATTGCCGAATACCCTTCTACCCGCGTCCTGTGCTAGCTCCTCGCTCATGACCAGCCATCCACGCCGCATCACCCGCGCCCTCTTGTCGGTCTCTGACAAGACGGGCCTCATCGATTTCGCCACGGCTCTCGCCGGCTACGGCGTCGAGCTTATCTCCACCGGCGGCACCGCCAAGGCGCTTAAAGACGCCGGGCTCAACGTGAAAGACGTCGCCGAGCTCACCGGTTTTCCCGAGATGATGGACGGCCGGGTGAAGACGCTGCACCCGAAGGTGCATGGCGGCCTGCTGGCGATCCGCGCCAACAAGGAGCACGCGGCGGCGATGCAGCAGCACGGCATCAAGCCGATCGATCTCCTGGTGGTGAACCTCTATCCGTTCGAGGCGACCGTCGCCAAAGGCGCGTCCTACGACGACTGCATCGAGAACATCGACATCGGCGGCCCGGCGATGATCCGCGCCGCCGCCAAGAACCACGCCGACGTCACCGTGGTGGTGGAGCCGGCCGACTACGAGAAGGTGCTGGCCGAGCTCGCCTTGCACAGCGGCATGATCTCGCTCGAATTGCGCCAGCGCCTCGCCGCCAAGGCTTATGCGCGCACCGCCGCTTACGACGCGGCGATCTCCAACTGGTTCGCCGACACGCTGCACGACACCGCGCCCGACTACCGCGCCTTCGGCGGCAAGCTGATTCAGCCGCTGCGTTACGGCGAGAACCCGCACCAAAGCGCGGCCTTCTACAAGGCGCCGGGCTCGCGCTTCGGCGTCGCCAGCGCGCGGCAGCTGCAGGGCAAGGAACTGTCCTACAATAACATCAACGACACCGACGCGGCCTACGAATGCGTCGCTGAGTTCGACGCGGGGCGCACGGCCGCCTGCGTCATCGTCAAGCACGCCAATCCCTGCGGCGTGGCGGAGGGCGCGAGCCTGCTCGACGCCTATCGCAAGGCGCTCGCCTGCGATTCCACCTCCGCCTTCGGCGGCATCGTCGCGCTCAACCGCACGCTCGATGCCGAGGCGGCGAAAGCGATCACCGAGATCTTCACCGAAGTAATCATCGCGCCGGACGCGACCGACGAGGCGATCAAGATCGTCGCCGCGAAGAAGAACCTGCGCCTGTTGCTCGCCGGCGGCCTGCCCGATCCGCGCGCCAGTGGCATGACGGTGAAGTCGGTCGCCGGCGGTCTCTTGGTGCAGTCGCGCGACAATGCGGTGGTCGACGAGATGCAACTCAAGACCGTCACCAAGCGCGCCCCCAGCGAGGCCGAGCTCAACGACCTGCGTTTCGCCTTCCGCGTCGCCAAGCACGTCAAGTCGAACACCATCGTCTATGCCACAGACCGCGCCACCGTCGGCATCGGCGCCGGACAAATGAGCCGCGTCGATGCCGCGCGCATCGCCGCGCGCAAGGCGGAGGACGCGGCGAAGGAATTGCAACTCGGCGCACCGCTGACCAAGGGCTCAGTGGTCGCTTCCGACGCTTTCTTCCCGTTCCCGGATGGCTTGTTAGTGGCGATCGAGGCCGGCGCCACCGCGGTGATCCAACCCGGCGGCTCCATGCGCGATGCCGACGTGATCAAGGCCGCCGACGAGCACAACGTGGCGATGGTGTTCACCGGCGTCAGACATTTCCGGCATTAAGGCACGCGTGTCCCGGATGCGGTGCAGCACGAGCGAAGCGAGGTGATGCACGCTGATCCGGGACTCCGGTTTGCTTGACAGAAAGCTGGGTCGCGGGTCTGCAGCGCATCACGGCGTGCTGCGCTGCGCTCGGACCCACGCGTCACTACTCCCGCGCCAAATCCCCCAAGAGACTGGCGGCCACCGACAGCTTCGACAGCGTCAGCCCGGAGCCGGCGATCTCATGGATGGCGACGCGAATGCGTTCCACCTCGCTGCGCCGCGGTTTGATCCATTCCTCCACCGCGCCGGCGCCCGCCATGCCGTTGCCGACCATGGCGGCGGTGAGCCGCCGCTCGGCATCGCCGATCGAATCGAGCGCGCGGTCGAGCGCCAGGCGGTCGAAGTAATCCGCCACCACGATGCCCGGCACTGCGCTGATGACGCGATCGAGCTGGAAGAAGGCTTCGTTGGCGAAATAGGTCGCCGTCACCTCCGCGACCGGCTTCTTCGCCTGGTCGGCCACCAGCACGATGTCGGGTGCCGCCTTCAAGGCGCCGAAGCTGGCGATGCGGCGCGCGAGCACCTGCGGCACGCCGGCCTTGACGAGCTCCGCCTCGAGCGCCGCCAGCGCATGTTTCGACAGCGCCGTATCGAGCGCCGCCGTCACCTGCGCGATGCCGGCGTGATAATGCGCGATGATCGTCTCCAGCCCCCGCTTGAGATCGACATTGCGCAGGAACCAGACCAGCCGATCGAGCAGCAGGTCCTGCACGGCGGCATAGAGCGCAAGCTGCGTCTCGCCGGAAATCTTGTTGTCGAGCGCGTCGATCTCGCCGTTGAGCGCGATCAGGTCGTAGCTGTTGCGCACGGCGGCGAAGGCCGCGGCGATGGCGTCGGCCGAGGCGCCGGTCTGGTCGGCGATACGCACGATCAGCGTGGCGCCGCCGCGGTTGATCATCGAGTTGGTGAGCTGAGTGGCGATGATCTCGCGCCGCAGCCGGTGATGATGCAGCGCGTCGTCGAAGCGCTCGGCCATTTCCTTGGGGAAATAGCGCTCGAGCTCGCGCCCGAGATAGGGATCGTCCGGCACGCTCGACTCCAGCAGCTCGTTGTAGAGCGAGAGCTTGGCATAGGCGAGCAGCACGGCGAGTTCCGGCCGCGTCAGCGCCTGGTTGCGCTTGCGCCGCTCGGCGATCGCCATCTCGTCGGGCAGGAATTCCACCGCCCGGTCGAGCTGCCCGTGCATTTCCAAGGTCTGCATCAGCCTTTGTTGGAAGCCCAAATCCTCCAGCCCGCGCCGCTGCGCCAGCGACAGCGCCAGCGTCTGTTGGTAGTTGTTGCGCAGGACCAGGCGGGCAACCTCGTCGGTCATTTCGGCGAGCAGCGCATTGCGCGCCTCAAGCGTCAGCGCGCCGGAGCGCAGTGGCCGGCTCAACGCGACCTTGATATTGACCTCGATGTCGGAGGTGTTAACGCCGGCCGAGTTGTCGATGGCGTCGGTGTTGAGGCGGATGCCGGCGAATGCCGCCTCGATGCGGCCGCGCTGGGTCATGCCGAGATTGGCGCCCTCGCCCACCACCTTGCAGCGCAGCTCGGCGCCGGTGACGCGGATCGGATCGTTGGCGCGGTCGCCGACCGCCTCGTCGCTCTCGTTCGACGCGCGCACATAGGTGCCGATGCCGCCGAAATACAACAGATCGACCGGCGCCTTTAGGATCGCCTTCATCAATTCCTGCGGCGTCACCACTTCGGCCACGCCGAACAGCTTCTGCGCCGCCGCGCTCAGGCGGATTTCCTTCGACGCGCGCGGATAGACGCCGCCGCCCGCCGAGATCAGCGACTTGTCGTAGTCCTGCCAGCTCGAGCGCGGCAGGCCGAACAGCCGCTTGCGCTCGGCGAAGGCTTTCACCGGATCGGGATCGGGATCGATGAAAATATCGCGGTGATCGAACGCCGCCAGCAGCTTGGTGGTGGTCTCGCGCAGCATGCCGTTGCCGAACACGTCGCCCGACATGTCGCCGACACCGACCGCGGTGAACGGCGTCACGTGGATGTTGAGGTCCATCTCGCGGAAGTGCCGCTTCACCGCCTCCCAAGCGCCGCGCGCGGTGATGCCGATAGCCTTGTGGTCGTATCCGGCCGAGCCGCCCGACGCGAAGGCGTCGCCCAGCCAATAGTCGTGCTCGAGCGAGATGGCGTTGGCGATGTCGGAGAAGGTCGCCGTGCCCTTGTCGGCGGCGACCACCAGATAGGGATCGTCGCCCTCGTGGCGCACCACGTTCTCCGGCGGAATGATCGTGCCGTCGGGATGGATGTTGTCGGTGATGTCGAGCAGCGTCGAGATGAACAGCTTGTAGGTGGCAACGCCTTCCGCCTGGAACTGTTCACGCGTCGGGCTCTTCGGCATCAGCTTGGGCACGAAGCCGCCCTTGGCGCCGACCGGCACGATCACCGCGTTCTTCACCTGCTGCGCCTTCACCAGGCCGAGGATCTCGGTGCGGAAATCCTGCGGTCGGTCCGACCAGCGGATGCCGCCGCGCGCCACCTTGCCGAAGCGCATGTGCACGCCTTCCACGCGCGGCGAATAGACGAAGATCTCGTAGAGCGGGCGCGGCAGCGGCATGTCGGTGATCTTGCCGCTTTCGAACTTGATGGCGATCAGCGCCTTCGGCTGGCCGTCCTTGTCGGTCTGGTAGAAATTGGTGCGGATCGCCGACTGCACGGCATTGACGAAGTGGCGCAGGATGCGGTCCTCGTCGAGACTCTCCACCTTTTGAAATTCGTCTTCGATGCGCGCCGTGATCGCCTGTTGCTTCGCCTCGCGCCCCTCCTCAGCGCGCGGGTCGAGGCGGGCGTGGAACAATTCGACGATGTCGCCGGCGATGGCCGCGTGCTTGGTGAGCGTCGCCCACATGTAGTCTTGCGAGTAAGGCACGCGCACCTGGCGTAGGAAGCGCGACAGCGTGCGGATCAGCGCCACGTCGCGCCAGGCGAGCCCGCCGGCGAGCGTCAGCGCGTTGTAGCCGTCGTTCTCAGCCGCACCGCGCATCACCATGAGGAAGGCGGCTTCCAGCCGCGCCTTGCCGGCGCCGAGGTCGATCGCGCCGCCGTCGCGCCGCTCGAGCAGCATGTCGTGGAACCACAGCCGCTCCGCGCCCTGCGGCGTGATGCGGTAGGTGCGCTCGTCCACTACCCTGAAGCCCATGTTCTCCAGGACGGGCACACGTTCCGACAGCGGCAGCGGCCGGCCCAGGCTCCAGATGCGCAAGGAGGCGGTCTGCTGCTCTTCCTCGTTGCGGTGGCGGAAAACGACGGCCAGCGGGCGCTGCTCGCTCAGCGCCTCGATCACGCGGATGTCGCTTGCCGCGACCGCCGGGGCGTAGAACTCGTGGAAGCCTTGCGAGAACGCGTCGCGGTAACGCTCGAACAGCGCGCGCAGCTTGTCGGGCGGATAGACCAGCGCCAGCGCGTCGTTCAGTCCGTCGGTCCACGAGCGCACGATCGCCGCCACCTCGCGCTCGAGCGTGGCGGTATCGACCACTGGCGTCGTCCCGCCGGAGCGGCCGATGATGAAATGCACGCGCACCAGCGGGCCTTCCGTGAAGAACGGATAGAAGGCGGAGACGTGGCCGATGAAGGCGCGGCTGAGATAATCGCCGATCTTGACGCGGATATCGCTGTCGTAGCGCTCGCGCGGCACGTAGACCAGGACCGAGACGAAACGGTCGAAACGGTCGCGCCGCGCCAAGACGCGCACGCGCGGCCGCTCGTCGAGCTGCAGGATGGCGACCGCGAAGTGATAGAGCGTGTCCTCGCCGATCTGGAACAATTCGTCGCGCGGATAGTTCTCCAGCACGTTGGTCAGCGCCTTGCCGGAATGGCTATTTGGGTCGAAGCCGGCGCGCGCCTCCACGCTGGCTATCTTGCGGCGCAAATAGGGAATGCTGTGCGCGCTGCGCGTATAGGCGGTGGAGGTGAACAGACCGACAATGCGCAGCTCGCCGATGAGATTGCCGGCCGCATCGAAGCGCTTGATGCCGACATAGTCGAGATAGACACGCCGGTGCACGCGCGCGTGCACATTGGCCTTGGCGATGATCAGCAGCCGCGGCTCCTGCAGGAAGGCCATGATCTCCGGCGTGTATTCGAGCAATTCGCTGCCGCGCTTGAGCACGCGCAGCTCGGGCGAGCGCATGACGCCGAGCGCGTCGTCGACATCGGGTTCCAGCGCGTTGCCGTCGAAGCGGTAGCTGCGCACGCCGAGGAAAGTGAAATTGTCCGCCAAGAGCCACTGCAGGAACTGGATCGCCTCGGCGATCTCGTCGACCGGCAGCGGCGGCGGGTTGGTTTTCAGATCGGCGACCGCGCCGTTGATCCGCTCGAGCATGGCGCGCCAATCCTGCACCGCCAGCCGCACCTCGCCGAGCATGTCGGCGAGTGCGCGCACGAGGTCGGCGCGCGCGGCCTCCTCGACGATCGGCTCGAGATGAACGTGGATGAAGCTCTCGCACGCGTGGCCCGCGCCGTCGGCCGCGCCGAGCGCGATGAGCCGCGCGCCGTCGCGTTCGACCGCGAGCACCGGATGCGCCACCATCTGCACGTTGAGCCGGCGCTCGCCGATTTCACCCATTACCGAGTCGACCAGGAACGGCATGTCGTCGTTGACGATCTCGACAACGGTGACCGATTTGCGCGCGCCCGACTCGTTGAGCGTCACTGTCTCGCAGCGGGTCTTCGGTGCGCCCGGCTGCCGCTCGGCGAGAAAATCGAACGCGCGCTCGGCGAGCAGCGCGAGATCGGAGGCCGCGTAGCAGAGCACATCCTCCGGCACCACGCGGCCGTAGAGCTGGGCGACGAAACTCTCCGGAATGTCGCTGCGGCGGGGGGCGAGCGCGGCGGCCGCCTGGTCGATCAGGGCGCGCGCGGCATCTGCGTGCGAGTCGGTGGAAAATTCGCCGGCCATGGCGGTGGGCGCGGGAGACGAGAATCGGTCGAGCATGATGGCGCAGTCTTCACCTTCGGGGGCGGGGCGTCGAGAGCAATCCATTATTTGGTGACGCAACCGTGACGACTTTGCGAAACGCTTTTCGCTGCCGCAATAAGCGGCTGACGACAAAGGCAAAAGCGTGATGCCCCGCGCGTATCGCGCCGGCGCGGAACGTTGTAGGCTTGTCTTTGGGGATGGACAGCAAGGGGCGCGCGCAATGCACAAAGCCGGCAAGTCAGCAAAAGCCGTGAGCAAGGCCGCGAGAGCGAAGCCGTCGCTGCAGGCGATCAAGGGCGGCAGGGCCGCGAGCAAGCCGGCCGCGGCGAAACCGGTGCCTCCGGCCGCCGCCGACGCGCCGATCATCGCGCTCAATCTGCCGATGGCGCAGCTCTCGCCCGCCATGGCCGCCTATTTCAAGAAGTGCCAAGACAAGCTCGGCTTCATTCCCAACGTGCTGGTCGCCTACGCCTTCGACATGCCGAAGCTCGAAGCCTTCGTCGCCATGTACAACGATCTGATGCTGGGCGAGTCGGGGCTCACCAAGCTCGAGCGCGAAATGATCGCCGTCGCGGTGTCGTCGCAGAACCGCTGTTACTATTGCCTCACCGCACACGGCGCCGCGGTGCGGCAATATTCCGGCAATCCGCTGCTCGGCGAGCAGATCGTGATGAACTACCGCGCCGCGCGGCTCACCAAGCGCCAGCGCGCCATGCTCGACTTCGCGGTCAAGCTCACCGGACAGCCTTGGGGTATCGAAGACGCCGACCGCGAGCGTCTGCGCCGCGCCGGCTTCTCCGACCGCGACATCTGGGACATCGCAGCGATCGCCGGCTTCTTCAACATGTCGAACCGCGTCGCTTCCGCCACCGACATGCGGCCGAATGTCATCTACCACGGCCAGGTGCGCTGAGTTCCCTCTGCTGCCACAAGCGGTCATGGCCGGGCTTGTCCCGGCCATCCACGCCTTTAAGTTGGGCGCCGCACGCAAGACGTGGATGCGCGGGCCAAGCCCGCATGACGGAATCGCAATGAAACGCCTCGCCGGGATTGTTCCGCTCACCATCGCCCTGCTGCTCGCCGCCCCGGCCCACGCCCAGGTGGCGCCGGTCGAGCGCGCGGAGGCGATTCCGCCGGCGACCGCGATCCTTGCCCACAACGGCATGGTGGTGGCGCAGGAGGAACGCGCCGCCCGCATCGGCGTCGAGATCCTCGATCGCGGCGGCAATGCGGTCGACGCCGCGGTGGCGACCGGCTTCGCGCTCGCGGTCACTTATCCGCGCGCCGGCAATCTCGGCGGCGGCGGCTTCATGCTGATTCATCTCGCCGAAGAGAACCGCGATATCGCCATCGACTATCGCGAGACCGCCCCGGCGGCGGCCACGCCGGGTATGTTTCTCGACGCCAAGGGAAAGCCCGACGCGGCGAAGTCGCGCGATACAGGTCTTGCCGTCGGCGTGCCTGGCACGGTGGCGGGCCTTGCGCTGGCGGAACAGAAATACGGTTCCGGCAAGCTCACGCTCGCCGATCTCATCGCGCCAGCGATCGAGCTCGCGCAGAAAGGCTTCCCGGTTGAGGACGACACCGCCGACTCGCTGCCGCGCGCACGTGAGCGGCTGGCGCGCTGGCCCTCTTCGGCCGCCATCTTCCTCAACGGCGGCGAGCCGCTGCACGAAGGCGACCGCCTGCTGCAATTCGATCTCGCCGACACGTTGCGGGCGATCGCCGAAGGCGGCCCGCGCGCCTTCTACGAGGGCCGCATCGCCGACGAGATTGCCGCCGCCGTGCGCAGCGCCGGCGGCATCATGGCGGCGGACGATCTGAAAGATTATCGCGCCGTCGAGCGCGAGCCGGTGCGCGGCAGCTATCGCGGCAACGACATCGTCTCCATGCCGCCGCCCTCCTCCGGCGGCGTGGCGCTGATCGAGATACTCAACATTCTCGAGGGCTACGACCTCGGCAAGCTCGGCCGCGCCACGGCGGCGCACGACATGATCGAGGCGATGAAGCGCGCCTATGCCGACCGCGCCGTCTATATGGGCGACCCCGACAGTGTGAAGGTGCCGGTCGCCGCTCTCTTGTCGAAGCAATATGCCGCGAGCTTGCGCGCCGAGATCAACGACAAGGCCACGCCCGCCGCCGTCATTCATTCCGGCAAGCCGACCGACACCGAGGGCCGCAACACCACGCACTTCTCCGTCATCGATCGCGACGGCAACGCGGTGGCCAACACGTATACGCTGAATTTCTCCTATGGCCTCGGTCTCGTCGCCGGCGGCACCGGTGTGCTGCTCAACAACGAACTCGACGATTTCACAGCCAAGCCGGGCGCCGCCAACGCCTACGATCTCGTCGGCTTCGGCGCCAATCTGCCGGGCCCGGGCAAGCGCCCGCTCTCGTCGATGACGCCGACCATTGTGCTGAAAGGCGGCAAGCCGTTTCTCATCACTGGCTCGCCCGGCGGCAGCCGCATCATCACCGCGGTGTTGCAGGTGATCTCGAACGTGATCGACTGGCACATGCCGATCGACAAGGCGGTGAGCGCGCCGCGCCTGCATAACCAGTGGGAGCCGGACGAGACCTTCGTCGAGCCGGGCTTTGCGCCCGAAGTGCTGGAAGCGCTGAAAGCGCGCGGCCAGGTTCTGGTGCCGAGCGAACCGCACACCTCGGCCAATTCCATCGAGGTGATCCCGAAGACCGAGTTCACGCCGCAGGCCTACGCCGGCGCTGCCGACCGCCGCACCCGCGGCGCCCTGGCGGCGGGGTATTGAGCGTCATTCCTGGACGCGAGCGAAGCGCCGAACCCAGAATCAAGAGACAAGCACCGTGGCTTGCGGCAGCGCCGTGTCCCTAGATGACGAATTGCGAAGATTGGAGCGGGCGAAGGGATTCGAACCCTCGACCCCGACCTTGGCGATCCTAGACCGTTAGCCATTGTTAGAAACTTTCCTCACGCCGACCCTCAAAACTTCCCGTTTGATCGGGGTTTCTACGAACAAAGGCAAACGGTCCAAACAGTGAACTTTGTTAGCCTATGCCACCCCGGATCGACGCCAACCCTTCCGGGGATCACCCCAACACTTCGGTGGACAAGTTGGCCTTTCAGAGAAGAGAATGCCTCTCACATCCGTCCACCGCTGTGCAGCAGGTCAAGGCTAGGCGCTCCTCGCTGCCACTTGCTTGCTGATGCGCTCCACTGGGGCCGCCTTTGAGGCGACCACAAGCACCACTCTCCTGTCGGCAGCGGTACGCGCCGTGTCGGACCGGTTCTCGCCCGAATATAGAATGCAAAGCAATCTCAAGTATTGTTGGGACCCCATCCAATTTCAGAATTAGAATTGGTTGCGCAGGCGCGAGAGGTGACAAAACGCCTTGTTTGCGCCTAGAGTAATTTGAGGAAACGCCCGAAACCAATAAAGGCGACGTTCAAATTACCCAACGGGAGGAAACGATGGGATTGAACATGCTCGTCAAAGCCTGTGCCCTGGCCGCCGCCCTTGTCTTTGCTGCGGGGACGGCGAGGGCTGAGACGATCACGCTGAAGCTGTCGCACTTCATCCCTCCGGTGCACGCCTTCCACAAGTGGGTGGTGCAGTGGACCGAGAAAATCGAGAAGGAATCCGGCGGCCGGCTCAAATTCGAAATCTATCCGAACGGCCAACTGGTGGGACCGCCGAACCGGCAGTTTGATGCCGCGCGCAACGGCATCACCGATATCGCCTTCTGCCTGCACGGCGTGACGCCTGGCCGCTATCCGATGACCGAGCTCGCCAACTTGCCCTTCGCCTGGCCATCGGACGGCGTCAACCTGCCGGAAATGGCCAAGCGCATGACCGAGCTGGCACCGAAATATCTCGCCGCCGAGCACCAGGGCCTGCACATCCTGTTCATGGTAATGGCGAACCCGATCGTCATCTACTCGCGGGTACCGATCAACACGCTGGCCGACTTCAAGGGCAAGAAGATCCGTTTCGCCGGCGTCACCAACAAGGAACTGCTCGACGCCATGGGCGCGGTGCCGATGCTGGTTCCGCCGCAGGAAACGCAGGACGCGCTGGCCAAGGGCATCGCCGACGGCGCCGGCTTCCCGCACGAGGCGGGCTTCGCCTATCAGCTCGCCTCGGTGGCGCCTTATGCAATCGAGCCGCCGCTCGCCTCCGCGACCTTCGCGATGGTGATGAACCCGGCGAAGTATAATTCGCTGCCGCCGGACCTGCGCGCGCTGCTCGATAAGGAGGCCGGCGTCGCTGGAGCGATGAGCTTCGCCAAGGATTGGCAGGATTTCGAGGCCTTCGCACGCAACTTCGAGATCACCAAGAAGGGCCTCAAGATCATCACCTTGCCGCCGGCTGACGTCGCCAAGATGAAAGAGCTGGCCAAGCCCATAGTCGAAAAGTCGCTCGCCGCGCTGGAAAAAGAAGGCAAGCCGGCGCGCGAATTCTACGCGGCCTATACCAAGTAACGGCATCGGCCGTTCCGCTTGAGCCCTCCGTCTTGAGGCGGAGGGCTTGAGCGCAACGCCCCCGCTCCGATGAACCGCAGTACCGCCTATACCTTTCTCGACCGGCTGCGCGCGACGCAGCTTCGGCTCGCCTCGGTCGCGCTCATCATCATGATGGTGGTAACGCTCGCCGACGTGTTCCTACGCTACGTGTTCAACAGCCCGATCCGCGGCGCCTACGAGCTGGTCGAGGCGATGATGGTGCTATTCGTGTTCAACGGTATGTCCACCGCCTTCCTGCAGCGGCGCAACATCGTCATCGACCTCATCGACTCGTTCGTACCGCGCTTTGTCGTCGCCGCGCTAATCCGCATGGCCGACTTGCTCACCGTCGTCACCGTGGCGATGTTCGCCTACGCCATGATCAAGCCGGCGTTGCAGTCCTACAGCTATGGCGAAGTCAAGCTGGAACTGCAGGTGCCGATCTGGTGGTTCTGGGCCGTAGCGCTGATCGGCATCGCCGGCGCCATTCTGTGCGCCATCGGCGCGCTGGTCGCGCCGACGCCGCCGTCCCGTCACGACAAAGAGCCGGTGTGATGGCGCCCTCGACCATCGGCGCGCTCGGCGTCCTCGCTTTGTTCACGATGCTGTTCCTGCGCGTTCCGGTGTGGATCGCGCTGACGCTGGTCGGCTTCGTCGGCAATG
>Ga0187771_10002820_pt1 | contig 12037 bp, 9 predicted proteins | sample 0116_SJ02_MP15_1_FD_133139 | JGI IMG/M metagenome (GOLD analysis project Ga0187771, IMG submission 133139) | Tropical peat soil microbial communities from peatlands in Department of Meta, Colombia - 0116_SJ02_MP15_10_MG | ecosystem: Environmental > Terrestrial > Soil > Wetlands > Peat | place... | reverse complement strand
TTCATCCTGTCGTCCCCGAGCAAAGGGAGCTGGACTTTTGGCGCCGAAGCAAACCCAGCCAGCGTAAAGGTGAATCCTCAATACATCCCTACCACCGCCCCGTCCAACCCAAAGTGACTGCAAGGGCGATGGTCGAGTAATAAGGTTGGAGGCGGAAGGCAGGCTTTCATCTAGCCCACCGTGGTTTAGAGGGCTATTGCAGCTCTAGTCCGCAGACCTGATGTGGTGGACAGCAAGATTACGATTTGTTTACAATTTAGCAAGTTGCTTTTGGCATCGTAGGGGCATCGAAGTCAGCGTAAGAGTCTGACTGGACATGGCTGAGGAACAAAACCAGATGTGGAGCGATTCCGAGTTACGCGGGATGACCCGGAATCAGGGGGAAGGACTGAAAATGAGCAAGCTGTTGAGGTCAATTGCAGTCTTCGTTCTGCCTATAGCAATGAGTGCCGGCACGGCAACGTGCGTGTGCGCCGCCGACGCGACGCCCTCAGCCGACGCAGCGGGGCTACCCAGTCCGAAGCCCAGTCCCTTGGCAGCGTATTTGGGGGTTGAATTCGTGAAGGATTCGACTAGTACGGTCCTTCTGGAACGCGAGGGGAAAAGGTATGTGGTGGATCTGGTGGCTCGAACGATTCGCGAGGCCGAACCATTGTCACCATCCCATGTATCAAGCGCGGCCTCGGGGGCCTCATTTGCCACGGTGCGCAAAGACCCGCCGGACGGGGCGAGCATCTTCAAAAGCAATTGCGCCATGTGCCACGGCGCCGATGGCAAGGGAATAGCCGCGATGAAAACACCGGACTTTACCGACCCCAAGGTCCTGGCCTCCCTCACTGACCAGCAGATGCTCGAAATCATTACTAATGGAAAGAAGGGGACCGCGATGCCGGCGTGGCGCGACAAGCTCTCAGAAGAAGACATACGGGCCGTTCAAGCTTACGTTCGCTCTCTCGCTTCCACTAAGCCGTCCCAGGCCGCAGCTCTAGTGCCTGCTCACGAGGGGACGCAAGCTAAAATCTATGAGCCGGGTGACGAGCGGCTTTTCACTTTGCCCACTGGACGCCGACTGAACCGCCACGGGTTCGTCATCAACTTCACGCATCGTTTTGCTTTCGATCCGGCATTCTCAGGGACGGCGCGCGGCGGTGCTCTACTGGGCCTGGATGGCTTTTCGTTGTCCTCCTTTGGTTTTCGCTATGGAGTGACCGACAAGTTGAGCGTGAGTATCTACCGCTCACCTACTTTTATCGGCAGGCCCATCGAAATGATGGCTGCCTACAACTTCCTCGACGAACATGACGGCAAGCCGCTTAATATCGTCGGGCGGGTCTCCATCGACGGGTTGAACAATTTCGACCGAATGTTCAGCGAAAACCTTGAGGGTATTTTCTCCAAGAGCCTTACCATCTGCTGTGTAAAAGCTCAGATTTACTTCGTGCCCACGGTTTCATTCAACGACCGCCATCTGTTTTCCCCCGCTTCTTATGAGACGAGCACATTTCCTGCGCTGCCCGGGTACAATACCGTGTCTCTGGGCATAGGAGGCGCCATCGACATCAGGCCTACCGTCGCCCTGGTGGCGGAAGCAATCCCCACCGTTTACAACGGCCGGCCTCTAGGTATTCACCGCCCGGCGTATGCCTTCGGCATCCAGAAAAAGATCTGGCGGCATGCCTTTACTTTTGGCTTTACCAACAGCCCTGGGACCACTGTCTCACAACGCAGCGGGACTAACGCGGGCTTCCTCGGAGAACCCTCCGCCGACACGCCTAGCGGTATGTTCATAGGGTTCGACCTGATGCGCCAAGTTTACTGAAAAGGTGTCATAGGGGCACCCCACATATCGATGAATTGGGGTGGCTGGGCTGACAATTTTTTTACAACTAGGTTACATTGCTGCTACAATTAAGTCCGCTTCGTATAATACGATTGCGTTTCAGTAAATCGTGGGGCGACGGTGCGCGGGTGTATCCAGTTCCCTGAGATCCTCTGAGAGCGGTTCAGACCTGATGAATCCGGAGGGACCACTGTTCCCAGAGGCGACCCAAGGAGGTTTTTGGCCGTGAGAACCTCAAACAAGGTTGTATTCTTCATTCCGTCTTTTTCGAGCATTGAAGCCACAGCCCCGCTTGGTCTGCTCGCCATCTCCACTCCTCTGCTCCGCGCCGGCTATGATGTGCGGATCATCGACTCCACAATCGCCTCTGACTACAAGCTCCGTGTTCTTGAAGAGGCGAGGGACGCTCTCTGCCTGGGCATTTCGCTTGTCACGGGACCGATGATCAGCGAGACGGTGGAAGTAGCGCGCAGCCTGAAGAATTGGAACCCGGAGTTCCCGGTCATCTTGGGCGGATGGCACCCTTCTTTATTGCCCACCCAAACGCTCGAAGCGGATTATGTGGACATCATTGTGCGGGGTCAGGGCGAGGAAGCGATGCTGGAGGTGGCTGAGCGGTTGCGGGAGGGGGCGCCACTCGATGACGTCCCCGGCGTGGGCTTCAAGCGTGATGGGAAGCTTCACTTCACCCCGGAGCGCCCGCTGAAAGGGCTCGAGCTCATGCCGCCCAAGGCCTACCACCTTGCGGATTTCGACGCCTATGAACGCGTCTGCGGGCGGCGCTGGGCCATGTATATTTCCAGCCTTGCCTGCCCCTTCAACTGTGCGTACTGCACCAATGCTGGAGTCTATGGGCGCAAGTGGAACGCGTTGCCGGTCGAGCAGGTGGTGGCGGAAACTGTCGATCTCACGCGGCGCTACCGGCTGGAACTGCTATGGATGTCCGACGACAATTTCTTGGTGGACCTGGACCGCGCCCTCAAAATCGGCGAGGGGTTGATCCGCGCCGGCGCGAATTTCAAGTGGAGCGTGCAAGCTACGACCAACCTCACCGCCCGCTTGACAGTCCAAGAACTTCGCCTCTTGCGCCGCTCCGGCCTGCACCAGATCTGCCAGGGGATCGAGACCGCCTCGCCCACCGTGATGAAGCTGATGAACAAAGGATTTCAGGACATTGGCGACATTTACCAGTCCATCGCCCGCTGCCTCGAGGCGGACGTGATCCCTTCCTTCAACATCATTTTCGGCTTTCCGGGCGAAGGTGCGAGGGAGCGCCGCGAGACTATTAACTTTATGATGGATGTGTGTCGCCGGTTCCCGGGGGCCGAGTTCTGGACGAACATCTTCACGCCCTATCCCGGTTCCCCCATTTTTTATCGCGCTGAAGAACTTGGCATCGAGGTGCCCACCTCGCTCGAGGGCTGGGTAGAGTACTTCCCACGGTACACCGTTCTTCCTTGGCTCAACGGAAGGGAGCACGAGCGCGTCCAGATCATGCGTGATTATCTTCGCATCGCCTTTGACCGCAAACCGATTGCTGAGATGAAGAGCGGCAAGTTCGCCAGGGGCCTTCAGAAACTCACGGCTTTGCCGGCCCGCTGGCGGCTGGACCACGACTTTTACGCCTTGCCCTGGGAGCTGTGGGTCAACCGGAAGCTTAAACATCTTCGCACCGCGCAGAAGCCCAAAGTGGATGCCAAGCTGCTCGAGCCGGCAACATCGCCGAGTTGACGGTGGCGTAGCCGTGGCGCCTCGCCCCCGTGCGTAGCGCTGACCTTTAGGTCAGTTTTCTGTTTGCGCCGTGACTTAGGATCTCCCCCCTCTCCCCCAAGGGAGAGAGGAGAGAACGCAGATATCTCAACTGCTCTCCCCAACGGGCAGGGGAGGGCATGTGGCATCTCGAGACGGCGAAGCGAGTCGTCGGAGGTTGTGCTTTGGTCGATGTTCTGCTCACCCACTCCTACCACCTCTTCTTCGATCCGAAGCAGGTTCGCAAGATGCAGCCTTATCCGCCTTTGGGCACGCTCTACGCTGCCGCTCTGCTCAGGAAGCGCGGGTTCTCCGTGGCCTTGTTTGATACCATGCTGGAAGACCCCGAGCAGGGATTCCCAGCCGCGGTGGCTCGCTATCGTCCCCGCCTGATTGCCCTCTACGAGGATAATTTCAATTTTCTCTCCAAGATGTGCCTCGCCCGCATGCGCCAAGTAGCTTTCGGGATCCTCGATGCGGCCCGTGCTGCGGGCGTGAAGGTGGTGGCGAGTGGCTCGGATGCTTCGGACCATCCCGAGGAGTATCTGCGGCGCGGCTTTGATTATGTTTTGTTAGGAGAGGCCGAGTGGACATTGGTGGAGCTCGTCGATTCCTTACTGCGGAATTCTGAGCCCCAGCCCGAGTATATCCCTGGCGTTAATTTTCTCCATCAGGCAACCGGCAAGCTCTTTCGGACGCCCACCCGGCCGCTGCTTCGGGATCTCGACACGCTTCCCCTGCCGGCTCGCGATCTTATTCAACCTGAGGCCTATCGGCGCGCCTGGCGGGAAAGGCACGGCGTTTTTTCCCTGAACCTTGTCGCCAGCCGCGGCTGCCCCTATCGCTGTAACTGGTGCTCGCGTCCCATGTACGGCGAGTCGTTCCACGTGCGCTCAGCCGAGAGCGTGGCTCTCGAAATGAAAGAGCTTAGAGACTGGTATGGTGCCGAACACCTATGGTTTACAGACGATGTCTTCGGCTTACGGCACCGCTGGGTGGAGGAACTTGCGCAGGCGGTCGAGCGGCGGTCCGCGGTCGTGCCCTTCAAGATTCAATCTCGAGTGAATCTGATCACCCAGGAAGTGGCGTCCGCCTTGCGGCGGGCTGGGTGCACCGAAGTGTGGATGGGAGTCGAATCCGGGTCGCAAAAGATCCTCAACGCCATGGAAAAGGGCGCGCGCGTGGAATTGGTCTCGGTGGCGCGTGAGAATTTGCGCAGAGAGGGAATTCGCGCCTGCTTCTTCCTCCAGTTCGGCTACCCGGGCGAGGGGTGGGAAGATATCCTGAAGACCGTCGCGCTGGTGCGCGAGACACGCCCAGACGATATCGGCGTTTCGGTTTCTTATCCCCTGCCTGGTACCAAGTTCTACGAGCGGGTGCGTGAGGAGTTGGGAGAGAAGAAGCACTGGGTGGATAGCGACGACCTCTCAGTGATGTTCAAGGGGACTTACACCAACGATTTTTACCGTGCCCTGCGCGATGCCTTGCACGCCGAGGTTGACCTGTGGGCGGCTCGGGCGCCGGGTGGAAACGGCAACGGCGGGCCTAAGACGAACGAGAAGGCGGCAAGTCCGGGAGAGGTTGCACGCCTCTGGAATATTGTGGAGCAAATGGAAAAGGGTTGCCGCAACCTCCAGCCGACGCTGGTCTAGGCCTCAATTCCCACCACCCTTGGCCCCTCCTCAATGGGAGGGGAGTTCCCAAGTTCCCCTCCTTACTAAGGAGGGGGAACAGGTAGTTGTTGTAAGAAATTAGCCGCCAATTAACCATGGACCTGCTTTTAACCCACGGCTACTTCCTCTATGAGGACCCCAAAGAGCTTCAGATCATGAAGCCCTATGTTCCTCTTGGCCTCCTCTATATTTGTTCGCACCTGCGCGCCAGGGGCTTGGCCGTGGAAGTTTTTGATACAACGTTTTCTTCTCGCTCAGAGCTTTTTGAGGTGCTGCGGACCACGCCTCCCGCCCTCCTTGGCGTATACGCAAACCTCATGACGCGCGCCAACGTTCTCGAGATATTGAAGGTTGGAAAAGAGGCAGGATGGCAGACCATCGTCGGCGGCCCGGAACCGGGCGCTTACATGGCTGAATACCTGAAGGCAGGAGCGGACGTGGTGGTGATCGGCGAGGGCGAAATCACCGTGGAGGAATTGGTCCCCGCGCTCCGTGCGGTGCGGACGGGGTCTGGCGGGCGAGTGCAAGCACTCGAGGGCATTCCAGGAATCGCCTTTCGCGCTGAAGATGGCTTGGTGCACCGGACTCCCCCGCGACCGCAGATTGCCGACCTCGATGGTCAACCTTGGCCCGCTCGAGAGGCGGTGGACATGGATCGCTACGTCAGGGTCTGGCACGAACAGCATGGCATGGGCTCGGTCTCTTTAGTAACGGCGCGCGGCTGCCCTTATCGCTGCCGCTGGTGCAGCCATGAGGTCTTCGGAAAGACGCACCGCCGCAGAAAGCCTGCCGCGGTGGTGGACGAACTCGAGTGGATTCTCAACCGCTATCAGCCAGGCATGGCTTGGCTGGCCGACGACGTCTTCACTATCCATCATGGGTGGCTGTTTCAGTACGCGGCGGAGATGAATCGCCGTGGGCTGAAGATTCCATTCGAGTGCATCTCCCGAGCCGACCGGCTAAACGCGCCCGTAATAGACACCCTGGCTGAGCTTGGTTGCTTCCGTATCTGGATCGGCTCGGAAAGCGGTTCGCAGCGGATCCTCGATGCCATGCAACGCGACGTAACGGTTGAAGAGGTCCGTACCGCAGTGGCGCTGGCTAGGTCGCGAGGCATCAAGACCGGGATGTTTCTGATGTGGGGGTATCTGGGGGAGGAAATCGAAGACATCGAGGCGACCATCGAGCACGTCAAGATGACAAACCCGGATGTTTTCTTCACTACCGTCTCCTACCCCATCAAGGGAACGCCTTACTTCGATGACGTGGCGCGGCGGCTCGCCGCTCCGAAGCCCTGGGGGGAAGGATCGGACCGGGATTACCAAATTCGCGGGCGGCACTCGCGGCGTTTCTATGATAGCGCGGACCAGCTACTGCAAAGCGAAGTCGCATTGAGCCGGCTCGTGAATGGAAACCATTCCGCCGCAGACCCCGCGCTTTTGGGTGAACTCCACGGGAAAATTACTCGGGCCCGCGAAGGGCTGCGTGCCTCCAGCGCGGAAGTGGAGGCGTGAACTCGATGCCGGCCTCCGTATCCTCTTCCATCCGTGATGCGCCTTTCGACCACGTGGCCGAGACTTACGACGCGGTCTTCACGGACTCGCTCATCGGGCGCGCGCAGCGGGATGCCGTGTGGAAGGAATTGGATAGCTGCTTCCATCCTGGCCAGCGCATCCTCGAACTCAACTGCGGCACCGGCGTGGACGCGGTTCACCTGGCCGAGCGGGGAGTCGAGGTGCTCGCTTGCGACGTGGCTCCCCGCATGATCCAGGTTGCGCGGCAGCGGTCGAGCATGCGAAGAGACGCTGCGCGGGTTGAGTTTCGCGTCCTGGCAACGGAGCAAATCGCCGGCTTGGCCGGCCAAGGCCCGTTTGACGGCGCTTTCTCCAACTTCGGGGGACTGAACTGCGTGCCGGATCTTTCGGCCGTGGCACGCGAGCTGGCAAGACTCTTAAAACCGGGAGCCATCGCCCTCCTGTGCTTGGCGGGCCACGCGGTTGCTTGGGAAATCCTCTGGTACCTCGGCCGGGGTAGCCCGCGCAAGGCCCTGCGGCGATTTCGGCGCGGTGGCGCGGTCGGACGCCTTGCGGAAAATGTGACGGTCGACGTCCATTACCCATCGGCGCGCGCCATGGTTCGCTTGTTCGCTCCGGAATTTCGCCTGTTGCGGCTTAAAGGAATCGGCGTCACTGTGCCGCCTTCTTACTTGGAGCCTTTTGCGCGGCGATTTCCGAGAGTGCTGAAAACACTCGCGGGCGTTGATCGCCTGTTGAGCAGTGTGCCGGTCATTCGCGCTCTGGCCGATCACCTCCTCTTTGAATTTCAGCTTGTGAGATCGCGAGCATGAACGCTCTCCCCCAACTTCTGAGGCAGACGGACGCAAGAGTGGCTGAGGAGGCGCCGCGCCAACAGTTCCGCCTGAGGTGTCCCGTCTGTGCCCAAGACATGGATGCTCTCGACGCCGCCGACACATCCCTCGTGAAGACCTGCTCTGTTTGCGGTTTCACATTGCTGAACCACGATGGAATCTGGAGGGCGCTCGCCCCGGATCGTGAAGAAAGATTCCGCCAGTTCGTGCGAGATTATCAGAAGGTCAGGGCGCTGGAAGGCAGGGGCTCCTCGGACGCCGAATTCTACCTCAATCTTCCCTACACCGACAGCACAGGGCGCCATTCCTGGCAGTGGAAGATTCGCGGCCGCAGTTTTCGCTGTTTCGAGAATCGAATCCTGCCACCAATGGAGCAAGGCCGGGGACACGCCCTGGATGTGCTCGACTTGGGCGCGGGAAACTGTTGGCTGAGTCACCGTCTCGCGCTGAGGGGGCACAACCCCATGGCTGTCGATTTGATCGATAATGCCGAGGACGGCCTTGGCGCGGCGCGGCACTATCTGGCCCGCCTGCCAAACCTTTATCCGAGATTCCAGGCTGAAATGGATCGCCTGCCATTTCAAGACCAGCAGTTTGACCTGGCCATCTTCAATGCCTCCTTCCACTATTCGGAGGACTATCATTGCACGGTCGGCGAGGCGCTTCGGTGCCTGCGGCGTCCCGGGTGGCTCGTGATCATGGATTCGCCATTCTACCTGCGCGATGTAAGCGGGCGACAAATGGTCCAGGAACGCATGGCCGCGTTTGCGCAACGTTTTGGCTTCGCATCGGATAGCCTTGCGGGCCGGGAGTATTTGACGGGCGAAATTCTGGAAGAGTTGGGGCGCAAATTCCAATTGGCCTGGAAGATTGCGAGACCCTGGTATGGAGTGGGCTGGGCGCTACGGCCCTTCAAAGCTCACCTGCTGCGGCGGCGCGAGCCATCCAAGTTTTTTATCTTTTGGGCGAAGGTTGATTAGATGATCGTTTTTTACAATCCCTGGGTAACAAGGCCGCGCAACCGGCGATTTCCGCTTTCAGTGCTTTCTATCGCCGCAATGCTGGAGGGCCGCGAAGAGTATGTGATAGTCGACGGTAACCTCGACCCTAACCCCAAAAAGACACTGATGGCGGCGATGCGGGAGAAGCCTGTCGAACTGCTGGCGGTCACGGTCATGCCCGGCCCCCAGACGAAGAGTGTTGTCGAAACCCTGCCCGAACTTCGTCACCGCTTCCCGCAGATTCCGATGGTTTGGGGCGGATACTTCCCGACCAATTACACTGAGGCGGCGTTGAATGCTCCCTATGTCGATTTCATCGTGCGCGGCCAGGGCGAAGATACCTTCTGCGAGCTTTTGAGTGCAATTCGCGGCGAGCGCACCCTGGACGGCATCCGAGGGCTCTCCTATAAGGACCGGGGCGGCAAGCACATCCACAACCCCGAGCGCCCTTTGAAAAGCCCCGGTTCCTTTCCCTGGTTTCCCTACCACCGGCTCGATGTGGAGAAATACCTCCTACCCACTTATCTCGGCAAACGCACCGCTGTCCACCAAGCAAGCATCGGATGCCCCTACAGTTGCAATTTCTGCGGCGTGGCAACGTTTTCCGGAGGCCGTGAGAAGGTGGAGCCGCCCGAGCGAACCGCCGCTATCCTCAAGCATTTGGTGGACAAATACCAGGTAGACGCGGTGCAATTTTATGACAACAACTTCTTCCTGGGGGAGGACGACGCGCGGGAATTGGCCGAGCGCATGGAGCCTCTCAAGCTGCGCTGGTGGTGCGAAGCGCGGCTCGATGCCATGTTGCGTTATTCCGATGCTACACTCAAGGCGATCCGTCGCGCGGGGCTGGTGATGGTTTACGTCGGCGCTGAATCGGGCTCCGATTGGGTGCTCAAGGAAATGAAGAAGCAACTCAAGGCGGAGCAGATCCTTGAATTCGCCGCGCGCATTCGACGCTTCGGCATTATCCCTGAGCTCTCTTTTTGTTTGGGCAATCCCAAAGCTCCCGATCAAGACACCCAAGAATGTCTGGCCTTCATCCGTAAAGCCAAACGGCTGAACCCGGAGGCGGAAATCATCGTCAACACTTATACGCCTGTTCCGCAAAGGGAACGAATGTATGGGGGCGTGGAAGACCAAGTCCGATTTCCGGTAACCCCTGAAGAGTGGGCGACAGACCGTTGGCAGAGATTTACTACTCAAAAGGATCCTGCTGCGCCCTGGTTGAGACCCCGCACAAAACGCCTGATCGACAACTTCGAACTGGTCATAACCTCGCGCTGGCCGACCATGCAGGACATCAATCTTCCCCGTTGGGGACGCTGGTTGCTTAAGCTGCTTAGCGATTGGCGTTACCGCCTTCGGGTTTATTCGTTCCCACTCGAATTGCGATGGATGCAGCGCTACTTCAAGCTCCGCAAGCCCAAAGAGGAGAGCTTGTGAGAACAGCAGTCGAGGGTCAAGAGTCGAGAGTCGAGAGCGGTCCTGACACGGTTCTGGTTTCTGCCCAAGAGGGGTACAAGCTTTGGGCCGCGACCTACGACGACGATCCCAATCCGCTGCTGGCGCTCGAAGAGCGCGGGCTGTGCCCCATGCTGCCGGACTTACGGTGCAAAGACGCACTCGACATTGGCTGCGGGACGGGCCGTTGGCTCCACGCGCTCCTTCACCACGGCGCCCGATCTGCGGTGGGGGTAGATTTCTGCGCTGAGATGATCGGTCGTGCTTCCAGTAAAGCTCTTCTTCGAAACCGCCTTGTACTGGCAGATGGCCTTGCGCTGCCGCTTCGTGCTCGAATGGCGGATGTTATTGTGTGCTCATTTACCGTCGGTCACGTCCTTAACACGCGATTGCTGGCAAGTGAGTTGGCGCGGGTGGCGCGACCGCGCGCAGATGTATTCGTCACGGACATGCACCCCGAAGCGCAAGCGAGGGGATGGCGCTGTGCCTTTCGGGGCACCGGTCAGACCGTCGAAATTAAGACCTTCGCGCACGCCCCGGAAGATCTCCGCAGCTCGTTTGAGTGCGAAGGTTTCAAGCTTCTGAAGTCAGGCGAATTCTGCCTGGGGGAACCAGAACGGCGGATCTTCTGGGTGGCGGGAAAGAACAGCATGTTCGAGACGGCCTGCTCGGTACGAGCCGTTCTAGTCCTCCATTTTCGCCTGGTTCGATCAGTACCTGGGTAGCGCGGACCCCCGTTTTTGGGGTCCGCGGCTTTTTGTTAGTCCTGCCCGGGTCGCCCACGAATTACCGGTTGAGAACAACGTGATTGAAGTAGACACAATCTCGAGTTCCACTACGGCCAACGCGCTCGATCACCGCATCGGGTCGCTGCCTATTGTGGTTCTGTTCCCCCATAACCGCTGCAATTGCCGTTGTGTAATGTGCGACATATGGCGGATTGGACAAACCCGGGAGATATCGGTCGAGGACCTTCAACCACACATCGAGTCCTTTCGAAAGCTTAGGGTTCGGTGGGTTGTTTTCTCGGGGGGCGAGCCGCAGATGCACACAGATCTAGGCGCCCTCAGCCGTCTATTACGCGCTGAAGGCATCCGGCTCACTCTGCTTACTGCCGGCTTGTTGCTGGAAACGCAAGCCCCATCGATTGCCGAGACGATTGATGATGTGATTGTCTCCGTCGATGGCCCACCGGAGATTCACGATCAGATTCGAAGAGTCCACAATGCATTCAACAGGCTTAAGCGAGGTGTGCAGGCCTTACGGAAGATCAGGCCCGAGATAGTGATTCGAGGGCGCTCGACGGTGCAAAAGGCGAATTGCACTTACCTCCGCCGTACCATCGCAGCCGCAAGACAGTTGGGCTTGAATTCCATCTCCTTCCTGGCAGCCGATGTTGCGTCTGTAGCGTTTAACCGCCCCGGGGGCTGGCCCATGAAACGCCAGAGCGCCGTGGCGCTCAGGCCCGATGAAATTGACCTGCTCGAGCAAGAGGTCGAGTTCGTCATCGAGCAGCACTCGGACGATCTTGCCAGTGGCTTTGTGGTGGAAAGCGCAGAGAAACTCCGTCGCATCGTACGTCATTTCCGAGCGCAACTCGGTGAGCTCCCGCCGGTAGCCCCCATTTGCAACGCTCCTTGGGTTTCCGCCGTCATCGAAGCCGACGGCGCCGTACGCCCCTGCTTCTTCCATCGCTCAATTGGCAACATCCATGAGAAGACCTTGATAGAGATCCTCAACGGCGACATGGCGGTTGACTTTCGGCAGCGGCTCGACATCCTCAATAACCCGGTTTGCCAGAAGTGCGTTTGCGCGTTGCACCTTTCGGAAGCCCTGTAGTGACGGTTCGCGAACCGCCCCTACGAGGCAGGGCATTTCACCCGCGCTTATAAGTCACGAGGTCGTATTCCGGCCGGAATTCCCAGCAACCTGTCTGACCATTATC
>Ga0187771_10002819_pt1 | contig 12042 bp, 10 predicted proteins | sample 0116_SJ02_MP15_1_FD_133139 | JGI IMG/M metagenome (GOLD analysis project Ga0187771, IMG submission 133139) | Tropical peat soil microbial communities from peatlands in Department of Meta, Colombia - 0116_SJ02_MP15_10_MG | ecosystem: Environmental > Terrestrial > Soil > Wetlands > Peat | place... | reverse complement strand
GGCGGGTGAAAGAGAATGTGACTTTCATCTCGGAGGAGTACGGGAGAACGAGGGACGGCATCGCTACTCAGCTTAGAAAGGAGGTGTATGCATTCATAGGGGAAACCTTGAAGTGACCAATGGCCAAAAAAAGAAGGAAGGAGGAAAAATCATGAAGAGAGTTTACAGCATCGCAACAATTTTGGTAATCATGGGCATCGTGTTCGGCATCACTTTAGCGTTGAAACCAGCGCAAGCGGCGGAACCCATCATTATAAAAGTGGGCACGCCATCGCCGCTGAGCGGTCCGGCGGGCCCCTGGGGTCAGATTGGGATTCTACCCTCTCAGACCTGGTTAGACTTGTTCAATAAAGAAGGAGGCTTCAACGTGGGTAATAAGACCTACAACCTTCAGTCGATTAACGTTGACGACATGAATACCCCTGAGGGGGGCGCCGCCGCAGCGAAAAAACTCATTTATGAAGAAAAGGTGAAGTTCATCGTCTCGCACTGGAGCTGGAACTTCCCCTCTGTATCCGCCGTGGCCAACCAGGCTAAAATTATTTATTTATGCAGAACCGGCAACGAGGCCGTCCCGGGAGGTGTCTACGACCCCAAAAAACAGCCCTACACGGTCTTTGCCAATCCTTCCCATGAACAATTTATCTCTGATATCTTCGCCATTGCAGAGGCCTTCCCCAATTACAAGAGGATAGGTATCAACGACTCGACCCTGGGCAAAGGCATCGGCTGGGATTATGTGGACCGTGAGCTAGATAAGGCGAAAATCCGGTATCACCATGAATGGTACCCACCCGGCACGCAGGATTTCGCTCCCTATATCACCAGGTACAACGAGGCCGGTTGCGATATCATCTACGGCGCCGGGGATGTCATGGCCGCCATGCTGATCACCAAGCAGCGCTGGGAGATGGGCTTCAAAAGCTGGAAGACCGGCACTTCTGGTGGAATCCTCGACCCGATGATGTATATCGGAGTGAGCGGCATGGAGGCCTCTCAGGGCTTCATGGGTCAGTATTTTGCCAACTGGGATTTCAAGAAGACCAAGGTAGACCCCAAGAAGATAAAGAGGTGCCAGGAAGTGATGGATGTCGTCTCAAAGAAGCAGGGCAAACCATTCACTTACACCGCTTGGATAGGCTGGTTCCCGCATCATATCGAGATCCTGGTCCAAGCCATGCAAAGGGCCGGGACGGTGGACGACCCCGACGCCATCATGAAGGCTATCCGCGGCGGCACCTTTGATACGACCATTGGAAAATTCACCTTCTCCGGTGCTAAGACCTACGGATCGCCGATCGTCTTTGGAACGCCGGGTTGTATGTCTCAGATCAAGGGTGATAAGGAAGTATACCTGAGTGAACATCCATTGACCAATCTCCCGTAATCGCCGGGAAACCGAGGAAGAGGAGGAAAACAAAGGGGATGCCCCCTGCCGGAATCTGGATTGACGGACTGATACAGAGCTGCATCTATATGACCATGGCCTTCGGCATGGTGCTAGTATTCAGCATCCTTGGGATCTTGAACTGGGCCCATGGTCAGTTTTACATGTTCGGTGCGATCGTCGTCTATTACGCGATAACGGCCGGGGGCATCCCCTTTCCCTTAAGCATCCTGATATCAGGACTGCTGATGGCGGGGTTGGGTATCTCGGTTAGGAAACTCGTGATCGATCGCGTCAAGGGCGACTTGTATGTGGGCGTGGCGACCATCTCGCTTATCTTTTTCTTCGAGGGGGTGGCCAGTATGCTTTTCGGCATGCAGGACAGAGGATTGAGCACGGTATTGCCCGGCGTCATCAACCTGGGGTCGTTCAGCATCAGCTACCAGAAGGCCGCCGTGCTCTTTTTCACCCTGGTGGTCATGGTCGCCATGTATATCGTGTTAAACTTTACCAAGGTAGGACTGGCTATCCGGGCGACGGCCCAGCAACCCGACGCAGCAAGCTTATACGGGGTCAGCGTGGGGCGTCTTTCCTTAATTGTGATGGGCATCGGCTGCGGGTTGGCGGCCATGGCCGGCAGCATCATGGCGCCCGTCTATGCGGTAAACCCTTTTATGGGACGCATTCCCATGATTATGTCTTTACTGGCCATTGTCATCGGAGGCATCGGCAGCCTCACCGGAGCCATTGCGGGCGGCCTCATCTTGGGATTCCTTAACAGCGTCATCGCCTATTATCTATCCTATTTATCTGAAGTAGTGCTCTTCCTGCTCGTCATCTTTATCCTTCTGATCAGGCCGCAGGGGTTATTTGGAGCTTCCTTGAAATGATGCTATTCATTGATTATAAGAATATCATTCCCAAGGTCGTTACCGGGCTCCTCATTTTGGTCATCGTTTTGGTCCCCATGATCACCACCAATGTGGCCACCCTTTCCATGCTTATTTTAAGCGGCCTCTTGGCCATTGCCGTCATGGGCTTCACACTTGTTTTAAGAACAGGACAATTCAGCCTGGGACAGTCCGCCTTTCTGGCGATCGGCGGCTACACCTCTGCCATACTCACCGTCAAGCTAAGTCTGCCGTTCTGGCCCAGTTTCTTGGTAGCGGGTATCCTGTCGGGAATCGTAGCGTTACTTGTAGGCATGGTGGTGCTGAGGGTGGGCAATATCTATTTTTCAATTATTACGCTGGCACTCAGCGAGATTGTGAGAATTATTGCCCAGCAGTGGGAGCCCGTCACTCGCGGGACCAGAGGTCTGATTACATCTCCCCCGCCGCCCATTTTCCTGGGACGCTTTGAAATAAATTTTGCCGCGAGTCCTGTGCCTTATTTTTACCTCACGGTCTGTCTGGTGGCCGCCACCGGTCTGATTTTCTGGAAGCTTGGCGAGAGCCGGATGGGGCGCTCCTTCGCCGGGATCGCGCTCAATCCGGTCCTTGCTGAGCATCAGGGCATCCATCTGATGAAGTACAGGGTCATTGCTTTTACTGTGGCAGGAGTGTTCACCGGGCTTGCCGGCTCCCTTTACACGCACTTCCTGTCCGTGATCACGCCATACGTATTCGGATTGTGGCAGTCCATACAGATTATGATCATGAGCATCGTGGGCGGCATCAGCTCGCTGGCAGGGGGACCGATTCTTGGTGCTGTCTTGCTTTATAGTTTAGGCGACTATCTGACCCGCCTGGAAACCTATGGTATTCAACCCCTCATATTTGGCGCCGCTGTGATGCTGGTGCTCATTTTCCTTCCCAAGGGAACGGGGCTCGTTGATCTTTGGGATCGATTTTGGAGGAAAGTGGTCTGGCGGGAGAAGGAATTTGAATTTGACGAGGTGGAGGAATAGATTGGGGGATTAAATAAATCCTTAGGATTCAAGGGGCCAAGGGGTCAAGGATGCGAGTGAAAGCTTTCGAAGACAAGACACTTGACCCTCGAACCTTCGTTTCGAACTGCCTGGGCTGGAATCTTTCTTGAGGTTTTGCATATGTCTTACTTGGAGTTAAGAAATGTAAGCAAGCATTTCGGTCGGCTGGCGGCCCTTGAGGAAATTGACCTGCGGGTGGAGAAGGGTGAAATACTCGGCATCGTCGGGCCTAACGGTTCAGGCAAGACCACTTTGATTAATGTCATCAGCGGCTACTACCGTCCCACCAGGGGAGAGTTATTTTTTCAGGGTAAAAAATTATCCGGACTTAGGCCCGATCAGATAGCTGCCCGGGGCATCATACGAACCTTCCAGTCAAATGTGCTCTACGAAGGCGCCACGGTGGTGGAAAACATGCTCATCAGCTCGTACCAGCAGTATAGGACAAACCACTGGCAGTCTTTTTTTGAAACGAAGGTCTGGAAAGATGAAAATGAAACCGTAGTGGGCAGGGTTATTGAACTGGTGAAGCTTCTTGACCTCTTGAACGATACGTTCTTACCTGCGGAAGGACTCTCGCACGGGTATCAAAGAATGCTGGGCATCGCCATGGCGATGATCGCCAATCCGAGCGTGCTCCTTCTCGACGAACCGACGACTGGCATGAACCATGAAGAGGCGATGTTCGTAGTGGATAAGATCAAGAAGCTCAACGAGCAGGGGGTTACCGTTATTCTGATTGAGCACAACATGAAGGTTATTTTGAATATAGCGACTAGGGTAGCTGTCCTGAGCTTTGGCAACAAGATTGCCGATGGCAAGCCAGAGGAAGTGATGAATCAGCAGGAGGTCATCGAGGCCTATCTGGGAACGGAGATCTTATAAGGCATGCTGGAGCTTAGAAACATCTGGGTGAGGTATGGCAAGAAAGCAGCGGTGAGGAAGTTGTCTTTGTCCGTGAATCAAGGAGACTTCGTCACAATCCTCGGCGCAAACGGTGCGGGCAAGACGACGACCCTTAATGCCATCAGCGGAATCTTGAAAGTCAAAAAGGGTCAGGGTGAAATTCTCTTTAAAGGGGAGAAAATAAGCGGTTTGAAACCCGGGAAGATTGCCTCCAGGGGCATTATCCAGATTCCGGAAGGGAGAAAGCTTTTCCCGCTCATGACCGTCAAAGAGAACTTGCAGATGGGAGCCTATCTGCGAAATGACAAAAGACAGGTGCAGATATCCATGGAGAAAGCGCTGGCTCTTTTCCCCGACCTGAAGGAGCGACTCCATGCGAAGGCCCGTGAGCTGAGCGGTGGCCAGCAGCAGATGCTTGCAATCTCGCGGGGGTTGATGGCGCAGCCGGAAGTGCTTTTGTTCGACGAACCTTCTCTTGGACTGAGCCCCTTGCTGCGTCAGCATCTGGCCGAGAAAATAAGGGACATCCACCGTGAGGGAGTGACTCTGGTCCTGGTGGAGCAGAATGCTCGTCTCGGGCTGATGCTCGCCTCTTACGGTTATGTTCTGGAAAACGGCGAGCTGGCTTTGCAGGGCAGGACTTCCGATCTGATGCTTGACGAAAACGTGAAAAAAGCATACCTCGGGGTTTAGAAGCGAATCCAAACCGAGAGTCACCCATAGGAGGCCGGTAATAGATATGACTAAGGACTATCCTTGGTTGAAGCACTACGACCCCGGCGTGCCGCATACGTTGCGGCCATATCCTGAGATCACCGCGCTCGATGTCCTTGCGGATTGTTTGAAGCAGAGACCGGAGCATCCCCTGGCCATCTTTCGGGACAGGGAGGTATCTTACCTTGAGGTAGAGGACCACAGCACCGCCCTGGCCGCCGCGCTCATTGCCAGGGGCGTGAAGAAAGGGGATAGGGTGATATGCCTTTTCCTCAACTGCCCGCAGAGCTTTATCGGCTTCTTTGCCATTTGGAAGGCGGGGGCAATCGTGGTGCCGCTCAATCCGATGTACACGCCGTTTGAACTGGAGCGGTCGATCAACGAGGTCGAGGCAGAGGCTGCGATCGTAGGCTCGACCTACTATCAGGCGGTTAAATCATTCCAGCCTCGCACCAAGCTGCGCCTGGTGATTGCTTCAGACGTCGATACCTACGCCAGGTCGCCGATGAAAAAGGAGGGCGAATCGGTCAAGCTGGGAAAAGGAGATGCCTGGTGGAGTGACCTGATCGATCAATATCAGAATTCGCCCCGCCCCGCTGTCAAAGTCAACTCCTCGGACACGGCTGTCATTCTATTTAGCGGCGGCACAACCGGCTCTCCAAAGGGAGTGATGGGCAGCCACCATTCGATCATCATTACTGCCATGGTGCACAGGGAATGGGGTAAGTCGGCGACGGTCGAGTGGGAGGATAAGACGTTGGTGCCGCTGCCCCTGTTCCATTCCTTCGGCGTCTATGTTTCTTTCGGGGTGCTACTGATGAGCCATATGGCCCAGGTGCTGATCGAGAACCCGAGGGATATTAAGAATGTCGTTGATACCATCAGGAACCATAAGATAGCTAGCGTTCCTGTTACTCCCGCTACGTTGATCGCCATTCTGAACTACCCCGGTCTGAAATCGGAAGACCTGCGGTCGCTGAGACGTGTCGCTTCAGGTGCCGCTCCGCTGATGAGTGAGACCAAGCAGCAATTCGAAAAGCTTACCGGCGGAATTGTTGTAGAGGGGTATGGTCTAACCGAATCGGGAATTGTTGGCGCAAGTTTTCCTGTGAAGGGGAAATGGAAGCAGGGATCGGTGGGCATACCTCCGACGGATGTCGTGGTGCGCATCGTGGACATTGAAACCGGGACAAAGGAACTCAAACAGGGAGAGATAGGGGAGATCATCATCCAGGCGCCGCAACTGATGCAAGGATACTGGAAACGGCCGGAAGAGACTGCCGAGACTTTACGCGATGGGTGGCTGTATACAGGTGATATCGGCTACATGGATGAAGAAAGCTACCTCTTCTTGACGTCGCGAAAGAAAGATCTCATCAAATGCGGAGGCTTTCAGGTATGGCCTCGTGAGATAGAAGAGATCCTCATGATGCACCCGGCGGTCGCGGAGGCTTGTGTTGGAGGAATCCCTGATCCTCGACAGGGCGAGGCGGTCAAGGCATGGGTGGTACTTAAGGAGGGACGGCAGGCAATGCAGGAGGAGCTGCAGTACTTCTGCAGGGAGAAGCTCACAGGCTACAAGGTTCCCAGGTTCTTCGAATTCCGCAAGGACCTGCCCAAGACACTGGCAGGGAAGGTGTTACGCAGGATACTGCAGGACGAGGAGAAAGAGAAACAGTTGAAAATGAAGGAAGACCTGCGCTAACAGGCCATATATCAGTTTGATTGTCCAATATTTGAAGAAGGAGGAAATCTACTTTGGAAACAAAACCCTGGCATAGACACTATGATTACAACGTACCAACGACCATTCGCGTGCCTCGCTTGGCGGTCCACGAACTGATTCAAATTCCCGCCAACTCTTACCCTGACAAGCCCGCCCTAAACTTTTACGGGACGGAAATAACTTTCTTGGAGCTACGCGGACTGGTCATGCGCTTCGCCAATGCCTTGGGATCTCTGGGAGTTCAAAAAGGGGAGCGGGTGGGAATCCATCTCCCAAACTGTCCCCAATACCCGATCGCTTACTATGCGGCGCTATCTCTCGGCGCGATCGTTGTCAACCTCAATCCCATGTACACGACTGAAGAGCTCAAGCTCATGGTTACTACCACGAACTTGACCACACTCATTACCTTCGACATGGTGATACCCGCGATCCGTGCCCTATGCAAAGAGGTACCTATCCAACGAGTGATTGTAACCAAGGTTACAGATTACGTTAAAGGGATGGGGGTGAGCACGGCAGACAGTCTGGATCTGGAAAAGGGATGGCTTCATTTTTCAACTCTTCTCGAGAGCGTCCAAACCACCAAGCGCCCTCGTGTCCAGGTAAATCCAGAGGACCCAGCCTTGATTCAGTTCACGGGCGGGACCACGGGAATTCCCAAGGGAGCTGTTCTTACACATGGCAACGTCGTTGGGGCCACATTGCGAGGCGCACTCTGGGGGAACGCTACCAGCATGCTAACCCCTTACGAAAGGCGCAGTGTCATCGCAGTCTTGCCCTACTTCCATGTCTACGGAAACATTGTGGTGATGAACTGGGCGTTTTTCAGTTGCGCCACGCAAATAATGGTCCCCCGATTCCAGATTGATGAATTTATGGGAATACTAGCCAATTTCAAGGAGATCACCTATTTTCCCTCTGTGCCTACGATGATTAACGCCGTGATCAACCATCCCAAGGCCGCGGAATTGGACCTGGGTCGGAAACTAGGTTTGTTAAACTCTGGAGCTGCACCGATGCCCGTAGAGATGATCGAGCAGATCAAGGACATGGGTATCTTTTTTGGCGAAGGCTATGGGCTTACTGAGTCTAGCTCCCTTGGGATCTCCAACCCGATCTTGGGGTTACACAAAGTGGGCAGTATCGGGATTCCTTTTATTGACAACGATGTGCGTCTCGTGAGTGTTAAGGATGGGGTGACGGATGTGAAGCAAGGCGAGCCGGGGGAGATCATCATGAAGGGGCCCCTCATCATGCAGGGTTATTGGAACAATCCTCAAGAGACAACCGGACAGCTGAAAGATGGCTGGCTCTACACCGGAGACATCGCCGTGCAGGACGAAGATGACTACTTCTTTATCGTGGACCGCAAGAAGGATATGATCATTGCCGGAGGGTACAATATTTACCCGCGGGAGATCGACGAGGTGCTTTTCCAACATCCCAAAGTACTGGAGGGTGTTTCTGTGGGCGTCGCAGACAAGTACCGGGGAGAGACCGTTAAAGCATTCGTCGTTCTAAAGCCGGGAGAGACGGCCACGGAGGAGGAGATCATCGCTTTTTGCCGGGAGAGGTTGGCTGCCTACAAAGTCCCGAAGGTGGTGGAATTTCGACCCTCGCTTCCAAAATCGGCCATCGGAAAAGTTCTGCGTAAGATCCTCCGAGAAGAGGAAAGCGGAAAGAAAGGAAATCCCGCTTAGGTATAGCCGCTCTAGCCCAAAGTCTCTGCGGTTCGATTGTCCATGGAGAGGAATATGGAGAGGAATCCTCTACTAACGCATACCTCCTATTCTTTTCTTGACTTTAAGCACACCTTATAATATGGTTTTCACGCTCGCAGATTTCTGTCAACTTCTAATCAAGCCCGCAAATTAGCCCGAATTTTCTGGGATCGATGATGAAAAAGAGATTGGAGAGGCGCATCAAATTCTGCTGAGTTGCCCCCGACAGGATAGGTAATCTCTGTTGGGGGTTCTCATGTTCACCGGGCTTTGCTTCCTATCCATTGTCTACCCAGCTCATGTTAAATATCATAAGCAAAAGTTCCCTTACCATCCTGTTATTTTTGTTGATGGCAGTTAGGGCCTGCGCTCTCAATAACCAAAATGGTATTTTTCGGAGACCTCATCAAAAAGGATTGACAGAGAAAATCGCGATTGATAACATAGTGCTGCTTCTACGGCAAAAAATTCTTAGAGAGGAGGTTCATCATGAAGAAAAAGCTATTTCTAGTTATTTTCTTAATCATTGGCCTGGCCATGGCCGGAGGTGTGGAGACTGCTCGGGCCCAAGCGGCTGGACCCATCAAGATTGGATTTATGGGAAATCTCTCCTCCCCGTCTTCCATCAGTAGCAAGGCAGCAGCCATGATGGCCGCGGACGAGATGAACCAAGGGGGAGGAATTTTGGGCCGGCAGATTCAGTTGATCGTCGAAGATACCAAGGGGGAAATTCCCAAATGTGTGGAAATCTACAAAAAGCTGGTCATGGTCGATCGGGTTCTGGCTGTGGTCATTGCCGAGAAAGTAGAAATGGGCGTGGCCGGGATGGAAATCGGCGCAGAATTATATCCGGAATACCCACACATTTTCTTCAGCACCATCGGGTCAGGGGACGATATCTGGCATCGTGTCAGGGACAATTATAGCAAATATAAATTCGGATTTCAGACATATTACTTCATTTCCACAAATTACTTGAAGATCTTGAGCGAACTGAACAGTGAAGTTTTCAAGAAACTCATCGGGGTCAAGAAAGTGGCCATTGTGTACGAAGACATGGAATGGACCAAGCCCTTGCGCAAGGGGCTGGAGAAGGTGTCTCCCCGTCTGGCCGAAGTCTATAAAAAGAACGGCCTGGAAGTGGTTTATGAAACAACCCTATCATTGGACCAAAAAATGTTCACCTCTGTTTTCGAAGAGATCGCAGCTTCTGGTGCGGGGGTGGTTGACTGTACCGTAGGGTACATCGACGAAGCTGCTTTTGTGAAACAGTGGGCCCAATCAAGCGCCAGGAATATCCCGGAATCGATCTTGTGAGGTCTTGCATGGATGGCACCGGCTTGGAAGATGACCGAAGGCAAGGTGGCGGGAGTTATGGTTGGCTCCTCGATGGTAAAGGTGCCCATTTCACCGAAGACAATCCCATTCATGGATAATTTAGTGGCCAAATACAAGGTCGGACCTATATTCGGGTCCCACACGACCTATGATACTTTGTATGGATTTAAGAAAGCGATAGAAAAAGCGGGAGGTGCGGGCAACATGGAAGCCCTCATCAAACAGTTGGAACAGGTAGAAGAGGTGGCTGTGCTAGGAACGATTGGGTGGGATCCAAAATATCACTATAACCTCCCCTATCCCAAGTACATCACGCCCACTGTGCAATGGCAAAAAGAGGAGATGAAGGTCATTTTTCCCTTAAAATTCAAGCAGGGAAATTATATCTCCCCTGCGGATTTAAGGCGTTAAGCCGAAAGCGTCGCAAAAGCCTCCCTCCTCCCTCCGAGGTCCAAGTTTCCTCTCTTAAGTAACAGACTTTAGGAAATGAGGCTTGGCCACGGAAGGAGGAAGGTTCTGGTTTGGGCATTTTGAGGGATCCAGATGATCGGCACCCTGCAATCGATCCTTGTTTATACTTTTATTTGGGGCTCCATTTACCTCTTAATCTCCTTGGGATTCTCCTTGATTTGCGGGGTCCTGCGGATCTTTCATCTGGGGTATGGAGTGATCTTTGTCATCGCCGCATACGGGACCTGGATGTTTATGGAGGATGTGGGGTTAGGGTTCATTCCCAGTATTCTGCTGATGGTTCTCGTGCAAATCGCCATTGCCGTGGTGGTATTCTATCGTGGTGTCTTTCAGCGATACCTGGAGGAAGAAGAAATCCTCTTAACATTGTCTGTGCTCATTTCCATCGCTCTCATGCATCTAGCCAATTATTTTTACCCGGTGACCGCGGGCGTCAGCATCCCTTCGACCATGATCGATGCCATGTTGAAAATTGGGGTGGTCAAGATTTCCTATCAGATGCTCATGGCCGCTATGGTGGGAGTCATCGTGACGTTTGTCTTTGTGCTGATTTTCTTAAAAACCAGAATTGGCTTGATCGTCCGGGCGATGAGCCAAAACCTTCAGGCCGCGATGCTGATGGGGGCCAACGTAAACAAGATGTATTACCTGGCCATCATCTTATCCGTTATCCCCCCGACGATTTGCATGCTCATGATCGCCCCTTTCTGGGGGGTAGACCCTTTTGTGGGGTCTCCTCTACTCATGACCGCTATGCTCATCGCGATTCTGGGTGGGTTGGGCAATCTCAAGGGAAGTATTGCGGCTTCTTACTTGATTGGTTTTATCCATGCCGCAGTCAGTTTCCTTTACGTTTCCCGATTTATGGGTCTGGCTGCCTTGATCGTTACTCTGATCGTCCTGATGATTAAGCGAGGGGGATTATTTGCCGGAGAGACTCTATGGTAAACCTGGAATTCAGGCGGGATCGGATTCTATTCCGTTGGGGAGATCAAAAGTATGAGTGGGTGATCGAACCTCGGTATTGGAGGAATCCGGCTATAGGAGTCTGCCTATTGGCGATTCTCCCTTTCTTCATCCTCCCCTATCCAAACATCTTAACCATGTTCACCACGGCCAACTTATACGCCGCCATTGCCATCCCCTTGGGCTTACAAATGACCGGAACGGCGCGAGTGAATTTCGGGCCACAACTTTATCTCGGATTGGGAGGATATACCGCTGCCCTTCTGAACCTGCATTTCGGTTGTCCTCCCATCGTAACCCTCGGTGCCACTATTTTTGTTTGTGCCATCGTTGCCCTCCTGCTCAGCCCCACCACTTTTATCGCCAAGGGGTTGTACTTTTCCCTTATCTCGCTCATTCTCCCTCTGACTTTCTTGGACGTTACCTTTATCTACGGGGATATTTTCCGCGGTGAGGTCGGCCTGGTGGGAATGAGTGCGCTCTTCAATCTCGGAAAGGTCAAATGGAATTACTTGGGCTATTTTTATTTCTCTCTTCTGCTCATGCTCGTTTATTTGTTCGTATCCGATAAAATTGGCCGGTCGAGATTCGGAGTGACCCTAGCGGCCATCAATGAGAATGAAGAGGTCGCCCGGATGATGGGGGTGGATGTAAGTAAGTATAAAGTTTTCTATTACGTTTTCCCCTCCGTCCTGACCGGAATCGTGGCCTGGTTTATCGTGCACACCTTTCGTACCTTTGCGGGTATCACCTATCTTCCCCTCGAGTTTATGATCAAAATTCTAATCATCGTCATTATCGGAGGGAGGGCTTTTGTATACGGAGCGGTCCCAGGCGCGTATTTAATTGCCGTGGTGGAAGATTCTTTACGGGGTCTGGG
>Ga0187771_10002818_pt1 | contig 12042 bp, 13 predicted proteins | sample 0116_SJ02_MP15_1_FD_133139 | JGI IMG/M metagenome (GOLD analysis project Ga0187771, IMG submission 133139) | Tropical peat soil microbial communities from peatlands in Department of Meta, Colombia - 0116_SJ02_MP15_10_MG | ecosystem: Environmental > Terrestrial > Soil > Wetlands > Peat | place... | reverse complement strand
CATCCTATCTTCAGCATCGAGTGTGTGCAAGAGAATGTTCTTCATGGAATCAAAGCTTGCCCCACGATCCTTTGCGAGTTCCTCCCAAGGAAGCGTCGCAAGCCGTTTCAGATATCCATCCCTGACAGCATGACAATATTCTAGAAGATTTTTTGAATTCATACGACCCGCATCTCACACAATAATCGGCTCGAAAAAGTAAATAACAGTTGAGGTAACCAGCGCCTAATAAACGAATCATAGGAAGGGACAGCCAATAAGATGGATTCGAGGAAGCACCTCCACTAAATGCGGGATCAGAATACTACACTTGCGACTGGGTTGTAAAAACTCGGCTAACATTTATGTGACAATTTGAGCTTTATTGAAGCGCTACGAGGAATCTATAAAAGGTGATCGTATGATGGAAAAGAGTGCCTTGTTCAGGTCGCTTACAGAAAAGGCGGACGAAATAGTGAAGAGCAAGCAAGACAAAGATGAAAAACTGAAAGATATCTGCAAACTGCTTAAGGATAATGTCTCTTATTACGATTGGGTCGGTTTCTATACTGTGAATCCAAGAAGACAAAATGAACTCTTGCTCGGCCCGTTCGAAGGGCAACCTACGGAGCACGTGAGGATATCGTTCGGAAAGGGCATATGTGGTCAGGCGGCCGAACTCGGAAAAACGTTTATTGCACAAGACGTGTCAAGGGAGGCGAATTACCTTTCCTGCAACCCAAACGTGAGATCTGAAATTGTTTCGCCCATTTTTAAAAAAGGAGGACTTGTCGGCGAACTAGATATAGACTCGCACACTTATTCCCCATTCACCGATGAAGATGAAGCTTTTCTCAAAAGAATAGGCCAAAAAGTGTCTAAACTCCTCTGAGCGTTTTTAAGGAAACCCAGAAGTAACGATCGAAGTCACCTTGAAATAATCGGATAAACTGCCTGCATGATAATCACATTACCAGCGCCATTAGTTAATGAAGACTCTTTTCTTACCTCAGATACCCCAGGATTTTTCACGTCATCTTTTTTCAGTTTAGGGTTTTCTTCATCGGCACCTATTATAAGATCAGATTGTTTTGCATAAAGGTTTTGTAGGATCCTAGGCGAGAATCGTCACTTGCTTGAAATCTCGGGATCGACTGACGAAGACTAGTAAAGTTTTATACTGCAGAGGACATTCTGTTTTTGCGGCGGGTCTTAGGCGGGGGGGTAGGGGTCCCCTGACGAGCCAAAAGCTCTGACCATAAACCCTCTATATGATGGGCCGAAAGCTGAGACCGAGACGCTAAAGAGCATTTAGCCTACTGGTCTCTGACTGTGAATATCCGTCCCTCGGGGCTGGTGGTCGCGGTGCTGCCTTCGTAGGGAGGCAGTTTTCCATGTTTACCAGGCGAACCTGGCCAGGCCCGGGAGGGAGCAACCTAAGCTTGGACGTTCAGCGCTCGAGGGGGTGCGGATATGAGTAAAGGGGTCTGTTGGGCTTTGTGAAAACTAGGCGTCGATTCTCTGTGGCCCGCCGCTTTCTCACGTGATGGATAAGCTTATATCTCATTTTTCTGTAGTGTGCATGACACGTTAAGATGCGGGGATTGATGCGTCTTGTCTGTTTGGCACGGCGATTTGCATAAGAGGAAGCCCTCTGGTGGAAAGAAGCGAGCTTACCGCATGAAGCGGCGTTTTGAACGCGGTTCTTTCCCCACAGAGACGTTAATTGGGGAGCCAAAGCGGAAGATCGTTAGACGGCGTGGCGGTAATTTTAAGGTCAGAGTTGTCAAGGAAAAGAACGCTAACGTGACGAATCCTTCGACTCGAAGGACTGAGAAGGCGGAGATTGTGCGTGTCGTGCGTAATCCAGCTAACATCGATTACAACCGTCGCGGAGTGATTACGAAAGGTACGATAGTAGAAACCAGTTCCGGCTTGGCTAGGGTCACTTCTCGTCCGGGGCAGGATGGCTTGATCAACGCGGTTTTGGTTCAGAAAGAAGCTGAGAGCGAGTAGTCTTAGCTAGTTCGATGGTTTGGCACGCTGAGTCGCAAGTTCTTTCGCGATTTTTCGCATTATTTCTAATTTAGCGCCCTTCTTGCTCACTAAAAGCATACCTGTCTTTTGCCAGTGTGCGGATGGATAGGCCTGTTCTGGGACGATTTCTGGTGCTAGGCTAAGTTTTTCGGCAGCTTTTTTTATTTCCTCCAGCCGTGGCGTGGGTTGGGCTTGGCTTTTTTGGATTCTTCGTCCTTCTTTTCTCGTTCGGTTTTGGTCAAAGTATTGTGGCCAGACGATGTATTTGTCTTGTTTGCGCATGGTACTTTGGCTCTGCGTAGTGCATACGAAGCTGTCCTATTAGAGTGTTGTGTGAGTAAGTTTCTTATTTGTTGATTGCGAGTGTAGTTTAGGTGAAGGTTGTGGCTAGAGGTTTCTGTGCCAAATGCGGTCGTGAAGTGGGTTCTCTTTTGAAGCCTTCAGGTTGGAAGTGTCCGCGATGCCAAAGGGTGTTCTGTGAAGCATGCTGCCCTAAGCTAGGTCTTCTTTTTAAGAGACCTGCGTGCCCTGATTGTGGGATTGAACTTAGGAAGTGAGGCGAATAAGAAGTGCCTATCCTTGAACCTGGAGAGGAAGTGCTCGCAGGCGAGCATGCAAAGTTTTATAACACGAGGGGGTATTTGACGCTCACTGATCGCAGGCTGATTTTCGAGTACAAACCCAGGGGTCTTGGGAAGAAGCCTCACACTTCGGTTAACGTGGTGTTGGAAGGGATTTTGGATTCTTTTGTCGAGGGTGCTCTGAGTAAGAAGCTCATTGTCATCACTAAACCTGGTTCTTTTGGCAATGATGTTACAGGTCGCATGCAGTTTTCTGTTAGGGATCCGTATTCGTGGCAGAACAGACTTGTTGAGGTTAGGAAGAGTATTCCTGATACTCAAGCGAGTGTGAAGAGCATAGGTTGGGTGTGTCCGGTATGTGCCAATTTGAATGCGTCTGAGTTGCCCAAGTGTAGTCGTTGCGGATTGTCAAAGCCAAGGTAGTGTGTCTTGACAGGCCAGGAAAAGTTTGCTGAAGAGATAAAAAGGCATTTTGATGCTGCGAGGCATTATCAGGAACGGGCTGCGCAAGAGAGAGACCAGCACAAGAAGCGCCGTTTTTTGAATTTCGCTGGGCGTTATTACGAGTCTGCCGGTGAGTTTTCGCTTGCTGAAAAGTGTTTTTTGGAGTCTAAGGACATGGATCGAGCTTTGGGTTCTGCTGTTAGGGCGAAGAATGCAAAAATCCTTTCAAATGCTCTCGTCGAGGCTGGCTATAAGCAGGAAGAGATAGTAAGGTTGCTCCTAAAGTGCGGGCTGAAGTTCATTGAAGCAAAGGAGTTTGCCGAGGCGCATATATTTGCTAAGGAAGCATATGAGTTTGGACGTCCGGTTACAGCTGAGGCTTTGCTTGCTCTGATTGATGGTTACATACAGGGCAGTTCTGAAAAGGTTGCTGCAAGCGTTAAAGCATTGCGGATTCCAGGTGAAAGCGACCCATTGGCGCGAGAGATTGGTTTTGTTGCCAACAAATTTCTGCTTAGCATGCCCAAAGTTGCGGGCGAGGCTAAGGAGATGCCTACTCATTGCCCTGAGTGCGGTGCGCCTTTGCCTGCCAAGCGGAAGGGTAGAGTCATCGAATGTGAGTATTGTGGCTATCCCGTGAGACTTGATTAGCGTTCAGCCGCCTGCTAGGAAGCCCAGAATTTGGCCTGCCGTTATCGGTGCTATGACTGTTAGGCCTAAAAATCGCGCACTATGGGCAACGTTTGCTTTATTATTTAGTGTCGAGCTAAACAGTTACTCATTGCAGAGGCTGAAAATCATTTGTCAAACACAAAAATTCGAGCCGACAAGTACGAACTTGTTTCTGAACTAGCCAAACGAAGAGGGTTTTTCTGGCCATCTTATGAAATCTATGGCGGCGTGAGTGGCTTTGTAACTTTCGGTCCACACGGCACTGTGCTCAAACGGAAAATCGAAGATAAATTCCGCCATTTCTTCATAGAACGGTTCAACATGGTAGAGATAGAATCCAGCATAATCACACCCAGCAAGGTGTTTGAGGCCTCAGGACACTTGGCACACTTTAAAGAACCACTTGTAGAGTGCCAAAGATGCAAACGACGCTTCCGTGCGGACCATCTCTTGCAAGAACAAGCAAAAATGAGCGATACAGAAACAGAAAAACTCAGCCTCAAAGAACTCGCCAAAACGCTACGCGAAAAAGAAACCAGCTGCCCCGAATGCGACAGCAAGAACTGGACGGAGCCAAAATATTTCTTGACCATGTTCGCAACAACCATTGGTCCGTACTCAGAAGAACTCGGATACGGCAGACCCGAAGCCGCACAAGGCATATTCGTCGAATTCAAACGCATTTACGAACAAACACGCGAAAAACTCCCACTCGGTATAGCACAGATCGGACACGTGTTACGAAATGAAATCAGCCCTCGCCAAGGGCCAATCCGCCTGAGAGAATTCACCATAATGGACGTAGAGTTCTTCTTCGACCCAAAAGAACCATGCCTATGGCTAAGGCAAGTGGAAAACGAACCCCTTCGAATGATTACGGCGGAGCAAAAACGCAAAGGCAAAAAAGAGCCTATCACGATCACTGTAAAACAAGCGATAAAAAAAGGCATAGTAGAAACCGAATGGCAAGCCTTTTTCATGGCGATCGCTAAACTATTTCTTCAAGAACTTGGCGTCCCACCAGAAAAACAACGTTTCATCGAAAAACTCGAATGGGAAAAGGCGCATTACTCACAGCAAAGCTTCGACCAAGAAATCTACCTTGAACGTTGGGACTGGACAGAAGTTTCAGGCAACGCCTACCGAACAGATTACGATCTAAAACAACACATGCAACACAGCGGCACAGAGATGCGGGTATACAAGGAGTACGAGAAACCCATCGTAAGAGAAATAATCGCTATCAAGCCAAACATGACAAAGCTTGGTCCCGCATTCAAGAAAGACGCGTTGAAGATAGCGGAACAGCTTGCAAAAGCAAACCCAGAGGAAGTACGAACTGCGCTTAAAAATAAAGGCTACTACATGCTTGGCAATTACAGAATCCTAGCTGGACACGTGGAAATTACCTTCACAAGAACTGAGGAGAAAGGCAGACACTTCATCCCGCACGTCGTTGAACCAAGCTTCGGCTCCGACCGCTTGGCTTACGTGACGCTCGAATACGCCTATCAACAGAAAGAGGACCGCGCAATACTAAAACTTCCGCGCGAAATCGCACCAATCCAAGTAGCCGTCTTCCCATTAATTAACAGAGACGGCTTAGTTGAAAAAGCAAAACAGATCGTGCAACACCTAGTGACTGAAGGCTTCGCTGTTGAATATGATGATTCTGGCTCGATTGGACGACGCTACGCAAGAATGGACGAAATCGGCACACCTCTCTGCATCACAATCGATTACAAAACACTGAAGGACGAAACCGTAACTGTCCGCGACAGAGATACATGGAAACAAGTCCGCCTAGACACAAAGCAACTTCCAAAACTATTGCACGCATACTTTACACACAAAAAGCAATTCGCAGATATGGGCAAAGCAATAAAGAAATAATGAAAGCATAATTAATTCTAACGTTTCCTTTCGTTATCTTTTTTAACACTTACGACACTATAATGGTGCGCATCTTAGTGCGATTTGAGGGCGGGAGAATGGTTCTTCCAGTAGAGACAGAAGAAAGATTGAAACGCCGAGCACTCAGCGTTGGCCAAGATCATCTGCGAAAAGTCGTCGACATCTGCAGAAAAGTCCCCCAAATGTTCGAGTGCTTCATAAAAAGCGATAAGGAAACCGCTCAAAAACTCTTCATGGAAATTCAAAAAAGCGAAGAGGAAGTAGACAGCGCGAGAAGAGCGGTCTCTCAAGAATTGGCAGAAATAGGTGCTATCCTAATAAGCCGAGAGGACTTCCTCAGGTTCACAAACCTATCGAGCGAAATAGCAGACTTCAGCGAGGGCGTCGCATTCTGGCTGCTGCAGATCATACAACGAGACTGGAAGGTACCGAACGACATTAAAAAGGACATGCTAAAACTCTCTGAAGCTGTCTTAGAAACCGTTCTTAAACTTAGAGAAACCGCTATAACACTCAATTACGGTTCCGCAAAAACCCTCGAAAAAGCACGTGACGTAGAGATGGGCGAACGCTTAGTAGATGAGGCCTACCGCGAAGTTGAGCTAAAAATAATCAACGCTAACGTCACGATCCCGGTTTTATTTCTCCTGCGTGATATAACCAAACTGTTAGAAGATTCTGCTGACAAGGCAGAGGACGCCGCAGACGCAGCACGCATACTTTCATTCGCCATCTAAAAAGGAACACGCAAATGAAGAAAAAAATCGAAGCTGAACTCATCGAAAACTTCATAATCATTTGGAACCCACGAGATGGAGCCGAACTTTACAAAATGGGCTTCTACGGCAAACCGATAGGAATACCCAAACCTAAAACCATAGAGTTCAACGTACCCCTAATCCTCGACTTAATGGAAGGACTATACCTCATCGAAAAGAAGATGATCACGGTCAACGAAGGCAAGAAGAAGACCAAAGTCGGAATGAAAGAACTTCTGAAAAAAGCCCGTAAGCTACACGAGGACTTTGACTCAAAATACGCTGTCTACCGCGACCTACGCGACCATGGTTTGACAGTTACTCCTGGCATCAAATTCGGCTGCGACTTTGCAGTTTACAAACATGGACCAGGAATAGAGCATGCACCTTTTATGGTTTCAGTAAAGAAACCAGAAGACGAAATGACAGCCACAGAAATAGTAAAGACCGGAAGACTCGCAACTACTGTAAAAAAAAGGTTCATCATTGCCATATCAAACAAAACCAAAATCCAATACTTCATTTTTAAATGGTTCAAGGCGTGAATGAATATGCATTCTTTGGCTTTGTTGGTTTTTCATTAGTCGGAAGGCTTCTTTTTGCAGAAAAGCAAAAAAGCCACGGCACCATATAGAATAAAATGTAGGAGATGTATAAGGATTGAAAAAGCGCACGCTTTTCTTCGTTGTCTTCCTTGCTACATGCATAGCTCTTTATGGTGTGTCCGAAGTCTGCGCAAGAATTTCCAACCTAAGAACGACAGCTAGTACTTCCAAGCAGCCTATCAGAAACATGATCCACTTCAAAACTTCCTGTTCTCAACCAAATCTGAGAACGTGCGGAGATCCGATAAGTGACCCTAGACCCCGTTCGATTCAACCATTAACTCAGAATTAGACAAAACGCGCTTGAGGCGATATCACGAGTGGCATAGCAGACTTCCAGTGGATGCTGAGATATCTAGATGGATTAGATGAAATTAACGCAAAGATATTAGAAGGACTCGGAGCGCACGGCCCAAGGAACGTATCGGCCCTCGCCAAGAAGCTTAGGTTGCCCTCAACAACCGTCGCTTTTCGCCTCTCCAAATTGGTCAAACAGAATGGGCTTCAAGTGAGAGCCAGATCGAACTTTCAGAAACTCGGACTGAAAAGGGTTGTCGTGTTTGCAGAAGCAAGACCGGGTAAAGAGAAGACTCTAGGTGACCTTGTTAACAACCTACAATACTGGACCTACACTACACGATGTTTTGGAAAGTTTAACGGCATTTATGCTCTTCTTGGTTTCCCTGAGGAATTTGGGAAGGAATTTGAACACTATTTTATTGAAGCACAAAAAATGGGAATCCTAGATGAGTACGCTCTATATTGGACCACAGAATTATGTGAGATGCCTCCCAATTTCAGCTGGTTTGACTTTAAGCGACGAAGCTGGGGCTTCAGGTGGAAATCATGGGGAAAGGAGCTCGAACAAGCTTCAGACATTCTACCTCGCGGACTTCTTGATGCCGAAACATATCCGATTCTGGTTGACAAGACAGATTTGCTTCTGTTGAAAGAGCTGGAAAAAGATGGAGCTATAAAGTTTACGGAGTTGGCAAAAGTTGTAGCGATGACCCCAGAAGCAGCTAGATACAGATTTCAAGATCACATACTCAAGCGTGGGTTAATCGCCGATCACGAAGTCTCCATTTTTCCATACCCATATCAATCCTCAGACCTGTCAAGCTTCGTTATAGAATTTAAGGACAAAAACGCTCTTGCAAAGTTTTCAAATTCGCTAACTGGTAAACCCTTCATCTTAAACTATACCAAAGTGATTGGTCAAAACAAACTAATCATTCACTTTTACGTTCCTAAAATAGAATTCTTGAACCTTGTTGATGCGATCAACAATTTTATAGAAACAGGCATAATTGAACGTTTTTTCCACGTTGTACTGGACATTTCTTCATATAGGAGCCAAACCGTGTCCTATGAATTCTTTGAAAAAAACAAATGGACTTACAATCACGAAGATGCTATACAAAACCTGAAGAAAATACTGGGCGAATGATGGCTTTACGTTTGCTTTTTGCCAGAATAAGAATCCGATTCGATGAATAAAAACAAAAGATTTTTAAACCTATCAATAATAAAAAGGTAACACGGGAGGGCACGGAGTTAGAGAGTCCCGAAGAAATAACGTTTTGCGCGTTCAAACTCCTTCTCTTCAGCCTCTAGCTCCCTCTCCTTTTGTGAGAACCCTAGCAGTTTAATATTATCTTTTGTGCTTTACTCACGAAGGTGCGAAAAAGATGGAGATCAAAGGAGGAAAACCACGTGATTATGGTTCCCGACTTGAGAAGGCAAAAGATTATGGAGAAATCTGGGACATCGTTAAAGAAACAACTAAGCGTTCCTTAGACCGATATAGGGCCGGCATGATGCTTTTTCTCGATGATTTGCCTCTTAATATAGGCGCTTATCATCCTCTGGGCACAAACAACCTAGTTCTAAACAGAGCACTAGTTCAAATTGCTGAAGCCGCTACAAACTCTCGCAAACTCGTTAACAGTTTCATTTACATTTTGTTGCTTCACGAGTATCTTCACGCATTGGGATACATCGCCGAGGAAGATGTCAGATCTTTGGTCTATGAGGTCTCTAAGAAATCGTTCGGCGAAAATAGCTTGGCTTCAAGACTGGCTGAAAAAGGACCTTGGGAGCTTCTAAAAGACGTACCTCTAAGTGCCATCCAAGCACCTAGGCGAGTCATGGAGATCGTTAAAGATTTCGAGAAAACTAACCAGAAGTACATTAGCTAACTCATGCTTTACTTGCCGAGAAACAGCACTAACATCGAGGATGATTTCAAGAATTTTCGCTGCCTTCCATCAACATTTTTCGAAAACTGAATTGAGAACAGAGGGGGGAGGACAGCCCATGCCAAGATTACCAACCTTAAGGGGGTGCTGCGCGCAACGATTGTTGCGTTCAGCAGGGGGAGGAAGAAGACTACGAGAAGTATGGGAAAGGAGTTACGTAGCCTTTTTTGGTTGGCGTTCTCTGGTAGAGGGATAGAATGTCCATCGGCTGTCCATTCCTCCCAGACTCACTAGGATCTGATACGAGTTTAAAAAACTTTTTGCTATCTTGCTGTCCAAAAAAAACCACGTGGATCTCTCGCTGTATTAAGGAGCTTTATCCGAGATTTCCTGAAACCAGCTGACTTGCGTTCCCGATGGCAGATCTGCAAGCCTTCGACAGCATGTGCACTTTCCAACTTAAATTGTACAGCTTCTAGAATGTCGGAAACAATTTCACTGCTAAGAGGAGAGAAGGACAAGATGTTGTGAATACAAGGTGACTACAAGGCATAGAAGAAGATGAGAAGGCATGGAACCAGCAGCTTAGAGGCGAAATAGAACTAGAAATCGAGTTTTCAATGCAGGTTCTTTGCTTCTAATCGTGTGTCGATTCCGATTTGTGTTTTTTCTTGTATGCGTTCATCAGCATACTGGATTAGAATCTCAAACTCTGAGTTGGTTAGGACGTTTCTTGCCCTTGCAAGGATTTCTATACAGATCTCTTTGAACACTAAATCTGCGCAGCCAAATTTGGCGTCGTCTATTAGTTCTTTACAGGCATTGAGCAATACATCACTCATCCTTCTCACCGAGAGGAATAGAAGGAGGTTTTCAGGATTAATGCTTGCGACTTGGTAGTACAGATTAGAACTCACTTTTTATGTGGCACCAAGCAGAGAAAGCGCAGCCTGTTTTCGCCGACGTTTTTGAAGTGGTGAATCGATTTCGGAGGAACGTAGACGACGTAACCTTCGGTTGCGATTTTTTCCTGCCCATCGCAAAAGACGTTGCATTGTCCATCAAGGATAAAGACCTCGTGTTCCCAGTCGTGCGAATGGTGTGGCGACATGGCTTCTGGTTCGAGTTCGAAGTAGCGCATAGCAAAATTTGGGGCGCCGTCCTCTCTTTTAATGAGCCATCTTATCTTGACGCCGGGTTCGCCCGCGTCTTCGTTAGTAACTTCACTAAAGTGTACAGCTTTAAAGCCCATTAGAGTCACCTTTGAGGAAGAATGAAGAAGAGTGTAAAAGGTTATAAGTTTACCTTTTTCGCAAGTGGCGACATCTCGCGCAGTCGGTGCACGGCTTTTGGTAGCACTTCAAGAATATAATCGATGTCTTCAGGCATGTTGTATTTTCCGAGAGAAATTCGTAAGCTTCCGCGGGCCTCCTCTGGCTTAAGTCCGATAGCAAGCAGCACGTGACTTGGTAGTTCGGATTTTGAGGAGCATGCTGAACCTGAGGAGGCTTCAATCCCCTCCATATCCAGGCTGAGGACGATCGCCTCACCTTCTATGTAACCGAAGTGAAAGTTGGCGTTGTTTGGAAGCCTATGCTTCGGGTGCCCATTCAGACCGGAATCCTCAATTTCCAGGGCACCTCTGATCAGTCTGTCCCTTAATCGAGCAAGTCTTTCCCCTTCGGGTGTCATTTCTTCTTTACGAAGTTCCACCGCTTTGGCGAAGCCAACTATTCCTGGAACGTTTTCAGTGCTTGACCTTAAGCCGAACTCGTGTCCTCCCCCGTGCAAAAGGGGCTCTAGTTCAATGCCTTTTCGAATATATAATGCTCCCACGCCTTTTGGTCCATAGAGTTTGTGTGCATTAATAGTCATCATGTCGATGCCGATTCTTTTAACATCTATTGGTAGTTTGCCGAAGCTTTGTGCGGCATCGGTATGGAAAATAACGTTGTTTTTCTTGCAGAGTTCCGCGATTTCTGTTATGGGTTGAATAGTGCCAATTTCGTTATTGGCGTGAATCACGGAGACCAGCGTAGCACCTTCATCTATCGCGCTTTCTAATTCATCAATGTCTATTATGCCATACTTGTCAACTGAGATGAATGCAACATTGAAGCCCTGCCCTTTCAACCATTTTGCCGAATTCAGTGCGCAATCATGCTCGATAGTGGAAATAGCAATATGCGTCTCGGCTTTTCCGTGTTTAAACGCATAGCCTTTTAAGGCAAAATTATTAGACTCGGTAGCGCTTCCTGTGAAAACTAATTCATCGGGCTCGGCGTTCATGAATCGAGCAATCTTCTCGCGAGACTCCTCAATCGACTTTCTTGCCGCAACGCCACTCGAATTTATAGAGGAAGCATTTCCAAAAAGTTCCGTGAAATAGGGCTTCATTGCATCAAAGACTTGTGGATCCATAGGTGTAGTCGCTGCATAATCAACGTAGACTCTCCTCATTAGCAATCGCCAGATAGGAACTCAATTTAAGATGGCTTCTTAAAACTTTGCTTTTACAATAATGATTCTTGACACAGCAACATTTATATCGTGAAAAACCGCCTCTGGTATCTTTTGGCGAAACTTCTTCGTTCGCCATTTAACGTATTAGTGTATACGCTCCGTAGCTTCCGGCGGCGGCGTCAAACCTGACGATTTAAGGCGCAAATTGGCGCCCTTGGATGAAGGGGTAGCACGTTTGACCTCCAGTTACGGGGACAAGCATGATGACCTGAACACTCAATTTAGGTCTGAAATGGGCTTGGCGTTTACCCACAATTCCAGCGTAGGCCGAAAAACGGCTGTATTCCGTAATAGTCACAAATCCGGTTGATCCTGCCGGACCCTACTG